>Ga0310697_10001147_pt1 | contig 32196 bp, 25 predicted proteins | sample 172DNAGHGlowgp2_FD_203883 | JGI IMG/M metagenome (GOLD analysis project Ga0310697, IMG submission 203883) | Sheep rumen microbial communities from Palmerston North, Manawatu-Wanganui, New Zealand - 1728 DNA GHGlow gp2 (v2) (version 2) | ecosystem: Host-associated > Mammals > Digestive system >... | reverse complement strand
CTCTGCCCCCTATTATCCCCCGCGGCTCCCGGCCTATAAGTCCTGCGGACTCGGCCTCCGCCGGGCGCTCTGATGAGCGCCGGAACCCTTCGTCACTGCGGATTGCTGATCTGACAGGGGGAATGGGGGTGGATTGCTGGGCGTTCGCGGAGGTGGCGGAGGGGGTGCTGTATAACGAGATGCAGGAGGGGTTGGCAAAGGCGACGGAAAGGAATTTCAAGGAGTTGGGGGTCGGGAATGTGCGGTTCCGGACCTGTCGGGTGGAACCGGGAAAGGTGGAGGAGGTGCTGGACGGATTCCGGCCCGATGTCATTTACCTGGACCCGGCGCGGCGGGCGGAGGACGGACGGAAAGTGTTCCTCATCGAGGACTGCCAGCCGGATGTCCTGACGCTGCTTCCGGAGCTGTTCGCGGCGAGCCGCTTCGTGCTGCTCAAACTCTCCCCGATGGCGGATATCACGATGGCCTGCAAGCGGCTCTCTCATGTGCGGGAGGTGCATGTCGTAGCGTCGGGAGGGGAGTGCAAGGAACTCCTGTTCCTCCTGGACCGGGAATGGAACGGAAGCCCTTCGACTTTCGTGGCCGAGGGCGGCTCCGTCATGGAGATTCCCGGTCAAGCCGGGAATGACGAACTCACCCCTGTCACCGCTGACGAAACCGCCCTTGTCATTCCGAGCGGAGCGAAGGAATCTTTTGTCATTTCGACCGGAGCGAAGGAATCTGTCATTTCGACCGGAGCGAAGGAATCTGTCATTTCGACCGGAGCGAAGCGGAGTGGAGAAATCTGTCTCTTCGAGCCCGGCAAAGCCCTCCTCAAAGCCGGTGCCTTCAACCTGCCCTGCGACCGGTTCTGGCTTACCAAGCTGGGGACCCATACGCATCTGTATGTCGCTGAGTCGGTTCCGAAGGAACTTCGACCCTTCGGCAAAACTTTCGAGGTGCTGGAACTGCTCCCGTTGAACAACCGCACGCTGAAGGAAGCGGGGAAACGGTATCCGCAGGCGGAAGTGACGGCGCGGAACATCCCGATGACCTCCGACGTCCTCCGGAAGAAGCTGGGCTGCGCCTCAGGCGGCGACGTACACCTGTTCGGCGTCCGGGTCGATGCGGCCGCCGATCCGGGTAATTACCTGATTATCACTAAACGAAAGACATATGGAAACGATTGAAAGAATCTCTCATTTCGAGCAGCTGCTTGACACGGTGGCACCTGTCCTGAAGGACCTGGAAACGACCCTGGACCGTTTTGACGACATCCAGGAGGCCGTGCAGGAACTGACGGCCTATTACGGCAGCGAGAGCTGGCATGCGGACCTTGCGGAAGACGAGGCCGGGAACCTGCCCAAGGACCTCAAGCGCGGTGTCCTGTCCGAGGACGGCATCTACGACGTCCTCAGCGACCACTACGCCCTGACCATTCGCCTGCTGGACACGGTCTCCGCCATCCTGAAGAACCGGTAAGCCGGGGGTTTATTTGGATGCGGCAGGTTTGCCGAACCGGTCCAGTGCGTACTGCCGGCACCACTCGGTGAGGGGGCACTCGGCGCACTTGGGGGTGCGGGCTGTGCAGGTGTACCGGCCGTGGAGGATGAGCCAATGGTGGGAACGGGCGCGGAGGTGCTCCGGGATGTGCCGTTCCAGGTCCCGTTCCACGTCGTACGGGGTCTTGCCGTCCGAGAGGCCCAGCCGGTGGGAAACCCGGTAAACGTGGGTGTCCACGGCGATGACGGGCTTGTCATAGACGACGGAGGCGATGACGTTGGCGGTCTTGCGTCCGACCCCGGGCAGGGTCATCAGCGCGTCGATGTCCGCGGGGACTTCGCCGCCGAAATCGGCCAGGAGTTTCTGCGCCATCGCAATCAGGTGCTCCGTCTTGGAGTTCGGGTAGGAAACGCTTCTCACATAGGGAAATACCTCGTCGAAAGTGGCGGAAGCCAGGTCCGACGGGGCGGGGAAGCGTTCGAACAGGGGCGGGGTGACCAGGTTCACCCGCCGGTCCGTGCACTGGGCCGACAGGATGACGGCCACCAGGAGCTGGAAGGTGTCCTTGTAGTGAAGTTCGGTTTCAGCGATGGGGCGGTTCGCCTCGAACCAGCCGATAACGGCCTGCGTGCGTTCTTTCCGGGTCATATCGTCAGGTCCAGGTCAAAGGTGTTGTCTTCGAAGACTTCCTCGCAGTGCTCGTCGGAGCAGGAGAAGACGCGGCCGGGGTAGCGCTCGAAGATGGAACGGTTGTGGGTGACCATGACGATGGCCGTCCCCCCCTCGTTGAGTTTCCTCAGGAGTTTGAGGATGCCGTCGGCCGTTTCGCCGTCCAGGTTTCCGGTGGGCTCGTCGGCGATGATCACCGCAGGACTGTTCAGGAGGGCCCGGGCGATGGCGATGCGCTGCTGTTCGCCGCCGGAAAGCTGGTGGGGCATCTTGTGGGCCTTCGTGGCCATGCCGACGCTCTCCAGCACCTCCGTGATGCGGCTGTCGATGGCGCGGCGGTCCTTCCAGCCGGTGGCCCGGAGGACGAATTCGAGGTTCTCCTCCACGGTGCGGTCCATCAGGAGCTGGAAATCCTGGAACACGACGCCCAGGCGGCGGCGCAGCATCGGTATGTCTTTTGTACGGATACCCCGCAGGTTGAACCCGCACACGGTTCCTTCCCCCGCGAGCAGGCGGTTTTCCGCGGTCATCGTCCGGATGATGGAGGTCTTTCCGGTGCCCACCTTGCCTACGATATAGACGAAGTCGCCCGGGTTGATGGTCATGTCCAGGCCGTAGATGACGACATTTTCCCCGTTGAGGATGTCTGCGCCGCTGAATCGGATGATGGGTTCCATGGTGTTTTTGGACTGTTCAGGACAAAGATAATCAGAAAAATTCGTAAATTTGTAAAATAATGGATTTGACGATGAACAAAAGAATGATACTGGCAGCTGCGGCCGCCTTCCTCGTGACGGCCGCATCGGCCCAGACACCCCAGTACCGCCGGGCCCTGGACCTGTACGAAAGCGGCATGTACGCCGAGGCCGCCCGTCTTTTCACCGCCCTTCCCGGCAGCGAGGCCGAGGGCTACGCCGTCCTTTGCGCCATCGAGCAGCAAACGCCCGGCTATGAGCAGCGCGCAGAGGCCTTCCTGGACCGCTGGCCCGAATCCCCGCTCGTCCCGCAGGTGAATTTCCGCTGGGGACAGGACCTGTTCGACCGCGGTCTTTACGAAGACGCCGCCTATCGTTTCGACTGCGTTTCGCAGGAGGAACTTTTCCCCGGACAGGTCGCGGAATTCATGTACAAGAAGGGCTACAGCGCCTTCGGCGCCGGCGACCTCACCTTTGCCCGGATGCAGCTTCAGAAGATGCAGGGGCTTCCGTATTCCGACTACACTGCCCCCGCCCAGTATTCCCTGGGCTACGTGTGCTACTCCCAGGGCGATTTCCGCGAGGCGGCCGACTGGTTCGCCAAGTCCGCCTCCGACCCCCGCTTCTCCCAGCTCGCGAATTACTACATCCTCGAGTGCCGCTTCATGGAGAAGGACTACGACTATGTCGTCAAGTTCGGCGAGGACCTGTTCAATAAAGTCCCGGAGGACCGGAAGCCGCATCTGGCCCGGATCATGAGCGAATCCTACCTTGTCCTCGGGGACACGGACAAGGCCCGTTCCTACTATCAGAAGAACCTGGAGGGCAAGGCGCTCCGCAACCGCTCGGACTATTTCTATGCCGGCTCCCTCCTGTACAATGTGAAGGACTGGCAGGGGGCTGTGGACAGTTTCAGCCAGATGCCCGAGCGTACGGACTCCCTGGGCCAGATCGCCAACTACCAGATGGGCTACAGCTATATCCAGCTCCGCAACAAGGTGGCGGCCATGGAAGCCTTCAAGGAAGCGGCAGCCCTCAGGTTTGACCGGGACATCCAGGAGGATGCGTATTTCAACTATGCGAAACTGGCCTTCGACCTGAACGGCGACGTGTCGGCCTTCAACGACTACATGAAGCGCTACGACGCCCTCAAGAAGGGCGACCAGATCTACAGCTACATGGCGATGGCCGCCCTGGCGAACCGCGACTACGAGGCCGCCGTGGAGGCCTATGACAACATCGAGGAACTGGATCCCCGGATGCAGTCCAACTACATGAAGGCCTATTTCCTCCGCGGAAAGCAGCTCATCGACAGCGGTTCCTGGCGGGATGCCGTCCCGCGCCTGAAGGCGGCCGCCTACTACAGCTCCCGGCACGATCCCTTCAACCAGCTTTCCCGTTACTGGGTCGCCGAATCCAATTTCCGGGACGAGAAGTACGGCGATGCCCGGAGCGTCCTGATGGACCTGTACAACCTCTCCGCCCTGGACGGCAAACCGGAAGGGGACCTGATCCCGTACAACATTGCATACACCTACTTCAAGGAAGGGGACTATCCCGCCGCCCTGAAGTGGTTCAACAACTACCTGGAAGGCCGCCACGACGCCTTCGGGGCCGATGCCGAGACGCGCATCGGCGACTGCTATTTCTTCCAGAAGGATTACACGACCGCCCTCGCCGCTTTCGAGCGCAAGCTTGCGGACTATCCGGATCCGAACGATATCTATCCGTATTACCGCGCCGGCGTGGCCGCGGGCCTGGTCCGCGACTTCCCGCGCAAGGTCCAGTTCCTGGAGCGGGTGAAGCAGGCTTCCCCGTCCTCGCCCTATTACTCCGAGGCGATGTACGAGCTGGGGCGTGCTTATGTCTCCGTCGGGGAGAATGACGATGCCGTCCGGACCTTCCGGACGCTCCGCTCCGCCACCGACGACCCGGCCTATGCCACCCGGGCCCTTCTGGAACTGGGTATGATCGCCCGGAACGGCGGTGACGACTCCAAGGCCCTTGCGTATTACAAGGAGGTGGCCGAACAGGGCGGTGACTTTGCCGAAGATGCCCTCCTCGCCATCGAATCCATCTACCGCACCCGCCAGGAGCCGGATGCTTACCTGGCCTATGTCAACAGTCTCGGCGACAAGGCTTCCCGCACCGACGCCCAGAAAGAGGATGTGTACTTCGGCACGGCCGAGGAAATCTTCCTGGCCGGCAACTATACGAAGGCCGAATCCACCTTCCGCAGCTACCTGGAGAAGTATCCGGACAGTGCCAAGGCCGCCCAGGCCGAGTTCTATCTGGCCGAAAGCTATCGGGGGCTCGGCGACAAGGAAAAGGCCTGCGACCACTACGTGACGGCTTTGGAGAAGGGTTTGGAGGGCTCCTTCCAGGAGACCGCCTGCCTGCACTACGGCGACCTGGCCTATTCCCTGGGCCGTTATGGAAAGGCATATGATGCCTACGGGAAGCTCAAGGATGTGGCCCGGCTGGATGACAACCGCGTGGCCGCGGACATGGGCCTGATGCGGTCCGCTTTCCGCTCCCGTGCGTATGAAGATGCCATCGCTGCCGCCGGGAATCTCCGGTCCAACCGCCAGGCGACTGCCGCCCAGCGCCGCGAGGCCGAGTACCTCCGGGCGAAGTCCTGCCTGGGGATGAGCCGCCGCGCGGAAGCCTACGGCATCTTCGAGCAGCTGGCCAAGGAGCCTTCCACCGCGGAGGGCGCCGAGGCCGCCTACCTGATCATCCAGGACCAGTTCGACCGGGCCGATTTCGCCGGCATCGAGGACCGGGTCTATGACTTCGCCGCCAAGGCCGGCGGGCAGAGCTACTGGCTGGCCAAGGCCTTCATCGTCCTGGGCGACACCTTCGCCGAAAACGGGAACATGACCCAGGCGAAGGCTACCTTCGAGAGCATCAAGTCCGGCTACAAGCCGTCCGGTCCCGAGGACGAAGTCCTGGACCAGGTGAACCTCAGGCTCCGCAAACTTTAACTGAAGACGAATCCGATGAGACAGCATATCGTAACGACAGCCCTTGCGGCGGCGGTGGCCGCCCTGGCCTACGGACAGAACCTCAATCCCACCGTGGAAGTGACGAACGCCTATGAAGGCGGCGCCTCTTCCATCGTGAAACCCCTCCAGCAGATGGCCGTGCCGGATTCGGTGACGACCTTCAACCTGGATTTCGACTATTCCGTCTTTGACAATCCCTACCGGGGCGCCTATGAGTTCAAGCCCTACTATGTGCAGTTGAAACCGGCTCCGAAGCCCTCCACGGAAAACAGGTTCTACCTGAAGACCGGTGCCGGCTTCACCCTCCATCCGGAATTCGACCTGGTCTGGACACCGGTCCGGAAGGAAAAGCTCCAGCTGGACGTGTATGCCACGCACCATTCCTATTTCGGCCGATATCACCAGTTCGGCCGGGAAGCGCTGGGGGACAATGTCTTCGAGTTCAAGCCCACGGGAGAGAAGATGAGAGGCTTCCTGTCTGATTCCCGCATCGGCGTGGACGGACGTTACGGCTGGGACGGCGGCGAGGCGATCCTCGACGTTTCCTACCGTCACCGGATGACGGATGATGCCTTCCATTACCAGAGAATGGGCGGTGTCGTGGCCGACGGGCGCGTCCGCTCCCTCCCTTCCGATGCCCCGCATTTCCTGTATGATGCGAAGGTCAACTATCATTATCTGGGCAGTTACCTTTCGGATGCGGTTTTTGTGTTTACTGCCCATGATTTCGCGGAAAGCCGTTTCCTTTTCGACGGTACTTTCGGACCGGTGTTCGACAGCGGCCGCCGGATCCTGGCCGATGTGGACCTGCAGATCGCCCGTTACATGGGCGACCTGGCCGGTTATACGGGCCTGCTGTCCGTCACGCCCAAGTATGAATTCGTCCTGGACCGCTGGCGTTTCAGTCTGGGAGCGAAACTTTCCTCGCTCATCTATTCCGACAACTATACCGTCTGGGACGAGCCGTTCCGGAAAAGTTCCGGAAAGATCTTCCCGGATGTCCATATCGATTATCACCTGCTGGACGACCGTCTGATCCTCCAGACGTCCGCAACGGGCGGTGACCGGTTCAATACGCTCTCCGATGCTTTCTTGACGAGTCCTTTCTCCTCCTTCCATGCGTATGGCCATTCCCTGGAGCGGATCCGGGCGATGATCGGTGCGCGCGGCAATATCGCAGGCCGCTTCCGCTTCGACCTGCAGGCAGGGTATGCCCGCTGGAGCCGGATGCCGATGGAGGGGTATATGGATACCAGAGACCCTCTCCCTTCCTACTACGATCCGGCGGCCGTCCTGTACTATGTACCTGCCCTCGTCGAGTCCAACGCCTTCAACCTCCTCTTTGCCGAATTGGAGTACGGGTGGAAGTCGCAGAGCGTAACGGTTGACGGCAAAATGGCTTACCGCCATGCGGACGTAACTTCGGATTCCGGTGTTTTCGCGCCGGCCGCCTTTACGGGCACCTTCCGGCCATCCTGGCATTGGGGGGACCGCTTCGCCGCCGGAGCGGATGTGGCCTGGTCCACCTCCCGGAGCGCCAAATCGGGAAACCATGAGTTCCGAGTCCCCGCCTGGGTGGACCTGGGCCTCTTTGCCGAGTACCATCTGACCCGCAATCTCGGCTTCTGGGTAAAAGGCGGCAACCTCCTGAACCAGACCCTCCAGCGCACCCCTCTCCATGCCGAGGCCGGCATGCACTTCACGGCCGGTGTGCTCTTGACTTTCTGAGATATTTTTGCTATATTTGCATGTTTATATTGAAACGTGCAAGATATGGCAGATATTGAGGAATTGAAGCAGGCTGAGGAGCAGTATTCAGCGAACAGCATCCAGGTTCTGGAAGGTCTCGAGGCGGTGCGAAAGCGCCCCTCCATGTATATCGGTGACATCGGAGAACGCGGTCTCCACCATCTGGTGTATGAGGTCGTGGACAACTGTATCGACGAAGCCATGGCCGGCTTCTGTACGGACGTGGAGGTCACCATCCTCGAGGACAACTCCATCCGGGTGAAGGACAATGGCCGCGGCATTCCGACCGGCATGCACGAGAAGGAGCACCGCAGTGCCCTGGAAGTCGTCCTGACGGTCCTCCATGCGGGCGGCAAGTTCGACAAGAACAGCTACAAGGTCTCCGGCGGTCTGCACGGTGTGGGCGTCTCCTGCGTGAACGCCCTCTCCGACCTCCTGATCGCGGAGGTCCACCGGGAGGGCAAGATTTTCGAGCAGCGCTTCTCCAAGGGCAAGCCCCTCGGAGACGTCCAGGTGATCGGAACGACCTCCGAAAGCGATACGGGAACCACCATCACCTTCCATCCGGACGCGACAATCTTTACCCAGACCATCGTTTACAAGTACGATACCCTGGCGAACCGGCTCCGGGAGCTGGCCTACCTGAACAAGGGAATCCGCATCACGCTGACGGACCTGCGTGAGCTGGTGGACGAGTTTGAAACGGCTGAGGACGGCGAGCGCAAGGCCACCGGCCGGCAGGTGCACCGCAGCGACGTGTTCTACTCCGAGCACGGCCTCCGCGAGTTTATCGACTACCTGGATGCCGGCGAGCCCAAGCTCATTCCGGAGCCCATCACCGTGAACTCGGACAAGGTTATCCCGATCGACATCGCCCTCCAGTACAACCAGGGTTTCCGCGAGCGGATCTACTCCTATGTCAACAACATCCATACGATCGAGGGCGGTACGCACCTGCAGGGCTTCAAGATGGGCCTGTCCCGTTCCCTGAAGAACTACGCGGAGAAGAACAACCTTCTCGCGAAGTTCAAGGGCGACCTTTCCCCGGAGGACTTCCGCGAAGGCCTGACCGCCGTCATTTCCGTCAAGGTGGCCGAGCCGCAGTTCGAAGGCCAGACCAAGACCAAGCTCGGCAACCCCGAGGCGACTTCCGCCGTTTCCCAGGCCACGGCCGCGGCCATGGACCAGTATCTGGAGGAGCATCCGAAGGAGGCGAAGACCATCGTGGAAAAGGTCGTCCTCGCTGCGACGGCGCGCGCCGCCGCCCGGAAGGCCCGCGAAATGGTCCAGCGCAAGTCGCCGATGGGCGGCGTGGGCATGCCCGGCAAACTGGCGGACTGCTCCGAACGCGATCCCGAGCAGTGCGAGCTCTTCCTCGTCGAGGGTGACTCCGCAGGCGGAACGGCCAAGCAGGGCCGCGACCGCCGCATCCAGGCCATCCTCCCGCTCCGGGGCAAGATCCTGAACGTGGAAAAAGCCGCGCAGGACCGCGCCTTCGAGAGCCAGGAAGTCCGCAACATCTATACGGCCCTGGGCGTCACCGTGGCGCAGGAGGACGAGAACGGCGAGAAGCGCATGGACCTCTCCAAGCTCCGTTATCATAAGGTCATCATCATGACCGATGCCGATGTGGACGGTTCCCACATCGCCTGCCTCATCCTGACCTTCTTCTTCCGCTACATGTTCGACCTCATCAAGAACGGATACGTGTACCTGGCCACGCCGCCGCTGTACCTCGTGAAGAAGGGTAAGGAAGAGGTCTATTGCTGGACCGACGGCCAGCGCGACGAGGCGATCGACCGCCTGGGCCGCGGCACCGAAAAGGGTGTGACCGTCCAGCGGTACAAGGGTCTCGGCGAGATGTCGGACACCCAGCTGTGGGAGACCACCATGGACCCGTCCCGGCGTGTCCTCCGTCAGATCACCATCGAGAATGCCGCCGAGGCGGAGCGGACCTTCTCGATGCTGATGGGCGACGATGTCCCGCCGCGCCGCGCCTTCATCGAAGAAAATGCGCATTATGCGAATATCGATGCCTAAAATACCCCGGCGGATCCTTCCGCTGGCCGTTGTTTTCGCAGTCCTCGTGCTTTTTATGCCGAGGACCGCGAAATTCAATTATGACTACCGCAAAGGATCCCCCTGGCTCAACGAAGACCTGGTCTCCCAGTTCGATTTCCCGATCCTCAAGACCGAGGAGCAGATGGCTGCGGAGCGGGATGCGGCCGACATGGGCACCATCCCGTACTACCGGTATTCCGAGGAGGTGGTGAATAACACCATCAAGTCCCTGCAGGGGCTGGACCTCGGAAAATATGGACGCCTGCGTCCGGAAATCGCTTCCGAACTGACCGACATCTATTCCAAGGGGGTCATTTCCGATGCCAAGGTGAAACTGGAGCGGGATTACGCGGAGCTTTCCGAGGAAGTGATCTATGTCCAGCGGAACAAACGGGCCTCCAAGCTGCCCCGTACGGAGGTGTACAAAGTCTCCGATGCGAAGAACCGGCTTCTCGCCGGCGTGTCCCGGGAATACCCGGACATGAACCTGGATTCTCTGTTCAAACGCTCCGGCGTATATGACCTCGTGGTTCCGAATCTCCTGTTCGACCGGACCATGACGGAGCTCAGCCACGCTGAATCGGCGGAATATATCTCGCCCACCTCCGGCTATATGAGCGCCGAGCAGAAGATCGTCTCCAAGGGGGAAATCGTCACCCCCGAGATCGCCCAGATCCTGGACTCCTACAAGGCCGAGTACAACAAGGTCTTCGGCTATGACGGTCCGCGTATCTTCCTGATCCTGGGGAACATGCTCATCGCCCTGGCCCTGGTGGTCATCCTGTATTTCTGCATCTTTTTCACTAACAAGGAGATATTCAACCAGCGGAACCGATACTATTACCTGCTTACCATCTTCACCCTGGCGGCTGTCGCCGCCTTCCTGGTGGAGCGGATCGCACCGTCGCTGGTGTACCTGATGCCGCTGACCATCGTGGTCCTGTACCTGCTCGCATTCTTCAAGAAGCGGGTGGTTCTTCCGGTGTATATGGTGTCCCTGCTGCCCTTGCTTCTTTTCTCCGGCAACGGAGTGGAACTCTTCTTTATCTTCCTGTGCGCCGGCATCGTGTCCATGAACACGTTCAAGTATTATAGCCGGGGGTGGCTCCAGTTCGTGAACGCGCTGGTAATCTTCGGGGTGGAACTGGCGGTTTTTGCGGGTTTCCGCCTCATTGACGCCGGACACAGCCTGGTGTGGCTGAATGTCCTCTTCCTGTTCATCAGCGCGCTCCTCACAGTGGCCCTGTATCCATTCACCAGTCTTTTCGAACGTATTTTCAACCTCGTTTCCACGACGAAACTGATGGAACTGGCCGACCCGAACAACAAGCTCCTCCAGGATCTCCAGATGAAGGCGCCCGGTACGTTCCAGCACAGTCTGCAGGTGATGAACATGGTCGATGCGGTCGGACGGAAGATCCATGCGGACGTTCCGCTCCTGCGGGCCGCGGCCATGTACCACGACCTGGGCAAGATGAAAAATCCGCTCTGTTTCATCGAGAACTCTCCGGATCATACCAGCAGTTATCACGAAGGGAAGGATCCCCGGGAGAGCGCCCATGACATCATCGCCCATGTGGATGACGGGATGGAAATCGCCAAGGCCCGGGGGATTCCCGAGGAGGTACGTGAGTTCATCCTGACCCACCACGGAACTTCCAGTACGACCTATTTCCTGAACCAGTACCTCAATGCGGGAGGGGATCCGGAACATGTGGCTGATTTCTGCTACCATGGACGGAAACCCCGGACCAAGGAGGAAGTGATCCTGATGATCTGCGATTCCGTGGAAGCGGCGTCCCGTACGCTGAAGGATTATACGCCCGAATCCTTCGACCGTTTCGTGGAGGGGATCGTCGCCGGCAAGGACAGGGCCGGCCAGTTCGCGGAGGCGGAAATCTCCATCAGCGAGCTCAATGGGGTGAAACGGGTCTTGAAAGAATACCTCCAGCAGCTCTATCACGAACGGATTGTCTATCCCGACCGGGAAGTCCGGTAGCAGGGAGTTGCTGATTCGCTGTTTTTTTGCTATCTTTGCGGCCCTTTTCCATCGACAGAATATATAAAACATAACCATACGATGAACATTTCCAAGATCCAGCCCGATGCCCTGAATTACCAGGTCACCATCGACATCGCCGCCGCCGACTATGCGGAGTCCCTCAAGAAGCGTCTCAACGAGTATCGCCGCAAGGCGGATCTCAAGGGTTTCCGCAAGGGCATGGCCCCGCTTTCCCTGATCCAGCGCCTCTACGGCGACCAGGCCCTCTACGAGAGCGTGAACGCCCTCGTGTCCGAGCAGCTTGACACTTTCATCCGCAACGAGAAGATCCGCGTCGTGGGTGAGCCCATGCCCGCCGAGGACCAGCCGCAGCTCGAGTGGAAGTCCGGCAACGACTTCACCTTCAAATTCGACATCGCCCAGACTCCGGAACTGAACTTCGAAGTCGGGGAAGGGGACAAGATCCCTTACTATGAGATCAATGTCACGGCGGATGCGAAGAAGGCCATGAAGGCCCAGATGCTCCAGCAGTACGGTTCCCTCCAGGAAGGTGAAACCGCCGGAGAGAACGATTACCTGGTGTGCGATATCGCCAATGAGGGCCACAGCGCCGAAGGCGTCTATGTCTCCCTCTCCAGCGTCGCCGAGATCGCCCGTCCGATGTTCGTGGGCAAGAAGGCCGGCGAGAAGATCGAGGTCAACGTGAACGAGGCCTTCGAGAACGAGACCGACCGTGCCGCCATGCTCAAGCTGGACAAGGCCAAGCTCGCCGGCATCGACCCGATGTTCACCTTCACCGTCGTGAACGTGAAGACCTTCAAGGCTGCCGAGAGCAACCAGGAGACCTGGGACAAAATGTTCGGCGAGGGCAACGTCACCACGGAGGATCAGTTCGAGGCCAAGGTGGAGGAGCGCATCCGTGCCAACTACACCCAGGAGGCGAACTACCGCTTCGGCAACGATGTCCGCAAGTACTTCGTGGAGAAGGCGGCCATCACCCTCCCGGAAGCTTTCCTGAAGCGCTGGCTGGTGTACGCCAATGACGGCAAGTACACGCCCGAGGACGTGGAGAAGGAATTCCAGGGCTTTGTGGAAGACTTCAAGTGGCAGCTCACCCGCGGCTATATCATGAACAAGCTGGGCCTGAAGGTGGAACAGAAGGACATCCAGGAGGCTGCCGAGAGCTACGTCGCCTACCAGTATGCCATGTACGGCATGGGCAACGTGCCGCAGGAGCTGATCAAGAACTCCGCCAAGAACGTCCTCGAGGATGAGAACCAGGTCCGCCGGCTCGAAGAGCAGGTGGAGGACAACAAGACCATCGGCGCCATCCGCGAGAAGGTCACCCTCCAGACCAAGAAGATCTCCGAGGACAAGTTCCGTGCGCTCAAGTAGGCACAATCTTGTCATTCCGAATATCCTTATTGTCATTCCGAATATCTTATTGTCATTCCGAATATCCTTTTTGTCATTCCGAACGTAGTGAAGGAATCTCTATGACCGAATTCGAGAAATATGCATCAAAAGACAGGGGCATCGGTTCGATGACCCTGTCCCGTTATGCGTCCGCGCTGGACGCGTACATCAACCCCACCATCACCGAGGAGCGCCGTTTGAACGTCGCCCAGATGGATGTGTTCAGCCGGCTGATGATGGACCGCATCATCTTCCTGGGCGTGCCCATCGACGATGACGTGGCGAATATCGTGATGGCCCAGCTCCTGTTCCTGGCCTCCACCGATTCGGGTGCCGACATCACCATGTACCTGAATACCCCCGGCGGACAGGTCTCTTCGGGTCTTGCCATCTATGACACGATGCAGATCGTCCAGCCCGACGTGGCCACGGTATGCACCGGCATGGCCGCCTCCATGGGCTCCGTCCTCCTTTGCGCCGGTGCGAAGGGAAAGCGGTCCGCGCTTCCGCATTCCCGCGTCCTGATCCACCAGCCGCTGGGCGGTGCGCAGGGCCAGGCCTCCGACATCCTCATCGCCGCCCGTGAAATCGAGAAGACCCGCGCGGAACTCTTCCGCATCATCTCCGAGCATTCCGGCCAGCCGGTCACGCGGGTTGCCTCCGACGGCGACCGTGATTTCTGGATGACCGCCGAAGAGGCCAAGGCCTACGGCATGGTAGACGAGATCCTGACCAAGAAGTCCCGCTGATGGCCAAGAAGACGACCTACTCCTCCCGGAACCGGTGCGTCCTGTGCGGCCGGACGGATGCCGAGGTCCCCTTCATGCTGCAGGGGATCGACGGTTACATTTGCTCCGACTGCGCGAAGATGGCCGCCCAGTACGTGGCCGAGCTGGAACACACCCCTTCCAAGGGGAGTGCGAAGGTGGGGGCGATGGACAAAGCCCCGAAACCCAAGGAGATCAAGGACTTCCTGGACCAGTATGTCATCGGCCAGGACCGGGCCAAGACCATCCTTTCCGTGGCCGTGTACAATCATTACAAGCGCATCAGCCACAACCTGATCGCCAAGGCCGACGACGGCGTGGAATTGGAAAAGTCCAATATCCTGCTGGTCGGTCCCACCGGTACGGGCAAGACGCTGCTCGCGAAGACCATCGCCCGCCTGCTGGATGTCCCGTTCACGATTGTCGATGCGACCGTGCTGACGGAAGCCGGTTATGTGGGCGAGGACGTGGAAAGCCTGCTTACCCGGCTCCTGCAGGAGGCCGATTTCGACCAGGCGAAGGCCGAGCGCGGCATTGTCTTCATCGACGAGATCGACAAGATCGCCCGGAAGTCGGACAACCCCTCCATCACCCGGGATGTCTCCGGTGAAGGCGTACAGCAGGCGCTCCTGAAGCTCCTGGAAGGGAATGTCGTGAATGTCCCGCCGAAAGGCGGCCGCAAGCATCCGGAACAGGAGTTCATCCACGTGAACACGCAGAACATCCTGTTCATCTGCGGCGGTGCCTTCGAGGGCATCGAACGGCACATCGCCCAGCGCAAGAACACGCAGCTCATCGGTTTCGGCTCCGAAAAGAAGCAGCGGGTGGACAAGGACAACCTTCTCCAGTTCGTGGAGGCGCAGGACCTCCGGGCCTACGGCCTCATTCCGGAGATCGTGGGCCGTCTGCCGGTCGTCACCTATCTGGACCAGCTGGACCGCGACTCCCTCCGCCGGATCCTCACCGAGCCCAAGAACGCCATCGTTCGCCAGTACGAGAAACTTTTCGAGATGGACGGCATGAAGCTCGAGATCGAGCCCGAAGTGCTGGACCTCATCGTGGATACCGCCATCGAGCGTAAACTTGGCGCCCGTGGCCTCCGCAGCATCTGCGAAGAGCTCATGAACGATGCGATGTTCGAGGCTCCGTCCTCCCGGAAAAAGACTTGGAAGCTTACCCTGGCCTATGCGCAGGAAAAGTTGAAAAAATAGCCTCGGGCTCTTGCGGGAATGGAAAAGATTTCCTACCTTTGCAATCCCGAAATGAATGAGGGCTTAGCTCAGTTGGTTTAGAGCGCTTGCTTGACAGGCAAGAGGTCGGCAGTTCAAATCTGCCAGTCCTCACACGGTAAGGCACTTGCATGATGCAGGTGCTTTTTCTTTTTGTCCGCTCTTTGATTGTCCGGGTTTGTTGCGTATATTTGCCCTTATGGGTAAAAAGATTTTCATCTGCGCACTGGTTATATGGACTGCGCTTTTCTATGGTACGGATGTACGGGCACAGGGACCCTATGTTCCTTCGGAAGGCAATCTGAAATCCAGGGAGGAGTTCACGCAGCACCGGCTGGGCATTTTCCTGCATTGGGGTATCTACAGTACCTATGCCCAGGGGGAATGGTACCTTTCACGGGGACATCTGGATCCCGAAGTGTACAGCGAAGCGGCCGGCGGGTTCTATCCCGGCAGTTTCGATGCGGCCGAATGGGCCCGGGCCTTCAAGGAGGCTGGTGCCGGGTATGTCACGCTGACGTCCCGCCATCATGACGGCTTTTCCATGTTCAGGACCGCCCAGAGTCCGTTCAATGTCGTGGATGCCACGCCTTTCGGGCGCGACGTCCTGGGAGAGCTGACGGCGGCCGTGAAGGCCGAAGGCATGCGGATGCACTACTATTATTCCCTGATCGACTGGATCCGTCCGGATTATCCCAAAGGACATTCCGGCATCGCCAAGGATCCCGCCAAGGCCGATTATGACGCCTACTTCCAGTTCGAGAAACGCCAGATCCGCGAGCTCATGGAGCAGTATCATCCCCAGGCCCTCTGGTTCGACGGCCAGTGGGACCACGAGACCGATGCGGTGCCCTTCGGCTGGAGGATGCGCGAACTCTATGATTTCATCCATGGAATCGACCCGGATTGCCTGGTGGGGAACAACCATCATCGCGCCATTGTGGAAGGGGAAGACTTCCAGATCTTCGAGAATGACCTCCCGGGGGAGAACAAGGCGGGCCTCAGCGGTCAGTCCGTTTCGGCAAGGGTTCCGCTGGAGACCTGTGACACCATGAACGGAATGTGGGGATATAAGGTCAACGATCTCAACTACAAAAGTGTTCCCACGCTGGTACGCCTCCTTGTCCGGGCCGCTTCCAAAGGTGCCAACCTGCTGATCAACATCGGCCCTCAGGCCAATGGGAAACTGCCGGAGCTGGCCCTGGACCGTCTCCGGGGGATCGGGGAATGGATGAAGGTCTATTCCTCTACGGTGGATGGCTGCGGTGTATCGCCGGTCCCTCCTCAGAGCTGGGGGGTGAGTACGATGCGCCCCGGTACCATTTTCCTTCATGTGCTGGACGCTTCAGCCCTTCCTGTTTCCGACGGGAAGGCTGCCATCGTCATCCCTGCGGTCGGTAAAATCGCTGCCGTGAAAAGTTTCCCCGAAGGCAAGGCGCTTGCATGGAAGGTGGACAAAGACCAGTTCCTGACGGTGAAACTTCCGGTTCCGGATGCTTCCGCCATGGATACGGTTATCGAAATTTCGCTAAAATAACGAACTGACAATGAGGAAATTATGTCTCGCTGGCATCCTGATCTCCCTGTTTGCCGGCATGGCTTGGGCAGGCCCTTACGAGAAGTATTACCAGAACCTTCCCGTGTCGATGAATGAACCGATGCTGCCCACCATTCCCGAATACTCGGTCCAACTCACGGACTTCGGCGGTGTGGGTGACGGTGTCACGGATAATACGGAAGCCTTCACGAAGGCCATCAGCGCCCTCAACAAGAAAGGCGGCGGACATCTGGTCGTGACGGCGGGTATTTTCGTGACGGGGCCCATTGTCCTCAAAGACCGTATCGACTTGCATCTGGAACGGAATGCGATGATTCTCCTGACTCCGGACCGGGAAAAACATCTGAAAAACGGGAAGGCACAGCCGGGGATCAGCGCCAGCAAGCGGAGTGACATCAGTATTACCGGTCAGGGTATCATTGATGGAAACGGCGAATGGTGGCGCGGCGTAAAGCGTTCGAAAGTGAGTGATACAGAGTGGAATGCCTACAAGCTAATGGGTGGAACCATAACGCCGAAGGGCGACCTTTGGTATCCCTTCGACCTGAAAGCGTTCCCCAATGTCGCCGATACCTACGAGGCCCAGGAGAAGATCCGGACGCACCTCGTCCGCTTTACCGACTGCGAGCGTGTCCTGCTCCGGGGGGTTACCCTGCAGAATTCTCCGAAATTCCATTTCGTACCGCAGCGCTGCCAGGATGTCGTCATCGACGGGCTCACGGTCCGCTGCATGTGGAATGCCCAGAACGGAGATGGCATCGACCCGAGTCAGTGCCGGAACGTCCTGATCGTCAATAACACCGTGGACGTAGGTGACGACGGCATCTGCCTCAAGGGCGGCGCCGGAGCGGCAGGCGCGGAGAACGGCCCCTGCGAGAACATCCTGATCCAGGACAACACGGTGTTCCATGCCCATGGCGGCTTTGTCATCGGCTCCGAATTCTCCGGCGGTATGGTGAATATCGTCGTCCGGAACAATACCTTCTCCGGAACCGATACGGGCCTCCGGTTCAAGAGCGCTCCGGAGCGGGGTGGCAAGACACAGAATATCTGGATTTCAGACATTTACATGTCCGACATCCAGGGCGAAGCGGTGGTCTTCGAGACTTCCTACGCGGACCGTCCGGTGGGACGCGACGATGCCACGGCGGCTGAGACGGAGAACTTCCTCCCGAACTTCCAGGACATCCATATTCAAAACGTCGTCTGCCGGGATGCCCGCGTAGGCATCAAAGCTTCCGGCACTCTGCAGATGATCCACGACATCACCCTGAAAGACTGTCTCTTTTTCTATACGGAAAAAGCATCCCTGGTCGATGACCCCGGGATGCTTAAGCTCGAAAACGTCCGGTTCGAGACCTACAGGTAGTCCTCGAAATACATCGTCACCTTGTCCATGAGGTGGATCCGGCGACGGCCCGCCACGTTGTGCTTGTCGTACGGATAGGGGAAATAGTCCACCTGCACGTTGTTCTTGATGCACTCGTCGATGAAACTCAGCGAGTGTTCCCACACGACGGTATCGTCGATCGCGCCCTGGCAGATGAGGAGTTTGCCCTTCAGATCCTTCGCCTTATGGATGAGGCTGGTCTTTGCAAATCCTTCAGGGTTCGTTGCTTCCGTATCCATGTATCGCTCGCCGTACATGATCTCGTACCATTTCCAGTCAATGACCGGACCGCCGGCGACCCCCACTTTGAAGATGTCGGGATAGTTCGTGATGAGGCTGATGGTCATGAATCCGCCGTAGCTCCAGCCATGGACGCCGATGCGGTCCTTGTCCACCCAGGGCTTTTCCATCAGAAGACGGAGGCCGGCAACCTGGTCGGCCATCTCGGCCTGGCCGCACTGGCGGTTGATGGCCTTCTCGAAGGCGGCACCACGGTTGGAAGTGCCGCGGTTGTCCTGCACATATACGACGTAGCCCCGCTGGGCCATATACATCTCCCAGAGGCGTACGTTCCCGAGCCAGGTGTCCTGGACCATCTGGGAGTGCGGCCCGCCATAGACATAGACGATGACCGGGTACTTCCTGGACGGATCGAAGTCCTTCGGATAGTAGAGCCGGTAGTAGTTCTCGAACTGCCCGTCAGCACTCGGGACCGTGCCCAGTTCCACCGCGCAGGATGCATAGTCCGCCAGCGGATCGGCGGCCTCGCAGAGGGTCCGGGTGGTTTTGCCGTCGGTGCTTCTCAGGAGCGACACGCCGGGAGTGTCCAGGTTCGCATACCGGTCGAAGAACCAGGTGCAGGAAGGGTTCATGGCAATACTGTGCCAACCGCGTTCGGGAGTCAGGGCGACGGGTTTCCCAATCTTGGCCTTCAAGAGGGCTTTCTTGGCGGGAGCCTTGACGGAGATCTTGTACAGGTGGTTCTCCACCGGGGAAACCTCGGCGGAAGTGTAGAAGACGTTCACCCCGTCATTGCCGATGTATTCGACATCGGCGGCAACCCCGGTCAGGCGCCGGATGCTCCCCAGCGTGTCCAAAAGGTACAGGTTCCGGTAACCGTCGCGGTTGTCGGTGCGGTAGATCATCAGGTCGGTGCGTCCTTTGAGGAAATGCACCGGATCCAGCGGCTCGATCCACGCTTCGTTGTCCTCGGTGAGCAGCGTACGGACGAATTGGCCGGTGGCGGCGCTGTACTGGTTCAGCCGCATGTGGTGCTGGGTGCGGTCCAGCACCTGCACGTACACGGACTTGCCGTCCGGGGACCAGGCGACGTTCGTGAGGAAGCGCTCGGGGGTGAAGTCATCGGCCTGGATGTAGATGGTGCTGCCCTTGTCCAGGTCGTAGATCCCGAGGCCCACGATTTCAGAATCCATCCCGTTCATCGGGTATTTGAGCTGCCGGAGCTCGCCGGTGCGGGTGCGGATGTCCAGCAGGGGAAAGTCGGTGACGCGGGACTCGTCCTTCCGGAAGAAAGCGAGTTTCCGGCCGTCCGGCGCCCAGAACACGCCGCTGCTGATACCGAACTCGTTCCGGCTGACGGACTGTCCGTACACGATTTCGCGGTCGTTGGAAACGGCCACGGCGAGGGTGTCCTTGTAGTCGGTGATATAGAGGCTGTTCCCCTCGCTGAAGGCCGTCCAACCGGTTTCGGCGGGGATTTCCACGCTTTCGTCCAGTCGGGCAGTGTCCCAGCGGCGTCCGTCGAAGAAGCGGTATTCGTTGTCATTGACCCAGTTGTAGTAACGATTCTCGGGATAGACGCTCCGGCTGGTGACGGTCTCTTCCATCGTCAGGAGTTTTCCGTCATGCGCCGGATGGGTGCCGATGACGCGCGGCTGGGCAAAAAGGGCGCTGCCCAGGAAGAGGGCAGCGCTCAGGAGCATCAGGGCCTTGTTCATAGAACGACCTGTTCGATGCTTGTGTCGTAGGGAAGCCGGTTGGCTGGTTCGCTCACAGGTTCGGCATTCTCGATCCGGTCCACGATGGCACGCTCATAGCCGCGCCAGGGGAGGGCCCCCTTGTATTCCTTGTAGTGGACGGTGACACGCTGGCCGGTGAGCTGCTGGAGCTTTTCGGCGATGACCTTGTTATCCGTGGAGAACTTGAAGATCTTGGACTGGACGGCCCCGCCGGAGGCGGACTTGTTGCCGTAGCCGGAGAGGATCATCTCCCCTTCATAGGTCTTCCAGAAGTAACCGGTGTACGTGAGGGAGTTCAGTTCGCCGGTCTTGGTGCCGTCGCTGAACACCCAGAAAAACTTGTAGTAGCAGTAGCCCGCGCATGCCAGAAGCACGACCAGGACCACCCAGGTAATGATTTTTCCAACTGTCTTAACCATAATCTATATATCTATTTATTATATCCGATCATCAGAATCCGCGTCCGTGTTTGATCCACAGCTGTTCTTCGAGGGCGTTCCAGCGGGCTGCCGCCAGATGGTAGATGCCCTCGGTGCAGGAATCCAGGAGGTCCGGATTCCGGGTCTTGCCGAGGTTCTGTACGGCGTCGATGGCGATGTCCTCCATCTCGACGATATTCTTTTCGAAAAGGTCCTTGTTCTTTTGCCAGGCAACGGTTCCGAGCCGGTTGGGGCGGCGGAACTGCCAAAGGATGCAGTCCGGGACATACTGTTTCTGGCCGCAATTGTCAAAGGCGTGCGGAAGCGACTTGCCACCGCAGAAGATGGGGATGCGGGGGCTCTGCCCGGGGTTGTCCACCCCGTACCAGAGAATCCCGCCCACTTCGTCGGGCATCCAGCTGCGGAGTTGGATCACGGTGGAATAGGAGCACCAGCACACGGCCACGGTCCGGACAAAGTCGATGGTGCCGGGGGCGATGGTGTTCAGGGTCGTGCGGGTCTCGGTGGTGAGCCAGGGGTTCGCGAGGGGGCTCACGATGGTGTCTCCCTTGGAAACCGACTTCCAGTTCTTCGTCATGTCATACTCCGTCCCCTCGTAGGTGCTGCGGAGGATCTTATTGATGTCCCGGAGGCTCAGCTTCTTCTCGGGCTTGATGCTGAAGGGAATGGAATCATCTTCCATGGACAGCCCCAGGGAAGGGGCGAAGTGATTGAAAATGAACCAGTCGCGGATGGCGAAGTTCTTTCCTTTGGCCCGGGGAACGTTATAGGCCTTGAACCAGACGAAGTCGCTCTGGCCGTCCCAGAGGCCGTACTCCTTCGCAACGGACTCCACGTTGTCGGAGGCCATGAAATGGTCCTTGTCCCTGCGGTCGATCCTGCCGATGCGGGGAATGTTGCAGGATACGGAAATCTCGTCGTCCGGGACGCGCTGGGCCACCCATACTGCGCCGATCCTGTCCCGTCCGCAACCCACGATCTCAAAGGCCCATACTTCCTTCTTGTCCGCCACGGTGAGACATTCTCCGGTGTCCCCGTAGCCGTATTTCTCGGCCGTGGCACCCATGAGCCGGATGGCGTCGCGGGCGTTGTCGCAGCGCATGAGGGCAAGGCGGGCGAGTTCCTCGATGAGGAAGGGGGCGTTCTTGTTGATGAGGGTGTCCGGTCCGGTGAAGGTGGATTCACCCATGGCGAGCTGCTTTTCGTTCAGGCTGGGATAGCCGGTATTGACGTAAGCGTATGTGTGCCGGGCGCCGAGGGGAATCTCGGCGACCTTACGGAGCCCGGTGGTGTCACCCTTGAACCTGGTGTGGCGGGTGCCTTTGTACACCTCGAATACGGCGTCCTTCTTGTGGTCCTGCGCGGGCTCCATGGAAATCCAGGTGTGGGACACTCCGTCACAGGTGTGCGATGTATAGACGGATCCGTCGTCCGATGCCAGGCGTCCCACCATGATACTGGTGCAGCTTTCGGGCTCGTAACCGTCGGGATAGATGCTCTGGGCAGTGCTGGCGGCCGTCACCGAGAAAACGGCGAACAGACTGAAAATCAGGTGTTTCATGCTATTTGTATTTCTCGAAATGGTACCTTTCCCGCAGGGCGGCTTTCGTTTCGTCGTCCTGGTGGGTGAAATAGCCCTTCCAGCCGGGACAGAAATTGATATGCCACCGCCAGAATCTCCCGAGGACGGATTTCGGGTTCTCGTCATACTTCGCCCTGAATTTACAAGTCTCGCACGGATACGTTGCCATTCTGTTGTCTTTATCGTTTTAATCGGATAAAGATACGGATAATTGGCGAAATATCCGAAATATGGACGGATTTTTGGATTTTGCGGGCGGTATTCCTTCTCTCCCCGATTACCTGGGGGTGTTTGAACGTGAGGTGCTGCCAGTGGCGCCATTTTACCGCCACCGGCAGCATTTTGGCCCGTTTTTGCTGCCGGTGGCAGGTAGGATTGCCATTTCCCCGAACTCTATCAAGATTGCTTTCCCGGTAAAAAAACAGGAGATGGAAGGCTGCGGAGCAGGTCTTCCAGGTTGTCGACGACCCCGTCAAAGAGCTTATACATGAGCTCAGGTTCCTGTTTTTCAGGCATATAGACAATGGTCTTGAGACCTTTGCCGGCGAACCAGCCGGCTTCGGTGTGGGCGCTTCGGCCGCAGGGGAGGACGAGGACGCAGGCATCGGCCCATAGCATGGCGTCCAGGTCGGCCTTGAAACCCTTTTCGGCGATGGGGTGGGTGAGGTTCCGGATGTATTCCGCCGGCTCCCAGTCCTGCCAGTTTTCATCTACGTCGGCCCAGTGGAAACCACCGGGATTGTCTTTCGGGTTCCGGAAGTCGTAAACCTCGTGTCCGGCGGCCCTGAGGGCGGCCACCACTTCGGGTTGACAGGCATTCCTCCAACTGGAGGCGACGTAGATTCTGGCCATGGGGGGTGGGATAAAAGTCAATAGAGTTCCCGGAATGCCTCCGGGAGGGCGGAGATGAGGTCACGGGAGTCGTAGGCTTCGGCAGTGCGGGTGGCGGTGAGGCGGTCGCCGGCGAAGCCGTGAAGCCATACACCGAGGCAGGCGGCCCGGGCGGCGGGGTAGCCGCGGGCGAGGAGTCCGCCGATGAGCCCGGTAAGGACGTCGCCGCTGCCGCCTTTGGCCATGCCGGGGTTTCCGGTGGTGTTCATATGGATCTCACCGTCCGGTGTAATGACTTGACTGTGAAATCCTTTGCGGACAACGACGTAACCGGTGTCGCGGCTCAGCCTGAGTGCGGCCGCAGGGGAGTCGTCCCCCGTGAGCCTCCGGAGTTCGCCCAGGTGGGGTGTCATCACGGAGCCGGCGGGGACGGGAAGGTCCGGATGGGCGGCGAGCAGATTCAGCGCATCGGCATCGAGGACCAGGGGAATGCCTTTCCCGGCGGCCTCCTGCAGGAGCCGGGCAAACGCTTTCAGGGTTTCCGGCGCCTGTCCCAGTCCGGGGCCGACGGCGATGGCGGAATACTTGCCGATGTTTTCCGGCAGGATGCTGAAAAAATGTCCCGGCTCCTCCGACAGCATCGCCGAAGGGAAACTGTCCACCACCGCCTGCAGCGCCCGTTCCGTGGAATGAAGCGTCACCAGACCGCAACCCGAATGAAGCGCCGCCCCTGTCGCCAGCACGGCCGCTCCCGGCATCCGCTGGCATCCGCACACCAGCAGCAGGTGTCCGTAATCGCCTTTGTGCGAATTGTTTTCACGCTGCAGCAGATGCGGCTTGAGCGTTTCGGGAGTGATCAGATGTTCCATGGACGGTTATTCGCTTACGCGTGACAGCGTCACCGGTCCCAGCAGGCCGGAAGGAAGCAGCGGGGACTCGGCCGTGTACCAGTTGGAGGAGACGTAGGTCCATTTGCGCGTCGCATCCGGCTGCATGTCGCCGATGATGCGGTTGGGCCACAGGTTGATGACCTTCACTTCCAGGGCGTTGATGCCCTGGTGCAGGTACTCGGCGGGGATCTCCAGCCGGAACGGGGCTTTCCAGGCCACGCCCAGGTCGTAGCCGTTCACCTTCACCCGGGCAAGATTCTTCACGCTTCCGAGGTCGATTTCGTAGGAGCCTCCTCCCTTCACCTGTCTCTTGCCCAGGGTGAAATTCTTCCGGTAGGTGACCGTGCCGCTGTAATACTTGATGGCCGGGTCAGTCGATTCGGTATAGGACTTCAAATGGTCGAAAACCGCCGTTGCAGGAGCCCCCAGGCCGGAATCGAAGGAAAGGTTCCAGGAACCATCCAGCGTCAGGAGGGGCGTCTTGCGGGGATGTCCCATCGGAATCGCCGTCTCGGGGGCTTTCCCGATGACGACGAACAGCGCATCGTTTTCCTCCAGGTCCAGCCTGAAATAGCGGTAACCGTCCGACGAGGTGGAGGCGTTGATCCGTCGGACTTTCCCTGTCGCCGGATCCAGTACGCGCGGCTGCCCCTTGCCGCCCCGGACCAGGATGACGGACGAAGACGCCGCTCCTGAGAAGTTCCGGATCCAGTAGATGTCTTCGAGGTCCGTTTCCCGGTGGACATAGGCCCAGTCCTTCGGCGCGATGAAGTCGGGCTCGAAGCCCTTCTGCTTCAGCGCCTCTTCCACGGACGTTTCCATCATCAGCGGCTTCAGCTGTCCCACCAGCACGTCGAAGGCCTCCTGGTGGTCGTTGAGGGCCGCCGCCTTCTCGGGCAGGGTGCCGCAGATCGGGACGCCGGCCTTCGCCAGATACAGGATCCGCTCCAGGACCGCATAGGACATGGTCTGGCAGTTCGGGCCCAGGACCAGGAGCTTGTATTGCATGCCCGATTCGGTCTCCAGGTGTCCGTCGATGGGGAATACTGCCCGCAACAGGCCGTAAGGGTTGATGAAGTCGTAGGAGTAGCCGTCCGGCATGGACGGAAGTTTGTGTCCGAACAGGCCGGTGATGCTGTTGTCCTCACCGTAATAGTACAGGATGTCAGCCTGGTAGCGGCCCTGCTGGAGCAGATACGAGCTCCGGGCCAGGTAGTCGGTCCAGACCTTCGCCTCTTCCGCCCAGGTCTCGTGGCGGTTGAACCACTGGCCGTAGCCGATCAGGTCCAGTCCGGGCCGATGGCGGTCGTCCGGCTGGGAGGAAGACTCGTGGATGATGAAGCGGTTCAGGCCGCAGGAAAGGGCCACATCGGCCGTGTATTTCAGCGTTTCCGGGCAGTAGGAGTAGGTTTTTCCGCCGGCGCCGCTGGCCGTGAAGGACTCGGCCGCAACGAGGTTCTGGCCGAAGACATGGGCCACGGAGGCCGATTCGCGGATGTCGGCCCGGGCCATCGGGATGGTGGAGCCGGCCGGGGTGTCATGGACCCAGATGGCGGACATGGGGATGTCGGCACCGCGTTTGAGGTCCATGCCGTCGCCAACGAACTGGTGGCCGTTCTCGTGGGATTCCGTATATACCCCCTTCATGCCGGCCTCCCTGGCGATGTCTCCCAGGCGGTTGTAATTCTCCGCGAAGAGTTCGCCGAGGGTCCGCCGCCAGTCAAAGAGGAACCGCTCGGTCTCCTCCGTGCTGTTGAGGATCTGTCCGGTAAGGGCGGGGAGCCACGGGAAGAGGCTGTAGCCCCGACGCTCCTTGAATTCCCGCATCATATCGCGGGTCCAGGTCATCTGTCCGGCTTCGTAACTGTCGGTGAGGAGATACTGCACCGGAGATCCTCCGTATATCTTGAGGAGTTCCTTGAAATAGCGTTCCCAGGCCTCCGGATCCAGCTTGTCCACCTCCAGGCCGGTGGCCTCGGGCGGGGCGGGATGGTTTTTCTTGCCGGTCAGGGAGGTACCGAACCGGTAGATGCGCCAGCGTCCGGCCGGAACCTTCCAGATAAGCGTCCCGTCCTGATCGATGAGGCTGAGGTCCTGGACCACCGTCACCGGATCTTCCGAATCAGGGGTCAGGAAATCGGCAAAGTCATGGGGAGAGGCAAATCCTGCCTTGTCCTCCGCATGATTCACCTTTACGACTCCGTGCAGGACGAATTCCGGCACCTTCCGGTTCCCCTTCATCACCAGGCGGAAATGCCTGGCACGGGTGGCCGGGATGTCCATCGTCATTACCGGCAGGCTGGCGGTGGGGATGTCGCACACCTTCCGCCAGGTACGGCCGTCCTCGCTGGCTTCCAGATAATCGTCATATCCGGGCGGGTTCGACCCCCACTGGTCCCTCCGGTGGCAGCCGCCCAGGGTGAGGGCGCGTACCAGCTGCTGCCGGTCAAAGGAATAGGCAATCCAGCAGGTCCCGTCGGGCCCGGCCTGGAGTTCGCCCGCGTCCGAAAAATCGCCGTTGGAGAGCTGCCGGACACTGAAACTCCCGCTGGAGGACGTCACGCGGGCGCCCATCTCCAGCATCGTTTTCTCCGCATCGGGAAGCTTGACGGCCAGCGTCGCGACAGGTTGGAACCAGGGTTCCGTCTTCCCGTTGTCAGGGATGTTCTGGTACCGGCCCGGGGTCCGGTAAAGGTCCGGCATGTGCAGCACCTGGAGGTCGGGACCGGTCACTTCCAGGGTCCGCCAGGTGAGTTTTTTCATGGCGTCGGCAGGTTTGACCCACGGTCCCCCCGTGGAGCTCCAGCCCGGGGCGGAAGCCACCGCCGTCTCCATCCCCTTCGCCTCGGCCAGTTCCATCGCGTAGCGGAAAGCGACTTTCCAGCCTGGAGAGCCATAGGGCAGGGTTTCATCCACGATGGGCTGCATGCCGATCCCCCCGGCATCGAACTGATGGAATCCGCCGATACCGGCCCGTTCCATCCATTCGATGTCCTTTTGGATACCGTCGATGGTCACGTTCCCGTCCATCCAATGCCACCACACCCGCGGCCGCGCCTCCTGCGGAGGATCCGCAAACCCCTCATACAACGATCCCTGCGCCTGCGCGCCCACGGCGGCAAGCATGGCCGCCAATAGGGAAGTCCATCTTTTCATCGGAGGACCGCCCTATTCCGTGAATTTCTTTCCGGAACCCCAGGCTTGTCCGACGACATCGCCGATTGCGCGGTAGGTCATGGAAGCGGCGTCGAAGACGATGGGCTGGAGCTTCTCCAGGTCCACCTTGCCGTCCGTAAGGATGCTCTCGTCGGCGCTCATGTTCACGACTTCGCCGATGAGGATGCCGTCCTGCCAGCTTACGACCTTGCATTCGAGGGTAAGGGGGTACTCATTGATGATGGGGGCGTCCACATTGGGGCTGGGCGTCGCGGTGAAGCCGACTCGCGCCACCTTGTCGGGCACCTTGTGACCGCTGACGAGGCCGAAGTAATCGGACTCCGCCACGGTGCGGATATCGGCGAAGCTTACGGTGAAGGCTCCGGTCAGCTCGATATTGTCGGTGGTCTTGTGCCTGGACATGGAAATCACGATCTGCTTGTTGTCGTACTGTCCGGCCCAGGCCGCCATCATCACGTCCGGCGTATGGTCCTTGTCCCACGTCGCGACCATGACGCACGGCTGCGGCGTCGTTAACAGCGCGTGGTTCGGTCCGAAATTCTTTCGGCCCGCCACTTCCTGAAGGGTTTCTTGGGTATTCATGTTACAAATATAAGAAATATCCTGTAAAGTGCTCTCAGGCATCGAGCAGGAGTGCAACCAGTTCCGAAGGGACGAGCTTGTCGAAACACGCTCCGACAGGCGCTTTCTCTAGGGTTTCGCCCAGGGCCTCCCGCGTATAGCGACAGCCTTGCAGGACGCGTTCGATCCGGTCCGCGGGGAGATTCCCGAGAAAATCGCCGCCGAACCGGAGCCCGTCGATGCACCCGTGAACGAGCGAAAAACCGGCTTCCACCGTTCCGCAGGGGAATTTCCGCTGGACGCGGAAGGCGGCGGCGGGGGAATGGCCGTAGTTCCACTCCCAGGTGCGGAATTTCGCGGCGGCATCGCTCCCGACGGCCCCGCGCTGTTCTCCGCTCAGCGGAAGTTCGCCGTCCCCGGCGGCCAGGACGGCCTGCAGGGCGTCGCGGAAGGCGCGGATGTCCGCAAACTGCGGCAGGTAGTCCTTCAGGTTGGCCACCCGGCTCCGGACCGAGGCGATCCCGGCGGAGGAAAGCTTGCTTCCGGGGACGGACAGGACCCGTGTAAGGGTGTCGATATCCACATCCCACATCAGGGTCCCGTGGATCATCAGGCGGTCCCGGGACATCCGTTTGGCGTAGCCGGAGCACTTCCGTCCCTCGACCAGGATGTCGTTCCTGCCGCTCAGCTCCGCCGGGACGTCCAGTGTCCGAAGCGCCCGGACCATGGTATGCAGGTACTCCGGGTACTCCTGTTCCAGGTCGCGGACCCGTCCGGTGATGGTGTAGTTGAGATTCTGGAGGTCATGGTACACCGCACCGCCTCCGGTAACGCGGCGGGCGAGCAGGATCCCCCGGGTCTCCATATAGGGAATGTCCACCTCGGCGAACGGATTCTGGTTCAGGCCGATAATGACAGACGGCCGGTTCTGCCAAAGGTAGAAAACCGGCTCGTCCGCCTGCAGTCGGTCCAGACAGAACTCGTCGAACGCCATGTTGTAATGCGGGTCCGTCGAGGGGTTGGACAGGTATTTCATCTCAGCCCAGGAAAGCCAGCAGGATACCGGCCGCCACCGCGGAACCGATTACACCGGCGACGTTCGGGCCCATGGCATGCATGAGAAGGTGGTTCTTCGGGTCGATCTCGCGGCCCACGACTTCCGACACGCGGGCGCTGTCCGGAACGGCGGACACGCCGGCATTGCCGATGAGCGGATTGATCTTTTTCGCCGGATTCTGGATGAACAGGTTCATCAGCTTCACGAAGAGGACACCGCAGGTAGTGGCGATCACGAAGGAAAGCAGGCCGAGTCCGAAGATCAGGAGGGATTTCCCGCTGAGGAACTTGTCGGCCTGGGTGGAAGCACCCACGGTGAGGCCGATGAGGGTGGTCACGACGTCGATCAGCGGACCGCTCGCGGTATTGGCCAAGCGGCGCGTTACACCGCTCTCTTTCAGGAGGTTGCCGAAGAAAAGCATGCCCAGCAGCGGAAGACCGGAGGGAACGATGAACGCGGTGGTGAGGAAGCCCACGATCGGGAAGATGATCTTTTCCTTCTGGGAGACCTGGCGCGGGGCGGGCATCCGGATGCGGCGCTCCTTGTCGGTCGTGAGCAGGAGCATGATGGGCTTCTGGATCACCGGGACGAGGGCCATGTAGGAATAGGCCGAAACGGCGATGGCGCCCATCAGGTCCGGGGCCAGCTTGGACGACAGGAAGATGGCGGTCGGGCCGTCGGCTCCGCCGATGATGCCGATGGCACCGGCCTCGTTGGGGGCGAAGCCGAAGGCGAGGGCCAGCAGGTACGCCCCGAAGATACCCATCTGCGCGGCCGCTCCGATCAGGATGAGCCGCGGCTGGGAGATCAGGGCCGAAAAGTCGGTCATGGCGCCGATCCCGAGGAAGATCAGGGGCGGGTACCAGCCCTGGCGGACACCCTGGTACAGGATGTTCAGGACCGACCCGTCCTCATAGATGCCGATGTTCAGGCCCGGGAACATGGGAATGTTGCCGACGATCATGCCGAATCCGATCGGTACGAGCAGCATCGGCTCCCACTCCTTGACGATCGCCAGGGTGATGAACACGATGCCGATGCCGATCATCACGATGTTCTGCCAGGAGCAGTTCGCGAAGCCGGTGTATTCCCAGAACTGGGCGAGGGATTGGAAGATGTGCTCCATGGTTTACGCAATCGTCACGACCGGATCGCCTTCCTGCAGGGAATCGCCCTTGTGGACGTGGATTTCGGTGACGGTCCCGTCTTTCGGGGCCGGAATCTCATTTTCCATCTTCATGGCTTCCAGGACGGCGACCTTCTGGCCGGCCTTTACGGCCTGGCCTTCCTTCACGGACACCTCGATGATGACGCCCGGAAGCGGGGACTCGACCTTTTCACCGGCTTTGGATTCCTTCGCTGCGCTCGGAATGACAGCAGGAGCTGCATTCTGGTTGGGAGCGGACGATGCGGCCGGAGTGCTTGCCACGGATTGAGGTGCGCTTGTCATTCCGAGCCCCGACGGGGCGAAGGAATCTCCTTCTGTTTCCACCTCGTAGGTGGCGCCGTTGACGGTCACGTCATAGAGCTTGCCTTCCTTGGGATTGACGGTCACATTGTACTCCTTGCCGCCGATCTTGAACTTGTATTCTTTCATGAGAGGATGTTTTATTTTCTGGGTAACTTTCTGAAATTCTGTTTCTTGTCGTTCCAGGCGGAGCCTTCCTTCGGACGCATCGTGAGCACGAAGGACTCGGCGTCATGGACCGTGTCACTGAAGTAGAGGTCCATCGCCAGGGCGATGGCGGCATAGACGTCTCCGCCTTGCTCCATGTCCATTGCAAGGGCGATGACCGCTGCGATTTCGTCGGAAGGAGCAGATTTCTCGACTCCGCCTTTGGCTCCGCTCGAAATGACAGATGTGGCTTTGGCGGCTTTCTTGGCCGGGCGGTCGAAGAAGAGCCAGAACAGGAACCACAGGATGGCGAGGGCGGTGAAGACGACGGTGACGGCGACGAGGGACAGGATGAATCCGCGCGGGTCCTTTTCCGCCATGTCCTGGGCCTTGGTGGCTGCATTCATGTCGATGTTGGGCATGCCCGCGCTGGGAACCGCCGGGGCGGCCTGGGTCTTGAATTCAACCTGCCTGAGGTCGTTAGCGGTCTTATAGACAGACTTTCCGGCCGGAAGGTCCGCAGGGACGGCGAGGGAGTCGATGATGGTCCGGCCGTCGTTGGAGACGAGGTAGATGGTCCGGCCCGGGCGGACGGTGAAACCGGCATAGAAGGTGCCGTCATTCCCGTTCCCGCTGGCATAGAAGAGGGTGGTCTGGCGCGGACCGAGCTTGGTCTTGAGGTCCCCCTTGGGGATGATGCTCTTCCTGAGGTCGGCGCGGTCGTCGGTGAGGTAGCAGCCGGCGAGGTTCACCGTTCCCTGGGAGGTGTTGAAGACTTCGATCCAGCCCCCGCGCCGTCCGTAGTCGTCCACGATGCCGGTGGAGTCCGGAACGGCCAGCGCCTCGGACAGGATGAGGTCGCTGACGTTCTGGGCCCGCAGGCCCGCGCAGACGGCGGCAAGGGAGAGGAGAAGAAGGATGCGCTTTCTCATCATAACGGCAGGTTGTCGTGTTTCTTGGCCGGGATGTCCTGCTGCTTGCCGGCGAGCTGCTCCAGGGCGCGGATCACGCGGAAGCGGGTGTTGCGCGGCTCGATGATGTCGTCGATGTAGCCTTTCCGGGCGGCCTGGTACGGGTTGGAGAAGAGGTCGTCATACTCCTTCTTCTTTGCCTCGAAGATGGCCTGGGCGTTCTCGGGATCGGCCTTGATCTCCTTTGCGTAGAGGACGTTCACGGCGCCGTCGGCACCCATGACCGCGATGTTCGCGGAGGGCCAGGCGTAGTTGATGTCTCCCCGTAACTGCTTGCAGCTCATGACGATGTGTGCGCCGCCGTAGGATTTCCGGAGGGAGACCGTCACTTTGGGGACGGTGGCTTCGCCATAGGCATAGAGGAGCTTCGCGCCGTTGGTGATGATGGCACCGTATTCCTGCTGCGTTCCGCACAGGAAGCCCGGAACGTCCACGAGGGTGACGAGCGGGATGTTGAAGGCGTCGCAGAAACGGACGAAGCGTGCGGCCTTGCGGGAAGCGTTGATGTCCAGCACGCCTGCGAGCACGGCCGGCTGGTTCGCGACCACGCCCACGCTGCGGCCGTTCATGTGGGCGAAGCCCACGATGATGTTCTTGGCGAAGTCCTTGTGGACCTCGAAGAAACGGCCGTCGTCCACGATGCTGCGGATGACGCCGTACATGTCGTAGGCCTTGTTCGGATTGTCGGGGATGATGCTGTTCAGGGCATCGTCCGTCCGGTTGTAAGGGTCGTTCGTGGGAACGACGGGCGCCTCCTCCCGGTTGTTCTGCGGGAGGAAGGACAGGAGCTCCTTGATGGTGGCGATGCCTTCCTGCTCGTTACCGGCGGCGAAATGCGCGACGCCGCTCTTGGAGGCATGCACGGAGGCGCCGCCCAGCGATTCGTGGTCCACGGTCTCGCCGGTCACGCTCTTCACGACGGCAGGGCCGGTCAGATACATATAGGAGGTATCCTTCACCATGAGGGTGAAGTCCGTGAGGGCGGGGGAGTACACCGCACCGCCGGCGCAGGGACCGAAGATGCCGCTGATCTGCGGCACGACGCCCGAGGCGAGGATGTTCCGCTC
>Ga0310697_10001146_pt1 | contig 32199 bp, 21 predicted proteins | sample 172DNAGHGlowgp2_FD_203883 | JGI IMG/M metagenome (GOLD analysis project Ga0310697, IMG submission 203883) | Sheep rumen microbial communities from Palmerston North, Manawatu-Wanganui, New Zealand - 1728 DNA GHGlow gp2 (v2) (version 2) | ecosystem: Host-associated > Mammals > Digestive system >... | reverse complement strand
CTCCATTTCAAATAATTTTTTCATGTTCATTGGTTCTCTTTATATATTGTTTTTGATGCTCGCCCTCCTTCGTCTTGCATATTCCGCCTGCTGCTTGCGCTGAGCGCCAGCTTTGCAGTCAGCGCAATATTTCGCGCGGTTGCCTGCGGAATAAAACTCTTTTCCACATATCGCGCAGTGTTTCTTCGTGCCGGATGAAAAAAAACGCCTCCAGTGTGCCGGCCTCCGGATCTTTCAAAAGAACATTCCGAAAGAAGCGGCAGCACACAGAAGCAGAGAGCATTTGTGGACAGGGAACTTCTTCTCCTTTGTCGAGACGGATACAATTGCCGTTGACACAATTGCTGCACAGCTTGCGGATGTTTTTTCTGGCATCACGTTGCTGCGCAGGCGTCATGCGATAGAGAGAACCGTCAGGTTTTCTTTCAACAGGTATGAGTACTTTTTGGATAATACTGATTCTTCCTTTCTGTTTCTGGGCATGAAAAAACCGCGCCCGTCTTTTCAGACTTGCGCGGCTCATGCCTCCATATAGTTTTGATATTTCTTCTTGATGCTTTTCATCCGTTTGATTACGCTGCTGTGATTGGCAAAACCAAGCTCAACAGCGATTTCCATATAGGAGTAGCCTTCATCCCGCATCTGGATAATGCGGCGCTCTTTCCACGGCAGCGATTTGAGAAAGCGTTCCGCGTCTACCCTGGCGCTGACATATTCCTCAAGATGCAATCGAGGATCGGGAAAGTAAAACAACCTGTCATCATCTGAATCCCAATTCGCTGTGCGAAACCTTTCCAGTGAAACGGACTGCACTTTCTTGGATCGCGTGTGATACCATTTGCGGATAAAATCTGTTCGGACGCTTGTGCGTTGTTTCTCGAAATCTTCATCGCAGGGCATCTCATGCAGCGTATCCAGCATTGGCTGCCATCCCTGTTCCACGATAGCCTTTTTGACGATCTTTTCAAAGAGCTCCTTGATCTGCTTTTCCGGCAGAAAGACGATCTCTGCATTACGAGGAAGTTGAAACAAACGCTGCAGATTCCAACCGATCTCCTGCTCAACACCTTTGGCCCACAACGGCATGGAGTAGGAGAGCCTCCACACAGGGAAGTCTCCTGTATAATGCTCCTTCCAGCCGCGAAAGCCGAAAAATGGAAAGACGAGTGAAGATACCGCATCCATGATCTCGTCGAGGAACTGATCGCTGTCGATGAGGTCCAGCCATTCATTGGATTGGAGTACTTGATAAGGATTCCGGGGAATCTTCATCAGTGTGGGGCATCTCGACATCAGCTCTTCAGGAAGCAGATAGACGAGAGGCAGATAGCGAAGGTTGCTGTCATATGGGATTCTGATTGTCTGAGGTGGCATAAGATGATCTCCATATATAAACGACATAGCAGCTATTAAAATGTTACTGCTAAAAGCAGGATTTACAGAAATTTCATATAATTATACTGCGTCTCTATGGAGCTGTCCAGCAAAACCTGCCGAGTAAAAAGGATTTTGACTGCTCGCGAAGAACAAGCCATCTACATATATTAACGGCATAGCAAATAGTAAATTGTTACTCCACTCTGCTGACTTTACAGAAAATTCATATAGTTATACTGTATCCGTTTGGCATTGTCCAGTGTAGCCCGTCGAACAAAAAGAAAAAGCCATAAAGAAAGCAGCCTGGCATCCAGACTGCTTTCTTCATGGCTGTGCAAGGATAGATGCGAAGCATCGCAAGGGGTGCAGCCCCTTGTACGGAGCAACGCGACGCATAAGGATGACTGTTCGGACAGGCATCCAGGCTCCGCAGGACGCACTACGGGGCAACTCACGCTACCCCGTATAGAAGTGCGCATTTCATGTTGAAGGGTGTAACAAAATGTGGTAATATATAATGAAAAAATGTTTACTCTGTTGTTGTTTCTTGTTAGTTTGTTCTAAGGTGGTAGTATGACATGGCCATTCTTATTGGAAAAAGATCATCTGGCAATTACGGAGAAGACCTGTTTGTAGAAAAAGCCCTTGAATACTTAGACGACAGTTATGTGATTTATAGGAATCGTCAGCTCTACGGGAAGGAATTTGATATATGTATCCTTATGCCCAATAAGGGAATTCTAGTCGTCGAATTAAAAGGCTGGCGTGAGAAAACAATTCTTCGGGTTGAGAACGATAGTATCATTATCCAAACCGAGGAAGGCGAAGTCCCCACCTCTCCGCAAAAGCAGGCTCGTGGTTATCGATTCTCTATTCAACGATATATAAAAAACGCTCTGGGCTTAAACCCTCTTGTTTTCCAAATGGTCTGCTTGCCCCAGATTTCAGAAGAATGCTACCATTCTATGCGGCTGGATGTTGTGACAGAAGAAAAGTTTACTATTCTCAAAGAAGACCTGTCCACGAATACTGCATTCTTCAAAAAGCTCGATGATGCTTTGCGTGAAGTACACTACTGGTATCGAGATGCTTTCGATGACAAAACGATGCGTGATATTCGGGGATTATTTGAACCTGATTACTCTGTTGCAGAGTCACAGGATATGCAAGAACTATCAGCCGAACCATATCATGAGTATCAATACTCACGGTTTTATTATTTCACATCTGGTGACAAACAACTGCATGATTCTGTCGCGGAAATGGCACGTGAGTATATTAAGGGCTGTAAGCTCTATGCCGTATTCTCGGATCAGACACAACTAAAAGAAGCGGCTTCAGCAATTGATACAGTGATAAGAAATCACGGGTTAGTTCGTAATCGCGATAATTTGGAAATTGACTTTGAGGGAACTGGCGTTAGTTATCCAGCAATCGCAGAGTTAAAAAGAAGCTTTTCGTGTTTTCACTGCACATTTAGTATTCTCAGCGAACAACTTGCACAAATCGATAATTCGTTTTGTATTGTCAATGGCGATATTTCTCCCGAACAACGCGTCACATTGGAGATTATTGATAAACATAGTGAGTTTAATTCAGCACAATACTTGATTGAGCATGCTTCACCGGATAAGAATATCGTCATCAAGGCAGGAGCCGGAACTGGAAAAACCTATACGATGATTTCACGTATAGGCTTCATTTGCTATACCCAAAATGTTCCCCTTTCTAAAATGGCAGATCGAATCACGATGATTACATTTACGAATGAAGCTGCCGACAATATGGGCGAGAAGCTAAAGAAGTATTTTAGGAATTGCTATTTGCTAACCTCTCGAATTGAGTATCTGGACATGATATCCCGTATTGATCATATGCAGATCAGCACAATTCATTCTTATGCAAAACATATTATTACAAAACTTGGAACAGAATTCGGATATGGCGTTGATTTAGCAATTACTTCAAGCGAATTTAGTCGGAGGCAAAAAGTATCCGAGTATTTGGACGCATACATAACTGAAAAAGAGCGACTCTATGGCAATGGCTATACGAGTGGGCTAGGCCTACCGGTATATGCGATTCGTGATTTGATCTTGGATTTTACTGCAAAGCTGAACAATAAGAGCATTAACATCAGCGCCCTCTCATCAGATAACTTTGGCATGGTAAACGATCCCAACATGAAAGACCTTCACCAGTTACTAGCCGACGTCATTCCTAACGTAGATCGTGAATTTAATGCGGAATTACTCAAAAACAACCGCATCCACCTTAGCTCAATGATGTCTGTTCTCCACCACCTCATTTGTTCAGACAAAAGATCAAAACGCATTTCTGAACTGAGTGCAAATGAATCACCGCAGCAGTTTATGTTTGTGGATGAATTTCAAGATACCGACGATGCCCAGATAGAAGTGTTGCTTGAGCTCGCCAAAGTATTGAACTTTAAGCTCTTTGTAGTTGGCGATATCAAGCAGTGCATCTATAGATTCCGTGGCGCGAAAGAAAAGGCCTTTGATCAACTCAATATTTCAGATATGCCGAACGAGTGGCTTGAGTTTTCTCTCCAGCGGAATTATCGCACAGATAGCGACTTGTTAGATGTATTTCACTGTTCGTTTGAAAAATGGGGAACAAGAGATGATGATCTCTTATCATATTCCTCCTTAAAAGACAGATTGATTGGAACACAATATTATAATTCGTATAGTCCAGCGCTGAAAGCTGATAAGAGCAAGTATTATCATTGTAGCATTATTCAAAATGAAAGTGGGCGAATCCAGGCACTCCGTGATGAGATCAATAGAATTCAACGCCGCATTGATTACGAGGAGGCCCATGGGCATAAATTGAAGCCTTCGGAAAAGAGCATTGCCATTCTGGTTCGTGAAAACTGGCAGGCGGATCTAATTCGAAGAGAGTGTAAAAAGAGATATAATCTTGATATTCAAACCAGTACTGGAGGAGATTTATTTGCAACTCAGCCTGCTTTAGACATGCTTATACTTGTAAATGCTCTTCTTCATTTTGATGAAGCAGAATACCTGTATAACTTAGCTACATCCAATTTCTTCAACCTTGATCTTCCTAAGGCATCTCTCTACGAGATTAGGTCGAGCATTAAAACTAGTTGGCGGGATAGAGGGCCCGACAAAGCCAACGAAATGGACTTGGTGAACAACATTATCGAATACTTAAATGGAGTCCTGGCTCGAATCGAAGGACGAGACGGGAAATGGGAATATGTTGTTCGCTGGTTGCGTACGAAGCCAGTTCTTCAGGCACTGAGGGACCTATACGATTACCTTCAACCTTGGAAAAACTACAGTTCTGAGAATATTGAAGCCCAGAGATATTATCAAATCAATGTGGATTTGATATTTGAGCATCTAATTAATTCCTGCAACATTGACAGACTAACCATCAATACGCTCCAAGAACATCTTTATAGTAGCATTGTTGCGCACGTCTCTGTTGATAGTCGTGAACCTCAGGAAAACAGCAATGGACATGTTATTCAGTGCATAACAGTCCACAAATCAAAAGGTTTGGAGTATGGTCACGTCATTTTGCCGTATTGTTCTTTTCCAATAGATAAGATAAAAAAAGCCAAGCTCCATGTCAGCACAGAAAAGAATGAAGGCCAATATCAAATTGGCTATTTCATAGATGAAGATGGACTCGCAGCTTTTCAGAACAATTACTACAGCGAAACAATAGAAAAGGAAGAGAGAAGCCGTGAAGAAACACGAATCCTTTATGTTGCCATGACAAGAGCTGTTCGATCGTTTTCTTGGATTGAGGTCGGGAATAAGCGAAACTTGAGTTGGCAGAGCTTGATTGAGAAGTAGAGGTGAGGACAGTGCCATATAAGATTTATACGTATGTAGATCCCTATAATCTTGACAAAGCAGACTTTTGGCCAGAAATAGCTGCCCTTCCTCATTTTTGTGTTTCAAGAACCCTTGTTAATGGCTTGAAAGAAAATCTCAGAGATAGTATTCACGGGTTGCTTTGTCCATTAGACGATTTTGTATCTCACGAATCCGTTTATTACCAATGGACAAAGAATATCAGCTTGCGTGTTCGTCAGCACAGTGAATTAACAACACTTTTTAAGGCATGCTACGAGACCAAAAGAATAGATGAGCAATTTTACCTGTCCCTCCAACAGAATGAAAGTCGTTTTTTAGAAGCCATACGCCTGTTTATTGAGCTGGATATTCCCGCTTCATCGCTGAATGGCGAAAAAGGGAATCCTGAGCAAGAACTCTTTGTATCTCTATTAGAGGAATTACAAAGCCACGCGTGTTTTCAATTTCCTCAAACAGCGGATCTAAGCACAATGAAGTCTGTGTTAGTTGATCTGGCCGAAAAAGAACTGGCCGAATGTAAGTCAAAAAATCCGGACGAACAACTCTGGTATCAAACGATGGTCAAGACCACACGTGCAAAGGAGCTTAATGCTATCGTTATCCACGGTGTTCACCAGTTCTCTCCAGCGCAGCTGCACTTGATCCTTAACCTCGAGAAACAAGGTATTACAATTATCTTCCTCTATAACTATCAAAGCAAATATCCGAGCTTATATTCCTCGTGGGCCAACATCTATAATCACTTTAACGTGCCAACCCATCACGATAGTGTCGTTACAGATTACATTACATCGGGAATGCAGAACCCGAGTAATGCATTGGCTTGCGCGCTGGGAGAAATTTGCGAAGGCAGATATCATCCTGGTAACAAAGCATTCAAGCAATGGCATCAGCTTTATCAGTCGATCCAAATGATTGAATTTGAGAATATAACAGAATATGCCCATTTTGTTTCTTCTCATGTCCATGCTGCGGAAAGAAAACTACGAAGAGCTCAAGGAGTTATAGCTCGCGGGAATGATACTCCATTAACAAATGCACAAGTCTTGAACGCAATGACTGAACAAGTATATACAGCCAACAGGGATGTGCACACCCTTCTAAAAATCTATCATCCTGAGTTCGCAAAAGATCGACATTTTTTAGCTTATCCGATTGGCCAATTCTTTTCCTCAATATACAAGCTGTGGAACTATGAAAGGCAAGAAATAGACATTTCGATTCCGGAATTGAAAGAGTGTCTCTCATCAAACGTCTTGACTAGTGGCCGTGGGGAGAATCTTCTGAGGACGTTTTATAACGTTGAACTTGTTTTCCGTAATATCAAAACATATTCAGATTTTCGTGCAAAGTTTGTAAATGAGTATCTGAGAAACTATGATAAGGTTCAATCTTCCACAGCGGCAGACCCAATCTATAAGCTGCGACGCCTAAGCATCTATAATGCCGTAAAAGCAAGGAAAAAAGATATTCTCAGTTTGTCAAACGCGATTGAGGAGCTGAATACGATAGCTCAAGAATTGTTTGCTCAAGGCCATTCTGAGAGGGACTATATTAACTTTGGGCAGCATTTTACAAAGCTGGAGTCTTTCCTTAAACGTAGGGAACTGATCTATGCAAACGAAGAAGAGCGAGCTTTAATTGCAGCTTTACAAACCCGGTTGGAAAGTATCCAGCCTGAAAAGTCGGCATTTTCCGGTTCATTCAAGGATCTTCAAGAAGGGCTTCATTACTATCTCAAGCAAAAAGAGGACGAAGAAAGTGTCGATTGGATTGTAAAAAACTTTGAACAGATCGATGGTGATATTCTTAACAGTAAGCCGCAGTTTGAAAAAGGAATAACTAAAGTGTATCACTTCGCTTGCTTGTCAGACCGCGATATGAATCAAGGGATGAATAATCTCCTTCCATGGCCTTTGACTGAGAGTTTCATTCAAGCAGCCTATGATCCAGTCGACCTACAATTTCAAGTTTATTGGACAGCGTTAGATGAACGCAGCAGCTTTTTGCGCTATTCTTTGTTTTACGGCTTGTTCTTTAACCGTTGCGATGTTCGCGTCAGCTATGTGAAGCAATACGATGATGAAGTGACCGAACCGTATGCGCTTCTGCCTATCCTTGGGCTTCAGCCGGAGCATGTTGCTGTAGATAACTCCAAACGAGGTGCAGAATACTCTATTTTGATCCCGGCCAAAAAGACAGATGCGGTTAAGAGCGAGTGGATTCCGATGATGGACATGTTCTTGTGCCCATATCGTTATCTGTTAGAGTATATTGTTCAAAAAGAACCCGTCATACAGGGCGATTTCCTCACTCAAAAGTTCTTTGATTCGCTCTTGGTTGAAGCAACATGGAACCGAATTCAAGATCAGCAAAGTGTGGTCGTCTTAAAATATCTTAGAAGAATCGTTGACAGCGAGTGCAAAAAGTTTGCACCATTCTTTAGCTTTTGGACTAACTCAGAACTGTATGACTTAAAACGGCGAGCAACCAATTTCCTAAGGAATCAGGTAATAGGGCGAAAACCAAAAGTTGAAAAAATAAATCTGAATAGCCGCTATTTTATGCAGGCAAGATATGAATTTGGAAAAGCCAAGTTTACTGTACCTATCGCTGATTCAGAACCCATTAATCCATACGCGCATTTCGAGAAACTTAGTGATCGACAGTTTCCTCAAAAAATATACTCTTATTCCCGGATTGCAAAAGGACAACGATCGTCTGATTTGCTAAATGATATGAAGGACTATCTAAATCAAACATCTGCGCAAGAAAACATTGCTATACCTTCAGACTGGTGTACTTATTGCCCGCAAAAAGGTGTCTGTGTAGAAGCTTTCCTTCAAGACAATTAAGCATGTTGGTCTCCAAAGAGAGAGAAAGGAGCATTCATGATTATTGGCGCATATTATCGATGCCCGATTGTACTTGATGATGAAGATAAAAATCATCCTCGTTTATTTGCATTGGGGCAGCTGATTGAATATAACGAGTTAGCTGATGCCGGACGGGTGATGTTTCATGATTTGTTGGGAAGCAAAGCCTACTATACTGACATCGTAGCCAATAATGTGTTTAGCACTCCCATTCTGACTCGGTGCGAAGCAATGCCAGGAGGAACTGTTGAGGGCAGTTGGGGACAAGGAACTATTATCTCCCGTATTCGATCTGGTGATGAGAGTCTGCCGTATTGGTATAACATTCAATTAAGGAACGGGAAATATGTGACAGCCAGCGAAACGGAGCTGAAGATCGAATACTCACAGATGAACTTTCCTCCGGAAAAGCAGCTTCTTTCCTACGAATTCCAACATCCATCATGGTTTTTCAACCATATGAAAGTTAGCCAGAATCGCCATCTGATCGAAAATGCAATCTATGGATTTGATATTTTGGCAGGTTGCCGAGCATTTCTTCTCCCGCATCAAGTGAGCACGGTAGCTCGCTGCTTTGAAACCCGTCCGATTCGCTACATGTTAGCCGATGAGGTTGGCTTAGGTAAAACAGTTGAGGCCTGCTCCATTTTAAAAATACTAAAGTCAGAGAGCTTAAACTTCCGAACATTAATCATTGCACCCGGAGCGCTAGTTAGTCAGTGGAAAAATGAGCTTCGTTATAAGTTCGATACTTCTGCCGCTATTTCTTCCCCTTTGGCAAATGTATGCATCCTCCCACTAGAAAAAATTGCTTCTTCAACGAAGGCATTATATGCTCCATGGAATCTCGTTATAGTTGATGAAACACATCGGTTACTGAAAAACGATTCTTGGTATGATGCAGTTCTTTCTTTAAGCCGAAGAACTGGTAATCTGCTGTTGCTATCCGCAACTCCTATTCAGGATAGAAATGAAGAGTATCGAAGACTCCTTTCGCTACTCCAGCCAGAACAATATGCGGAGATGCCAGCAGAACGTTTTTCATGGCTAGTAAAAAAGCAAAAAAGGATACAAAAGCTGGTCAATCAACAACTTGGACGCCTTGATCGATATGATGAATACAAAGAAATAATTCATGATAATCTCCAAGATATTGCTGAGATTCTTACCGACCCGGCTTATACCCGCATGGTAGAAAAGATTAACCTTGAGAGTGAAGATGCTGGTTTAGCTCAGGTAAAAAATGCTGTAGCTTATGTCTGTGAAAACTACCGCCTAGAGCGCCGAGTAATTCGGAATCGTAGACAAGCTATCACTGGAAAGATGGCTTCACGCACACTTTCTGAGGTATCATACAAACCACTAACAAATAATGAAACATATAATGAAGCTGGCGCTATACAAGCAACACTAGCCTTCTTAAACGCAAACGGATCGGACGATGAATCGTTTGTGCAGACAGTGGCTATTCCCTTGCTCAGTGCTTTATTCAGTAGCCCATGGGCATTCAATAGTGCGCTTGAAAAATTAGGCATTGATGACCGAATTTTAAGGAGCACTGCAAAAGAATGGCTTACGCAAGCAAATAACGAACACATGCTCGCGGATGTGGCCCTTGATGAAGATCCTGATCTCATAAAAGGGCGACTTCTCAGGGCAATAGATTACATCGAACAAGAGACAGATACTTTCTCATCACCTGATAGTAAAATCGTTGTTTTTACTGCTCATACTGCTACACTCCACGAGTTCGTCAACTTGCTTTCTGCCAGGATGCAGCAACGAGACCTTCAAGTGGTAGCTTTTAGCGCAGATATGGATCGAGAAGATCTTGATGACAGCGTCTACCAGTTTCAAAATAATCAAGCTTGTAGAGTTATTGTTTGCGATGAGACCGGCGGTGAAGGCCGTAATTTTCAAAATGCTGAGCGCGTTATTCATTTGGATCTCCCGTGGAATGCAAATGCCCTTGAGCAAAGAATTGGCCGTTTAGATCGCCTTGGACGTGAGCCAGATAAAGATGTTAATTCTGTTGTTTTCTTTACTGAGGAGACGGTAGAAGAACAGCTTTTTCATATTTGGCGAGATGGTATGAAGTTGTTTAACCAATCTCTGAGTGGGTTGGAGATTATTACCGGAGAGCTCAACAATCTGATAATAGAGGCGCTTTCAGAAGACTATTATAACGGACTTACCAATGCATTTGATGACATTCTCGATGAAGCCGATAACATGAGGGAAAGCGTCGAAGACGAGCAGCTGTTTGATATAGGAGCGACCCTGTACCGCCCTTTGTCAGATGGAATAGATTCGGTTTTGGCCCAGTACTCAGCTCATGACGATAGCCTTTTTGCGAAGGCAATGCTTGGTTGGGGAGGACAAGTTGGGCTTGAATCTGAACGCCCGACTTCCGATGGACTTGTTGAGTTTAGAGAGGATCGCTTTAGCGTTAATGCCGCTAAACAATCTCTTTTTATTCCTCCATATTGGAGCCGCTACTCAAATGCATCAATCATGCTCCGTGAAGGAAAGATACTCGGTTCGTTCGATCGTAAGACGGCCGCACTTCGAGAAGATATATTGTTCTTTGCCCCAGGAGATGCAGTATATGATTCGATTATAACAAACGCTGTAGGATGCAGTCGTGGACGTTGTTCTGCCATTCAAATTCAAGGCGATTATCTGTATGATGGGTTAGTCTTTTTTTACGATACGCAACCACCCGTTGACGCTTTAATTGACGCAGGGGTGAACTTGGAGCTGCTCGCAAGATATCGCATGTATTTACCTTTAGAGCAAATTATTGTGACAATACCGTTGACGTCTGCAAGCAAAACAATTAGCGAAGATTTGGTAATTGAAACGCTCATTAACGCGAATTACAAAAAGGCGGAACACCTTGGAAGAAGATCTTCTCGCAGAGGCACGATTTCACCCTTAGAAAAATTTATCATACAGACCCCGCCAGAAAAATGGGAACCACTTATAAAAAGCGCAGTCACCATGGCCAATAGATGCGCAGTCAAAAAGTTGGTGGAAAGATCAGATCTAAAAACTGTGCGCAAAGAGATGCAGCGATTGGTTAATGGACGCAGAGCTGAGAGCATTTATTTTGAGCGTAGTGAAGACGAAGTTGATTTGTTAGATAATCAAATGCAGTTAGTCTTCCAGGCCCTGAAGAATACTAGGCCTGTTTTAGATGCGGTATGCTTTTTGAGGGTTAGAAACAATGGATAGTAGAGAGATACTGAGTCAATTCTTTTCTGGCGCACTAAATACGGCGAATGTATCGACAGCATTTGCCGAATTGCAAAAGATCGTTGAGCGCATCGGAACCCCTTCAGATTTACATGAATCTGCCTGCGCACGATATGCTTTGGGATTTATCAGGCGTCTCATACAATACAAGCGTGATGAAGCATCTGAATTAGACTTATGCATGAATCTACGGGATCTTGTTATCATAAATGGCTCAATCAGAGTAAGTGATCTCGTATATCAAATAGCCAAGCAGCATAGAAGCGAATTCGGTTTCTTGTGTGAGAATAACAATCAGGTTTCTTGCATACCGTCCTATCCGGAATGGCTTCATCCACAGGCATATATTAATGACGTATATCGATTGCGATATATGTCCGATCAGGACTTCACGGCCTTGTCGGTCGGGGATGAAATACTCTCAGGTTTTACAAAGTTTCGCACATATAAAAGCTTTGAGCAGAAAATGGCCGTTCATATGGCATTGAAGCTCCCCGAAGGCTATACCCTGCTTGTCTCTCAACCAACAGGCGGAGGTAAAAGTCTTGTTACCCAAATGCTCGCGGCTAGCTCAGTAGGGCTTACACTTGTCATCGTTCCTACTGTGGCATTAGCTCTGGATCAGTATTATGCTGCAAAAGATACTCTAAGAGAAACTGAAGATATTTACTGTTATCGCGGAGATCAAAGTACAGAAGAAAGAGTCAAAATCATTCATGCGGTCCGAGATAAAACTGCACGGCTCCTCTTTACATCGCCCGAAGCAATATTAAAAAACACGGAACTCTTCAACCTGCTTGAAAATGGTGCTAAAGATGCATTCCTCAAAAATGTAGTCGTTGATGAAGCCCATGTTGTGCCTGATTGGGGCGTGTTCTTCCGACCTGATTTTCAACTCTTCTCTATTGCACTCAAAAAATGGAGAAAAAACTCATCTAATTCAATTCGCACATTTTTGTTGTCTGCCACGCTCTCTGATGATGTTGTAGAAACCTTATTATCATTATTTGGCTCTGAGGGGATGAATACTCAGCTCCGCTGTGATTCTTTGCGACAGGAACCCAGATTCTATTTTTACCCCGTAAAAGGGCGAAAAGAACAACACGAAAAGACAATTGAAGCAGCAAAACTACTTCCGAAACCGCTGGTAATTTATGTTCTTGAACCAAGAGAAGCGACGGAGCTAAGAAAACAATTTCTCGAACAAGGATACCAGAACATCCCTTGTTTCACAGGAGACACTCGCGATAATGAGCGCGATATAATTCTGAGAGGTTGGAAAGAAAACCAGTATGACATTGTCATTGCTACCTCAGCCTTTGGAATTGGCGTAGATAAACCTGATGTACGAACCATCATTCATGCATGTGCTCCTGAAAATCTTAGCAGATTTTATCAGGAAGTTGGGCGGGCAGGACGCGATCGCTTGCCTTCTATTAGTTTGTTAATGCCATATACAAGTAACCTCGAAGGAGAAGGCGACTTGTCGCGTGCATTTGGCCTTGTCAATAAGCGTGTTCTCACAGTGAAAACCATGGTTACTCGTTGGTTCAGTATGTTCCGGAGTGATGCAGCCATCGTTGGTGTGGATGAGTGTATCTTGGACACTTCTGTTGCATCAAGCGCCATGTCAGCCGACGAAGCTGAATACGTTGGTAACCGAAATATGGCATGGAATGTCAATCTGCTTTTGTTCTTACATCGAACAGGCTTTATTGCCTTGGAAGATGTATGCTATGACGTTAATAAGCGCAGCTTTCTGGTAACCGCAAAATTGCTCAAACCTGAGATAATGAGCGATCGGAACGCATTGAATAGCGCTTTGGAGGAGCCAAGAGCAGAAGAATACGCGAAGCAGACGGCTGACTATAGGGCCATGAGCAAACTGATATCTTCTCCAAACACTCGCTGCTGGGGGCGAGCCTTTCGTAGCCTGTTCCCTCTGGCTGTCGAGGTTTGCCATGGTTGCCCAAGCGATCCAACGGGGCGAATTACGACAGATTCAAAGTATAAAGTTCGTGAGAAACCTATATTATCTCTACCCGCCCACGAATTATCGCGTGTGCTTCAGCGGCATATGGGAAGCTATCGAACCTTGATTGTTCATAATCAGGATGCAAAACAGCTTACCGAGGATGAACTAAACAAGCTGTGCCAAAAAGCTGAAAACTGCGGCATTGGCACAATCATTATCCCCAACACCTGCCAATACAGCATACTTTTCTCCGGCCTTGTTTTGACTTTTGATGAATTCTTTTTTACATCAACATATCTACCATTTTTGTTTAACAGTGGTATCTTGTGCCTTTTCCCTGATGATCAAGCTATAGGAACAGCTCTATATACTAGTTTGCAAAGATTGTCTACATTGGATTATCCTGAGGTTATCTACTGCGACAAAGATTTTCGACTATCTGCAGCAGGGAAAACTATTGCAGATAGCATTGATGGATATAGTATTAGTTTGGATAAGTTTTGAGGTGAAGCCGGTATGTTTAAGAATCATCCAGATCGTATGCGAATGGAGCCAACTCCCGAGAGAGTCTTGGCAGTATGTAAAATGGTTGAGATGCAGCCTATGCCCAAAGACGCGCTTATTCAAACGATGACTCTTGGTGAAGGCAGTGCAGATACTATTGCCATTACGGCAGCATCCATAGCCGTGGCGTTAGAGGAGCTTCATATAATTGAGCAAAAAGACGGTATACTTAGCGTTGTTGTACAAAATGAAGCGCTGATATCTCCAAACTCTTTTCGACAATTTGTAAGTTCTCAGGTTTTTCATAATAGTGAGTCAACATTTTTCAGGTTCTCAAAGTGGTTTATTGAGCAAAATGAAAAGATCTTTGAACTTGGAAGCTGGGAGGTTCTCGCAACCACTGCTCGAACAGAATCAAAATTGCTAGATTGCGTTAATGAGAATGCTATCCTTGGCTGGCGTTTCTGGGCCGCTTTCCTGGGCCTGGGTTATCTTAGCGGAACGATCCTTATTCCCAATATGAAGGTACGAATCCAGGATGTTCTTTCCACAGAATTTTCAAAGCATTTTTCTTTTAATCAATCTATTCGTGCAGATGAGTTTCTAAGCTGGATTGCATCCAAAATTCCTGAAGTTGATTATCATCAGGACTATTTACCGTTAGCTTTTTCCGCAGGTCTTCGAACTCTGAACGCCCTCGGCCTGATTGAACTCCAGGTTCAAAGAGATACGGATGTTGTCCGTTTATTCAAAGTCGATGGAGATCCTAACAATACGTTCTCTCACATTCTAGTACGGGAGGTGATTTGCAAATGAAATGGGATAAGTGTCGCGAGATCATGGAACAGGATGCCATAAAAATCGATGATATGGCAACAGAAGACGCTTATTTTCTTGCAACTCACATGCCTTTCTCTAAGCTTGAAGTTTATGAAGGCGGGCGTACCTCAGCAACACCCAAGCTTTTATCGGAAGATGAGATTTTCAACCAGCTTATTTATAATCCTTACAATCAACACCGTATGATCATTGTTCGAGGCAACAATGGAACTGGAAAATCACATCTGATCCGCTACTTGAAAGCAAAATTAGAGAGCAGCCCGTCTACTATTTTTAATCCCGAGAAAGAACAGCTCGTTTTTCTGCGAAGGTTAAATAACTCAGTACGAGGGGCTTTCTCGCAGCTGCTTGAGCAAAAAGTAATTCGTGATCCAGCCGTAGAGGAAAAGCTACGTAAATTTGTTGAATCGACGGAGTCGAAAGACGAAGCCACTTTTAAAAATGAGATCTTGTACGCATACGTTTCGGCAGTCCGTAGTGATCAATCTAACAAGCCCTACCGAAACGTTATTTGTAGAAATATTGCTAGCTATTTATCTGACAGTAGAGTTGCGGAGTCTCTTCTCCGAGAGGGCGGTCCGATCTCAAAATGCTATCATATCATAACATCATCCAGCAGCACAGTATTGAAAGAAACAATTGTTTTTGCGGAGAAAGACTTTAATGATCGAAAAACCATTCGGGAAGTAAAGAAGCAAGGAGATCCACAGGCCACTGATTTTGCAATAACACTAAGCGAAGGCGATGATGAAGTTAAAAAGCTCGTCGATTATTTAAATCGCTTTACTCGAGATGTGGTACAACGCTGTGCAGGTGTATCCAGCGAAAGCACAAAAACCGTTTTTGAAGAGCTACGAAAAGAACTAAAAAAACAGGGCAAGAATCTTACCCTGTTCATTGAGGACTTTACGGGTTTTACTGGCGTTGACTCAGAAATGATCACTGTATTATCGACAGAGCACGGTGGCGACTATGATTATCTCTGCCGTGTTACGGCGGTTATCGGTATTACGGATGGTTATTACGATCAATTTAAAGACAACTTCAAAGATCGTGTCACGCACCAAATTAGTGTTACTGAACGGTCATTCGGAGATCCTGAATTCCTGACTCAAATGGCCGGCCGATATCTAAATGCCATTTATACTGAACCAGAAAGAATAAGAAAATGGTATCAAAATGGGGCGGACTTCAGCATGCTCCCACTCAGCAGTTTTAAGCCTGATTTTGACTGGAATACAGTTGAAATAGCCGGTAAAGCTGTTACGCTTTACCCGTTCAACAAAAAAGCGTTAGTTGGTTTATATGAGCATTTACCGGTGAAGAGCCCGCGTATGTTTTTACGCGATGTGCTTCGTGCCCAATTAAAAGAGTACTTTGACGGAAAGACCTATGGAGAACAATGGGACTTTCCAAAAAATGATTTTCACATTCAAATGAGCAATGCAGTTCATAGCTCAAATATTGACCGAAACGAGCAATTAAGCAAAGAGGATCGGGAGCGAGTGAAAACGGTCCTGGCATTATGGGGAGATGGCTCAGCAACTGGCATCAAGAAGCAGGAAAGCGTATTCTTTGGTGGCGTCAACCAGCAGTTTTTCCATGATATTGCGCTCTTTTTCAATGGCATTGGGGATATTGAGATTATCAATGATGGAGAAAACCTAGATGAACAACCTGCACCTCCTCCAACGCCACCTACACCTCCGCAAGTTAAAGACCCACGTAGGTTGACTTACGACCGTCGAATCGCAGATATTAGCAGTTGGTATACAAGTAACACAAAACTTCAATTCCATCCAGATTATCGGCAACTCATAAGGGACTTTGTCTGCGGCAATGCGAATCAAGCGGGCGCAATTCCATGGCAAGATCTTGGAATCCCAGCCTTTGTTGCATACGAGAGATTGAATGATCTGAGTATGATTTCAATTGAAGATCAGGAGTCAGGGTTTAATGAAAATTCTATTATCATTATGGAGCGCTCAGTTGAGTGCCGTGATGCACTGATTGCACTTTGCGAGGAAGATTATGCTAACGGTTGGAATTTTGATACGGCGGTTTATTATCAGCAGCAATTGATCGTGTGGCTGGAGCGCAATAAAGAAACAATCATAAGTAATGTCTTAAAACCGCAAAATGCCAATATGTCTAAGCCTAAAGTAATAACATGGGGCTTGGCGCTTCAGTACATTTACAAGCTCGCTGCGGGTAACGAAGTTCCAACTTCCTCGCAAGCTGAAGCTATCCGTGATCTGAGTACCCAAGGAATCACAGAAAATGTAATCGCATATCGCACCAAAGCGTGGGATGATTTCAATTCCTTTATAAAAAGTCGTAAGTCAGAATTTGATTGGAGTGCATCTCTGTTCAACAAGTCCGCTCGTACAACGATGGGTGCCATAGCTGGTGCAAAAGATGACGATAAGAAGAAATCTTTTTATCGGTCGGCGGAGCTCTTTTCTTCCTACCAAGATCTTCTCATGTTAGACTGGGATGTTAGTAAAGAGCTTCCTGAAATGCCCGCGAACATTTCGCTATACAAGCCCGCGAAATTGCTCCTTGAGCTTTATCCAAGAATACGGACGGTCGTAGACGCAGAAACGGATGATTACAATTTAATTAAGCAGCAAATAGAGGCTTATATTGGCCCTCTCTCAAAAGAGAGTTTGATTGACGTTTTTAATTCTATCCAAGAATTGTTTGCAACTTTCAGCATGAACGCACTCCCTGGGTACAAAGATGTAAGAGACAGATATGAACACGCCTCCCCTTTAGAAGAAGCAGAGAAAGTTCTTGCAGCATATCAAAAACTTTCCAAGCTCGAAAGCAAAAAGCTTATGGCGAAGTTTTCTATTCTATCTGGTGAGCACAAGTCTATATTGAAAAAATTTCTTGTAGATCTTCAGAAGATCGACCTTGCCATAGCGAAGGAAGAAAAAAGCGCCAAAGACGAAATTATCAGAAATACCGTTCCCGAAGGATTAGAAGAGATTGTTAAAGCCGCGAAAGATAATCTCAGCCATCTACATGATAGACTGAGTGGAATGGAAGTGCAGAATGATAACTGATTCAATTCAATCTTGTATTTCTGTAATTAAGCAAAAGCAAGATGTCCTCAGGAACAAGCAGTCCTATGAAGATTATCAAAAAGCGCTTGCCTCTTTGAGTAAGGAGTGCCACAGCTTGGGTGGCTCGTTAGACACACTTGATAGTATAGAAAAATACAAAATATCTAACTCACCTTTACTAAATAATGGGCTAAAAACAGAACTTCTAAATGCCATCGATCAGTGTGGAGAAGCACTTGCAAACGGTCAGTTGAGCAAGGAAGCTATACAAGTATTTGGATCACACACGAAGCAGCTGCAGCGCGAATTAACAGCATCGTGGAAAATGTGCGCAGGTCACTATGCAGAAGGTGTGACGGGCTATCTGGGAATAATTCAAGGCTTTACAGATAATCCTAAAGAAGTGGATGAGCTAAGAACAAGAATAGGAAACCTGGCAAACGGTGATCCGACACCTACAGCAGCTAAGAAGCTCTCTGCCGATGTCACTCAGGCCAATGCGATTATTTCAAAGTTTTCCTTGAAGCCTGAAATTGAAGCGTTTCTGCAAAAAGTTGCTGCAAAGCGGGCAACTGTCAGTGACCTTTCTCCAGAAGTATTAAATTGGTTATCTGATCAAAAGCTGCTAGAAAAACTCAAACTTTCATTCTAAGGAACACTGCATTAATGTGAAAAATGAGTAAGAATACATATTACAATATTTAACTATGACGGGGTGATTTTGTGGCTCGTGTATCCTATTCTGCAATTAAGTGTACTCAGAATGACCACACATTTTACGTGTCTGTTATGAACAGTCGTGATCTTGATGAAATGTGTTTTGTTTCAAGAAGAAAAGATGACGGTGACAAAGGATTTCAGCGCCTCCTCAGCGAAAAAAGAGCAAAGGAAATTGCAAAATATTTAGACAACAATAAGGGCGTTATTCCATCTGCCATTATTGTCAGCGCCCAGCCCGTTGCCAAAATTGAATTTGATGAGAGTTCAAATAAGCTGAGGCTTGAAAGAGCTCAGAATAGTTTGCTTGTTCTTGATGGTCAACATCGATTGTACGGGATGAAAAGCGCCCAAAAAGACTACGATATTCCCGTTGTAATTTTTACCGAATTGACTACGCAGGAAGAGATCCGTCAATTTATTGACATCAACACAACGCAAAAAGGTGTTCCTACCGCACTAATTCTTGACATTAAGGGGCCGGCAGGAACTGAAACAAAGATAGAGGAGCGCCAACGCGATTTATTTGACAAATTAAATAGGGACTCAGTATTGGCTGGCGAAATGCTTCCAAGCGAAAGTAAAACAGGAAAAATTTCTCGAACATCGTTTAATAGCGCAACTAAATCAATATACGAATCTGGCCCGCTAAGCGACAAAAATGATGAACAGATATTTAAAGCGGTAAAAAATTATCTAGAAGCGATAATGACTGTTTTTAGACTTTCCGAGAAAGCAGGGGCAAAGCTCACAAAAAATGTTGTTTTTAAGGCAACAATGGCTGTATTCAATGATGTCGTAGAAAAATGCATGTCAGAGTACGGGAATTTAAAGGTTACCTCTTTGACTGAGTTCTTAAAACCTTTGCAGTATTTAGAATATGATGAATATACTGGAACCAACAAGGCTACGGAAGCAAGAATAATCTCGGATATTAAGAGTGCTTTACGAGCAAATGTTAACCTTGACGAGGACATGTTCTGATGTTGCTGTTTGATAAAAGCTATAATATAGCGACTGCAAATTATATTATCCCATTAGCAGAGCACGGAGTGTCATATTCAAAGCTAAGGCAAGAAGCGGTTAAGTCATTATTAGTTGAAAAGCCCCTTCGCGCAGAAGTCACAAGCGCGACAGATGCGATACTCTTTTTCCGGAAAGAGGATTTGCTAAATGCGATAAATAATGATGCTATGTTATTTTTTATTAGAGTAATGCTACAACATGATACAGCAAAAAAGATTCAAGTTGGATACTCAACGAATTGGAGCATTGTTTCGGATTATTATTATGGTTTTTTCCTTGTTGGTTTGCTTCTCCGCTTATGCTTACGCGGAACGATGTACTTTGATGATAAAACCAAAAAAAGAGTCCGTGATACTATTACAATTATGTCCGGCAAAGTTAGCTCAATAGGCAATAACTGCTCCTTTGTTGCAGAGTTAAATGATGAAGATGGCGAATATAAAATCAAGTTAACATCATCGCCCGGCTTGGCAACACACGAACTAGCTTGGGATCAAGTTGATCAGTTATTACAATCATTTCAAAGAACTGCCCTCCCAAGCTCGGAGGAATACACGGTACTTAAATCAATCGAAGAAATCAATAAAAACCTTGGATCAGCATATCCTTCAAAGCTGAGAAACAAGGTAAACTATCATCCTTATTATTCCGTCAAAGAGATAGAAAAGCAATACTCTCGTTTGAATATTCATTCAATTAATGAAGACTGGTTAATGCCAATTCTAACCTATTCGGGGCGAAAAGACGAAACAGAACAGTTTAGAATAGATTTAGTTTCTGCATACATAAATTATCTTCAACAACTAACATTTTGTCTCGTTAGTGAGTATATTAGGAAGAGGGGGCGCGCATCAGGAATTCTTTCTTCGATAAATAAGAATCGAGTAAACAAGATTGTGCTGCCGGAATGCTCTATCTACTATAAATAAAAGGCGTTCCCTACATTGTTGTAGGGAGCGTCTATTATTGCATGGAGTGTATAAAATTTACAAAGAAAGAGAAATCCACAACAGTCTCATTATTCCATGATAAGCGAACTGCTTCGTTAATTCGATCTTCAGGAAGCCCCATAGCTGTCAACACATAGCTCGGCTCATGACTTCCAGAGTTGCACGCTGAACCATTGGAAAAAGCATAGTCATTCTTCATTGCCAGGAAAAGCGCTTCAGCGTCAACACCTTTAAAACTAATATTAGCCGTACTTGGGATGCAGAAAGACTGATCTCCGTTAAACGTGTAATTAAGGCCAGAAATAGAGCCAATCAACTTTGATTTGATTTGCCGGCAAGCTGACAGGTTCGATGCCGCTTCATTTTCACAAAGCTCGGCAGCTAATGCAAACCCAGCCACTAAAGCAACTGGTGTTGTTCCAGGTCGAAATCCTCGTTCTTGCTGTCCTCCGCACATTAAAGGCGTAACGGGAGGCCGCTTGTACGAATGACCTCGTTTTAATACTAAGCCGCCAACACCTTGAGGGCCACCAAGTTTATGTGCAGTAATACTTAGCATATCATATTTCGTGCTGCGAAGGTCATCATTCAATTTTCCAAATCCTTGCGTCGCATCAACATGGAAATAAGTGTTTGTTTTCGATAAAGCCTTACCGACTTCCTGGATTGGCTGAATGATTCCAGTTTCGCTATTAACATGCATCATCGACACAAGGAGCGTTTTGTCTGTCACCAAGTTGAGTATCTGTTCTGGCTTTACACGTCCGGAAGGATCTGGCGCTACAAAGTCCACCTCAAAGCCGATTTTTCTAAGTCTTTTCATAGCTTCAAGAACAGACTTGTGCTCTATAGCCGTTGTAATAAAGTGAGTTTTTCCAGATTCCTTGGCATAGTCGATAAGCCCTAATATTGCCATGTTGTTGCTTTCAGTAGAGCCGCTCGTGAAGAACAAATCCATACTATCAATAGCCAGAATATCCGCAATCGTTTTTCTGGATTTTGCAACGATCTCTTTTGCATCAGTTCCATAAACATGAGTCCGACTATCAGCGTTTCCAGCGTGATTTTTATAAATATCAATCATCCGTTCCAAAACACGCATGTCTATTGGTGCTGATGCATTAAAATCGAGATAGACAGCCATTTAGGATACCTCCTCCGGGATTACTGATTTCAAAAGGTCCTGGCAGTTTTTCAAAACATCTCTTTGGCTATAGTGGCTTATTCCTCGGCTTAGATGTAAACGAAAGTAACGGGCAAGTGTCTTTTCATCTTCTCCAAGACTATCATTTATACAACGTTGCCTTATGATTGCTTCATATATTTCTGAATACTCACCCGCAAATGTTGACCAGTCCATTTCAACGTTACTGTCTGAAGCAGGATCTACGCCACCTGGAATTGTTGGTTCAGCTAAAGACCAGCACAGCGCCCACCGGCATAAAATATTCCAGTTCTGAATTCCTGTACGGGCTTTAATCCTGACAAGGCGCTCTTTTTCAGGTTGTGATAACTTAAAGTGTTTTACAATCATAAATTACGCCTCCTCAAAGTATCCATGGATAATTGAGGTACACTGCTCTTCTTCTCTGTACAATAGCGTGTAATAATCCACAATGTTATCCCGGATCATGTCATGATAACGCCCATGTATTTCTTCGTCTGTCGAAAGAACCAAGACCTGAGAACTGGCAGCTGGGAGATAATTCATGACGAAGTTTGCTCTGTTAGAGGAGTCAAGACGCGCCATAGGTGTATCTATAACGACAGGAGCTTTATAGCCGGAAGTCAATGCTAAAGCCCATACTATAGAAACAGCAAACATCTGTTGCTCACCAGCAGAAAGCTGATTCTTCAGCAGTTCATTTCCATCGAAATCATAAATGGTAACGTCCAGGCTTATCGGATCTATCTCTATTCGACTCACAAGCGTGTCTTTCTCTACTAACTTTTTGAAGCACTCAGTAACAGTAGACGATAGACGAGCGACTTTCTCAGCCTGAAGCCGTGTTTTAAACTCGCCGAGGACTTCCATTGACATGGCTGCATATTTGATAATTCTCGTATTATTATCGTTCTTGTTTTCTTTTTCTGTGATGGCTTTGATCAATTGAATACGTTTATTTAGGAGGATGTCTTTTTGCTTCCTCAAGCTTTCAACTTGCTCATTTTGCCGCCGAAGCTCTTCATCGGCAATCGCTTTTTCGCGCTCAACCTCTCTGAGCGCTTCGTACAATCGCATTGCCAATGTTTTTTCATCTGTTGCTTCCAGGTGAGCATCTAAGTTCAATAGCTCTGCTTCTTGTGTGTTTACTCGGCTAGTCATTGTCTGAACTTTCTGCGGAAGTGTTTGAAATGTATCAGCAATAAGCTTTTTAAACAACATCATACCGGTTGCTGATATCGCATGATACTGGAGTCCAGCTCTTTCTGAAATATGAGTGGTCATTTCATCGCTCAAAATATCTAGAACCTTCTCAAGTACCTCGAAATCAAAGTTAAGCTCGTTCAGCCTTTTTCTAATCCTATTAAATGTTAGTACCATTTGCTCTTGAGTATATTTCTGTGCAGTATTTTCTTGATGTTGTGCTTCCTTCTCATATGCCTCATTTACAAGACTTCTGCATAAAAATAGCGGACTTGAAGCATCTGAGGCAAGCTGTAAAATCTCAGCTTGAAGAGCATCTCTTTCTGCGGAGATTTTACGCATCTCGCTTTTTATAGTTTCTCGGTTTCTGCTTAAATCTCCACCCGATGCCCAAAATTCGCGCTCTTTAGCTTCAACTCTGGCAGCTTGATCTTGACATTGCAACTCTAGTCTATTCACATTTTGAATAGCAACTTCGATTCGCCCATTTATATCGGCGATCTGTGTTTCAACATCGTGAAAGGCTCGATTTTCTTCGCTATTCTCGAATGCTTGCAATGCATTGTTCTTACGACGAATCACTTCATCAAGATGCGTTATTGCTTTCTCAATGGTAGTTACGCCGATAGCAGACTTTATTGACGCTTTAATCTGATCAAACGATACGTCATCGGCCAATTGTGTGATTTTTTCGTTGTTAAAGAAGAAGAAACGCGCTATACCAAACGGAAGAATCTCCTCAATATAATAATTCCAGTTTTCCCCTAAGTACTTATCAATGACTCCATTTTTTTCAACAGTCGTTTCTTGTACTGCCTTTTTCCCGCTAACTTTCCAAGAACGCTTAACCTTAATCTCTGTTCCATCGTCAAGTCGAAGTGTTACTGAAACAAAGGTTGTGTCGTCAGTAGCATGCTTATTGATGTGGTCAATTAACAGTTTGTCATAAGACCGGGCATTTTCTTGTATATACTTGAGAGCCAGTTTACCATACAGCGATAAAATAATTGCATCATGAAATGTTGTCTTTCCGCGCCCATTTAATCCGCCAACCAGTGTGATGTTTCGATTTCCGATTTTGTCAGAAAGGAGCATTTCATGCGTACCTTTATAGATACCAAAGTTGTGCAACTCAACTTTAGTAAAATACACTTCAAATCACCTCACTCGACAAAGTCATCATCTTCTGGCTCAAGATAATCGTTGAACTTTCTGGCTCGATCCATGGCAACCAACACGGCATCCTGCTCATTACGATAAATAGCTTTTTCTATTTCTTTTTCAAAATTTAGGATTACATTTCTTTTGTTCGACATAGCCGCAGCTTTTGCTTCCGTGTCGAGAAGCGCACGCTGCAGCTCCGGCATTAAATCTTCTCCAGCATAGAGCTCGTTACAAACAGATTGCAAAAGCTCAGCTTCTTCCGCCCCAAAGTATTTGTTCTTGCTTATTAACTGGTCAGAATAGGGCTTGCCGGTTACTTTTTCATATATCACTGGAAGTGTATCGTCAAACTCGTGCTTCTCATCCAGCCAAATCTGTCGAATCATCTGTAGTTCTTCCCTAGTGATGAGAGGAACATTTTTTATTTCGTCTGGTCCGATCTCGTGCACGATTTTCTCAACTTCTAACAGTTCTTCTAGAAATTCTTCACGTGTTTTTTTAGTATATGGGCCATGTACAAGCCTACCGTTATGCAAGGTCAAGCGGCCATCTTTCCGCCGAAAATCACGCCTAGCGCGATCTTTTGCCCAATCTCCAGCAATGTAGTTTCGGAATTCCAGCATTGGAAGCATCCAAGCCTTTTCCTCATCGTTTTGAATCATGGCGGCCATAGATTTATCTTCCGTGACCATGGTGCAAACCCAGCAACCAAATCTGCTATTACCGCAGCTGGGAGTAGATGTGTCAATCACAAGCGGGCACTCGCCGTCAGCAGAGGCTCCACTGTACATCGACATTAGGTCTTTATTTGAATGCCCCCACGGGTTTGGATACTGAAGGAGAAACTGCCAGACATTATCGTTTGACCAGTTTTCAATGGGTGTAAAGACATAAGAATTTGGAAATGACCCGTTAGGACTGAGATGTTCGCGATAACGTTTTTTCTCGTAGCCTTCCATGACCGCTTTGCGAGTAGCACTTTCTGCTTTCCTTGTTCCAAGAACAAGAATTGCTTCGCTTTCTGCATCGAGAACGCTCTTGATGAAACGGTTGGAGGGGTCGATTTTCATGCGGTCTGTACACCATCTGAAATCTCTACGAGGATATGGGTATCCGCGGCCAATCAGGTTAACCCAAAACGTATTGCTTGTGGTAGGAGTCAGCCGGTGAGGAATGATAGGAAGGTTTTCTTCTTTTGCTCGTGAGCGCATTTTATCCAAAGATCGTGTAGCCCAGAGTGCTACGACGGGAGATTCAACGAGGGTATCAGTACTTATAACATGCACTGTCTTTTTACGCTGCTCGACAGGCAGTTCGCTGAGAGCCTCCCATACAAGTTGCACGACAGCAGTGGAATCTTTACCGCCGCTATACCCACAGATCCATGGAATCATGTCTGAGAGATATAAGCCTTTTATAATTTCAATGACGTCGCTTACGTCAGCCTTAGACAAACTAGGCATTTTCTTCACCGTTTTCTTTCGTAATATAATCGATCATAAACTGTGTCATAGCTTTTTGGGTAGCACGGTTTGCTGCAACTTTTCCATTTACGAAGACAAGGCCCTCCCAGAGAAGGTTCTTTTTTCTCCAATCAATATGGTCAAGGCGTTTTAGTTGATCAATCCACGAATCCGGAAACTGCTTCAGCAGCACACAACCAGATGCGCCAATAGCAACAAGCGTGATGCTGAGTGAGCAGATATAATCCTGACGGAGATCCGAAGATTTGAGTTCGCCGTTTCTAACCCGAGACCACTCTGGAATGTGTCGGTCAACTTCATTCCAAAACCGAACAGCAATAGCGGCTTTTTCCTCGGTGGAAGCATCACTATTCTTTAATAGTTCGCTGGTTGCAGTGCATATAGCACTCAAGGTAAAGAGCGCTTTGGATCGATTTGAAATAGCTGTACGCTCTTTTTCTGTCAGATCTTTGAAAGCGGGAACACTATCCACAACTTTCTTTGCAATAATGGAATCTTCTTCCCTTGAGTTGTAGAGAATATTGATGGATTTAGTCGGGCGGATCGCATATCGATTTAGATCAGAAAACATCTGTTGTGACCGTTGCAATCCCTCATCTTTATAAAAAACTACAGAAATATGTTCTCTTTTCAATGCGGGGTTCTTCCTGATAGCCTCAGCGATTGCAGCCTGCCTGTGCTGCCCATCATTGATCAAGAATCTGGCATCCATGGGGATTCTCAGATGACCAATTAGCGGGTTATCAGCATTTAATTTCTGAAATTCTAAAGCTCCATCGACCGAAACGGTAAGCGAGGAAAACACATAGCTGTCAGGATTGTTTATTATATAATCGCACATCTCTGGAATTCGTGCACGATTCAGTGTCCTTTGCGCACGGATCTCCGGGGGAAGCCCCTCGTCCGCAAATTGAAATAACTGAGAGATGATCCCTAAAGGAACCATTGAGGTATAATACTCGCGCTTCGCCTGGAAACCTTTTACAGCAGGGAAGACAAAAGCCGCGTCCAGCATTTCCACATCTCCTCTATGAAAATGTTATAGATAATATATCACAAAATGGAAGTCTTGTAAATCGGCTTTGAATAATTTTGTTTGTCTTTAAAAGAGACAAACATTTTTCTTGCTAGGCTGACGTAAATATGGTAGAATGCCTGTAGTAAAAATGGCATTTGAGAGATAAGAGGATATTAGTTAGATATGGCTATTACAAAAACGGACTTTATGAGAGGGATGCAGTGTCCGAAGATGCTGTGGCTGGACAAACACAAGCCCAGTCTCAAAGTCATTCCTCCAGAAATCCAGGAAAAACTGGATGCAGGAAATGACTTTGGCGACCGGGCTATGGGCATGTTTGGACCGTTTGAGGAGATGACCGTTTACCGTCCAGGTACAACGATCCCGGATAAAGCGGCGATGCTACAGCGCACGCAGGAGCACCTTGAAGCGGGGACACCGGTCATTTGTGAGGCGGCTTTTTCCAACTACAACAATTATTGCGCGGTGGATATTCTCCGAAAGACAGAATCGGGCTATGATTTCTATGAGGTAAAAAACGCGCCGGAGGTCCATCTGCAGTTTATCAAGGACGCCGGCTTTCAGTATTACATTATGGCCCGCTGCAAAATGAAGATTGGCAGGATCTACATCGTAATCCATGGCCCGGAAGAGGAAACCCCCTTCGTTCCAGTCGATGTGACTACAGAGGCGAAGGGGTATTACAAGTGGATCAACGATCATATTTGGGATCTCAATCGGATGCAAAAGCAGCCTGATGAAATCGAGATGGAACCAGGGGAGCAGTGTGATGCCCCTTATGAGTGCTGGTATTGGAACTACTGCCATAGGATAAGGTAGTAACCGAAAATAGTATTGAACAGCAGCCTGAAGAAATGAAGCACAACTGTGAGTGAATGGAATGCCTACGTTTAGACAATATGACGACATATTTGAGAGGGAAATCATGCAGCAGAGTAAAGGGGTTATTTTCTCGTTTTCACCGCTGAATGACCAGCATACATATCAGCCCTATAGTCACGGTATTTCTCCCGATGCCATTAAAAAACTTGGACAGCTCATGCGGCATAACCTGATTTTCTACAGTTTCGGAGAGGATGAAGTTGTCACATACTATGAAAAGGATGCTTTTTCCTCCTTGGAACAGGCCGCAAAATACGCATATCAATCCAGGCTGCCGCACCGTGATCCGAGGCAGGACGGCTTACCCGGCGAAGTGCTTTTAGATTTGCTAGTTCAGATTTATAACCCTAATGCGTATAAGCTCGCGGTGCGCACGCTCTTTCGTCAGGCGGATAACAACGAGATCAAGGGCTATGATCTCACATATTTCACGAGGGATAGCTCGGGCATTTCTTTATGGCTCGGTCAGGCAAAACTCGGAGGAAAGGCCTACTGCAAAAATGGCATCAATAAAGATTTAATTGAAAAGTATGTAGCTACCTATTTGTCAAAACAACTTTTCTTTGTTTGTGATAAACGGAAATCCATCACAGACGACGCAAAGGAAATCCTTGAAGCCATTGAAGTGCTCAATATTCGTCTGACAGCAGAAGACGCAGATGATCCCACTCGAGCAAAGCAACTGGTTGACTTGTTGAATAAGCTCAAAATCCGGATAAAAATCCCTTGTTTACTGGTGTATGAAGAAAACGGTATCTATCAGGATGCTGCAAAGCTTTATGAACGGGTTATGGCCGAAGCCAAAGGTATGATGGCGTTTTTTAATAGTCATTCTTACACCTTTAATGGCTTTTCGCCTGAAATCATTTTCTACGTGTTCCCCATTGAAAGCATCGATCGCCTGAGAGATGAGGAGAAAGGCTTCTATGCAGGATTATGCTAAGCTTCTTCTGACCGCAATCAACCAATATGATCCAGACAAAGAAGAAACCATCGACCGATTAAGAGATTTGGTGTGCTGGATATCGGATCAGGATGAGCGTAAGAAAGACCCAGTAATCGCGGAGTTGCTTTTCATTGCATCTCAAAAGATGCGCGTATTCGGGTATAACAAGCTGAATGGATTTGCGAGTGATCCAGGTGAAACTGCCGGTTCAATGACGGATATTGGCAGCCAGGCAATTCAGAATCTCTATCATTCAGATAGTGACGATTCCATCACCCTGGACAAAACACAAAAAGAGGTTGTTGATCTATTCCAGCGCCTGTCGCCTAAGCGTATGCTTGTCAGTGCACCCACCTCATACGGTAAGACGTTTTTATTACGGGAAATCCTGTATCTGAACCGGGATAGATACAAAAACATACTCCTCGTTTTCCCCACAGTTGCGCTGCTCCTGGAAAATGCGGGAATCATGTCATGGTTTGTAAAGAAGTTTCACCTTGATTATCGTATAATCAAGACCGTTGATGATGCCTGCGCGGACGATGGCAATAAAATCTTTGTATTTACACCGGAACGAGCATTGCAGCTTTTGGCGTCTTTTCCCGAGCTGAAACTCGACTTTTTCTTCTTCGATGAGATATATAAGATAGATGAAGATTATTGCAATGATGAGCTCGACGAAGAGCACGATGACGATACCGAAGTAAAAAAAGTACAACAGGAGAGATCTTTCCTCGATGAAGACAGAGGGAAAACATTCCGGATTGCACTTTATTTGCTGTCAAAACAAGTAGATGAGTATTACCTTGCTGGCCCCAATTTGAGCCAAGATCGTTTCGGACTTGGAATGCGGCGTTTTATTGAGCTTAATCATATAACGGTAAAGGAGATAACCTTTGAACCAACGCTTCGCATCACTGTAAATGCATACACATCAAAAATAGAAGAAAAACTCCCGCCTGCGCTGCCCCAGCCGGAGCAGAAAGCATTGGCACGGATTGGATTGGCTACAAATGAAAAGGTCAAAGACGTCGTTTCATATATAGACACAAATGATTATGGTCAGACCTTGCTCTACTGCACTACCCCTGCAAAAGCGATTGAGTACTCTAACAAGCTTTCGAGCGCAGTCGGTGACACACATGCGTATGACGCTTATCCCGATGACTTTAAAGCGTTCATTGAACATATACGCGCAGAGTACGATGTAGATCACAGCGTCGATGAGTGGAGTTTAATCCAGGTTCTGAAAAATGGTTTTGGGATGCACCATGGCAAACTTCCCAAATATATTCAGCGCGAGATCCTCGAACAGTTCAATAAGGGCACATTCAACACTTTGTTCTGCACCTCAACAATTGTGGAAGGTGTAAACACAGATGCGAAAAACATGATCATCCTTAATCCGTCAAAAGGGCGAAAGAAGTTGTCGCCCTTCGACATTAAGAATATCAAAGGGAGAGCCGGACGCTACCATCACTGCTTTGTCGGACGTGTTTTCTACATGAACAAGGAGCTTCAGGAGATAGAAAATGCGGATACCCTTTCACTGAATTTCGTGACCTTCTCTGAAACGGAACTAGGCGTAATTGATCTTGATAATGCTGAATACCCGGATCTCCTACCGATTAACGTCGAGAATAAACGTGTTAGAGTCAAAGCAACCAGTGGCTATATGTTAAAGGAAGAGGTGTTTATAAAAAACCGTACCGTTTCCAAAGAAAACCAGGAGAAGCTGCTCCAAAAGCTTATGGAAAAGGGTGAGTTTGAGAAATATAGCCTGTTCTTCAAAAAGGCCGTTACCGTCGATGAATTCCTGCAATATGCATGGATAAAGAAAATCATAGAAACCTTCTATGAAGCAGGACTGATTGATAACAGAACGGCCAAACGGTTTATCGCTATCGCTTATAACTATTATCAAAAAGGCTTCAAGGGCATCTTGGAATATGAGATTGGAAAGGTACACTCAGAAAAGAAAGGGACGATTGATAAAGCTTATTCCTCAGCGTTCAAATCATTGCGAGGAACTTTAGAGCATAGCATACCGAAGATTATATCTCTTTTTGAAAGCATCCTCACCTATGTTGCAGAACAAAACGGAGAAGATACGAGTACTTTCAATCTTTCCCATGTCAGAAGGTATTACGAAACCGGGGTGAAAAGCGCAATTGGTGAAGCGCTGATTGAATATGGTTTCCCAACTGACGCTGTTCGAAGAATTGAAGAAAATCATACCAAACTTTGCCGTCTAGCAGTTGATGAGGGAAAAAACTATTGTCGTGCATACTACAACTCAATTATTCCATTGCTCGATCCATATGAAAACAAATTGTTTATTGATGCTATGAAATCTCTATAAGCAGAGTGTATCTGAATTAAGTAAACACCAAAAGCAGAGGACACAAGAGACAAATCAGTCTTTTGTGTCCTCTGTCGGTAATTCAATATTGTACTTCGTCAGCAAATCTTCGATCGCTTCATCCAGCAGACGGCTTTTCGGGATTCTTGTCTTCTTCGCGAGCTGATCGAAAAGCGGAACGAGCTCGTTTTTCAAGGATGAAGTGAAGCGCGTACGATATTTCAAGAAGGGCTCAGCCATAATAATCATGCCTCCCGTTTGGAACTGTCCATATTCTATATGAGCTGCAAGTTTCAAACAATTGGTTGCAGATAGTGTCTATATAGTGTATAGTATCTGCAGAAATGTGAGAGATATGAGGCTGAGATATGACCAAGACTTGTGCCATTGTTGGCTGTTCCCCGATGTGCTTTCCATGGGGATTTGACGAGGAAGATGAGGGTTGTGCGGCGTTGAAGCTGATCCTGATGAACTGGATTACTAGGCTGAGAAGCGAAGGCTGCATACGCTTTGCCGTCAGTATGGACTGCGGCGCGGGGATGTATGCGGCGGAGATCATCTACGGGCTGAAAGCTTCGGACAAGGAGCTTGAGGCTATTTGCTATATTCCCTTTGAAGAGCAAGCGACTAAGTGGACACCGGAGCTGCGAGATCGGTACTTCAATGCCGTGGCTGCCTGCACGGAAGTCGTAAGTGTCACCTATGAGAAAACTGTAGGCTGCGAGTTCAAAGCGCATCTGGAGGCCATAAGCGCAGCCGATACCGTAATCGCAGTCTACGATCCCGATGATCCGCGCTGCGAGCGGGAAGCAGCAGCCGTGGCTGTCGCGGAGTGGCAATCAAAGAGGCTCTTTACAATTGATCCCAAAACGATCAGCCTTTCGTGACGGCAAGTTTATTATAAGCTTTCTAACTATGACAGCATCCGAGGCGCATACTCCTGACGGCAGATGATTTCAGAGCCTTTGCCACCGAACGGCTCATTAACGCGGCAGAGGCGGCGGAGATGCTGAATTGCTCCCGGCAGTATATCAATGACCTTGTTAAGACCGGCAAGCTGCATCCGATTAAGGCAACAGGTAAAAATACCATGTTTTTGAAAAGCGAAGTGCTAAGAAGAAACTGGCAATGAATGCAACATCCTGTACGGCAGTACAACAATTCCGGATCAGGCTATGTGAGTTTCAAGGAGCCCGATTTGGAAGAGAGTGAAAATTCTTGCAATAATATGTCGGAAAATGATGTAATTTTTCGTTGTTTACTGCACTGTTTTCTTTCTTGTGTTATAATACAGCTATGCCAAAGAGCAAGGGGGCCTGAATATGTACCGCCTGATCGACGACTATCTTGCGCAATGGCATGAGGACAAATACCGCAAGCCCTTGGTGATCCAGGGCGCAAGACAGGTTGGAAAGACGTATGCCGTATTGGAGTTCGGCAGAAAACATTACGATAATGTGGCCTATTTCAATTTCCAGACCA
>Ga0310697_10001145_pt1 | contig 32230 bp, 24 predicted proteins | sample 172DNAGHGlowgp2_FD_203883 | JGI IMG/M metagenome (GOLD analysis project Ga0310697, IMG submission 203883) | Sheep rumen microbial communities from Palmerston North, Manawatu-Wanganui, New Zealand - 1728 DNA GHGlow gp2 (v2) (version 2) | ecosystem: Host-associated > Mammals > Digestive system >... | reverse complement strand
CCGGTCTTGCCGTGGAAGACCGGGACGATCTTCATGGTGGGCTTCCTCGCCTGGGAGATGTCCGCGTCGCCCGAGCCAGAGTGGCCGATGATGCAGATGTCCTCGTCAAAGTCGATGGAATACATTTCGCTCAGCTGGCCCGTGCCCGCGATCACCTTCAAAATGCCCATGGCCATGGCGACCTTGATGTCGCCCTCCACGGCGCAGGCGGTGCCCTGCTTGATCAGCATGGAGAAGGCGGGGATCAGCATGGAGTCCAGCTTGCCCGCGACGCCCTGGGCAAAGCCGTCATAGTGGGAGGCCACAAAGCCCAGCTGCTCGTCCTTGACCCACTGCTCAAAAGCGACCACGTACTTGGCCATATCCCAGACCTTCTCGATGGTGCCGCCGCCCTCGATATCGAAGGTGTCCAGAATGTCCTGGGCCTTGGCGCGGATCGCGTCCTCATCGGTAATGTTGTCGGCGATGGCCCACATCTTCTCCCAGTCAAACTGCTTGGTGTAGAGCCACATGCGGTGGTAGAGGTTGGTCTCGTCGATGTAGAGATCCATCATGCCGGGATAGGGACGGCCGATCTGCGCAAGGTTCGTATTGCGGAAGCGGCGGCGCACCTGCGCGGCGCGGCACCAGTCGGCGATCTCGGCGTCCACTTCGGGGTCGCCGCCCTCGACGACGCCGGTGATCACTGCATGGCGCTTGCCGGCGCGCTCCAGGTCAGCCACCATCTCGCCCACGGCGCCGCAGGCGTAGAGCTCGCCCAGCCAGGTGGCGGTGTCGGTGTTGGGATAATCGGGAGCTTTTTTCTTCTGCAGGTTTACCAGCACCACAGGAACATCCAGATCACGGACGGCGGGGAGCATGTTGTAAGAGGTCGCGTAGGTCAGCAGCTGGAGGATGACCAGGTCCACGTCGGCGGCACGGAACTTGTCGCCGGCCTCCATGGCCTTCTCCTTGGTGGTCACAAGACCGCCGTCGATGAGCTCCACAGAGTCGGGGATGCGCTTCTTGAAGTCTGCATACTGTGCCTCAAACTCAGGCACCAGGGATGGGAACTGGGGCAGATAGGCGCCCAGCGCGATGGAGAAAACGCCGATTCTCGCTTTGGTGTTGACTAACATTACAATACCTCCGATATTCCTTTTTGGCTCCCCTGCCAAGGGGAACTGGCCGGCCGAAGGCCGGGCTGAGGGGTCTGTGTGTTATTCTGCTATGTGAAATGGGTTCAATCCGCTTTCATCTGCACGAGCAGATTGCCGATCGCAGTGGCCTCGATGGGCAGCGCAATGACTTTCTTGCCGCTGGCCTTCTCGGTCAGGGCGTTGAGGAACTGGTTCTTGGCGCCGCCGCCCACGATATAGATCGCATCGTAATGGCGGCCGGTGTTGTGCTGCAGCTCCTGAATGGCGTTCCTGTAGCTGAGCGCCAGGCTGCGGTACGCGCAGCGGAAGTAGTCGCCCACGCTCTGGGGCTTCAGCCCGAGCGCCTCATCAAAAGCGGCCTTCATGCTCTCTGGCGCCAGGAAACTCTGAGCGTTGGCGTCCACGGTCTCCTCAAAGGCGCTCAGTTCCGCCTCGTGCACAATTTCACCGAAGGGCTTGCCGGGGCAGAGCTCGTCCCGCAGACGGTTGATGAGCCACATGCCCATGATGTTTTTCTGATAGCGGTTGTAGCCCACGCCGCCCTCGTTGGACCAGTTGGCAAGCTCGCTCGCCTCGTTGGTGATGGGCTTCGGGGTTTTCACGCCCAGCAGACTCCAGGTGCCGGAGGAGATATAGGGCTGTTCCCCTTCCATGGGGATGCCCTCCACGGCGGAGCCGGTGTCGTGAGTGGCACAGAGGACGACCTTGACGCCCTCATATTCGCCGATCACGGTGCCGGGCTGGCTCAGCCGGCAGAAGAGATCGGAGGGCAGGCCAAGAGCCTCGATGATCGCGGGGTCGTATTCGCCGGTCTCGGCAGAAACCATGCCGCCGGTGGTAGCGTTGGTGTACTCATGGGCCTTGACGCCGCAGAGCTTGTACATCAGGTACTCCGGCATCATGAGGAAATCCGTCACGCCCTCGAGCCGTCCGGCCAGCTTATCCGCATAGAGCTGATAGACCGTGTTGAAGGGCTGGAACTGGATGCCCGTGCGGCGGTAGAGCTCGGAAAAAGCGATCTTCGCATGCACTTCCGGAATCACCGCCTCGGTGCGGCTGTCGCGGTATGCGTAGCAGGGTCTGACTTCCTCGTCGTCCTTCATCAGGATATAGTCAACGCCCCAGGTGTCCACCGAGAGGCTTTCGATCGCGCCGAAACGCTCTTTCGACAGGCGGATTCCCTCCCTGACATGAAAAAGCAGGCTGTCGATGTTCCAGGTCAGATGCCCGTCCAACAGCTCCACGCCGTTGGGGAAACGGTAGGTTTCCTCGGTCATCAGTTTCCCGTTTTCAGTCCAGCCCACTATATGCCGTCCGGAGGATGCGCCGATATCGATTGCGAGGTATCTTTTCATAGCAATGCCCTCCTGTATTTTCTGATCCTATGATAGTAAATCAGCCATAGGATTCCAAGGTCCGCAGTTTACAAAAAACTGTCCTGATTTGCAAAGTTAAAAATCTGTCAGCCCAAGGTCTCTGTATTTCTTGGGCGTCATACCGAAGCGGCGCTGGAAGATCCTGTGAAAATAGCTGATATTCTCATAACCCACGGCACGGGCGATGTCCTCCACCCGCTCGTCCGTATTGCGCAGCATCCAGGCGGTCTGGCTCAGGCGTTTTTCCTGCACCAGCTCTGTATAGCTCTGGCCAGTCTTGCGCTGGATAAAACGGCTCAGGCCGCTGACCTCGTAATTGAGCTCTGCCGCGATCTCCGTGAGGCTCCCGTCCCGGTAGCGCTCCTCCACATAACGCAGCACGCGCATGGTGGTCTGCTGCTCCTCGTCGGCGACAGCCAGCAGATCCGTATGGCTCAGAAGCTGGGCAAACAGCAGCCCCATGGTCATCTGCAGGATACCGCGCTTGTTCGGGGTATCCTGAATCAGCGTCCAAATCAGGTTCTCGATCAGATTCTGCACCGGCAGGTAATCCGCCGCGCGAAAGAGCAGATAGTCGATCTCCCCGTCGCCGCGCAGGCAGCTGAGCACGAAGCGGCGAAGCGGCGTCTCCTCGTCGCCGAGAAAGCGCAGGATGCCGCCCAGGAACTCCGGCCGCACAATGAAATTGACGGCCAGATCCCGCTCCCCGGCGGGCTCAATGGCCTGGCGCGCATTCTGGCCAAGCATGAGCAGCTCCCCCGTGTGCAGTACCATCCGGTTTCCGTTCACGGTATGGGTCGTCTCCCCCTGGCACATGTAGACCATCTCCACATAGTCGTGGCTATGCTCGGGAAAGGCGATGAATCGGGTATGGGGGCGCACGGCAATCAGCTTGCTGCGCTCCAGCAGCTTCTCCCCGCTGATCACATCCCGGCTCCCATCCATATAAATGCTGCGGTCGATGCTCCGCCGCCCGGCGAGGATTTCCTTTTCTTCTTCAGTGATCTGGACGAGACGTGTGATGATCTGATCGTTCATGGCCAGCTCCTTACGATACTTTTTCTGTCCTTATTCTACACATTTTTGAAGCACTGTGCAAGTCTCCAGCAGAAATCGGAAAACGGCCGTTTTTCTGCCTGTTTTTTCTGTGCAATTCGCCGATTGACAAATTTACGCCGAAACCGTTATAATCTGTATAACTTTAAGACGACCCAGAGAGATCGGCAAGAAGAAATATGCAGGATGGACATTATCTATCCTTTTTCGCCTTGCCGCATCGGTAAGGTTTTTTGTTATCTCATGCCCGTTTTGGAGGAACTGCGAATGCTTCTGTTTGACCAGGTCAAGAGAATCTGCTGCGAGGGAGCCGCGCCTTTCATCGGGGATGATTCTGCGGCTTTCGCCTGCCTGAATCAAAGTCAATATGCCCTTTTGCCCGGTTTTTGCGATGTGCATGTGCATTTTCGCGAGCCGGGTTTTTCTTATAAGGAAACCATCGCCAGCGGCAGCCGTGCCGCGGCCCGCGGCGGCTATACCGCCGTGTGCGCCATGCCGAACCTGAACCCGGTGCCGGACAATGTGGAAAACCTGCGTCTGCAGCAGGAAATCATTGAGAGAGACGCGTGCATTGCCGTCTACCCCTACGCCGCGATCACCGTGGGTGAACATGGAAAAGAACTCGCCGATTTGGAGGGCCTGGCCGACAAAGCAATCGCTTTTTCCGATGACGGTCATGGTGTCCAGGATCCCGCCATGATGCGCGAGGCCATGCAGAGAGCCAGGGCGCTGGGAAAGCTCATCGTCGCCCACTGTGAGGACAACAGTCTGCTGCGCGGCGGATACATCCACGACGGTGTTTACGCGAAAGCCCACGGCCACCGCGGCATCTGCTCCGAGAGTGAGTGGGGACAGATCGCGCGGGATCTGGAGCTGACAGCACAGACCGGCTGCGGCTATCATGTTTGCCACATCTCCACGAAGGAGAGCGTGCAGGTCATCCGCGAGGCGAAGAAAAGCGGCGTGGATGTGACCTGTGAGACTGCGCCCCATTACCTGCTGCTGGATGAGAACGACCTGCAGGAGGACGGGCGCTTCAAGATGAACCCGCCCCTGCGCGGAAGAGAAGACCGGGAAGCGCTGCTGGAAGGGCTGACAGACGGCACGATCGACATGATCGCCACAGACCACGCGCCCCACAGCACGGAAGAAAAGACCAAGGGTCTCGAGAAGAGCGCCTTTGGCATTGTCGGCATTGAGACCGCCTTTCCCCTGCTCTACACCGGGCTTGTGAAGAAAGGCGTATTATCGCTGGAAGCGCTGGTCGAGTTTTTGACCGTAAAACCCCGCAACCGTTTTCAGATCCCCCTCGGGAACGATTTTTCGATCTGGGATCTGGAAAAAGAATATACGATCGACCCTGCGGAGTTCCTCTCCAAGGGAAAAGCCACCCCCTTTGCCGGGCAGACGGTGTCCGGCCGCTGCAAGCTGACTGTATTTAAAGGAAACGTTGTTTTTTCGGAGGCATAAGGTTGAAACATGTTTCAACCTTATTGAATTAAAGCCGTTTTTCTCGCCGCTTCCGCGGCAACCGAAAAACATGGCACATTATGACCATTCCCTCGCAGTGTCATATTGTGTCTGAGGCTACAAGGAAAGGAATGGTCATAAACAAATGGCAAAACGCACAGACATCAAGAAAGTACTCATCATCGGCTCCGGCCCCATCGTGATCGGTCAGGCCGCGGAATTTGACTACGCGGGTACCCAGGCCTGCCTCGCGCTCAAGGAAGAAGGCTATGAGGTGGTGCTCGCAAATTCCAATCCCGCCACCATCATGACCGACACCTCCATCGCCGACAAGGTGTATATGGAGCCGCTGACCCTCGACTATATCGCGAAGATCCTCCGCTACGAGCGGCCGGACGCCATCGTCCCCGGCATCGGCGGACAGACGGGTCTCAACCTGGCCATGCAGCTTGAGCGCAAGGGCATCCTGCGCGAGTGCGGCACGAAGCTGCTCGGGACCAGCAGCGAGAGCATTGAACGCGCAGAGGACCGGGAGCTTTTCAAAGAGATGTGCCAGTCCATCGGCGAGCCGGTCATCCCCTCCGAGATCACCTATAATATTGACCAGGCCAAACAGGCCGCCGAGCACATCGGCTACCCCGTGGTACTGCGCCCCGCCTTTACCCTGGGCGGCACCGGCGGCGGCTTTGCCAACAACGAGGAAGAGCTGGTGGAGATCGGCACCAACGCCTTCCGCCTCTCCCCTGTTCACCAGGTTCTGATCGAAAAGAGCGTCAAGGGTTATAAGGAAATCGAATTTGAGGTCATGCGCGACTCCAACGATACCGCGATCACCATCTGCGGCATGGAGAACGTGGACCCCGTGGGTGTGCACACCGGCGACTCCATCGTCGTTGCCCCCATCCTCTCCCTGAATGAGCACGACAGGAAGATGCTCAACGACAGCGCGATCAAGATCATCCGGGAGCTCAAGATTGAGGGTGGCTGCAACGTGCAGTTTGCGCTGCATCCCGAGACCAGCGAATACTATCTGATTGAAGTCAACCCCCGCGTCTCCCGCTCCTCCGCCCTGGCCTCCAAGGCCAGCGGCTACCCCATCGCCCGCGTGACGGCCAAAATCGCCATGGGCATGGCGCTGGAGGAGATCCCCGTGGCCGGCGGCACCGCCGCCATCGAGCCGAGCCTCGACTACGTGGTGGCCAAGTTCCCCCGCTTCCCCTTTGACAAGTTCCCCGACGCCCCCAACACCCTGGGCACTCAGATGAAGGCCACAGGCGAAGTGATGGGCATCGGCTCCACGCTGGAGGAGTGCTTTCTCAAATCCGTACGCTCGCTGGAGACCGGCGTCTGCCACTTCTACAGTCCCAAGTTCGACCCCATGACGGACGAGGAGCTCTTCGCCTATATCTCTGAATTCCGAGACGACAACATCTATGCGATCGTAGAACTTCTCCGCAGGGACGCTTCCATTGAAAAACTGCATCAGGTGACCATGATCACCGAGCTTTTCCTGGAATCTCTCAAAAAGATTGTGGAGATGGAGCGGGAGCTCAAGGCCAAGGTCAACGATGTGGAAACCCTCCGCGCCGCAAAGAAAATGGGCTTCTCCGACAAATACATCGCGAAACTCTGGAATCTGAGCGAGGTAGAGCTCTATGAAAAGCGCCGCAAGTGCGGCATTCTGCCAGTCTTCCGCATGGTGGACACCCTGCACACCGGCAAGTACATTGCCTATCTTTACTCCTCCTATTCCGGCAAAAACGATTCCCGCCTGACGGACAAGAAGAAGATCATCGTCCTCGGCGCCGGTCCCATCCGCATCGGCCAGGGCGTGGAATTTGACTACTCCACGGTCCACGCGGTGCAGACCATCAAGCGCAACGGCTACGAGGCCATTATCATCAACAACAACCCCGAGACCGTCTCCACCGACTACACCACCGGCGACAAGCTGTATTTTGAGCCGCTGACCGTGGAAGACGTAATGGACATCATCAATTACGAGCAGCCCGAGGGCGTGATTGCCTCCCTGGGCGGCCAGACCGCCATCAACCTGGCCCAGCCCCTGATGGATCGGGGCGTGAAGATCATCGGCACCGACTGCGCGGCCATCGAGCGCGCCGAGAACCGGGACGCCTTTGAGAAGGTGCTGCTGGAGCTGAATATCCCCCAGCCAAAAGGAACCGCCGTCACCAGCATCGAGGACGGCGTGAAGGCCGCCAATGAGATCGGCTACCCCGTGCTGGTGCGCCCCAGCTTTGTGCTGGGCGGCCGGGCCATGGAGATCGTGGCCGATGAAAACATGCTGCGCCACTATCTGAAGACCGCCGTGGAGATCGACACGGACAAGCCCGTGCTGGTCGACAAATACATCCTCGGCAAAGAGGTGGAGGTCGACGCCATCTGTGACGGGCGGGACGTGTTCGTGCCCGGAATTATGGAGCTGGTGGAGCGCACCGGCGTTCACTCCGGCGACTCGATCAGCGTCTACCCCACAGTGTCCATCTCCAACAAGGTCAAGGGCATCATCCTGCAGTACGCCAAGAAGCTGGGCCTCGGCATCGGCATCGTTGGCCTGTACAACATCCAGTTCATCGTGGACAAGGATGAAAACGTCTTTATCATTGAGGTCAACCCCCGCTCCTCCCGAACGGTTCCCTTCCTCTCCAAGGCCACCGGCTACTCCCTGGCCGATATCGCCACCGAGGTCATCCTGGGCAAGAGCCTCAAGGAGCAGGGCATTTTCGACCTGTACCCGGAGGAAAAGAAGCGCTTCTATGTGAAAGTCCCCGTCTTCTCCTGGAGCAAGATCAAAGGCCTCGACGCCTATCTGAGCCCGGAGATGAAGTCCACCGGCGAGGCCATCGGCTACGACACCAAGCTCTCCCGCGCCATGTTCAAGGCCCTGCAGGCCTCCGGCATGAAGCTGCAGAATTACGGCACCGTGCTCGTCACGGTCGCCCGGGAGGACCGGGAGGAAGCGCTGCCTCTGGTCAGGCGCTTTTACGACATGGGCTTCAACATTGAGGCCACGCCGGGCACCGCTGTCTTCCTCAAGGAGCACGGTATCCGCACCCGCATCCGCCACAAGATCAGCGAGGGCAGCGAGGAGATCCTGGACTCCATCCGCGCGGGCTATGTGAGCTATATCATCAACACCCGCGCCGTACACAACGCCACCCACCTGGAGGACGGCGTGATCATCCGCCGCTGTGCCACGGAAAACAATGTGACCATCTTCACGTCCCTCGACACCGTCCGTGTCCTGCTGGATGTACTGGAAGAGACCACCATCACGGTCTCCACCATCGACGCATGAAGCAGAGCATCTTTACCATCCGGGAAAACACGGCGCTGAATACCCGTTATTCCCGTCTCGTACTCGCGGGCGACACTTCGGCAATCGGCTGCCCCGGTCAGTTTGCCGACATGTCTCTCCCCGGCTTTTTCCTCCGCCGCCCCTTCTCGGTCTGCGACTGGAATGAGGAGACGCTGACGCTCGTATACGAGACCGTCGGCAAAGGCACCGAGGCGCTCAAAGGCCTCCCGACCGGAACCAGACTGGACGTGCTGACCGGGCTCGGGAACGGTTTTGACCTGGGCCGCGCCGGAGAAGAACCGCTGCTCGTTGGCGGCGGCAGCGGGGTCTCCCCCCTGCTGGGGCTCTGCCGCCGGCTCTTAAACGCCGGGACGCGCCCCCATGTGATCCTCGGCTTCAACACCCGGGACGAAGTGATCCTCGCGGAGGACTTCCTCGCCATGGGCGTCTGCCCCACGATCACGACGGCGGACGGCAGCTTCGGTATCCGGGGCTTTGTCACCGACGCCATGGACATTCCCCACAGCTTCTTCTATACCTGTGGGCCGGAAGTCATGATGTGGGCCGTCGCGGAAAAGAGCGCCGCCCAAGGACAGCTCAGCTTCGATACGCGCATGGGCTGCGGCTTCGGCGCCTGCATGGGCTGCACCAAAGCAACCGTCAACGGGCCGAAGCGGGTCTGCAAGGACGGGCCGGTATTTGAAAAGGAGGATATCCTGTGGGCAGACTGAGCGTTTCTCTCTGCGGCATCGAACTGGATAACCCCGTGATCCCCGCCTCCGGCACCTTCGGCTACGGCTACGAGTTTGCGGAACTCTACGACATCAACTGCCTCGGCACCTTCTCTTTCAAGGGTACGACCCGGGAACCCCGCTTCGGCAATCCCACGCCCCGCATCGCGGAGGCAATAGCCGGCATGCTCAACGCCGTCGGGCTGCAGAACCCGGGCGTAGACGCCGTTATCGCCGAGGAACTGCCGAAATTAAAAGAAGTCTTTCACAAACCCGTCATCGCGAACGTCAGCGGCTTTTCGGTGGACGAATACCGCGAAGTCTGCGAAAAACTCGACCGGGAGCCTCAGGTAGGCTGGCTGGAAGTGAACATCTCCTGCCCCAATGTCCACGGCGGCGGCATGAGCTTCGGCACCGATCCGAAGGCCGCGACGGAAGTCGTGAAGGCTGTCAAGGCCGTCACGACTAAACCCGTGATCGTGAAGCTCTCCCCCAACGTGACAGATATCGTCGCCATTGCGAAAGCCTGTGAGGCGGCGGGGGCGGACGCCATCAGCCTCATTAACACCGTGATGGCCATGCGGATCGATCTCAAAACCCGCAGGCCGGTGCTGGCCAATATCACCGGCGGTCTCTCCGGCCCGGCTGTCTTTCCCCTGGCAGTGCGCATGGTGTGGCAGGTGTCCCAGGCCGTGAAGATCCCGGTCGTTGGGCTCGGCGGCGTCAGCTCCGCCGAGGACGTGATTGAGATGATGCTGGCCGGGGCCAGCGCCGTGCAGGTGGGCGCCGCCAATCTCAAGAATCCTTTTGCCTGCAAGGAAATCATTGCAAATCTTCCCTCGGTCATGGACCGATACGGGATTGAAAATATCAAAGACATCATAGGAGGCGCTCATGGCTAAAGACGTGATCATCGCCTGCGATTTCGGCAGCGCGGAACAGACCTTCGCCTTTCTCGACCGCTTCACCGAAGAGAAACCCTTCGTAAAGATCGGCATGGAGCTTTTCTATGCCGAAGGCCCGCAGATCGTGCGGGAAATCAAGAAGCGCGGCCACAGGATCTTTCTGGATCTGAAGCTGCACGACATTCCGAACACCGTGAAAAAGGCCATGCGTTCCCTGTCCGCGCTTGATGTGGATATTGTGAATCTCCACGCCGCCGGGACCAGCGCCATGATGAAAGCGGCGCTGGAGGGTCTCACCCGTGAGGACGGCACGCGCCCGCTTCTGATTGCCGTTACCCAGCTCACCAGCACTGATCAGGCTGCGATGGAACAGGAGCTGCTCATTGAAAAGCCCATCGACCAGGTGGTCATGGCCTACGCGAAAAACGCCGCGGCCGCCGGGCTGGACGGCGTAGTTTGCTCCCCGCTGGAGGCCGGCAAGGTCCATGATACCTGCGGTGAATCTTTCCTCACCGTGACGCCGGGCGTCCGCTTCGCCGAGGGCGAAAAGGGCGATCAGAAGCGCGTCACCACCCCCGCGCAGGCGCGCGAGCTGGGTTCTGACTACATCGTAGTCGGTCGCCCCATCACCCAGGCGGAGGACCCTGTCGCCGCCTACAGAAGATGTGTAAAGGAGTTTCTCGGATGAAGGCTGAAATCATTGCAACGGATCTGCTGAGAATCCAGGCCGTGTTCTTCCGGCCGGACGAGCCCTTTACCTGGGCCAGCGGCATCAAGAGCCCCGTTTACTGTGACAACCGCCTGACGCTCACCGCACCGGAAGTCAGAAACGATGTAGAAAACGGACTTGCAGAGCTTGTCAAAGAGTATTACCCCGAAGTTGAAGTCCTGATGGGCACCTCCACCGCCGGCATCGCCCACGCCGCCATCGTCGGGCATCTGCTGAACCTGCCCATGGGTTATGTGCGCTCCGGGGCCAAGGATCACGGCCGCAAGAACCAGATCGAAGGCAGGCTGGAACCCGGCCAGAAGGTCGTGGTGGTGGAAGATCTCATCTCCACCGGCGGCAGCGTCATCGAAGTCGTGAACGTGCTGCGCGAAGCCGGAGCGGAAGTCCTCGGCGTTGTGAGCATCTTCACCTACGGTATGCAGAAGGGCCTTGACCGCCTCACCGCGGCGAATGTGGAAAATCACAGCCTCTGCAATTTTGACGTGATCGCCCGCGTGGCCGCCGAAGAGAATTACATCCGCCCCGAGGACGTGGAGCGGCTGCTCCGCTTCCGCGACAATCCTTCGGATGAGAGCTGGATCGGGGGCAAGGCATGAGGCACCTGATCGATATTCTGGATTTCTCCCCCGAAGAGCTGCAGGAGCTCATCGACACCGCGAACGACATCATCGCAAACCCCGCCATATACAGCGAAGTCTGCCGCGGCAAAAAACTCGCCACCCTGTTTTTTGAGCCCTCCACCCGCACGCGCCTGAGCTTTGAGGCCGCGATGCTGGAGCTGGGCGGTAACGTGATCGGCTTTTCCGAGGCGCAGAGTTCCTCCGCCGCAAAGGGTGAGAGCGTTGCCGACACGGCAAAGGTCATCAGCTGCTACGCGGACATTATCGCCATGCGCCACCCCAAGGAGGGCGCGCCGCTGGTGGCCGCGATGAACGCCTCCATCCCCGTCATCAACGCGGGTGACGGCGGGCACAATCACCCGACCCAGACCCTGGCCGACCTGCTCACCATCTACCGGGAAAAAGGCAGACTCGACCATCTGACCATCGGCCTCTGCGGCGACCTGAAATTCGGCCGCACCGTGCATTCTCTCATCTCCGCCATGAGCCGCTATGAGGGCCTCAAATTCGTGCTCATCTCCCCGGAGGAGCTGAAAGTCCCCAGCTATGTGAAGAAGGAAGTCCTGAAGGCAAAGGGTATCCCCTATGTGCAGACCACCGATCTGGAGGGGGCCATGCCGGAACTGGACATCCTCTATATGACCCGCGTGCAGCGGGAGCGCTTCTTCAACGAGGAGGATTACCTCCGTCTCAAAGACAGCTACATCCTCACGCCGGACAAGCTGGAGAACGCGAAACCTGACCTTTCCATTCTCCATCCCCTGCCCCGCGTCAACGAGATCAGCGTCGCCATCGACGACGATCCCCGCGCCTGTTACTTCAAGCAGGTGCTCTACGGCAAATACATGCGCATGGCGCTGATCCTGAAGCTCTTGAAGGAGGCCGGGAAACTATGAACATTGACGCCATCCGTACCGGCATCGTCATCGACCACATCACCGCCGGAGCCGGTATGCGGCTCTACGAGCTGCTGGGCCTGGAGTCGCTGGACTGCTCGGTCGCCATCATCAAAAACGTCCACAGCGACAAGATGGGCAAGAAGGACATTATCAAGATCGACGCCGACATTCCCCTGAATCTGGATGTGATCGGCTATGTGGACCCGGGCGTCAGCGTCAACTTCATCCGGGACGGCAAGCTTGTGGAAAAGCGCCGAATTGAGATGCCCGAGACTCTGACCAACGTGATCTTCTGCAAAAACCCGCGCTGCATCACTTCCTGCGAACAGGAGCTCAAGCATGTGTTTAAACTGACCGACCGAAAAAACAAAGTGTATCGCTGCCTCTACTGCGAAACTAAGGCAAACTAACTTCGTAAATACTGCCGCTGAGCGGCTTCCCTTCCCATTTGTGGGAAGGCTGTTATGAAAGGAGAAGCATCATGGCCAAGATCATCAACGAACCCTGCCATACTTTTAATGAGTACCTTCTCATCCCGGGCTACACGCCCATCACCTGCCGCTCCGAGAAGGTCTCCCTCAAAACGCCGCTGGTCAAATACCGCAAGGGCCAGGAAGAGTCCCCCATCACCATGAACATCCCCATGATCTCCGCGATCATGCAGTCCGTCTCCGGCGACCGTCTCGCAGTCGCTCTGGCCAAAGAGGGCGGCGTCAGCTTCATCTACGGCTCCCAGTCCATCGAGGACGAGGCCGCCATGGTCAAGCGCGCCAAGACCTATAAGGCCGGCTTTGTCCGCTCCGACTCCAATATCAGCCCCGGCGCCACCCTGCGCGACGTGCTGTGTCTCAAGGAAGAGACCGGGCACTCCACCATCGCCGTCACCGAGGACGGCACCGCCGACGGCAAGCTGGTGGGTGTCGTCACCAGCCGTGATTACCGTGTCTCCCGCATGGACGAGAGCACCAAAGTCAGCGAGTTCATGACCCCCTTTGAGAAGCTGATCTGGGCCAAGGAAGGCACCTCCCTCAAGGAAGCCAATGACATCATCTGGGACCACAAGCTCAACTCCCTGCCCATCATCGACGATAACGGCAGACTCTGCTACTTCGTCTTCCGCAAGGACTATGAGAGCCACAAGCAGAATCCCAACGAGCTGCTGGACGCCCACAAGCGCTACGTGGTCGGCGCCGGTATCAACACCCGCGACTATGAAAAGCGCGTGCCCGCCCTGCTGGAGGCCGGCGCGGACGTGCTCTGCATCGACTCCTCCGAGGGACACACCGACTGGCAGCGCTTCACCCTCGCCTGGATCCGTGAGAAATACGGCGACAGTGTGAAGGTCGGCGCGGGCAACGTGGTGGACGGTGCCGGTTTCCGCTTCCTCGCCGAGTGCGGCGCTGACTTTGTCAAGGTCGGCATCGGCGGCGGCTCCATCTGCATCACCCGTGAGACCAAGGGCATCGGTCGCGGCCAGGCCACCGCCGTCATCGACGTCTGCGCCGAGCGTGACCGCTACTTCGAAGAGACCGGCATCTACATCCCTGTCTGCTCCGACGGCGGCATTGTCTACGATCACCACATCACCCTGGCCCTCGCCATGGGCGCGGACTTCGTCATGCTGGGCCGCTACTTCGCCCGCTTTGACGAAAGCCCCACCAACAAGGTCAACATCGGCGGCACTTACTATAAGGAGTACTGGGGCGAGGGTTCCGCCCGCGCCCGCAACTGGCAGCGCTACGACATGGGCGGCGACAAGAAGCTTAGCTTTGAGGAAGGCGTAGACTCTTACGTACCCTACGCCGGTCCCCTGAAGGACAATGTGGCCCTGACGCTCAGCAAGGTGCGCCACGCTATGTGCAACTGCGGCGCGATGAGCATCCCCGAGCTGCAGGAGAAGGCCGTCCTGACCCTCGTGTCCCCCACCTCCATTGTGGAAGGCGGCGCCCACGACGTCATCCAGAAGGACACTTCGCCCACAATCAAGTGATTTTTAGCCCCAATCTTTGGGCTGAATGTGAATTGACGAAAAACGCGCCCGCGTGCTAAAATTCCGGCATCAATCGAAACTCTCCCGCAACTGACGGATCATCGTGGAGCACCACGGAGGAACGGAAGAGGAGATTTGCCGACCGTCTGGGCGCACAAAGGCTTTGTCTTCGTGCGCCCGTTTTCATTTTTTGGAGGAATACCATGAAAAAAGTCGGGATCGTCATGGGCAGCGACAGCGATCTGCCTGTGATCCAGAAAGCCACCAAGCTCTTAAACGAACTGGACATTCCCTTCGAAGTCCACGTCTATTCCGCCCACCGCACGCCGCTGCAGGCCCACGATTTTGCGGCAAACGCCAGAGAGAACGGCTTCGGCGTGCTGATCGCCGCCGCTGGCATGGCCGCCCATCTGGCCGGCGCCATTGCCGCAAATACCACCCTGCCCGTGATCGGCATCCCCTGCAAGGGGCCGGCCCTGGAGGGACTTGACGCCCTGCTCAGCACCGTGCAGATGCCCTCCGGCATCCCCGTGGCCACCGTCGGCATCAACGGCGGAGCCAATGCTGCGCTGCTGGCCGCCCAGATTCTCGCTGTGGATGACGCTTCCCTGGCAGAACGCCTCGCCGCTAAGCGCGCCGCCGATACTGCGGCTGTTCTCGCAAAAGACGCCGGCATTGCCGAGCGTATATAATATCAGGTCGTCCGTCCGCCGTCCCGCCCTTCCCCGTGAAGGAGACCTTCGTCCGCCCGCTTTTCCCGGGTCGGACACCCACAGAAAAAATCTATTTTAAAAGGAGCCAACTACCCATGGAAAAGAATCTTGTTTACACCGGAAAGACCAAGAACGTTTACGCCCTCGAAAACGGCAACTACCTCCTCAAGTTCAAAGACGACTGCACCGGCAAGGACGGCGTCTTCGATCCCGGTGAAAACTCCGTTGGCCTGACCATCGACGGCGTGGGCGATGTGAACCTGCGTATGTCCATCTATTTCTTTGAGAAGATCAATGCCGCCGGCATCCGCACGCACTATGTCTCCGCCGACCTGAAGGAAACCACGATGGAAGTGCTGCCCGCCAAGGTCTTCGGCAAGGGTCTGGAAGTCATCTGCCGCCACAAGGCCGTCGGCTCTTTCCTGCGCCGCTACAGCGACTACATTGAAGAGGGCGCCGATCTGCCCGCCTACGTGGAAATGACCTTCAAAAACGACGCCAAGGGCGATCCCCTGGTGACCAAGGACGGTCTGATCGTTCTCGGCGTGATGACCGCTGAGCAGTATGACGAGATCAAGGACATGACCCAGAAGATCACTCAGATCGTCGCCGACGAGATGAAGGCCCGCGGCCTCGTGCTATACGACATCAAGTTCGAGTACGGCTATGACGCCGACGGCAAGGTCATGCTGATCGACGAGATCGCCTCCGGCAATATGCGCGTTTACAAGGACGGCAAGTACATCGACCCGATGACGCTGTCTGAGCTCTTCTTCGCATAATGGGCGGTTTCTTCGGCGCCGTCTCGCACCGCGACGTGGTGCTGGACGTGTTTTTCGGAACCGACTACCACAGCCACCTGGGCACTCGGAACGCCGGTATGGCGATCTGGGGCCAGGACGGCAAGTGCAGCCGCCAGATCCACTCTATCGCGAATACCCCCTTCCGCACCCGCTTTGAGAAGGATCTGGACGAGTTCTCCGGCAACATCGGCATCGGCTGCATTTCGGATTCTGATCCTCAGCCGTTGCTGGTTCGTTCCCATCTGGGGCTCTACGCTATTACCACAGTAGGGCAGATCAACAATGCGGAAGCCCTGGTAAACACCTACTTTTCCGAGCACGGCCATCAGTTTATGGCCATGGGCTCCGGCAGAGTCAACATGACAGAGCTGGTGGCGGCCCTCATCAATGAGGGCGACGATCTGCCCAGCGGCATCCGTCATGCCCAGAAGCTGATCGACGGCTCCATGACCATCCTGCTGATGACCTCCAACGGAGAAATCATTGCCGCCCGCGACCGCTTCGGCCGCCTGCCGGTGCTGGTCGGCAAAAAAGAAGACGGTTACTGCGTGGCCTTTGAGTCCTTCGCCTATCACAAGCTGGGCTATCAGAATGCCTATGAGCTCGGGCCGGCGGAGATCCTGCGTATAACGGCCGACGGCTATGAGACGCTCTCCCCCGCCGGGAAAGACATGAAGATCTGCGCCTTCCTCTGGACCTACTACGGCTACCCCAACTCCAACTACGAAGACGTAAACGTGGAGATCATGCGCATGCGCAACGGGGAGATCATGGCCCGGGATGAGATGATGCGCGGCAGTCTGCCCAAGGTGGACTACGTGGCCGGCGTGCCGGATTCCGGCGTTCCCCACGCCATCGGCTACGCCAACCGCAGCGGCAAACCCTTTGCCCGTCCCTTCGTCAAGTACACCCCCACCTGGCCCCGCTCCTTCATGCCCTCCAACCAGGCCATGCGCGATCAGGTTGCCAAGATGAAGCAGATCCCGGTGCCTGAGCTTATTGAAGGCAAGAAGCTCCTCTTTGTGGACGATTCCATTGTCCGCGGCACCCAGCTGCAGAGCACGGTGGACTTTCTGTATGAGTCCGGCGCGGCGGAAGTGCATATGCGCTCTGCCTGCCCGCCCATCATGTATGCCTGCAAGTATCTGAACTTTTCCCGCAACAATTCCGACATGGACCTGATTGCCCGCCGTACCATCCGCGAACTGGAAGGCGACGAGGGCGAACAGCACCTGGAGGAATATGCCGATGCCGCGACCGAGCGCGGTCAGTGCCTGCTGCACGCGATCTGCGAGAAGCTGGGCTTTGACTCTCTGGGCTATCAGTCTCTGGACGGCCTGCTGGAAGCCATCGGCATCGATAAAGACAAAATCTGTACCTATTGCTGGAACGGAAAGGAATAACACGATGGAAAACTCCCATTCCGCATCCTACGCCGCTGCCGGCGTGAATATTGAGGCCGGTTACGAGGGCGTCCGCCTGATGAAAAAGCATGTGGAGCGCACCTTTATCCCCGGCGTCGTGTCCGATATTGGCGGCTTCGGCGGCCTGTTCGCCCCGAATCTCATGAACATGAAAGAGCCGATCCTGGTCTCCGGCACCGACGGCGTCGGAACCAAGCAGCGCATCGCGCAGCTCATGGGGAAGCACGATACGGTCGGCATCGACTGCGTGGCCATGTGCGTCAACGACATCGTCTGCTGCGGCGCAAAGCCCCTCTTCTTCCTGGATTACATCGCCATCGGCAAAAACGATCCCGAGAAGGTGGCGACGCTGGTCTCCGGCGTGGCCGAGGGCTGCGTGCAGGCTGGCTGCGCCCTGATTGGCGGTGAGACCGCAGAGCATCCCGGCACCATGCAGCCGGACGACTATGACCTGGCCGGCTTCTCTGTGGGCATCGTGGACAAGGAGAAGATCATCGACCAGAATGCCATGGTCCCCGGCGATGTGGTCATTGCCCTCCCCTCCAGCGGCATCCACTCCAACGGCTACTCCCTGGTGCGCAAGGTCTTCGATGTGGAGCATGCGGACCTGGGGAAGGAGATTCCCGAACTCGGCAAAACGCTTGGCGAAGCCCTGCTCACGCCGACGCGCATCTATGTAAAGCCCGTCGTGGCTGCACTGGAGACCGCGAAGATCCACGGCATCAGCCATATCACCGGCGGCGGCTTTTATGAGAACATCCCCCGCTCCGTGCCCGCAGGGCTCTGCGCGAAGATCGAGAAGGCAGCCATCAAGACGCCTCCGGTTTTTGACCTGATCCGAAAGATCGGCTGCATTCCCGAGCGCGACATGTTCAACACCTTCAATATGGGCGTGGGCATGAGTCTGATCGTGTCCCGCGACACCGTTGACAGCGCCATGGAGGCCATCTGCGGCCGCGGCGTGGAGGCCTATATCGTGGGCGAGATCGTCCGCGGTGACGACAAAATCGTGCTATGCTGAGAAACTACATTCTTGACGGCATTCTGGCCGGCGGCATGGTCTCCATCGGTGGGGCCGTGCTGCTCTCCTGCGACAATCGCTATGTGGGGGCGCTGCTGTTCTGTATCGCGCTTCTCTCTATCTGCTGGTTCGGCTTTAACCTCTACACCGGCAAGGTCGGCTTCCTGCTGGCAAATCACAGCGGGAGCTCCCTCAAAGAAGCCTTCTGGGGCCTGTTTGGGAACGCCATCGGTACGCTGCTCTTCGGGCTCCTCGTCGCCTATGCGCTTCCCCAGCTGAAGGAAGCCGCCGTCGCCGCCTGCGAAAAGCGCCTGACCCAGCTTCCGCTGCAGACGCTCGCGCGCGGCTTCGGTTGTGGGATCCTGATGTACACCGCCGTCTGGGTGTATCGGGAGAAGAAGACACCGCTGGGCATTCTTTTCTGCATCCCCGTGTTTATTCTCGCAGGCTTTGAGCACTCCATCGCCGACATGTTCTATTTTGCGCTTGCCGGGCTCTTCCGGCTGCAGAGCCTCTGGTTTCTGTTTTTGGTCGTCCTGGGCAACTCCCTCGGCGGCCTGTTCATCCCCTTTCTTCAAAGCCTGAAAGGAGAGAATCATGGATAAGACGAGAATCGCCGTACTGGTCTCCGGCGGCGGCACCAATCTCCAGGCGCTCATAGACGCCCAGAAAAGCGGCGTTCTTCACAGTGGAGAAATCACCCTGGTGATCTCCAACAATTCCATCGCCTACGCCCTTACCCGTGCCTCCGAGGCGAGCATCCCCGCTCTCACCGTCACGAAAAAGGACTGCGGCAGCCAGGAAGCTTTTGAAGACGCGCTGATGAAGGCGCTGGATGACAACGGCATTGAGCTGATCATCCTCGCCGGCTTCATGAGCATCCTGAGTGAGCGCTTCACCCGCCATTATGAAAAACGCATCATCAATGTCCACCCTTCGCTGATTCCCTCTTTCTGCGGCAAGGGCTTCTATGGGCTCAAGGTCCATGAGGCCGCACTTGCCTACGGTGTCAAGGTCACCGGCGCCACCGTGCATTTTGTCAACGAGATCCCCGACGGTGGGCAGATCATTCTGCAGAAAGCCGTCAGCGTTCTCCCCGGCGACACCCCGAAAACCCTGCAGAAGCGCGTGATGGAGCGCGCTGAATGGATCATCCTGCCCGAGGCGGCCGAACTGGTCTCCTCCCGGATACGAAAAGAAAAGGAGTACAGACAATGACGGATTTTCTCGCATTTCTGAAAAACAATCCCTACCCGGGCAGAGGCATCGCCGTGGGGAAAAACCGTGTATACTATTTCATCATGGGCCGCAGCGAAAACAGCCGCAACCGCATCTTTTCTATGACCGAGGACGGCATCCGCACCGAGGCCTATGATGCCTCCAAGATGCGCGATCCCAGCCTGATCATCTATCATCCCGTGCGCAGCATGGGCAGCGATCTGATCGTCACCAACGGCAACCAGACCGACACCATCCGCGACATGGGCGACTTCCGCACCGCCCTCGCCACCCGCGAGTACGAGCCCGACGAACCCAACTGGACGCCCCGCATCTCTGCCATCTGCCATGCAGACGGCAGCTTTGAGCTCTCGATCCTCAAGCATGTGGATGGCCGCTGCCTCCGCTGCTTCTACAGCTATGAAGGCTGTGACGAGGGCAAGGGCTACTTTATCAGCACCTACCAGGGAGACGGCTCTCCCCTGCCCAGCTTCAGCGGCGAACCCCTGCAGATCGACATGCCGGAGCCTGAGGAAGTCTGGGAAGCACTCAACAAGGACAACAAGGTTTCGCTCTACACCAACGTAAACGGTGAAGTCAAACTCTTCAATAAACATCTGGGGGACTGACTTCACTGTCCAGCCCCTTGACGGGGCTGAACAGTGAGAGAGCTGCTCACGCTTATCGCACGCGCCAGGCGGCGTGTTTGGTCGGCGCGAGGCCTCGCTCAGCTCGGCTCAGGGTGTTTTTGCCGAGGCGAAGCCCCGTCAAAAACGAGTTGTATTTTGTCCCAGCCCTGCAGGGCGGGAATCAGAGGTGTTCCCCTTCTGAGCTCCCCCTCAAGGTTGCACTCATGAAATTGCAACAGATAAGGAGAATATGATGAAAGAATTTGAACTGAAATACGGCTGCAACCCCAACCAGAAGCCCGCCAAGATCTTCATGAAGGACGGCAGCGAGCTGCCTGTGACAATTCTGAACGGCCGCCCCGGCTTCATCAACTTCCTCGACGCTCTCAACTCCTGGCAGCTTGTCAAGGAGCTGAAGGAGGCCACGGGGCTCCCCTCTGCCGCCTCGTTCAAGCACGTCTCCCCAGCCGGCGCCGCTGTCGGCCTGCCCCTGAGTGATGTGGACAGGCACATCTATTTTGTTTCTGATGACGCTGAGCTCTCCCCCATCGCCTGCGCCTATATCCGCGCCCGCGGTGCCGACCGTCTCTGCTCCTACGGCGACTGGGCCGCGCTCAGCGACGTGTGCGACGCCGCCACCGCCGCCTATCTCAAGGATGAGGTCTCCGACGGCGTGATCGCCCCGGGCTACACCGAGGAGGCTCTGGCCATTCTCAAAACAAAGAAGAAGGGCAACTACAATGTTGTCCAGATCGACCCCGACTACGTCCCCGCCCTGCAGGAGCAGAAGGACGTGTTCGGCGTGACCTTTGAGCAGGGGCACAACAACTTCAAAATCGACGAGGCGCTGCTCCAGAACATCGTCACTGAGAATAAAGAGCTGCCCGAGCAGGCGAAGATCGACATGATCGTCTCGCTCATTACGCTCAAGTACACCCAGTCCAACTCCGTCTGCTACGTCAAGGACGGACAGGCCATCGGCGTGGGCGCCGGCCAGCAGAGCCGCATCCACTGCACCCGCCTCGCCGGTTCCAAGGCCGACAACTGGTATCTGCGCCAGCATCCGAAAGTGCTGGGCCTCCAGTTCGTCGACGGCATCCGCCGCCCCGACCGGGACAACGCCATCGATATCTACACCTCCGATGAGTACGACGACGTACTGCGCGACGGCGAATGGCAGCGCGTGTTCAAGGTCAGACCCGAGGTGCTGACCGCGGAAGAGAAGAAAGCCTGGATCGCCACCCAGAGCGGCGTGACCTGCGGCTCCGACGCCTTCTTCCCCTTCGGTGACAATGTGGAGCGCGCCCGCAAGTCCGGCGTGCAGTACATTGCCGAGCCGGGCGGCTCCATCCGCGACGATCATGTGATCGAAACCGCCAACAAATACGGCATGGTCATGGCCTTCACCGGCATGCGCCTGTTCCACCACTAACCCCTTACCTTCACAGTCCCTCCGGGACTGTGAAGGTAAATGTACTTGCGCTTATCGCACACAGAGCTGCGTGGAAAGCGCTGTATTTGGTTGGCGCAAGACCTTACAAAGTTCGGTTTATGGTGTTTATGAGGCAGCAGAGCTGCCTCATAGACGGTTTTCTTTATAGTCTTTCCCTAAGCGCAGAAGAATCAATCACCCATTCACACCATTAAAGGAGAAACAGCATGAAGGTTCTTGTAGTTGGCGGCGGCGGACGTGAGCACGCCGTCATCAAGAAGCTGAAAGCAAACCCCGATATTACCGAGATCTATTGTCTCCCCGGCAACGGCGGCATTGCCCGGGATGCGACCTGCGTTCCCATTGGTGCCAAGGACATTGCCTCCATCGTGAGTTTTGCCGAGGATAACGCCATCGATTACGCCGTGGTCACGCCGGACGATCCTCTCGTGCTCGGCTGTGTGGACGCGCTGGAGGAGGTCGGCGTGCCCTGCTTCGGCCCAAGGGCGAACGCCGCCCTCATTGAGGGAAGCAAGGTCTTCGCCAAGGAGCTCATGAAGAGATACGGCATCCCCACGGCCTCCTATGAGAGCTTTAACGATATGGACGCCGCGTTCGCCTATCTGGAAACTGCGCCTGTTCCCACCGTCATCAAAGCGGACGGGCTGGCCCTCGGCAAGGGCGTCATCATCGCCCAGACCCGCCAGGAAGCCAAAGCCGCCGTCGTGGAGATGATGCGCGACCACAAGTTCGGCAAGAGCGGCGAGCAAATCGTCATTGAGGAATTTCTGGAAGGGCCCGAGGTCTCCGTCCTGGCCTTTACCGACGGCAAGACCATCGTCCCCATGGTCTCCTCCATGGATCACAAGCGTGCGGGCGACAATGACACCGGCCTCAACACCGGCGGCATGGGCACCGTGGCCCCGAACCCCTATTATACGGAAGCTGTGGCCAGACGCTGCATGGACGAGATCTTCCTGCCCACCGTTGCCGCCATGAAGGCCGAAGGCCGCCCCTTCAAAGGCTGCCTCTACTTCGGTCTCATGGTCACGAAGGACGGCCCGAAGGTCATCGAGTACAACTGCCGCTTCGGCGACCCCGAGACTCAGGTGGTGCTGCCGCTCTTAGAGAGCGATCTCTTCACCATCATGCGCGCTGTGACCGAGGAGCGGCTCGACGAGGTGGAAGTCAAGTTCTCCGATAAGTCCGCCTGCTGCGTGATCCTCGCCTCCATGGGCTATCCCGAGCATTACGAAAAAGGTTTCCCGCTTACAATCCCCGAGGCGATCGCCGATCAGGTCTATGTAGCCGGTGCCGCGCTGAAAAACGGCGAGCTTGTCACGAACGGCGGCCGCGTCGTCGGCTGCACCGCCGTAGCGGACACACTGCCGGAGGCCATTGAGGGCGCTTACGCGCTTGCCTCCCAGGTGAAGTTTGAGAATTCCTACTGCCGCCGCGACATCGGGCAGCGCGCCCTGCGGGCGGTCAAGGAGGGCTGAGATGGTATACAGAGTTTTTGTGGAAAAAAAGCCCGGGCTTGACAACGAGGCCCGTGCGCTCTATAACGACGCCCGCAGCCTGCTTGGCATCGAGGGTCTGCAGAAGGTGCGCCTTTTTAACCGCTATGACGCGGAGAATATCAGCGAAGAGCTTTTCGACTACGCGATCCGCACGGTATTCTCCGAGCCCCAGCTGGATATCGCGAGCAGCGAAATCGACTGCGGTGAGGCCCTGGTTTTCGCTGTGGAGTATCTGCCCGGTCAATTTGACCAGCGGGCCGACTCCGCCGCCCAGTGTATTCAGATCATCTCTCAGGGTGAACGCCCGCTGATCCGCTCCGCTCGCGTTTACGCCCTCTACGGCGCTCTCAGTGAGCAGGAGATTGCGGAGATTAAGAAATACGTGATTAACCCCGTGGAGGCCCGCGAGGCGGCACTCACGCTCCCGGAGACCCTGGCCGTAGACTACGCAATCCCCGAGACTGTTGCGACCCTGGAAGGCTTCAATTCCCTGGATCGCGCGGGGCTGGAGGCCTTTGTCCGGGACTACGGCCTTGCCATGGACGCGGACGATATTGCCTTCTGTCAGGATTATTTCCGCAGTGAAAACCGGGAACCCACGATCACCGAAATCCGCGTGCTGGACACCTACTGGTCCGACCACTGCCGGCACACCACCTTCAACACCGTCATTGACGAGGTGAAGTTCGAGGACGCTCTGCTCCAGAACGCCTATGACGACTATCTCGCCGCGCGCAAGGCGCTGGGCCGCACCAAGCCCATCTGTCTCATGGATTTGGGCACCATTGCCGCGAAGGCCCTGAAAAAAACCGGCAAGCTCCAGAAGCTGGACGAGAGCGAGGAGATCAACGCCTGCACCGTGAAGATCGACGTCACGGTGGACGGCGTGACTGAGCCCTGGCTGCTCCTCTTCAAAAACGAAACCCACAATCACCCGACCGAGATCGAGCCCTTCGGCGGCGCCGCCACCTGCATCGGCGGCGCGATCCGCGATCCCCTCTCCGGCCGCTCCTATGTCTACGGCGCCATGCGCGTCACCGGCGCGGCCGACCCCCTGAAGCCTGTCAGCGAGACCATCCCCGGCAAGCTCCCCCAGCGCAAGCTGGTCACCACCGCCGCAGCGGGCTATTCCTCCTATGGCAACCAGATCGGCCTCGCCACTGGCATTGTGGACGAGCTCTACCATCCCGGCTACGCCGCCAAGCGCATGGAGATCGGCGCGGTCATCGCCGCCGCTCCCGCGGAAAACGTGCGCCGTGAAGTCCCCGCCCCCGGGGATGTGGTGATCCTCCTGGGCGGCAGCACCGGGCGCGACGGCATCGGCGGCGCCACCGGCTCCTCCAAGGCCCACAACGCCCACTCCGTGGAGACCTGCGGCGCCGAGGTGCAGAAGGGCAACGCCCCTGAGGAGCGCAAGCTCCAGCGCCTCTTCCGCAACGGCGACGCCTGCCGCATGATCAAGCGCTGCAACGACTTCGGCGCGGGCGGCGTGTCCGTCGCCATCGGCGAGCTGGCCGACGGCCTCTCCATTGACCTGAACGCCGTCCCCAAGAAATATGAGGGTCTGGACGGCACGGAGCTTGCGATCAGCGAAAGCCAGGAGCGCATGGCCGTGGTCGTCGAGGCGAAAGACGTGGACGCTTTCCTCGCCCTGGCCAAGAGCGAAAACCTGCAGGCCTGCCCCGTGGCCGTCGTCCAGGCAGAGCCCCGGCTCGTCATGCACTGGAACGGCAAGACCATTGTGGACTTAAGCCGCGCCTTTCTCGACACCAACGGCGCCAGCAAGCATGTGGCCGCCGTCTCCGCCGCGCCCGAATCCTATGCGCGCGAAATCACCGGCGGCTTTGCCGAAAACCTCAAAGCCATGGCCGCCGATCTCAACTGCTGCTCCAAGCGCGGCCTCTCCGAGCGCTTTGACTCCACCATCGGCGCGGGCAGTGTGCTCATGCCCTTCGGCGGCAAGTATCAGCATACCCCGGTACAGGCCATGGTGCAGAAGATCTCGGTGGAAAAGAAGCACACCGAGGACTGCTCGCTAATGGCCTGGGGCTACAACCCCTTCATCACCGAAAAGAGCCCGTATCACGGTGCCTATCTGGCTGTCATCGAGTCCGTCTGCAAACTGATCGCCACAGGCGCGGAGTTTTCCGACGTATATCTCAGCTTCCAGGAATACTTCGAGCGTCTTGGCAAGGACCCCATGCGCTGGGGCAAGCCTCTCGCCGCGCTGCTGGGCGCTTTTGAGGCGCAGATGGGTCTCGGCGTCGCCGCGATCGGTGGCAAGGACTCCATGAGCGGCTCCTTTGAGGACATCCATGTGCCGCCCACGCTCTGCTCCTTCGCCGTGACCACCGCCAAAACCGGCGACATTGTCTCCCCCGAGTTCAAAGCAGCCGGGCACAAGCTGATCCGGATTGCCCCGGAAACGGACGAAAATGGCCTTCCCCGGGCAGATTCTCTGATGGCTGTCTTTTCCCAGGTCACCGCGCTTCTGCGCGCAGGCAAGGCTGTTGCGTGCTACACGCCCGGTATAGGCGGTATTGCCGAGGCAGTCATGAAGATGGCCTTCGGCAACGGCTTCGGCTTCCGCTTTGCGGATCGTCTGAGTCTCGAGCGTCTCTTCGGCTATGACTACGGCGCCTTCCTGCTGGAAGTCACGGAGGATATGCCCGGTGAGTGCATCGGCACCGTCACCGATGACGGCTTATTCACCCTGGGCGCCGAGTCCGTCAGCGCGGACGAGCTCCTGGCGATCTATGAAAACAAGCTGGAGAGCGTCTACGCCTGCAACATTCCCACGGCCGAGCAGCCCATGGAGACCTTCTCCTACAAGGCGGACAATCGTCCTGTTCCCGCAATCAAGTGTGCAAAGCCTCGGGTGCTGATCCCCGCCTTCCCCGGCACCAACTGTGAATTTGACAGTGCCAAGGCTGTGCGGGACGCGGGCGCCGAGCCGGAGATTCTCGTCATCAATAACCTCTCCGCGGACGGCATCGCCCGCAGTGTGGAGAGCTTCGCCGCAAAGCTGAAGGATTCCCAGATGATCTTCATCCCCGGTGGCTTCTCCGGCGGCGACGAGCCGGACGGCTCCGGCAAGTTCATCACCGCCTTCTTCCGCTCCGCTGCGGTCAAGGAGGGCGTGACCGAGCTGCTGGACAAGCGGGACGGCCTCATGTGCGGCATCTGCAACGGCTTCCAGGCGCTCATCAAGCTGGGTCTCGTGCCCTACGGCAAGATCATCGACACCGATGAAAGCTGCCCGACCCTGACCTTCAACACCATCGCGCGACACCAGAGCCGCATCGTGCGCACCCGCATCGCCTCCAACAAGTCCCCCTGGCTTGCACTGACCGAAGTCGGCGACGTGTACAGCGTCCCCATCTCCCACGGCGAGGGCCGCTTCCTCGCAAGCGAGGAGACGATCCGTCAGCTTGCCGTAAACGGCCAGATCGCGACCCAGTATGTGGACCTGAACGACGAGGCCACCGCAGACGTGCACTTTAACCCCAACGGCTCTCTCTATGCCATTGAGGGCATCACCTCCCCCGACGGCCGCGTCTTCGGCAAGATGGGCCACAGCGAGCGCGTCGGCAGCAATCTCTACAAAAACGTCCCCGGCAATTATGACATCCGTATGTTCGAAGCAGCAGTCAAGTATTTCCGATAAGAGGAGAAGATCATGGCTTACAAAACTGACATCGAGATCGCCCAGGAATGCAAGATGCAGCCCATCACCGAGATCGCGGCGCGGGCGCATGTGGACGAAAAGTATCTGGAACAGTACGGCCGCTACAAAGCCAAGGTCGATCCCGCCCTGCTGCGGGAGACCGATAAGGCCGACGGCAAGCTGATCCTTGTCACCGCCATCACCCCCACCCCCGCGGGTGAGGGCAAGACCACCACTACCATTGGCCTCGCCGACGGGCTGCGCCGCATCGGCAAGGATGTGACCGTCGCCCTGCGCGAGCCTTCTCTCGGCCCCGTGTTCGGCATCAAGGGCGGCGCCGCCGGCGGCGGCTATGCCCAGGTGGTGCCCATGGAGGACATCAACCTCCACTTCACCGGCGACTTCCACGCCATCGGCGCTGCCAACAACCTGCTGGCCGCGATGCTGGATAACCACATCCAGCAGGGCAATTCTCTCGGCATCGACCCGAGAAAAATCACCTGGAGGCGCTGTGTGGATATGAACGACCGGCAGCTCCGCTTCGTGGTGGACGGTCTCGGCGGCAAGGCCAACGGAACGCCCCGCGAGGACGGCTTCGACATCACTGTGGCGAGCGAGATCATGGCGGTCTTCTGCCTCTCCTCCTCCATCACCGATCTGAAGGAGCGCCTGAGTCGCATCATCGTGGGCTACACCTATGACGACAAGCCTGTCACCGCGGGCGACCTGAAGGCTGTCGGCGCCATGGCGGCGCTTTTGAAGGACGCGCTCAAGCCCAATCTGGTGCAGACGCTGGAGGGCACGCCCGCCTTCGTGCACGGCGGCCCATTCGCCAACATCGCCCACGGCTGCAACAGTGTGATGGCCACTCGCATGGCCCTCAAGATGGGTGACTACACCGTGACCGAGGCCGGCTTCGGCGCCGATCTGGGCGCGGAGAAGTTCCTGGACATCAAGTGCCGCGCCGCCGGGCTCACGCCGGACGCGGTGGTCATCGTCGCCACCGTACGCGCCCTCAAGATGCACGGCGGGCTCCCCAAGACCGCGCTGGGCAATGAGGATCTGAACGCGCTGGAAAAGGGCATCCCCAACCTGCTGCGCCATGTGTCCAACATCAAGAACGTCTACGGTCTCCCCTGCGTGGTGGCCGTGAACCGCTTCCCCACCGATACGGACGCAGAAATCGACTTCATCATCGCCAAATGCCGCGAGCTCGGCGTTAACACCGTGCTCTCCACCGTATGGGCCGAGGGCGGCAAGGGCGGCGAGGCTCTGGCCCGCGAGGTCGTGCGCCTCTGCGAGGAGGAGAAGGGCGACTTCCGCTTCTCCTACGAGCTTGAGGGCAGCATTGAGGACAAGATCCGCGCCGTCGTCACCCGCATCTACGGCGGCAAGGACATTGCGATCCTCCCCGCCGCGCAGAAGCAGATTGAGCAGCTGACCAAGCTGGGCTTCGATCGGCTCCCCATCTGCGTGGCCAAGACCCAGTACAGCTTCTCCGACGATCCCACTAAGCTGGGCGCGCCCGAGGACTTCACCGTGACCGTGAAGAACGTGAAGGTCTCCGCTGGCGCGGGCTTCGTTGTGGTGCTCACCGGCGACATTATGACCATGCCGGGTCTCCCCCGCGTCCCCGCGGCCGAAAAGATCGACGTGGACGAGAACGGACGTATCAGCGGCCTGTTCTGATCGTTCATCCATTTCAATATGCAGCAATCCCCCGTTCGTACAGAACGGGGGATTGCTGTATTTTTTGTGGCAGACCCGACACCGCGAGCAAAGGACGCATCTGCATAATGCATATTGCCTTAAAATCCGGTGAATGGCTCCCCTTCGCATTCTTCGGCGAAGCTCTCCGAGGCGGCGGGCGGCGGGGTCGCTTCTCCAACGCCTGCTCCGGAACCCTCTGGGGACGCCGGCGCTGATGCTTCCGCCTGACTGTTCTCTGGCGAAGAGGAAGGCGCCGCAGCGGAAGATATGGGAGGAGAGGCCGCAGGGATCGCCTGAGTTTCCGCAGAGGGGATCACAGGCCGCTCAGTTTCGCTCTCAGCCGGCTCCGGAATGGAATCCGGCCGGTCAACCGCTCCCGCCCCAGAAAGCAGCCACAGCAGCAAAAAGAGCGCTAAAACGACAATGATCAGAATCAGTATTTTTTTCAGCATATCCATTTTCACTCCGCAGAAAGGGGCGGGCGGTCAATACCGTCCGCCCCTCAAAGCATCATTGATTAAAACTGATCGCCGGGAACGGGTTCGCCTTCGTCCTCGCCGGAAGTAGTAATTACATCATTGGCGTTGAAGACAATCACATCGATCTCCAGATCTTCGTACTTTTTCATGGGTAAACCTCCTTTCATTCGCCGAAATGGGCTACGGAAGCACGATTGTACAGATACAGCGCCTTTGCCAGCGTCTTCATGCTGTCCGAATTGTTGTTGATGAGCACCGCGCGCGTAAGTCAGTACAGAAGCGGTGACAGAATAAGTTGCTGTACCGTCGCAGATCGTAAAGACATGCTCCTTTCCGAGAGCAGAGGACGAAACCTTGTCAAAGGTCAGATACCTGGCTCCGTCGGGAGTCGTCATCAGTTCGGTATCGACGCCGTCCAGCTGATAGGTGATGGAATCTGCATCCGTACCATCCGCGAACTTCAGATACATCCGGAAGGAGTTATCGCTCTTGAACATGGCCGTGGCGGAGTCGATGCTGACACCCTGCGGCAGGGAGCCGCTGCGTTTGGACACATAGTCGGAAAGCATGTCGGCAGTCACAGCACTGACCGCATCGCTCAGCGGATCAGCAGAGCCGGTAAAGTGGTTCTTTGCCGCATAGCAGTAATCCTTGGCGGCCTGAGCAAGAGCCTTCATGGTCTCACTGCCGTTTTCGATCATATAGTCCACATACCGGAGCAGGCTGTAGTCGATGCCGGTCTCGGTGTAATCGTTGGTGTGGGCTTCGTTCCACAGCGGCAGAGGCTGGCCGTCGCCGGTATACAGGCGAATCGTCACGGTATCCTCGATCTGCCGGGCCACCAGTTGGCGGTGTTGCCGCTGATCTCACCGCCCTGCAGGGTGAGGCTGCCGCCCTCTGCAAGGACCACGCCGCCGTTGCCGGTGTTGTTGCCGCCGGTGATCGTACCGCCGGTGGCAGAATCGGTAATGGTCAGGCTGCCGCTCACGGTGATGACGTTGCCGTCCTCCTTCGCATCATCGAGGCCGCGGCTCAGGGTATGGCCCGCAAGATCAAGGGTGACGCTCTTGCCCGTGGGAATCACGAGGGCAACGTCATCCGCCGTCGCGGTCAGATCGCCGGTCAGGGTGACAGTGCCGCCGGCCAAAAGCTCCTGCTGCAGCGAGGCCCAGGGGGACATGTCCATCGTAAGCGCAACGCTCACTGGCCCCTCGGGCATGGTGAAGGTATAGGTGGTCTCGTTGACCTTGGTAAGTTCAAGCTCCTGCTCGCCATATTTGACGCTCAGTTCGCGCACCGTCTGGCCCGCGGACGCTTGGACAGAGAGCTTGACAGTCTCGCCTGCAAGCGCTTCGGCCACAGCCTCATCGTTCACGCTGGCAATAACATTCTCGGGAGCAGTGATGTGGCCTGCCCAGAGCGCAGTCAGCGTAAGATCCCCGGTGACGGGGATAATAAAATCATAGTCCTTACCGTTCAGCTGCCAGGCGCGGAAGCTGAAGTCCTTCCGTGTGGGATCTTCAGGCTTGACAACAGTTTCGCCACGGAAAACAGTCTGGTTCTCCACGGCGCTGCCGCCCTTGGTATCAAAGGCGACGGTATAGACGCCCCAGACGGCCGTGAGTGTCACGTCCTCGTTGACGTCAAAGGCGTAGCCCGCCTGTTTCAGTTCCCTGTCATCGCCGATCATCCAGCCTTGGAAGACAGGAGGCTCCTCATCAATAGCCGGTTGGTAGGGTTTCAAATCGGGAATGGTGTAACGGGTGCCCTTGGCCAGGTCAACTGCATAGGTTAGGTAGGTTTCGCTGGCATCTTCCGGGCAGAGACGTCCGCTGTTGCCGTCAAAGGTCACAGTGATTTTGTCGGCATAGAGCGCGGTGATGCGCAGTTCCGCCGTGTCGACCTCGTAGGGGTCTCCCGGCTGTTTGGTCTCGCCGTTCACGTCCCAGCCGATAAAGATTTTGCCCTCTGGGGCCGGAATCTCCCCGGTATAAGGGAGTGTGTTATCGGTGGAATAGGGAGAGACAGAAATGGGCTCCATCTCCCTCTCGCCGATCACGACGGTCACATAGACATCTGTGAGATGATAGCCGCAGACGGTGCAGGTCGTCCCATGCGCTGTATAGGTATGGGCCTCCTCTTTAAAATCGTCTTTGGCGCAGTATTCACAGGTCTGCGTGTGGCCAGTCCTCGTGGAAGTGTAGGTGTGGTTCGGGTGGTCGCAGGCTTCAATACGGACATTTTTATATTCGTAGCAGTGTGTGCTGCGATTGCCCGCCTGAGACGGTACCGTGAAGTTCTCGCCGTCGTTACCGGCATAGAGCTTCATGCCGCTGGCAATAGAGACGCTGCCCTTATGACTGTCGGTGCCGCCGTTGCCGATGGCAGAGCCATCGTCCCAGCCGGTGGCGGTGACATTTGCATTCGCAATGCTGATAGAGGTAAAGGGGTCTTGCATGCCGCTGCCACCGCCGATGCCGGCGGCGTTGGAGCCGCCGTTGGCCGTGATAACGCCGCCGCCGATATAGATTATACCGGCTTTCGCGTTAGAATTGCCGCCAATAGCCGCGTTGCCCTGGTAGCCCTCGGCAAACAGTTCGCCGCTGCCGAAGATCTCAAGCTCGCTGCCATCGGGGACATAAATGCCGTGGACGGCAGTCAGCTTGCCGCTGGTCAGATTCAGCGTGACCTTGCCCAAGACGGTAATACGGCCATCGATTGTCACATCGCCCGTCACCTCATAGGTGCCGGCCGCCCAGTTCGTGTCCATATCCGCGGTGACAGGAATCGGCTGATTCTCGTCCGACGCCTCATCTTCCGCCGCGTCTTCTTCCGCGGTAAAAACGAGTGCCTCCTGATCCTCCGTGACTTCCGCGATCGTCCCCTTGGTGACTTCCCCGGGTTCCTCCCCGGTCGTCTCCTCAGGAGCTTCCCCGGTCGTCTCCGCGATCGCTGCTTCCACGATCCCGGTGTCTTCCGTGGTGTCCGCCTGCACGATGTACACGTCGCCCGTCACGCCACCTTCGGCAAAGGCCGAAGCGGGCATGAAGCTGAGCACCATGCAGAATACAAGCAGAATGGAAAAATCTTTCTTCCACTGCATATGGGTTCTTCCTCCTTCTTTCCGCACAACAGATTGATAATTAATTATAAAATAATCAGATATTCGTGTCATTCGCTTTCCCCATCATGCAATGGCACAAATCTGCCCATTACACGCATCAACATCGCAGTTTTTTCCCTGTTGCTCTTTTTGCTCAGACGCCGAAGACATAATAATCATCCGCCCGCCTAGCGGGCGGTTTTTCACATGCGGGCATAGCCCTTTGTTCCTCGCAGACACGTCAAACGTGTAATACGATCTGCCAACTGCGTGGGG
>Ga0310697_10001144_pt1 | contig 32238 bp, 31 predicted proteins | sample 172DNAGHGlowgp2_FD_203883 | JGI IMG/M metagenome (GOLD analysis project Ga0310697, IMG submission 203883) | Sheep rumen microbial communities from Palmerston North, Manawatu-Wanganui, New Zealand - 1728 DNA GHGlow gp2 (v2) (version 2) | ecosystem: Host-associated > Mammals > Digestive system >... | reverse complement strand
CAAACTGATGTTGCCCAAGATTACGGGCTATGCAGGCGAGGAATTCTTCATCCGTTTCACCGTAAAACAACGCGAGAAAAAGAACTATATCGACAAAGGCACAGAACTGGGTTTCAGCGAGATACAGATAGATATGAAGCAGATGGACCGCACGCCACTCTCCTTCTACGAGCGTAAACGTCTGTACCTCACCAACTTGAGCAACACCACACCCGCGGCCCCACAGCCTAAGAACAAAAAAGCAGCCAAAAACGCCAAAAAAGCCGCCAACGCCCCCATTGTTGAAATGGACGGGGTGAAAGGCATGCTGCAAGTTTACAACGAATATATGGAAGTGCTCTTCGACGCCGACAAAGCCGAGATTACATCACTGAAAATCAACGACAAGGAGATTCTCGTTTCGGCTCCGAAACTGCATTTCTGGCGCACTCCCACCACCAACGACCGTGCCGATGAAAACGCCCTTACGGCTTGGCAAAGTGCCGGCCTCGACCGTCTATCCACCGTGGTGAAAGGCATCAACTGCCGACAAGACGACACCAACCGCGTAACCATCGACGCACTGCTCGGCATACAAAACGGCTCGGGCGAAGAGTTGTTCGACGTGGTACAGACCTACCTCATCTACTGCACAGGCGATGTCATCATCAACAACCAAGTGCTTGTTTCCGAATCTGTTAAAACAATGCCACGCGTGGGCATGAACTTTGCTGTAAACGGCGACATCAACAATGCCGAATGGTTCGGCCGCGACAAAGAATCGTACTGCGACCGCAAGTCGGGAAGCAGAATAGGTGTCTTCAGCTCACCTATTTCTGCCTTGACGCCAAAATATATGATTCCGCAAGCCTGCGGCAACCACACCGACACTCGTTGGCTTTCGCTCGGAAGCGACAATGTAGCGCTGTTTGTGGATATGCTCGACACTCTGTTCGATTTCAGCCTTCAGAAATACACCGACGAACAACTGGCTCATGCACAGTCGTATAGCAAACTGAAAGAAAACGCCTTCACCGTTGTCAATGTGGATTATCGCCAAACGGGCGTAGGTTCGGGCAACGGCGTTGAAAGCCAGCATCTGGTGAACGGCAAGAGATACTCATTCGCAGTTAGACTCAAGGCTTTCGAAAAAGAGGACGAGTCGCCAAACGGCATACGAATGGTGGCAATGCCTAGAGTGGTTACCAAAGTGTTGCCGATGCCCACCATCAGCAAAGACCTCGACAATTTCGACGCCCCGATGACCATCACCCTCGCATCGGAACGCAAGGATGTGGAGATTCGCTACACCCTCGACGGCACCGAGCCCAACGAAAAATCGACACTCTACAAAAAGCCGTTCGTAATCGACAATACCACTGTGGTGAAAGCCAAAGCCTTCGGCAAGGACTTCTCGCCGTCGTTCACCTGCAAAAAAGTGTTCAACTACAACTATGTGTCGTCGATAGAATACACCAACCAGCCCAACACCCCATACAACAAAAATCTCGAAACCGCCCTGTTCGACGGTGTTTACGGCAGCACTTCCAACCTCTCCGACGACTGGCTGGGATTTTCGGGAAGCAATTTCGAGGCTGTGCTCACTTTGGTAAAACCCATTGACATACAAAGCGTTGAGGCTACGTTTATGCATGCGCCCGAATCGTGGGCGTTTGCGCCAAAAGCCTTCTCGGTGTACGTTTCGTCCGACGGCAAGACATACTCGCCCGAAATAAAAGCCGATGTCAAATTTATGGCCAACGAAAAGGAAAATGCTTACAACCAAGTCGTTACCTTCCGTTCTTTGGTTAATATCAACCAAGTGAAATACATCAAAGTAGTGGCCACCTCCATCGGCAAGATTCCTTCGTGGCACGAGGCCAAAGGTCTGCGTCCGTGGCTGTTCATCGACGAGATAACCATCAATGAAAACGTAAAACAAGCTGAATGACAATGAAAAACGACCTGCAAAAGATGAACATCGCCGGTGATGTGGAACGCTTCACCGAAAACACATACAACATTTTCTCCGACGAGGAAGAGACAAAGTTCGAATGCGAGGATGAGCCTTCGCTGACAGCAGAATTTGAGATAAACGAATACGGAAACATAGCAAAACAGACCATCACAGTGCCCTCCGGCGACTTTATCACCACCGAATATGTGTATGAGTTCGGACTAAAAACCGAGGAGATAACGGAAAATCCGGGAGGTCGCTCCGAACACACTTTCATGGAATACGATGAAAATCAGCTACTTATAAGCGAAACCATGAAACGCAACGGCAACGACATAGCCAAGACCACCTATTTCCACGACGAGAAAAAGCAGCTCACCGAGATAGCCACCCTCTACACCAACGGCGTGCATGTGCGCCACTATTTCACCTACGACGAGCACGGCAACAAAGTGGAGGAAAAGACCATCGAAAAATCGGAGTTCACCTCGGAGGAACGCACCGTTTACACCTACAACGAGCATAACGAGGTGATTGAAAGCATCGACTACGACACCGAAGGCAACGTGCTGATGTCCACGCAGTTCCAATACGCCGACTACGACGAGCACGGCAACTGGACCTCCAAAACCGAGTTGATGGACGAAGTGCCTATCCGCACCATAATCCGCACCTTGCAATACCGACGCTGACGATGCTCGTTCTCGCCCCCATGCAGGGACTTACCGGACTGCCTTTCCGCAAGGCTTTCCACCGCACATTCGGCGATGTGTTCGACTACGCCGTAAGTCCTTTTATTTCGCTCACCCACGGCAACCTAACTTTAGCCGACAAAAAAATATACGATGTTCTGCCCGAAAACAACGCCAGCTCCATCCCCGTCGTACCACAGGTGTTAGGTTCTGAAAAACAAGAATTTGTGGATTTAACCAACCGTCTGCACGAGGTCGGATACACGGAAGTGAACTGGAACCTCGGCTGCCCGATGCCGCGCGTGGCGCGCAAAGTGCGGGGGAGCGGACTCCTACCCCACCCCGAAAAGGTGGAGGAAGTTCTGGAGGCGGTACTTTCGGGAAGCGCGATGAGAGTGTCGGTAAAGATGCGCCTCGGCTACAGCTCCGAAAACGACATTTTCGACCTGATACCCGTCCTCAACCGGTTCCCTCTCGCCAACGTCACCATACATCCGCGCATAGGCACCGAGCTGTACAGCGGAGAGCTGCATCTGAACAGCCTGAGAAAAGTCATCCCACTGCTCAAGCACAGAGTAATCTTCAACGGCGACATCAACACCCTTGCCGATTTCCGAAGAATCAACGAGCAGTTTCCTGAGATACAAGACTTTATGATTGGCCGTGGAGCCGTGGCCGACCCATTGCTACCGATGAAAATACGCAGAAACGACGATATTTACGACAACACCTTGATTGTCAGTTTTATACAAAACCTCTGCGAAGAAATCGGCAAACTGCGTATTCCCGAAAGGTCGAAATCGAACAAACTTAAAGAGTATTGGGGACTGATGCGAAACGGTGTGGCGAAAAGCTGTAGGGACAGCGAAAAGCCGCTGTATCTAGCTCATTTCAAAGAGGTTGAAGATGCGATTATCACCATCATAGAGAAACAAAGCTGACCTCCGTCGAAAAAGAAACTACTCTTCGGGGAAAAAAAATCTATCTCTGCTGTAGTATTTTGTACTGTATCTGGAATTATTATTTGAAAACCGTTCAAAAACACGTTACCACTTGACAACGCACGACTACAACAAATGTGTGGACCTCTGGTCCGACGACGTTTACAGTTTCGCCTACCATTGCGGCGGCGATACGTGCGACTGCGAAGATGCCGTGCAAGAGGCTTTCGCCGCTCTGTGGAAAAACCGTGACGACGTGCGGTTTGAAAAAGCCAAGTCGTACCTGCTCTCCGTAACTTACCGACAGATAATGAAAATGATACGAAACAAAATGACCGCAACAAGAAACCAACAGCAAATAACGAGTTTCGACACCGCCTACTCCCCCGCCGACAACTCCGACCTCAAAGAGGTGCTGACCTTGGCAATGGACAACCTGTCCGAAATACAGCGCGCCATACTGCAGCTCCGCGACATCGACGGCTATTCCTACAAGGACATTGCCGAAATACTGAAAATCAGCGACAAGCAGGTACAGGTGTATCTCTACCGAGCAAGGCTGAACATGCGCAAACAACTGAACGACAACAAATTCTAAAACCGATAAATACAATGAAAATAACCGAAGACAACTACGAGCTCTACCTGTTCCAGTACGCCGAAGGCATGCTCTCCAACAAGGAATGCCGCGAAGTGGAGGCTTTCCTCGACAGCCATCCCGACATACGCGAGGAGTTCGCCCTCTACGACCCTAAGCTCACCGTGGCGAGACTGCCCAAGATGAAATACGAAGGCAAAGCGGCTTTGAAACACAACACCTTTGCCCTGTGGCCTGTGCTGCGCTACGCCGCCGCCGTGCTTCTCCTTGCTGGTGTGGCAACCTTCTTTATGCTGCGCAACAACGGCTCAGCACCCGACAGCCAAACCATAGTAACTCAAAACCAAATAGATAGCACCGCGCCACAGCCATTGCAGGACACCACACAAGATGCCGAAACTACCGAACAACCACAAACCGCTCCAGTTCCAGTCCGCCATGTGGCGCAACACGCAATCAGCCAACAAATTGCCACCAACGCAACACCAGTTTCGGAATCCGTTGCCGAAAACGAGACAACACAAACTCCCCAACTGCTGGCGGAGAACACAGACAGCACAATGCAAAACAATGACAGCCAGAACTTTATCCCATACAAAGAAACTCCTACAAAAGTCGTTTACACCGACCAAATTATCACCTATTCGCAATACGCCCCTGTCGAAGAGCCTGCCTACAAACAGGATAAAATGGAGTTGTTCTTGAAAAGTTTCGGTCCCATCCAAACCTTCAAAGACATGAAAAACGACATAGCATCCCTGCTGGATTATCTAAACGACGGCACGGAAAACCTTTTGATGTTTTTCTCCCCTTCCAAAAACAAACAGTCGAAAAACCTTTAATCACAAAATACTAACCTTTTAATTATTTTAGTCATGAAAAAAATAATATTGATTTTTACTGCGATGTTTCTTAGCGCGACGGCATTTTCAGCACTGAGGACGGACTCGGCGACGAGTTTACGACAGAGTTTCCCAAAAAACATCACCAATTTCAAAATTTCGGGCAACACCAAAGTCGTGTTCGTTTGCGACAACGCCAATTTCCTCGAATTTCCCGAAGTATCGAACGTACAAGAGTTCGGCAATGCCAAAAATTTCGTCGTTGCCGTCGGAGACACAATGTGGCTCAACACCGACGCACTGCCTTTCAGAACTACGCTCTATGTCCATGTAGATTCCACTGTTAAAGGGATGAACGCCACCTTCGGGGGCAAATCCTACGGACTTGTAACAGGACTTGTGCATGGCACTGTGGGCATAACGGCAAAAGACTGGAGCCGCGTGGTGATTTCCAAGATTTACGGCGACACTATAAAAAGTAAAATAGTGAGTATCTACGCCACCGACAGTGCTTTTGTCAACGTTATTTCACCGCTTTTGGCCGACACCATAAGTCTGGAAACACAAAAAGCCGCAAACATCGAAACGAATCTTGTGAAATGCATAACATTATACAGCACCGAAGGCGAGATTGACAACGGCGTAAAATACCGCAAAGTGTACTCTATGGGTGACAAAAAGAATGGCTATTACGGTGGCAATTTGGAGACAGTATATTCCAAAGGTTGGGAAACATCAGGCAAAAGCCATTGGAGCAACAAATGCCCCGGCAAAGGCGGTCATAACCCATTGGACCTGATGAGCCTTAATCTGGGATTCTATTGGGGATTCAACAACTGGGGCAGCAATCCAATAAACGGACTTGCCCGAATGGACGGCGCATACGAGTTGCGCACCACCCCATCTTCAATTGGAATTGAAACTGGGCGTTTATCCCTCCCGAAAAACCATTATTGCTGCAGGCGTTGGCTATGAGTCGGATATTTATTATTTTAATAACCCTTACGTTACTTTGAATACCGAAAGCGATGTCAAGTTTCTCGAAATCAACGATAACCAGCCAAGCGAAGGCACTTGCAAAACACGACTTGTTACCCGCTATATAACATTCCCTGTAACTTTTACATATATGATAAGACCGGACTGGGGAGCCAAAATTTCCCTAATCCCGGGCTTGAACCATCTTTCATCGCACACCGGAATGAAATACAAAATAGAAAACGATGACAATACAATGAAATTCAGCGACAACCCGAAAGATTTCGTAAACCGTTACAAACTGGACCTGCGTTTGGCTATCCGTGGGAAATACTTCGGGTTCTTTATCCAGCCCTCACTGCTTCCCGTGTTTGTAAATAACGACAAAAAGGTTTATCCAATCAAAATCGGTATATTTATTTAAACCAACTCATCTTCCAAATAAATACGATTCTGTGGCAGGTTGCAAGGCCTGCCACTATTTTTTCAAAATGCAATTGACACGGGTATCATAAAAGCCGGCGACGGCTGTCCTGTATTGCTGCTGTGATTTTCGAAAAGCCTGTATGCCACAAGAGCCGTAAGCGTTCCCACCACGGCACCGAAAACCACGTCAGAAGGGTAATGCACCCCGAGGTAGATTCGCGAAAAGCCCACGCCCGTGGCCCATAGCAACGAAGGCACCACCACGTACCACTTTGGATAGCAAAGACTTAGCGACACCGCCGTGGCAAAGCAGAGCGAGGTATGTCCCGAAGGGAAGGAATAGCCGTAGGTGGGTTTCACAGGATGCAGCAAATCGGGGTATGCCTTGTACGGACGCGGACGCCGCACAGTGAATTTCAGTCCCTCGGTAATGGCAAGGGTGGCAACCCACGCCACGCCTGTGATGTAGCCCGAACGCAACACTTGTTGGTTGTCCGTGGCCAGGCCCGCGCCTATAAGTCTCAGCGGCACGGCGGGAGTGGCGAAAAGCGTGTTGGATGTCCACTGCATAGTGCAGTTCATGGCTGGAGTACGGTTTCCCTGCAAAGTGTTCAGAATGCGGAAATCGGCATCTTGCGCCGAAAGTCCCGAGGAAAACGACGTCAGCATGGCAACAAGCCACACCAACAGACGCAGTTTTACGGCTCGGCTTACTATCATTCCTCTTTCGAAATCTGCGTAAACTTACCGTCTTTAAAGATCCATTTGGTTCTTGTCGAAGACTCGTTATTTTCGGGGATTTCAACTTCGTCGATATTGGAGAGGTCCTCGTTGAACTGTTGTTCGTAGGAGCGGTCCTCGAAGGTCTCGCTGAGGTCAATAAGGTAGGAGCCGTCCTTTTGTTTGTCGATACTCAGCGACGAGAAAGCGTTGTAGCAGGCAGGTTTCAGCAGTTCGTCCTCGGCTGTATAGCTGCCGTTGGCGCCTTGGGGATTGCGGTAGGGATTTTCGTAGTCGCAGAAATGCCAGAACAGCATCTCGTTGGCCTGCATCAGACGGAAAATGCCCATCACGGTAAAGTATTCGAAGTTGCGTCCCTCTTCGCTTTCTTCGAAAAGATAGTTAAGCATGTCGAAATTCATCGGGAACCATCCCAGTTTCAGCGCGGGCAACTTGGGCATGGCGGAAGTAACGCTTTTCTTGGCTTTGCCCTCGCCGTCGGTACGTATCATCTTGTCCGTGAGGAAATTGTACGAGATGTCGTAGTGTTCCGTTTTGTGGCGGTCCTTTTTGCCGCCGATAAGACGGAAATCGCCGTCCTGATAGCGGAACAGAAACACATCAACTGCATCTGAGCGATGAGTTTCTATGCGGATAACGCCTTTGTCGTTAATACTGATGGCAGTATTGGATGACAGGCTACTCTCTGTGGAGCGGAACAGAGAGAATTTGCCCTGCGCATCGCCGAAATAGACGGCAAATTCGTCGCCGTTGTCGTAATTTTCGTAGTTGGCGAATATCACCAAATCCTTTTTTCCGTCCTTGTTCAAATCGCCCTGAGCGGAGACGATGGAAGTGCATTTAGGAATCACAAGTGCTGTGGCCGAATTGCCCGACTGCTTGAAATTCTGTGCGTTAAGTGTCGTAGATACCGACATCAAAAACGCTATTACAATTGCAAAAAAAACACTTTTCTTCATAATAAAATGTATTAGTTTAGTATGTTATTGGTGAAAAATGAAATACTTTTCACTCTGCAAAGTTATAACTATTTTCTCAAAAAGCAAAGTTTTTTTTGAAAAACATTTTCCAAACTAATCAAAATCCCGGCAAAGTCAAAAAGAGCGTGGGTAGAAGCAGCAGGAAGCCAATGAAAACGAGCACGAGTATGAATTTCCAAAACCATTTAACCCATGTGCCGTAAGGTATTTTGGCCACGCCGAGACAGCCTATAAGCACGCCCGAAGTGGGGGTTATCATGTTGGTGAAGCCGTCGCCGAACTGGAACGCCAACACCGTGGTCTGCCTCGAAACGCCAATAAGGTCGGCGAACTGCGACATCACGGGCATGGTGAGGGCGGCTTTTGCCGATCCCGAGGGCATTATCAGGTTAAGAGCCGTTTGGAACACGTACATGGCGCCCACCGAGGCCGTCTCGCCAAGCGATGACAGCCCTTTGCTCATGCCGTAAAGTATTGTGTCGATGACTTTTCCGTCTTTCAAAATGAAGATGATGCCGCTGGCAAGTCCCACCACAAGGGCGGCGCTCATTATATCCTTGGCACCTTCCAAAAACAGTTTGCTGATGCTATCGGCACCCTCGCCGTGGGCGATGCCCGAAAACACGCCCATTGCCAAAAACAAAGCTGAGATCTCCATAATGTACCAGTCGTAGCCCAGCACACCAGTTATCAAGTAGAAGATGGTGAAAAACAGCAGGTCGAGGATAAAGAAATGTACGGATTTGCGCAAAGCCAGAAAACCGGTGATGAAAAAGAGTCCCGCCAGCACCGGCAAGATGCACAGCGACAGCTGACTGTTGCCAATGGCGATAACGGTAAAGGGATGAGTGATAGCAAAATAGGTCATCACCGCGGTAAGGAACGCCCACACCACCCAAGCCGATTTGGGAGTATGGTATGTGATGGGGCTTTTCTCCTGTTCCTCCACGCGGTTGCGCCAGTATTCGTCGAGCTTATAGACAGGCGATTTCTCGGGGTTGCGTTTCACACGTGCGGCGTACCACAGCACAAAGGCGATGCCAATTATGGTAAGCACCAGCCAGCAGAACAGGCGGTATTCCATGCCCGAGAAGATAGGCAGTTCGGCAATGCCCTGCGCAATGCCTATGGTGAAAGGGTTGAGGATGGCTCCCGCAAAGCCTATATGTGCCGCTACGTAGCAGATGCATACACCCACGATGGAGTCGTAACCCATTGATATGGCGAGAGGTATGAATATAACGACAAAGGCTATCGTTTCCTCGCTCATCCCGAACACCGCCCCGAACACACTGAACATCAGCATTATGAGGGTGAGAATAATATTGTTTACACCCAGTTTTTCGAAAAACTTGTAGCGTTGCAGTTTGGTGACTTTGCGCAGAAAGGTCATCACTCCGATGTCGATGGCTTTGGTGCTGTTGAGAATCCAGAAAGCGCCGCCCACCATCAGAATGAACACGATGATGTCGGCCTTGTCCACAAAGCCTTTGAAAAACGACGAAAACACCTGCCACGTCTGCGGCGTGCGGTCGGTGTAGTGGAACGAGTCGCTCACCACCACCTCGCGCTGACTGCCGTTCACGTCGACGGTGTGCCGCACAAACTCGCCACCCGGGATTATCCACGTAAGCACGGCGGCACATAATATAAGGAAGAAAACGATGGTGAAAGTGTGGGGTATTTTTCTCGTCTTAGCCATTTGATACAGTGTGATTTGCTTAAAAAAGAAGAGTGTCTGTTCGGACACTCTTCAATAATTAATTATTTTCGGAAAAGCTAGTATTTTTCTATGCCAGTGATAATTATCTCGATACGGACATTTTTGAAGTTGTAGCCTTTGTTGTTAAGCACTTCGGCGGCGGCTTTCTTCACCTCCGTCTTTGTCATGCCTTGAGCGCACATGCGGTTTTCCTCGATGCCGTTGTCGATGAAGTACTGACGTACCGACTGGGCTCTGCCGAGCGAGGTAGCCACATCTTTGTCCACGTCGAAACCGTAGGTGGCCACATAGCCTTTGATGGTGAAGAACACCTCGGGCTGGTTCTTGAACATCTGCAGATAGGTCTGCAAAGCGTTTTCCGATTCTTTTACAAGGAGTTTCGTCTCGCCATCCTCGAAGAAAACGTCGTTAATTTCGAAACGCGAGCCACGTTCGATCTTGTTCATGGTTAATTTCATAAGAGTGTCCTCTTTGAAAATGTCGGCGTTGAACTCTTTGTAAATCGAGAAATAACCGTCCTTTTTGACATACATCACATAGTCGAATTTCGGCACAAACGACACTTTGCCGCCTTTGAACGAGGGGCTTTTCATCACCACGCGGTTGTCGGTGTTTTTCTCGATAAGGAGTATGTCAACATCGACGTTTTTACGCAGTTTGGGGTCGTGGAAAGTGATGGTAGGTGTAAAGCAGTCCACGCTCACCGACACTTTTATTGTAAATCCGCTGCCGCCGTTGAGGGGCTTGTCCACCACAAGGTAGTACCATTCGTCCTTGGCCAGGTCGATGGTGGCGCAATAGGGGTCGGTGGTTTCTTTGTTGATGAATTTGTTACGACCTGTGAGCGACACACCCACGGCACCTTTGGTAGCAGTGTCGGGCGCCGAGAGGTTGGCGAGAACAGGTTTTGCCCTTCCGCTAATGACTTGGTTTTGGAAATACTGGTCGGTGTATTTGTAGACCAGAAAATCGTAGTCGTCCCTGGGGTCCTTCGGGGTAAGGGTTACCAAAAGTTTTCCGCTGTACGGCACTTTGAACTTGAACCACACGGTGTTGTGCTCTATCTCGAACACATTGGGGTTGTTCTTGTCGCGGGTGATTTCCATCACACGTCCGCCGCCGTTGGGCACGTTGGTAGGACCGTAGGGCACATCGGGGTTGAGGGTGATGGCATACAGGCAGTCGTTGCTGTTGTAAGGCAGCTCGGTAACCTGCGGGGCAGGTTTTTCTTCGCCTTTTCCTTTTTTGCCTTTCTTGCCCTTGGTGGTCTTGGTCGTCTTTTTGGCAGAGGCCGAAGTCTTAGCTTTAGCCTTGCCTTTCGACTGGGCCATCATTTCGGGGGCGGGCATCATGAACAATAGCATCAAAGCTATCAATATTGTGAGTTTGTTTTTCATTTTACTGTGTGTTTTTGTTTTTCTAAAAATCCCAATTCAAAAATGGAAATTTGGTGCAAAGTTAGTAAAAAAAAACGAGAAAACAAATTTTTCAAGACTTTTTTTTCTACCTTGGCGTGTTATTTTTTTGCAAATTTTGCAACAATCTGTATTTTAGTCGATTACCTGACAACGTCATTTCGTTCGTCCGAAAATATTTTTTCGCACATTATATTATATAGTGCCGACTTCAATACGAAAACTCGTTTGCGAGTTCGGTTTTAGATGCGTTTTTTTCTGTTTTTCAATACTTTTTGGGCAATAAAGTGTGTCCGACTTGCGAAATACAAAGTAAATGCGTCGGCATTCCTAAAATCCTATCAAAAAGAATCCATTGATTATAGTTCCTGCCAATGACAGAAAAATGACGAATTGAAGTCCTTGAAAATAGTTTTTTCCCGTCATAAAATACAAAAAGTGAATATCCTTCCGTCCAATTCGATTTTTTTTCGTATCTTTGCAGTTTGAAATTTAATATAAGCAATGAGAAACCGCAAATCCGTAAAACTCTGGGGCACACACACTTCCACTGTGTTAAGCATAACACTTGTGCTGTTTGTGCTTGGTCTGCTGATGCTTATTGGACTGCATTCGTACCAATATACCAACAGCATTGAAGAAGGAGTGTTGTACAATGTGATACTTTCGCCCGACACCGACGACGATACAGCGATGGCCCTGAAGGCCCAGCTGGAGGACAAAAACGCATATCCGTACGTCAAGGACGTGCACTATATCTCCAAGGACGAGGCGGCGGAAAATTTCACCCAAGAGCTCGGCGACGACTTCGTTGCTTTTATAGGCCACAACCCGTTGTTCCCCTCGTTGGAAGTGGCTTTGAAATCGAACATCCTCGACGCCAACAACGGCAGAACCGTCACACAGTTCATCAGTCAGCTGAAAATGAACGAGTTTGTGGAAGATGTGGTGTATCAGGAAAACATGGTTACCGAACTTAACGACACCCTGCGCAAGCTCGTATGGTTTATGATAGGCATAATGGCGTTGTTGCTTTTTGTTTCGATAATGCTGATAAACGCCACCATACGCATTGCCATCTACGAAAAGCGTTTCACCATAAAGACCATGCAGCTGGTGGGCGCCAAACGCGGCTTTATCATCGCCCCGTATCTGCGTCGCAGCGTGCTTTTCGGATTTTTGGGCGGCATAATAGCCATAGCACTCGTGGTGCTTTTGGTTTACATAGTGAACAACCAGTTCAATTTCGGCATCGACTTTGCCGCAAACCGCTACTATTACATCTGCTTGGGCGGAGTGATACTGGTGCTCGGCATCGTTATTTCATTTGTTTCGACATATTTTTCGCTTTTGCGTTATATCCGCACGAGCGACAGTAAGTTATATTAGAAAAATATTTTATTATGGGTAGCAATACAAAAAAGACCAATACTCCTGCAAAAGAACTTGCAACAAAGGTTTCCGGCAAACAACACGAATCGTCGTTTGCTTTCGGCAAAATCAATTACATACTGCTTATCGCCGGTGTGGTGATACTGTTTTTGGGCTACATCTGCCTGTCGGGCGGTGGTTCCGACGACCCCACGGTGTTCAGCGACAAATTGTTCGACGCCCGCCGTCTGGTGGTGGCCCCGATACTTATCGTTGGCGGACTTATTGTGGAGATTTTCGCCATAATGATTCGTCCGAAAGACAAAAAAGAGGAGGAAACCGAAACCGCCGAATAACACACCCCTGAAACAAAATAATTTATGGAATGGTTTGAAGCCCTGATACTTGGAATAATCCAAGGTCTTACCGAATATTTGCCCATCAGCAGCAGCGGACATCTTGTCATTGCCCAGAACCTGTTCGGACTCACCAACCCCGACGACATCCTCACTTTCACCGTGCTGTTACACGTGGCTACCGTGCTGAGCACCGTGGTGATACTGTGGCATGAAATTGTGTGGATTTTCAAGGACATCTTTTCGCGTCAGTCGTGGAGAAGCTACAACGGCCTTAACGACGGCACCCGCTACGCCATCAACATCATCATCTCGATGATACCTGTGGGCATTGTTGGACTACTGTTCAAGGACAAAGTGGAGGCCTTTTTCGGCGAAGGATTGCTTATTGTGGGCATCTGTCTGCTGGTAACAGCCGCACTGCTGGCTTTCGCCTTTTTCGCCAAACCGCGTCAGAGGGAGAACATCTCCCCTATCCATGCCTTTGTTATAGGCATAGCACAGGCTATCGCCGTGCTGCCGGGACTCTCGCGCTCGGGAAGCACCATCGCCACAGGACTGCTGCTCGGCGACAGGAAAGAGAAACTCGCACAGTTCTCGTTCCTTATGGTGATACCGCCGATTTTGGGAGAGGCTCTGCTCGACACAATGAAAATCTTCAAAGGCGAGGCACTTTCGACTTCCATACCTGCTGTTTCGATGGTCATCGGCTTTGTGGCGGCCTTCATATTTGGCTGCATAGCATGTAAATGGATGATAAACATCGTTAAAAGAGGCAAACTCATCTATTTCGCCATCTACTGCGCCATTGTGGGAGCCTTGGCCATCATATTCGCCTGACAATGACCCCCGAACAGTTCGCGCAAGGCCACATACAGCTTATCGACAAGCCCTACACATGGACCTCGTTTCAGGTTGTTAACAAACTGAAATACATACTGAAGAACGACTACGGCCTGAAGAAGGTCAAGATCGGGCACGCCGGCACCCTCGACCCACTGGCCACCGGACTACTTATTATATGTATAGGCAAAGCCACCAAACAGATTGAAACCCTGCAGGGCGGCGAGAAAGAGTACACCGGCACTTTCGTGCTCGGTGCCACCACCCCCTGTTTCGACTTGGAGAAAGCCATCGACGCCACCTACCCCACCGAGCACATCACCGAAGAGATGCTACACACAGTGGCACAGAGTTTTATAGGCGTGACCGAGCAAATACCGCCAACCTTTTCGGCAGTTAAGATAAACGGTCGCCGAGCCTTCGACTACGCCCGCAACAACGAGGAGATAGAGATAAAGGCCAAGAAAATCACCATTTCGGAGTTCGAGCTAACGCGCTTAGCCATGCCCGAGGTGGATTTCCGCATAGTGTGCAGCAAAGGCACATACATCCGTGCCATAGCCCGCGATTTTGGTGCTGCATTGCAATCGGGGGCACACCTTAAAACCCTACGGCGCACACGCATAGGGACCTACAGCGTGGACAATGCATTGAATATAGAAGATGTGCGTGAAGCGTGGAAAAAAAAGTGAATAAAACACATGCAAAATTGCGAAAAAGTGCTGCCGAAAAATTTAAAAATTGCGTCAAAATTTATTATTGTTGAAAAAAAAGTTAGATTAAGACAGAACGTTAAATTACTATAAACAAACGAGATACGTTCCATAAAAAAGTAATTTTTCGAAAAAACGAAAGATAATAATTGTCAATTCAAATAAAAATCGTATCTTTGCAGTCCGTTTTCAACAAAAAAAGAAACAAAAAAAATACATAATACAATGTCAAGAATTTGCGAAATCACAGGTAAAAAGGTAATGTCGGGAAACAACGTGTCCCACTCCAACATTAAGACCAAAAGGAAATTCTATCCCAACCTTCAGACCAAGAAATTCTACATTCCTGAAGAAGATTGCTGGGTAACCATGAAAGTTTCCGCCAAAGGTATGCGCATCATCAACAAGAAAGGCGTTTATGCCGCCATTATGGATGCCGTTAAAGAAGGTCATTTCCAGTTGTAAATCACGAAATTCATTTTATTCATTCACCAAAAGAAAAGAGGTTATTAAACATGATCATTGTTCCTATCAAAGAAGGCGAAAATCTCGAAAGAGCTTTGAAAAAACTCAAACGCAAATTTGAGAAAACCGGTGTTGTACGCGAGCTCCGCGACCGTCAAAAATTCACCAAACCTTCCGTTAAAGCTAGGGAACGTAGGCTGAAAGCCATTTACGTTCAGCACCTTCAGCAAGAAATGCTGAACAAGTAAGCGGCCGGAAAACTTACGGATCGAAAAAAAGTTTGTAAAAGTTTGCTTTTGCAAACTTTTTTTTTGTATATTTGCAGCGTGGAAATAAAGCAAAGCATAGCACTGTTTAACGACTATCTTTCGTCGGAGCGCCGGCTTTCGAAACACACCGTGAAGGCCTACAGCGAGGACGCCCTTGCGTTTTGCCAATACTGCGCCGAGGAGGATGTGCACGACACCGACGAAGTGTCGTCTTCGCTGCTACGCGACTGGGAGATGAGCCTGATGGACAACGGGATACAGCCACGCTCGGTGGCACGGAAGATAGCGTCGCTCAGGGCATGGAACCGTTTTCTGCGCAAGCAGGGGATTCTCGACAAAGACCTTTTCCTGAAGATAAACACACCCAAGGTGGGGAAAAGGCTGCCCGTGTTTTTCCGCGAAAGCGAGATGGACAACTTGCTTGACACCGACGAGGTGTTCCCCGACACCTTTGAGGGAATCCGCGACAGGCTTATCATCGAGATGCTTTACGCCACCGGAATGCGTCGCGCCGAACTCATCGGCCTGACCGACGCCTCGGTGGACTTGTCCGGCAAAACGGTTAAGGTGCTCGGAAAAAGAAATAAAGAACGCTTAATTCCCATTGGCACAGAGATTTGCGAGCTTGCAGAAAAATATATTTCGATAAGAAACGAAAATGCGTACAATAAAACAGACAAGTTCTTCGTTACCGAAAAAGGAAGTGCTATATATCCGATGCTGGTGGAGCGGGTTGTGAAACGGTACCTGTCGTTGTTTTCGAACGCCGACAAGATCAGTCCGCACGTGATGCGCCACACTTTCGCCACCCATCTGCTCGACCACGGCGCCGACATCAACGCCATTAAGGAGTTGCTGGGGCACGCCAACCTTTCGGCAACGCAGATATACACGCACAACACGATAGAAAAACTGAAAAAAACATATAAAACCGCTCATCCTCGAGCAAAAGAATAGGAGGTAATTATGAATATTAAGATCAATGCAGTAAAATTCAAACCAGACCAGAAACTGGAACAATTTGTGAACGACAAAGTCGGAAAACTCGAAAAACATTTCGACGGCATCACTTCGTGCGAGGTGATACTGAAAGTGGACAAACCCGAAAGCGACGGCAACAAAATCGCCGAGCTGCAGCTGACACTTCCCAAGCAGACACTGTTCAACAGCAAACAGGCCGACTCTTTCGAAGATGCTGTGCTTCAGGCCGTTGACGCAATGAAAGTGCAACTGACGAAATACAAAGAAAAATTGTAAGAAGATAAAACACTGACGATTTTAGAGGCGCACCCAAAAGGTGCGCTTTTTTTGTTTTGTGGGAGAAGAATAATTAAAATTCTTCTTCCATTTCTTTTGTATTCTCATTCTCCGCTCCCGTTGGTCGCTATCGGAAAGTCCACCGGACTTTTTTATTTGTTCTCCGCTCCCGTTGGTCGCTATCGGAAAGTCCACCGGACTTTCCTTCATTCTTCGCCCTTTCGGGCTGCCGCATTACTATAATATCGGGTGCAAATATAAATACATTTTGTTATTTGGTAAAAAAATCGTATTTTTGCAAAGTCATTTGCGACACGATTGGGGTGCTTGTAAACACTACAGGCTGAGATTACACCCACTGACCGGTCCGGTAATGCGGACTGCGGAACACAATCTCAATTCTGTATTTTCCCCCGACTGGTCGCCAAAACACGAAAAAAGATGAAAGACATAAAAGTGGTACTTACCATCGCTGGCAGCGACAGTTGCGGAGGCGCGGGCCTACAGGCCGACATCAAGACTATCGGCTCGCTGGGACTTTACGCCGCTAGCGCCATCACCGCCGTTACTGCGCAGAACACCATGGGAGTGCGTGGAATAGAGGCAGTTGCGCCTGCGATGCTCTCCGCCCAGATTGAGGCCGTGATGGAGGACTTCGACGTGGCTGCCGTGAAAATTGGGATGATTTACAACCGCGAGAACGTGCTGGCCATCAAGGGCAGTCTTGCTAAATGTGGCTACCACGGTCCTGTGGTGCTGGATCCCGTGCTGGTGGCCACGAGCGGCGACTCCCTTTCGGGCGAGACACTGGTGAGTGCTATGAAAACGGAGCTTTTCCCCATTGCCACGCTGATAACGCCCAACATCCCCGAAACCGAAGTGCTGTCGGGCATGGCGGTGAAATCGTTGGACGATATGCGCAAGGCCGCGATCAAGATAATGCGCGAGACGGGAGTGCGTAACGTGCTTGTGAAAGGCGGTCACGGCACAGGCGACGCTATGACCGACTTGCTGATTTCCGCCAACGGCAAAGAGCGGCTGTACTCCGCCCCGAAAATCGACACCCGCAACACCCACGGCACGGGCTGCACTCTGTCGTCAGCGATAGCCAGTCATCTCGCCTTGGGATTGAACATGGAAACGGCTGTGGACAAGGCCAAAGAGTATGTGCACAACGCCATCGCCGCTGCCAAAGACCTGAACACTGGTCAAGGTCATGGGAGTTTGAACCACATCTTTTGTCCTTGCAAATTAGTAATTAGTAATGAGTAATTAGTAATTGGGAGTTTGCAGTTTGCAGTTTATAGTTTATAGTTTATAATTTATAATTAAAACAGATAGAAACGAATCAAAACATAGGAAATGATAATATTAAGTAGTAGTTTAATAAGTCCGGGTATGGGTACTATTATTTGTATTTGGGTAATTATTATTGCTTTACCAATTATAATACCTCTTTATATCAAGTGGCTTATATGGCTTTTCAGAAAGAAAAAATTACTTTATTGATTTGAACAACACGAATATGAATCTTACAACCAGTGAAAAAGAACGGTATAACCGACAGATTATTTTGCCGGAGTTTGGTGAGGAGGGGCAGGCGAAGCTGAAGGCGGCGAAGGTGCTTGTGGTGGGCCTTGGCGGACTGGGCAGCGTGGCGTCGCTGTACCTCACTGCGGCGGGGTTCGGCACCATAGGCATTATGGACGACGACACCGTGGCCATCCACAACCTGCAACGGCAGATCCTCTACCGCGAGGACGAGGTGGGACAGTCAAAGGCCCAGCGTGCGGAAGCGACGTTGCACCGACTGAACCACAACGTGAACCTTGTTACATACAACCACCGTCTGACCGCCGAAAACGCGGAACAGATTGTCACTCAGTACGATCTGGTGCTCGACTGCACCGACAACTACGCCGCCCGTTACCTTATCAACGACACTTGCGTGAAATGTGGCAAACCCTTTGTATATGGCACCATCGGCGACACCAAAGGTCAGCTGGCGGTGTTCAACTACCAGCCCCCTGCCGCCAACTACCGCGCCCTCTACCCCAACCAAGCGGCGCTGGAGGCGCAGGGCAACCTCAACAAAGGTGTGATGGGCGTGTTGCCGGCCGTCATCGCGTCATTGCAAGTGAACGAAGCGGTGAAAATCGTCACCGGCGTGGGCACACCCCTCAAAGACACCCTTTTTATGATAGACCTGATGACGAACGAAACAATGCGTTTCAAGTTGAAAGTTGAAAGTTGAAAATTGAAAAATAATTCGGAATTCGGAGTTCGGAAGTCGGAACTGATTGATAATTAATAATTAACAATTGACAATGAACAATTGATTTAGTTTGCAGTTTGTAGTTTTGAGTTTGCAGTTAAACAACTAAACAGTTAAACAATTCAACAACTTAACATCTTAACGACTTAACGCCTTAACAAATAAAACAATGTCTCAATGGAAGAAAGATAGGATTCAGCGCGAGAACGGCGAATGGGTGGATGCCCAGTTCCCGGTGATTGTCTCGGCAAGTCGTAGCACGGACATACCGGCTTTCTACGCCGACTGGTTTTTCCATCGGCTGAAGGTGGGCTATTCCGCTTGGACAAACCCGTTCAACGGTGTTAAGAGTTTCGTGGCTTACCGCGACACACGTTTCATCGTGTTTTGGTCGAAGAACCCTGAGCCATTGCTGCAACATCTTGACTATCTTGAAGAACGCAATATCAACTGCTACATACAGTACACCCTGAACGACTATGAGGCGGAGGGCTTGGAACGTGGCGTGCCGCCGTTGGCAGAGCGTATCGACACTTTCAAACGTCTGGTGGGACGTCTCGGCAAAGGCCGTGTTATCTGGCGTTTCGACCCGCTGATTCTGACCGACCGCATTTCCATCGACGGCCTTCTTGCAAAGGTGGAAAATATTGGCAACCAGCTGGTTGGATATACCGAGAAACTGGTGTTCAGTTTTGCCGACATCGCCGAATACAAAAAGGTGAAAGCCAATCTCGACAGAGGCGGCATCAATTACTCGGAGTGGACCAAGGGACAGATGGTGGAATTCGCGCAGCGGCTGGTGGAGATGAACCGTGCCAACAACTGGAACTACCGTCTGGCCACCTGCGGCGAGCTTGCCGACCTCGACGGCGTGGAGCACAATAGCTGCGTGGACGACGAGCTGATGATTCGTTTCGCCCACAGCGACAAGGCTTTGATGAAGTTCCTCGGCGTGGAGATCCACGAAGTGCAGAACTCCCTTTTCGGCACGGAACCGATTCCCGAAAACTCCATTATGCTCGGCAAAACGCAATACGCCATAAAACGCAAGGACAACCGCGACAAAGGCCAGCGCGCCGCTTGCGGATGTATGGTAAGCAAGGACATAGGTGAGTACAACACCTGTCCGCACCTGTGCGAGTACTGCTACGCCAATGCGAGCAAAGAGACGGCGGTACACAATTGGAACGAACACAAAAACAATAAATTAGGAGAGACGATAACGGGGAGATAGAGTTTAAAAACTTTGTTATAAACAGATTATGAGCAAACTGATAAAAATAGACAACGACTACGCAGGTTGGATAAAAGACCTCAGTCAACGTTTCCGCCAAAGCCAAATCAAGGCAGCTGTGAAGGTGAATAGCGAGATGCTGAGATTTTATTTCTCGCTGGGTGCCGATATTGTAACCAAACAAGCCGAGAGCAAATGGGGCGACAGTTTTTTCCGCAACCTAAGTATGGATTTGCAGGATGCATTGCCTGGAGTAAAAGGTTTTTCGATACAAAGCCTTTACTATGCCAAAAAATTCTATCTACTTTATACCCAACCCAATACAAATTTCCCCCAACTTGGGGGAAAATTACAAGGGAAGGATTTGTCGACAAAATTGCCACATGCTGGGGCAGAAATATCAAAATTCCCCCAACTTGGGGGAAAAACAGAAAACCGCACACAATATGTGGACGATTTGGGATATTTGTTCCAAATCCCGTGGGGCCATCATAAATTAATTATCGATAAATGCGATAACAATATACAAAAGGCTCTTTTTTTTGTCAAACACTCAGCTGAAAACAACTGGAGCCGTGCGGTTTTGCTTAATTTCCTCGACACTGACCTTTACGAGAGGCAGGGCAAAGCGGTAACCAATTTCAAGGCTACGTTGCCCGATGTGCAGGGCGATTTGGCACAGCAGTTGTTGAAAGACCCGTATTGCTTTGATTTTGTACAGCTTACCGAGCGTTACAACGAGAAAGAGTTGAAAGATGCTCTTGTGCACAATGTGGAGAAGTTCCTGCTTGAGATGGGCAACGGTTTCGCCTATATGGGACGGGAGTACCGCATCGAGGTGGGCGACTCCGAACTGTTTGCAGATATGCTCTTTTACAATACCCACCTGCACTGCTATGTTGTAGTGGAGGTGAAGACCGAAAAATTCGACAATGCTTTTCTCGGACAGCTGAGCGGCTATGTGTCGTGTGCCAACCACGTGTTGCGACGCGATGGCGACAGTCCTACCGTTGGACTGCTTATCTGCAAGAGCAAAAACGACGTGATGGCGCAATACGCTTTGGAAGGCTATGCCCAACCGCTCGGCATTTCGGAGTATGAGCTATCCAAGCTCTATCCCGCCGACTTTAAAAGCACTTTGCCCAGCATTGAGGAAATAGAACAAGAACTGAAAGACAAATAAAACAACAAATTAGGATAAACAATAAATTGAAAACATTATGTCATATAGCCAAGATTTAGCATTATTGGAAAATCCGACATTCGAAGATTTAATTAAATTAGCAACAAAAAAACTTCCAGCATCAAAAAGAGCTTATCCATGGGTGGGATTGAGTCATGGAGTCAAGTTGTTAGATAACGATGATGAACTCAATCAATATATTTGTGCCTATGGAAAAATGCATAAAGAAAAAAATAGACACTGCCTCAATTCTTTCATAAGAAGAATTCTTGATTTTTTCGTATCAAAAATAAAAGAATTAACTTACATTTATTTCACATATATACACATCACTAATTCACATACCCCTTATGAAAATCACAGTAAACAACAAACAGATGATTGTGCCTGAGGGCTGCACGGTGAAGGCTCTGTGCGACATTCTGAACATCAAGGAAAGCGACGGTGCCGCCATTGCCGTAGGCATGGACGTGCTCACTCCCGCCGACTACGCCTCGCGACAGCTGATGGAGGGCGACAAAGTAACCATAATTCGTGCCACATGCGGAGGATAGGAATAACACCAGAACGGACGGTTTTCCGCGAGCAGCAACGTATCACGGCGTGGCTCCGCAGCGGAGCGGTGCAGTATTTCCACATCCGCAAGCCGCAGTTTACGGAAGCCCAGCTGCGCCACTACCTCGCCGCTTTCCCCGCCGACGTGCGTGAACGTCTGTCGCTGCACGACTGCCACCACCTTGCCGTGGAGATGGGCGTTGGCGGAGTGCACCTCAACGGTCGCAACCCAGTGTTGGCCAAAGGCTTGGAAGGAAAACGTGTGTCGGCCTCGTGCCACAGCATCGAGGAGTTTGCCGAAAAACAAGGGCAGTGTGCCTACTGTTTTCTCTCTCCCGTCTTCGACTCGGTGAGCAAGCAGGGCTACGCCTCGGCCTTTTCGGTGGACGTTCTGAAAAAGGCTTTCGCCGACGGCATTCTGAACGACAAAGCCGTGGCCCTTGGCGGCGTAACGCGCGAAAAGATAGCCCTTTTGCAGGAGATAGGTTTCTCGGCCTGCGCCTCGGTGGGCGACCTATGGGCATTTCCGCAGGCGATGTTCATCACCCACCACAACGAGAGTTACGGTTACCTCGACTCAGCTCGGCTGGCCCTCAACAACGGACTACGTTTCATTCAGTTACGTATGAAAGAAAACTCCGATGAAGAAGTCCTTGCCGTGGCGGAGCAGCTGCGTCCCCTCTGCGACGAGAAAGCCGCCCTGCTTACCGTCGACGACCGCATACACCTGCTGGAGACTGGTCTTTTCGACGGTGTGCATGTGGGCAAGAACGACATCCCCGTGGCCGAGGCCAAGAAGATTACCGGCAGCCATTTTCTGCTTGGTGCCACCTGCAACACCCCTGCCGACGCGCTGAAAGCCATCGCCGACGGCGCCGACTACCTCGGCGTGGGGCCGTTCCGATACACGGAGACCAAGAAAAACCTTGCCCCGGTGCTGGGCTTGGAGGGCTACGCCAATCTTACCGACATCCTGCAACAGCAGGGCAAGACGGTGCCCGTTTATGCCATCGGCGGCATCACCACTGACGACCTCAACGCACTGAAACAGACGGGGATATACGGCATAGCACTGTCGGGCGTACTACTCAACAGCGACGACGCGACGCGTGATTGCAACGAAATTTTGAAGGTATTCGATTAAGAGTCCCCTCCCCCACCCAACAAAAAAAAGAGGCGATGCTCACATCGCCTCTTTTTTTCAATTTCGATTTCCGAACTCTAGAGGTATTGTTTAAGATTTTTGCTTTTGGTGCCTTGGCGCAGACGTTTCAGTGCTTTTTCCTTTATCTGACGCACACGTTCGCGGGTAAGGTCGAAAGTAACTGCAATCTCGTCGAGGCTGAGCGGATGAGGATAGCCGATGCCGTATATCATCTTAAGCACTCCACGCTCTGTGTCGCCGAGGGTTGAGAGAGTCCTTTCTATCTCCAGTGCAAGCGATTCCTGCAAAAGGCTGTTGTCGGTATCGGGGGTGTCCTCGTTGGGCATCACGTCGATGTAGTTGGTATCCTCGTCGGTGGCGAGGGGAGCGTCGATAGAGATAGGACGGGTGGATATTTTCAGGGCACTGCGTATCTTGTCGAGAGGAATGTCGAGGTGTTCGGCAATCTCGGTATCGGAGGGCGTGCGTTGCAGCTCCTGTTCCATACGCGCCACCTCTTTTTTTATCCTGCTAAGCACTCCCAGCTGGTTGGAAGGCAGACGTACCATGCGCGAGTTGTCGGCTATGGCCTGCAGTATCGACTGCCGGATCCACCACACGGCGTAGGATATGAACTTAAAACCGCGTGTCTCGTCAAAACGTTTGGCTGCCTTTATCAGACCGAGGTTGCCCTCGTTGATAAGGTCGGGCAACGAAAGACCTTGGTTCTGGTACTGCTTGGCCACCGAAACCACAAAACGCAGGTTGCAGCGCACAAGGCGGTCCAGGGCTTCCTCGTCGCCTTCGCGTATGCGTTGCGCCAGACGCACCTCCTCGTCGGGGGTGAGCAGGTTCTCGCTGCAGATGTCCTGCAAATAATGGTCCAGCGACTTATCCTCGCGGTTGGTGATTGACGGTATTATCTTTAATTGCTTCATATATAGTCAATTCCTAGTGGTTTGCTTATCATTTTTATACAAAAACAGACAAATTACCAAAAACACAATTTATATCCTACAAATAAGGTTTGAGGTTGTTGCTCTTGGTGCTTTGGCGCAGACGTTTCAGGGCTTTTTCCTTGATTTGGCGCACACGTTCGCGGGTGAGGTTGAATTTTATTGCAATCTCGTCGAGGCTGAGCGGATGCGGATAGCCTATGCCGTAAACCATTTTCAGCACACCGCGCTCTGTGTCGCCGAGGGTGGAGAGCGAACGTTCTATCTCGGTGGAAAGCGACTCGTGCAGAAGTCCCTCGTCGGTGTCGGGGGTGTCCTCATTGGGCATCACGTCGATATAGTTGGTGTCCTCGTCGGAGGCAAGGGGGGCGTCGATGGAGATATGACGGCCGGAGTTTTCGAGAATGCTCTTGATTTTGTCTATAGGCATATCCAGATGTTCCGAAATCTCGGCTTCCGACGGCGGACGCTCCAGCTGCTGTTCCAGACGCGAAATTTCTTTCTTGATTTTGTTCAACACTCCCAGCTGGTTCGACGGCAGACGCACTATGCGCGAATTCTCGGCTATGGCCTGAAGTATCGACTGGCGTATCCACCACACGGCGTAGGAGATGAATTTAAAACCGCGGGTCTCGTCGAAACGTTTGGCGGCCTTGATAAGGCCTATATTGCCCTCGTTGATAAGGTCAGGCAATGCCAGACCTTGGTTTTGGTATTGCTTGGCCACCGAAACCACAAAACGCAAATTGGCCTTGATAAGTTTGTTCAGTGCATCCTCGTCGCCTTCGCGAATTTTCTGTGCCAGACGCACCTCCTCGTCGGGAGTAAGGAGCTTCTCGCTGCAGATGTCCTGCAAATACTTATCAAAAGCTTTGTCCTGACTGCGTTCTGTGTAGGAAACATTTATCTTTAGTTGCTTCATATCGTTACATCAATTATACTTGAACCGCTTCAAATGGCATTGACCCGAAAAAACTTTCTCGGTTCAATCGGATTTTTTCGTTTTTTTTCAAAAAAGGTTACGTTTTTTTGCAAAAAAAATTGTGTCAAATCACACATTAATATATATATGAAATGATTTTTAAAATCAACACCTTGTGTTACAATCAATTGCATAGGTCAAATATTTTTCTTAACCACAAGGCTTTTCAATCTCGCAAAAAAAGTGTATTTTTGCAAAAAAATAGGCGACAAAGATATGTTCGAAAATTTAAGCTCAAAACTGGAGAGAGCCTTCAAAGTGCTGAAAGGAAAAGGCTCCATTACCGACATCAACGTAGCCGAGACGGTGAAAGAGGTGCGCCGTGCCCTTATCGACGCCGACGTAAGCTACCCCATTGCCAAGGAATTTACCGACAAAGTGAAAGCCGAAGCCCTTGGCCGCAACGTTATTGGCTCCATCGAACCCGGACAGCTGATGGTGAAAATAGTGAAAGACGAACTCACCAAACTGATGGGCGAAGAAGCCGTGGACATCAACCTGAAAGGCAGTCCGGCCGTGATTCTCGTAGCAGGCTTGCAAGGCTCCGGTAAAACCACCTTCTCGGCGAAACTGGCCAACCATCTGAAGAGCAAACGCGACAAAAGCGTGATGCTCACCGCCTGCGACGTGTACCGTCCCGCCGCCATCACACAGCTCAACGTGCTTGGCGAGCAGGTGGGCGTGCCCGTGTACTCCGAACCCGAAAACAAAAATCCCATACAGATAGCACAAAACGCCCTCAAGGAAGCCAAACTCAAGAATATCAACGTGCTTATCGTTGATACCGCCGGACGCTTGGCCGTGGACGAGGAGATGATGGACGAGATTGCCAACCTCAAGAAAGCCCTCAACCCACAGGAAACCCTCTTTGTGGTCGACTCCATGACCGGTCAGGACGCGGTGAACACCGCCAAGGCCTTCAACGACCGCTTGGACTACGACGGCGTGGTGCTAACGAAACTCGACGGCGACACCCGCGGCGGCGCCGCCCTCACCATACGCTATGTGGTGGACAAGCCCATCAAATTCGTCGGCGTGGGCGAGAAAATGGACGCCCTCGACGTGTTCCACCCCGAACGTATGGCCAACCGCATACTCGGCATGGGCGACATCGTAACCCTTGTGGAGCGCGCACAGGAGCAGTACGACGAGATGGAAGCCCGTCGGCTCCAGAAAAAAATCGTCAAAAACGAGTACAATTTTGAGGATTTCATCAAGCAGATAGGACAGGTGAAAAAAATGGGCAACATGAAAGACCTTATCGGGATGATCCCTGGCATGTCGAAACTCACCAAGGACGTGGAAATCGGCGACGACGCCTTCAAGAGCATCGAAGCCATCATCGGCTCCATGACGCCCTACGAACGCCGCAACCCCTCGGTACTCAACGGCAGCCGCAAACTGCGCATCGCCAACGGCAGCGGATGCTCCATACAAGAGGTGAACCGACTGATAAAGCAGTTCGAGGACACTCGCAAAATGATGAAAATGGTGAGCAACAAAGGCAGCAAAAGCCTACAAAACTTCACCCGTCGCAGAAAATAGTAGTTTTAAGAACAATATAACTTTTTGATATGAAGACAGTTGTAATTGACGCCAAGACAATAGCCGCACAGATAAAAGATGAGATTGCCAACGAAGTACGTCTGAACACCGAAAAAGGGATGCGTCCGCCGCATCTGGCAGCCGTGCTTGTCGGCGAGGACCCCGCCAGCAAGACTTATGTTTCATCAAAGGAGAAGGACAGCCACAGCGTGGGATTCACATCTTCCGTTTACCGTTACCCCGCCACCATGACAGAGAAAGAGCTTCTCGACGTGGTGAATTTCCTCAACAACGACCCCGAGGTGGACGGCTTTATAGTGCAACTGCCGTTGCCCAAGCATATCAACGAAAACAACATTATCAACGCCATCAATCCCGACAAGGACGTGGACGGTTTCCACCCCATTAACGTGGGTAAGATGGTGCTGGGAATGCCCACTTTCCTGCCCGCCACCCCCTACGGCATACAAACGCTGCTCGAACGCTCGGGCATCGAGACCTCCGGCAAGCACTGCGTGGTGATAGGCCGAAGCAACATAGTGGGCACCCCGATGGCTATAATGCTCTCGCGCAACGCCGCCAACGCCAACTGCACCGTAACCCTCTGCCACAGCCGCACACAGAATCTCGCCGACATCACCCGTCAGGCCGACATTTTGGTTGCCGCCATAGGCAAGAAACATTTCGTTACCGAGGACATGGTGAAGGAAGGCACCGTGGTGGTGGATGTGGGAATACACCGTGTGGAAGATGCCTCGAATCCTAAAGGCTACTACATCACCGGCGATGTGGATTTCGAAAATGTAATGCCCAAGTGCAGTTTCATCACCCCCGTGCCCGGCGGCGTGGGAATAATGACACGTGTGTCGCTACTGATGAACACCATGACTGCCTACCGCAGAAACATGAAATATTAATTCAATCAGCACGGACAGTATTTTAAACAACTCAATTTGCACATTAAACACAAAAAAAATATGAAAGCAATCAAACATCTCGTTTTAGCTTTGGCGGTCGTTGTTTCGGCCGTTGCAACAGCCAATCCTGTGGACCAGAGCACGGCCCTGAAAGTGGCGAAAAACTTCTGGAAAAGCAACAGCATGACCTCCCGCATCGAGTGCGGTCTGCAACTGTCGCCCCTCTCGGGTGCCGAAGGTTTCAACACTTTCTACATCTTTGAAAACAGCGCAGGACTTGGTTTTGTGATCGTCTCCGCCGACGACTGTGTTATGCCTATCCTCGCCTACTCCCCCGCCGACCCCTTCGGCGACGACCAAATTCCGGCAACCACCAAGACTTTCCTGCAATGGTACGACCGTCAGATACGCTACTGCGTTTCGCACGACGTAAAGCCCACTCCCGAAATCACCGCCCAATGGCAGCATTACCTTTCGGACAACATAGGTGTGGAGAAAAGCAACAACTTCGTACGTCCCATGCTCACCACCAAATGGAACCAGTCGCCCATATACAACGACCTGTGTCCATACGATGCCGTGAAAAAAGAGCGCACCTATGCCGGATGCGTGGCAGTGGCCATGGCACAAGCCCTCAAATACTGGAACCACCCCGCCATTGGCATTGGCACCAATTCGTACAGCCACGACAAATACGGCACAATAACAGCCTATTTCAACAACACCACTTACGACTGGGCCAATATGGTAAACCAACTGGGCTCCACCACACCCTACGCACAGGCCAATGCCGTAGCCACACTGATGTTCCACTGCGGTGCTTCGTGCAATATGTACTACGGCACCGACGGCAGTTCCGCCTCTGTGAACGGCGCCCGCTACGGCACTTCGGAATATGCTTTCAAGAAATTTTTCGGATATAAGAAGAGCCTTCATTCCATCTGGCGCGACGACTCCACCTACACCGATTCGCTGTGGACTGAGGCCATACGCTACGAACTCGACAACGGCCGTCCCGTGGTTTACACAGGCTACGACTACACCGACACCAACGACATAGTGGGACACGCCTTTGTTTGCGACGGCTACGACACCCTCGACCGTTTCCATTTCAACTGGGGATGGGGCGGAAGTGGCGACGGCTATTACCAGCTGAGCAACCTCAACCCCTCGCATGTGTTCAACGAAGGCCAGCGCGCCATCATAGGCATGGAACCCGACAGCAACCTGATGCACGTAACGCCGACGGAAGTGGAGATTGCCGGTGCCGGCGGCACAGCGTCGTCGACAGTATATAGCGCACCCCTTGACAGCAGCAACTGGACAGCACGCACCGACCAACGATGGATCACTCTCTCGCGCACCTCGGGCCCCGGCCTGGGCGACAGCACGGCGATAGTGATAACAGCCACCGAAAACAACACAGGCCAGTCGCGCAACGGCTTTGTTTACATCACTCAGGATTCGCAACAGGTTACAATATACGTGTCGCAACCCGATGTCAACCACAGTAACGGCGGTTGGTACGGCAACGATGTGATTGAGACAGAGGAAACTGTGATGGCCAACACGCAGAATATGGTTATCATACGTCCCGAATCGTACGGCAATTTCGCCATCGGCGACAAGATAACCCACATAAAATTCAAGACTAGAGTGCGTTACCCCGGCTACAACAACGCCACTTTCAACATCAAATTCTTCCGCAACGTTGATTTCACACAAAACCTCGCCGAAGGCAATTGCGACACCACGCGTGTCCTTGGACGTGTGGCTTACACCGAAACCTATCAAGTAGCAAATCCCGACATTGATCAGATTGTTACACTCTCCATCCCCTACACCATAACAGGCGCACCTTTCTGGATTGCCATGCAGACAACAGGCGGCACTATCTACAAAGCCCGCCAACGCTGCCTCAACCCCAACGACACTCTGCAAGTACACTACCTCGGCACTTTCACCGACGGACATGTGTGTCCGGCCATGACAAGCAACCGCCAGTGCGAAATTGAATACTATTTCCAATTTATGGTGGAACTCGGCAAGGACGGCATCGAACAGCCCGAAACCAAGACCGCGCCCAATGTAAAAGTGTTCCCCAACCCTACCACCGGAACAGTTAATTTCTCCGAAGAAGTGCGCCACGTAGAGGTGTACGACAACATGGGACGCCGCGTGCTTTCGGCCGACAACACCTTCACACTCGACATCTCTGCCATGCGCAAAGGACTCTACACTATGCGTATCACCACCGAACAGGGCACTGTGCTCCGCAAAGTGGTTAAACAAAGATAAAAGTGTTTCATAATTGCAATAAATTGAGTGACGGCGGACGTAAGTCCGTCGTCTTTTTTTTGTCGCACCCACAAAATAGAAACGCATTTCCTGCGTTATTCCGTAAAATACTGACATTATGAACAAATACATGCAAATAGCCATTGAAGAGGCGCGCAAGGGCATCCGCGACGAGGAAGGCGGCCCATTCGGTGCAGTTATTGTCAAAGACGGAGTGGTGATTGGCAAAGGCCACAACCAAGTGCTTAAAATCAACGACCCCACCCACCACGGCGAAATATCCGCCATACGAATGGCCGCGCACCGACTGCGCAGCTACGACCTCAGCGGATGCGAGCTGTACACCACCGGCGAGCCCTGCCACATGTGCCTCTGCGCCTGCATGTGGGCTAATATCAGCAAGATATACTACGGCTGCACCATTGCCGACAACGGACGTATCGGCTTCCGCGACGACAAGTTCGACACCATCTTCGGCGGACGCGACAAACTGGGCGACTACATGACTCAGATAGACCGCGACGAGTGCCTCAAGCTTTTCGACGAATACCTCGAAATGCACCACACCATCTACTGATTATGACTATCCGCCACGCCACTCCCGACGACCTGCCCCATATAATGCGCCTGATCGACCACGGACGCAACACTATGCGACAGAACGGCAACCACGCACAGTGGACCGACGGCTATCCGTCGGAAAACCAGATTCTTAACGACATCGCCAAGGGCAACAGCTACCTCGTCTTCGACAACGACGAACCCATTGCCACTTTTGCCATGATAATTGGCGAAGAGCCCACATACAAAAATATATACAACGGAAAATGGGTGGATAACACCCTACCCTACGCCACCATACACCGCCTTGCCTCCTTGCCGGGAACACACGGCTCGACAAAGGCCTGTTTCGATTTCGCTTGGGAAAAGACTCACAACATACGTATCGACACCCACCGCGACAACGCCATTATGCGCCACTTGGCCGACACCAACGGATTCTCCTACTGCGGAATCATCTACCTCGCCAACGGCGACGAAAGACTGGCATTTCAAAAAATTGAAAATTGAAAGTTGAAAATTGAAAGTTGAAAATTAGTATTCAGTTGTCAGTATTCAGATAAATGACTCAAAAATTCAACACCTTCACATCTTAACATCTTAACGCCTTCGCTTTATCAATCACTGACCAGCGACCTTTGACTTTCGTCCTTAGACTAAAAACAATTCCTCAGCACCTGCAGCACCTCGTCGGTGGTAACTTTGTGGTAGCCGCCGCCTTTGATTGTGCTTTCGGCGATGAGTGGGAGCATCTCCTCGGTGGCGCCCACTTCGCGCAGTGTCTGCGGTATGCCCAGCTCGGCGATGAAGGCCTCCAAACGGCGTATGCCCTCGAGGGCTGTCTGCTCGTCGGTGAGAGTGGCGTCGTCCACATGCCAGATGTTGCGTGCGTAACGCACGAACTTATGCAGGCCGTACTTATATATAAGACGGTAGTACGACGGCGAGATGATGGCCAGACCGATGCCGTGCGGACAGTCGGTGTAGGCTCCCAGCTGATGCTCAATCATATGTACCTCCCAGTCCTGAGTCTTGGAGAGAGCAAGGATTTTGTTCAAACCCATTGTGGCACACCACATTATGTTGCTTCGTGCCTCGTAGTCCTGCGGATTTACAAGGGCTTTGCGCGATGCGTTGATAAGCGACAGCATCACGGCCTCGAGCAGATAGTCGCTGGTGCAGTCGTCGTCGCCGCTGAAATACTGCTCCATAAGGTGCGAGAAGATGTCGAAAATGCCGCTCACCATCTGGTGTTTTGGCACGGTGTAGGTATATTCGGGGTTGAGGATGGAGAACTTGGGAGACATTAGCTCCAGCGGGAACACGCGTCCCAGCTTCAGTTTCTCGGCTTCGTTGGTGATAACCGAGCCGCCGTTCATCTCGCTGGCGGTGCCGGTCATGGTGAGTACCGAAGCCACGGGCACCACTTTGTTGGTAACAGGCTCCTGATTCACCCAGTAGCGTTGCCACGGGTCGCCCTCGCAGTAGGCCGCCGCCGATATACCTTTGGAGCAGTCCACCACACTGCCGCCGCCCACGGCAAGTATCAGGTCCACAGTGTTTTCACGAACCAAACGGGCACCTTCGAGCACCTGTGTGTAACGCGGGTTGGAGTTGATGCCCGGCAGCTCGACAACGTTTTTGCCGCCATCGCTCAGTATACGCATAACAGTGTCGTATATGCCGTTCTTTTTGATGGAATTTTTGCCATAAACCAGCAAAATGTTCTTGCCATAGTTTGCCAGTTCTTCGGGCAGTTTGTCCATGGCCTTGCGGCCGAAATGAATCCTCGTGGGATTGCAGTAGGTGAAATCGTAAATCATAATATGGTGTGTTTATTGTTTTTTCGATAAAAAGTTGCTCATCTGCCGTTCGTTAAGCTCTATATATTTGTGGCACTCCTTAACGTCGCCGTTGTCAACAAAAGCTATTACTGGCATTGAGCCCAGAGTGATGTCGAGGAAAGTAACCGTCGGTATTTCGACATATTGCAGTGGCGGCACCCCGCTTTTTTCGAAAAACTCTTTGATGGGCTTGTCGGG
>Ga0310697_10001143_pt1 | contig 32244 bp, 18 predicted proteins | sample 172DNAGHGlowgp2_FD_203883 | JGI IMG/M metagenome (GOLD analysis project Ga0310697, IMG submission 203883) | Sheep rumen microbial communities from Palmerston North, Manawatu-Wanganui, New Zealand - 1728 DNA GHGlow gp2 (v2) (version 2) | ecosystem: Host-associated > Mammals > Digestive system >... | reverse complement strand
ATCCAGGAACTTCTCCTTGGGCACCCACTCGCCAATGGCTGCCGACCCGTCGAACCCCTTGCAGATGGTCCACGGCTGACCGGCCTCGCTGGCCTGGCGCTGCAAATCGCGAGCGGTGAAGTCGATGCCGACTGTCAGCGCATCGTAATAGCGGTGTGCGAAACGCTCGCTGATATTCTTGCCCAGGCGGCAGATGCGCACCACCACCTCGCCCTCGTAGTCGATGCGCCCCATGTCGTCAGGCACAAAGAAGGGTTTGCCCTGGTTCAGCAGTGCGGAGTCGGCCTTGGTGAAGATGACGGGCCTGTCAGGACGCTTCAGTGTTCCGTGAAGTTCCTGATGATGTGCGGCATAGTTCATGCCAATGGCGAATATTTTCATATCGTGGTCTATTTAGTTGCTGTTCTCCCCCACCCCGTCGCTCTCGGTCTTGAACAGGTCAAAGTCGCCGTTGTAGGCGGGCGACTGTATCGACAACAGGTTGAGCACGGAGTGGAAGATGTAATGCTGCTCAAGGACGGCCGGCAACTGGTCGTCAGTCTTATAGTCTCTGAAATGGTCGGAAACCCATACCAGGAACGGTATCTCATACTGCACCCGCGGTGCCAGCCGCATGGGCAGCCCGTGCATGAAGACCTTGTTCTCGCCGAGTGACTCGCCATGGTCTGAAATGAAAATCATAGCACTCTGCCAATCAGTCATGGCGCGCAGCGTGTTGATAAGACTGTCAAGCAGGAAGTCGGTATAGCGGATGGTGTTGTCGTAGGCATTGACGAGCCTGTCGACGTTCTTCTCGCCCTCCTCCACGCTTCTGGCCACAGGACGGTAGACCTCGAAGGCATCGGGATACTTGTCGGCATACTTCGGGCCGTGGCTGGTGCTGGTGTGCAGCACGATGAGCACCTTGTGCTTACTGCCCGACTCGATACGCTCACGGAGGCCGGCCAGAAGGATGCCGTCATGGTAGACGTTCTCGCCGGGGTAAAGGTCGCCCAACTCCTCGTTTGTCAGATATTCGCCGATGTGGATGGGCGGCTCACCCCAGTTGGAGGTGCGCCACGACACGTCGACACCGCAGCGGTAGGCATAGTTGGGCAGCAGCTCATAGAGGTCGTCCGTGTCAACGGGTTCAAGGATGGCTTTGGTGCCGGCGGTGGTGTAGGTGGCACATGAGGTGGCCTGATAGACCTTCAGTCCTGCCTGCTTTGACAGCAGCGGGTTGGTGTCGCGCCTGTAGCCGTAGAGCTGGAAGTTGGCCTTGCGGGCCGACTCGCCGATGACGAGCACCACGACGGTCTTCGCGCTGTCCCGGACATGACCGTCGGGCAGTTTGATTTCCTCGGCCTGCTGGTCGTGCTGACTGCTCACCATACGGATGGTGTTCACCAGATACGACCATGGCTGCAGCAGCCCGCCCAGTTCGGTGTCGTGCTGGCTTATCCACAGTGTCTGGCGGATGTTTGCCAAGGCCACGACAAGGATAATGGCCAGTGAAACGCCACAGCTGACGCCTAACTGCCGTGCCTTGCCGACGGCTACCGGCCGCAGCAGACAATAGAGGGCGGGCAGCAGACCAAAGACAGCCATCGACAGCCATAGCAACGGACTGAAAAAGCCCGATGCCTCGGAGTAACGGGTGTTGAAAACGTTCTCTACGGTGGTCTGGTCTATCATCACGCTGTAGGTCACGATGAAATAGACGGCTGTGGCATTGATGAGCGAGAGGAGGGCCAGCAGGAAACGGCCCACACGTCTCATGAGAAACACCGTGAGATAGGTCATCATGAAGTTGAGCACGAGCATGAGGACTGCCAACGATGCCAGCAGCAACAGTTTTCCGGCTGCACCTTCGTTGGTATTGCCGGCAACATAACTGAAGAACGGTATGTTGTAGAGAAGCAGCGTGGCTATGCTGACGATGCACGAAAACCTGAAAAGCGAGATGGGCCGGACGCGCTCAGAAAAACTTCTCTTCATGGTCGTACCGGGGCATATAGCGTATCAACTTGTGTACGGCAGCCTGCGCCATGGCGTCATAGGCACGCTCACTGGGATGCAGGTGGTCGCCGCTGTCGAAGCCTTCGGCAAAAGCCTTTGTATTGGTAACGCTACGTACCGCCGCATCGAAATCTATGCAGCCGTCGAAGATTGGCGATGTGCGCAGCCACTCGTTGAAAGACTGGCGCATCTGCTCGCGCTCCTCATTATAGGTGCGCCAACCGTATATAGGAAGCAGCGTGCCACTCCACACCTTCAGTCCCATCGACTTGGCTGGCCTGACATAGATGTCTTCGATACCCCGCTGCATCTCCTCTACCGTAGGCAGGTCGCTCCACGGACGGAAGGGGTTGACATCGGTGCCTACGGGATGGATGATGTCGTTGATGCCGTGCTGGATAATCACATCGGTGGCACCTGCCACGTTCATCTCGATGGGGAAACGGGTAGCACCCTTCAGACCGTATGCCTGATAGGTGATGCAGTCGTATTGGCGCAGGATGCGGGTGCCACTGACGGCACGCCGTATGATGGAGGCATTGGTGCCGAAAGCCTGCTGCGCCATATAGTCTGGCCATGACTGGGCGGTGATGGAGTCGCCATAACAGATGATGGCGTGGTTGTCGGCTGCGGTGAGCACATCGACGGTGTTGAGAAAGTAGAACCAGTTGGTATGACGGGTCAGGTTCAGCGGCAGCTCATCGGCCTCGGCATAGTCGCCGTAGGCATAATAGCCCCGTGACAACGGCCCCGTAACCAGCGTGCCGCTGTTCATCTGCGTGTAGCCTGCCAGATAGAAGCTCACCTCTATCGTGTCGCCGCAGTGTACGGCGTAGCCGATGGCATCGCTCTCCGTCTCCGTGCCAGGCATCAGGGTGACAGAGGCACCACCGCCAAAGGTGACGGGCGTGTGGCCCACAAAGACTTTGTTGAGCGTGACAGGCTCTGTGCCTGTGAGGTTAGAGAAGCGGAAACGCAGCATACTGCCACTGAAACACATCCTTAGGGGATAGCGCAGCGTGAGGTCTTTGGCATATACAGCCTCACGGCGGTCGGTGATAGAGGTGGCGGTACCCCAGCAAGCCACCCATTTGGTATTCTCTGTCATCGCTGATGCAGATGGTGTGTTATAAATCCTTATAAATATCCTTCATCTCGCAAGGGAACCAGAAGGTAGCGACGGTATTATTATTGTCCTCCGAGTCCATGTAGATCTCGCCGCCGAACATGTCGACAATGGCCTTACAGATAGCAAGACCCAGAACAGAGGACTTGGCGGCATCCTTCAAGGCATCGTCCTTCTGGAGGATGGAAATAATATCGGCATCCGTCAGTTCAGGCTGCACCATGCTTGCATAGCAGACAGAGACCTTCAGCCCCCTGCGCTCACAACTGTACCTGATGAAGATGTCGCCCTGCGTAACATGACGGGCTGCGTTTGACAGCAAATGCATCATCAGCTGGTGCATAAGGTTGGTGTCAAGGACGGCCCTGCAGTGAGGTGAGAGGTCTGTAGTGACGCGGACGGCCACATCCGGCTTGGTATAGTTCATGGCCTCACGCCGATAGGAGGCCATGAGTTCAGAGAGGTTAACCTCAATAAACGTGAACGACGGAGTAATGCCCTCGAACTTTGACATTTCGTGGAGCTGCTCAATGTACTCCACCAAATCCTTTGAATAGTCAGAAATGTCAGTCACCAGTTTTCTCACCTGTGCCGACATCATGTTCTCGTCGTTCTCCTCAAGAATCTTGTTGCTAAAGCCGGCGATGGCGTTCAAAGGCATGCGGAGCGTGCGGCTGATATTGTTAATGAATACCGACTTCAGCTGTTCGCTCTTCTGGGCACGCCTCACAGCCACATCCAGTTGCCTTTCGTAACGACGCTTCAATACCAGGAAACAAACAGCAACGGCTATCAGAACAACAACTGTCAAAATCACTGTAACCATATCAAAATCAAACTATTAGAATAAAGGACATTACTTTTACCTTGCAAAGGTACAGTAAAAAAACGAAAAAACCAAGAAAAACGTGCTTTTTTGTCTTCATTGTTACTTTTATCAGCTAATTGCAACCGTAATTCCAAAATTTTGAGTATATTTGCAGCAAACTTTTTAAAAGGCTCACAAGGAAATGAATAAATTTATCGCCATCGTTTTAGGCTGTCTGTTGCTGCCCACAACATCCCATGCACAGCGCCTGCAGCAGAAACTGGGACGCGCCGTGGTAGTGACCAACCGCACCGGCGGCCGGAGTGTAACCTCGACAGCAGGCACGGGTGCGCTGGTGTCGTGGCGCAAACTGGCACAGGAACCTGAGGGCACCACCTACAATCTCTATCGCAGGACGGCCGGAAGCCAGAACTATGTCAAGGTGAACAAGGAGCCGTTGACGACTACCAACTACAAGCTGACGTCGGTCAACAGCAATACGGAGTATGCCGTGACAGCCATCAGCCCCGACGGTGTAGAGAGCGAGAAGAGCACCCCCTTCCTCTACAAGACGCAACCGTGGCAGAATGTGTGGTTCAAGTTCGACTTTGACGACAAGGTCATCCGGCGCGACGACTACCGCACGAAGTTCGTATGGCCCATGGACCTTGACGGCGACGGCGAGGTGGACGCCATGGTGTGCGACCGCCTGTATGCCAGTGCTGTCAGCGACGATGCCGACAACACGGAGAACAGTGCCACGACCACCCACAAGATTCAGGCCTACCGGCTGACGGGCGAACTGCTCTGGACGGTCGACATGGGGCCTAACGTCAACATCTGCGGCGGCCAGAACGACATGGTCGTAGCCTGGGACATCAACTGCGACGGCCGCTGCGAGGTGATAATCAAGTCGAGCGACGGCACCCGCTTCTGGGACAAGCAGCAGAACACATGGGGCAAATATGCCATGGGCAGCGACGTGGCCGACGTTGACGGCGACGGCATTGTAGACTACCGCACCCAGACGGTACGCAACCGTCCCTTCTACGTCAGCGTGATTGACGGTGAGACGGGGGCAGAGATAGCCTGCAGCGAACTGAAGTACGACGAGGTGACCGACGGCACCGACGCCTATACGCGCACCAACCGCGCCAGCTATATGAGCGACGGCTATGCTGCCATGGACGGTCATTTCTGCATCTGCTATCTCGACGGCATCCACCCCTCGCTGGTCATGGAGTGCTTAGACCGTGAGCCCAACAAGACACACCATAACTATGTATTCAGTTGGGACTACGACTGGACGGGCGGACAACCGGCTAACTGGCATCACAGCGCCACCTGGAGCCGTAACGACAAGAAGCCCTGGCCGGCGGAGTTCCACCAGCTGAGGGTGGCCGACGTCGATGGCGACGGCCGCGACGAGATGGTGCAGGGCGGCTATTCGGTGAACCCCCTGACGGGCTGGTTCCTGAGTCCGGGCATAGGTCATGGCGACCGCCACGTCATGAGCGACATCGACCCCGACCGCCCTGGCATGGAGGTCTTTGCCATACAGCAGAGCGACCTGCTGGGCCAACTCGTCTACGACGCGCGCACAGGCGAGCGTATTAAAGAATGGTATCTGCCGTCGCTCTACGATGTGGGGCGCGGCACCTGCATGGACGTGGATCCTGCCCACAAGGGCTACGAGCTCTACAGCCATGCCGACGACTACATCTACGACTGTAAGGGCGAGAAGACCGCCTACACCCGCTCGGGCTGTGGCATCAAGCAGATATTCGAGGGGGTGTGGTGGAATGGCGACCTGCTGCGCGAGGAGCTGTCGTCGCCCGGCGGCTCAGGCTGGGGCACGAACCTGATGGTGACCCAAGTGCTGAACAAAGCACGCCTGATAGAGTTCTCGCAGGAGTCTGACTGGGCCACCCATGCTGCCAACGGTACGCGCCCGGCCTTCATGGGCGACATCACCGGCGACTGGCGCGAGGAGGTCATCCTGGCCAGTCAGAACGACAATGGCAGCACAGGACTGGTGGGCTACACCACCCATATACCTACCGACTACAGCATCTACTGCCTGCAGCAAGACCCTCACTACCGTGGCGACTGTACCACCCGTGGCTACTACCAGCACCCCAACACGTCGTTCTACTTAGGCGTCGGCATGCCCCTGCCCCCACTGCCGCCGGTCTTCGAGGCCGACCTGCGCTGGCAGGGCGGCACCACCACTGTGGAAAGTGGCTTCTCCACTTTCGACATGACCGCCCCTGCCCCATATACCGACGGCCGCAGTATCATGTTCGACCTGTCGGGCGACAACGCGTCGCCCATCACGCTGGCATCACCCCTGAAGCCCTCGGTGCTCTACCTGATGACCCCCCTCGGCCACGACTACACCTTCAGGGGCACGGCCACGGCGGGCAGCGGACAGCTCATCAAGTCGATGCTGGGCACGGTCACGGTCAACGGCGACCTGGGCCATACGGGCACGACGATTATCAGTGAGGGAACGCTCGCGGTGAACGGCACCGTCAGCGGTCCTGTGGAACTGCGTGCCAAGGGCACGCTGGCCGGCAACATCACGCTGCAGGACACCGTCGTCTTTGAGGGAGCCCTGAACTACGAGGGTTGCCGGCTGATGCCTGGCAGGGAGGACATCCACGGCGGCGTCATGCTGTCGAAGAAGAGCATGACACTGCCCGGCGACGTCTATATGGAGGTGAAGACCGATTGTCTGCACCCCGAATGTATGGACTGTCCCCCGCTGTTTACCAACGGCCGCCTCGTGGTGGAGGGCGACCTGACCTTCCAGAACACCAACTATATCACCGTGAACCTGGCCACGCCGGATGCCGCCGATTACGTGATAGCCGAGTGTACCGGCACGCTGACCTGTGACCCGTCGCAGCTGAAGACACGCGGCCTGGAGGGCATCAACTACGACCTCGTCGTGGCCGACAACCAGAAACTGGTGCTAAAGATCCATGCCACACGCGCCCCGCAGAGTGATGTGGTGTGGACGGGCGACCAGTCGGGCCTGTGGGACTACAAGACCCCGAACTTCGCCCTCGGCAGCTTTGCCGCTGAGACGCAGACGACCTTCGTTGCCGGCGATGCCGTCATCTTCAACGAGCATCCCCTGCAAAAAACCGTCACGCTCAACGATATGATGGTCGTCAGCGGCGTCACCTTCGACACCGGTAAATACACCCTTACCGGCGAGGGCGGTATCAGCGGCACGGGCGGCATCACCGTCAACCGCAATGCCGACGTGACACTCAACATGAAATACAGCGACTATACGGGTGCTACCATCGTCAACGGTGGTAAGCTGACCGTGCCCAACTTCTACGACGGCGGACAGAAGAGTGCGCTGGGAGCCGCCACTGCCGACAAGGGCAACCTCATGCTGAACGGCGGCACGCTGGTGCTGAGTCGCGACAACATGAGCACCAACCGCCAACTGACCGTCACCGATACCGCCACCATCAGCATACAGCAGGCCAGCAGCTCGCTCTCGCTAAAGGGCATGGTCAGCGGCACGGGCTACCTGGTGAAAGATGGCAGCGGACAGCTGAACTTTACCTACGCAGGGACGAACAACTTTGCCGGACTCATCGTCAGAAAAGGCATCGTGGCGCAGGGAGCATGGAACAGCACCTTCGGCCGCAGCGGGTCGCCCATGCTTTTGGCTGGCGGCGAGGTTCACCAGATAGATGTCAACTCTACGACGGCCGTACCCACCTTCAACCATGCCGTCACCGTGCAGGAGGGCACCGTCAACAGGATTGTGGGCTCATCGCGCGGCCGTATCAACGGCTCGTTCAGCGGCAAGGGGGCGCTCACCATCGAGACCCGCTATGTGCGCTGCGACGTGGGCGCCGACTTCAGCCAGTTTGAGGGTACGCTGACGGCAAAGGGCAACGGCGGTAACTTCCGCCTGATGTCGAACGTGACCGACCTGTCGAAGGCGCATCTGGTCATCGGGGCCGGCACCACCGTGGCCCACTTTGCCGGCGGCAGCAACAATGCCGCCACGGTCACAACGAAGATTGGTGCCTTGGAGGGCACGGCTGCCGACGGCGTGCTGGGTGGCTCGGCAAGCAGTTATGAGGTGGGAGCCCTGGGCGAGAACACCACGTTCAGCGGACTGCTGCAGGCAGCCCGCATCACGAAGACGGGCACTGGGGTGCTGACACTGCGCAGCGACGGCCACACCTCGCCCATCACCGTCAGCGGCGGCACGCTGGAACTCAGCAACACCGCCTCCACCGCCATGACCAGCGGCACCATTACCGTTGGCAACGGTGCCACGCTCAGAGGCAACGGCATGGCGCAGACGGTGATCGTCAACAAGGGTGGCACCATCACCGGCGGCATTGCCACAATGACAGGCAAACTGCGCCTCGGCGGCAACCTGACGCTGGCCGGCGGCTCGACGCTGCTGTGCCGTCTGACAGCCAGCAGCAACAGTCAACTGGTGGTTAGCGGCAAGGTGACACACCAGGGCGACACCATCCTCATCGACATTCCCGCCAGCCGCACACTGCATGTCGGCGACGTCATCAGCGTGCTCTCTGCCGGCTCACAGACGGGCGACTTCGCGCTGAAAGTGGTCTCCGAGACTGCCGACTATGAGTTCGACACCTCATCGCTGCTCACCGACGGTACGCTCCGTGTTACTGGCACGGCAACTGGTCTGCGTGGTATCGCATCGCCCAACCAGCCCGTGGATGTCTATTCTCCCGACGGCACGAAGCTGCGCACTGCCGTTGTCTGGCAAGAGGCTCTTCGAGGTCTGCCCACAGGCATATACATTGTGAATGGAAAGAAAATAACACTAACCAAATAACTAAAGATACAACAGAAATGAGAAAGACTTTATTGAGCATCATGCTGCTGCCGTTGCTGGCAACGCTTGTGGCAGCACAACCGCAGTTCGGCGAGCGGCCGAAGCTGGTGGTGGGCATCGTGGTCGACCAGATGCGCTGGGACTACCTGTCGCGCTATTACGACAAGTTTACTGCCGACGGCTTCAGGCGGCTGATTGACGGGGGTTTCTCCTGCGACAACTGCCTCATCAACTACGTGCCTACGGTGACGGCTATCGGCCACACGTCGGTCTATACCGGCACCACACCGGCCTTCCATGGCATCTGTGGCAACAATTTTTATATTGACGGCAGGAAGACCTACTGCACCACCGACACAACAGTAGATGTGGTAGGCACCGACAACCGCGAGAAGGGGGCTATGTCGCCTCGTAACATGCTTTCTACCACCATCGGCGACCAGCTGCGCCTGCATACCGACTTCACGTCGAAGGTCATCGGCGTCAGCTATAAGGACCGTGGTGCCATCCTGCCTGCCGGCCACTCGGCCACGGCTGCCTACTGGCTCGACCTGAAGAACCGGCAGTTTATCACCTCTACTTATTATATGAAGGAGTTGCCGACATGGGCCGTGGAGCAGAACAAACTGCTGAAGAAGAACGAGGTGTTCAAGCGCGTAGGAAAGGACATCGGACTCTACCCGGAGTGCGGCGCCATCACCACCGACATGGCCATTGCTGCCCTGAAGGGTGAGCAGTTAGGGCACGGCCAGCAGACCGACATGCTTTGCATCAGCTATTCGCAGACCGACGTCATCGGCCATAAATGGGCCACCCGTGGCGAACATACCGACGGGGCCTACCTGCAGCTGGACCGTGACCTGGCCCGACTGCTGAGCGCCCTTGACGAACAGGTGGGCAAGGGTAACTACCTGCTGTTCCTGACGGCCGACCACGGCGGTGCCCATAACTTCCAGTACATGCAGGACCACGGTATGCCGGCCGGCAAGTGGCCAGACCCTGACATGCGCAAAGGTGTGGAGCAGGCCATCAGCAAGCGCTTCGGCAACACGCGCCCGGTGGTGGCCGCCGAGATGGACTACCGCTATTTCCTCGACCGCAAGGCTATTGCCGAACAGCAGCTGGACTACGAGCAGGTGAAGGCCGTGGCCATTGAGCACCTGCGGCAGCAGCCCCACGTGTGCTTTGTCGTTGACTTTGAGCGTGCTGCCCAGCAGAGCCTGCCCGCCATCATCCGCGACCGTGCCCTGATGGGTTATCACTACCGTCGTTCAGGCGACATCCTGGTGGTCACCGAGCCGGGCTACTACACCTTCGGTCACTATTCGTCGCCGGTGGGCACCACCCATGGCGAGTGGAATCCCTACGATGCCCACATCCCCCTGCTGTTCTATGGCTGGAAGGTGAACCACGGCGCCACCTCGCGCGAGGTTCACATCACCGACATCGCCCCTACCGTCTGCCAGATGCTGCACATCCAGCAGCCCAACGCCTGTGTGGGCGAGGCTATTGTTGAGGTAACAAAAGATTGAGACATTGAAAAACTGGAAGATTATAGCGTTCGACGCTGACGATACCCTATGGGACTGTCAGTCGCACTTTGAGGCGGTCGAGAACCGCCTCTATGCGCTGATAGCACCCTATTGCGACAATCCTGCCCAGGAGCTGTTCCGTACCGAGAGCGGCAACATGGCCGACCTGGGCTATGGCTGCAAGGCCTTTACGATATCCATCATTGAGACGGCCCTGCGCGTAGGCGGCGACCATATCGACAGCCAGCAACTGTCCGACCTTCTGGCCCACTGCAAGCGGCTGCTGCAGTTGCCGGCGACACCCCTGCCAGACGTAGAAAAGACGCTGGCTCAGATTGACGGCTACCGGAAAGTGTGTTTCACCAAGGGCGAGTTACAGGACCAGGAAAACAAGCTGCACCGCTCAGGGCTGCTCAAGTATTTTGACGACGTGGAGATTACCAGCGACAAGGGCCAGAAGGAGTTCCTGGCCCTCTGCGACCACCAGGACATCCACCCCTCTGAACTGCTCATGGTGGGCAACTCGCTGAAGAGCGACTGTGCACCGGCCCTGGCCATCGGTGCCTGGGCTGTCCACATCCCCTTCCATGTAACGTGGCAACTGGAGCACTTTGAGGACTTTGACCATCCGCGCCTGACGAAGATTGACCGTTTCAGTCAGCTACTGCAGTTGATATAAACCTCCAGAATTCAGGCAAATTCATAATAATTCGGATTCATTGCCGGAAAAACTGAAATCGTAAATTGTAAATCGTCAATTTGTAAATTAATTAGATGCTAGTAAAAACATATTGCGCTGCCGTCAACGGACTTGAGGTCACCACTGTCACCGTAGAGGTGAGCATGTCGCGTGGCGTGCAGTTCCACCTGACAGGACTGGCCGACACCGCCGTCCGCGAGAGCTACGACCGCATCAAGGCCGCCCTGGTGAACAATGGCTTCAAGATGCCTATGATGGAAATAACGGTCAACATGGCGCCCGCCGACATCAAGAAAGAAGGGTCGGGCTACGACCTGCCGGTGGCCGTTGGCATACTGGCAGCCGCCGGTAACGTGGACAGTTCACGACTGTCGCGCTTTATGATGGTGGGCGAACTGGGGCTGGACGGCCGCCTGCAGCCCGTCCGCGGTGCTCTGCCCATCGCCATTAGGGCCCGTGCCGAGCACTATGAGGGGCTTATCGTGCCTGTACAGAACGTGCGCGAGGCCGCTGTCGTCAACAATGTCAGTATCTATGGCATGGAGACGCTCCTGGACGTCGTCAACTTCTTCAACGGCGACACCTCCTACCAGCCGACGGTTATCGACACCCGCCGGGAGTTCTATGAGCAGCAGGGCCAGTTCGACCTCGACTTCAGCGACGTCCGCGGACAGGAGAGCGTGAAGCGAGCCCTGGAGGTGGCTGCCGCCGGTGGCCATAACCTCATCATGATTGGGCCGCCGGGCTCCGGCAAGTCGATGCTGGCCAAGCGCCTGCCCAGCATCCTGCCGCCCTTGTCGCTGGCAGAGAGCCTGGAGACGACGCAGATACACTCTGTGGCAGGCAAGCTGAGCCGCGACACCAGTCTCATCAGCCAGCGTCCCTTCCGTGCCCCCCACCACACCATCTCGCAGGTGGCTCTCGTCGGCGGTGGCAGCAACCCCCAGCCGGGCGAAATCTCGCTGGCCCACAACGGCGTACTCTTCCTCGACGAGATGCCCGAGCTGTCACGCAGCGTCCTTGAGGTGCTGCGCCAGCCGTTGGAAGACCGCAAGATTACCATCAGCCGTGCCAAGTACAATGTGGAGTACCCCTGCTCCTTCATGCTCGTGGCAAGCATGAACCCCTGTCCCTGCGGCTACTATGGCGACCCCACCCACCACTGCGTCTGCACCCCCGGCCAGATTCAGCGCTACATGAACAAGATCTCGGGTCCTCTGCTCGACCGCATCGATATCCACTGCGAAATCCAAGCGGTGCCCTTTGCCCAGTTGAGTCAGATGCAGCCCGGCGAGCCGTCAGAAAAAATCCGTGAACGCGTCATCAAGGCGCGAAACATCCAGACGAAGCGCTTCAGTAACCTCCCCCCTTCGGGGGGACCGAGGGGGGCTATCCACTGCAACGCCCAGATGACCGAGCGCATGCTCCACGAGTTTGCCGAGCCCGACGCCGCCTCCTTAGACATGCTCCGCATGGCGATGGAGCGTCTGAAGCTCTCCGCCCGCGCCTACAGCCGCATCCTCAAGGTAGCCCGCACCATTGCCGACCTGGAAGGCTCGGAGAAAGTTCACTCGCAGCACATCGCCGAAGCCATAGGGTATCGTAATCTTGACCGCGGCGATTGGGCTGAGCGGGGCATATAATTGAAAAGGTTTTTAATAATATGGTATGGACGAACAACAGAATATACAGCCGATGCAGTCGGACTTTGAGCAAATCAAGAAGACGGATGAGAACGGAAAGGAGTATTGGAGTGCAAGGGAACTGAGTACTGCAATGGGTTACAGCACTTGGCAGAAGTTCAATCGTGTGCTCAATAAGGCCATTCAGGTGGCTCAGAACAGAGGGATGGAAATGGACGAGCATTTTAACCAGACGGTTGAGATGGTTAAGTTGGGCTCTGGCACTTTCCGTGAGGTGGAAAACTGGCATCTGTCACGCCTGGCTTGCCTCATTATTGCAGAGAATGCTGATGGGAAGAAACCACAGATTCAAATAGCGCGGATATATTTCAAGGAACAAGTGCCTGCAACGGAACTCATTGAGAATCAGTTTTCTTCTAAGATTCTGCTTTATAAAACCAATCAGGGAGAAACACGTATTGAAGTGGTTTTCAACAGCGAAACATTCTGGCTTACACAGAAGCGAATGGCGGATTTGTATGGTGTGGATGTGAGAACAATTAGTTACCATTTGAAAGAAATTTTCAAAAGTGGGGAGCTAAAGGAGCTGGCAGTTATCCGAAAAATTGGGATAACTGCCGCTGACGGTAAGAACTATGACACGATGCTTTACAACCTCGATGCCATCATTGCCGTAGGCTACCGCGTGAACAGCTATCAGGCCACGCAGTTTCGCATCTGGGCAACGGCGCCGAATATGAAAAATTCCGTTTGGAACAAGACCGTGAATATTTGTCGGACTTCGATAAGGAGGTCAGGAAGTGGCGCGAAAAAGGATTGTTTGATGATTAAGAAAGACATGGCTTCAAGTTGAAGCTCTCCGTCCGCGGCGATTGGGCAGAGCGAGGGGTATAAATAAAGTTAAAACAATGAACGGATGCTTGCTTTATAATAAGATTATAATTATCTTTGCATAAAGTTTCAAGCCCTTTAGAATGAATGCGTTATGACGGTACCTAATCCTTTTATTACCAACGGATACATTTCTCCGCACTATTTCTGTGACCGTGTGGAAGAAACTGAATTGTTGACAAGACTGGTAACCAACGGCAACAACGTGGCCCTCATATCGCCCCGCCGACTTGGCAAGACGGGACTGATACACCACTGTTTTCAGCAAGAAATCATCAAGGACCATTATTACACATTCATCGTAGACATCTATGCCACCAAGAATCTGCAGGAGTTTGTCTATGAACTGGGAAAGACCGTTCTTGGCGTGCTGAAATCAAGAGGTCGTCAGGCATGGGAGAAGTTCCTGAATACGATAGGCTCACTCCGCAGCAACATCTCGTTTGACATCAACGGCAATCCAGAATGGGGATTGGGTGTGGGCGACATCAAGATGCCGGAGTTCACGCTCGACGAGATTTTTGCCTATTTAGAAGAGGCTGACAAGCCCTGTATCGTGGCTATTGACGAATTTCAAGTCGTTGCCGACTATCCTGACAACAAGGTGGAAGCCGTGCTACGTACAAGGATTCAGAAATGTCGGAATACATGGTTCATCTACTCAGGCTCGCAGCGCCACATGATGTCTGAGATATTTGTCTCTCCTTCCCGTCCCTTCTATCAAAGCACCAGTCTGATGTCTATTGAGCCTATTGACTGTGAGAAGTATGTAGCGTTTGCACAGGGGTTGTTCAGAGAGTATCAGAAAGAGATAACTAGAGAGCCAATTGTTGCTGTCTACCAACGCTATGAAGGTGTTACCTGGTATGTCCAGTCTGTCCTGAACGCGTTGTTTACACTAACAGAGCCTGGTGCGTCGTGTACGGAGGAGATGATAGAGCCTGCTATTCAGCAAATTATTACCCAGCAGGGTTTTGCCTATAAAGCCTTACTCTTTCAGTTGCCCCCAAAGCAAAAGGAAGTTCTGATGGCCATCTGCAAGGAGGGCAAGGCCGTCAATCTGACCTCCCGTCCGTTCCTACAGCGCTATCATCTAACTGCCAGTATGGTGCAGGGTGCCGTCAAAGGCCTCTTGGAAAAAGACTTCGTCACTCACGACATGGGAACCTATACACTTTATGACCAATTCTTTGCCCAATGGCTGATGCAACAGTAAGTATGAGCATAGGCATAGTTTAATAAAAAACCTAGCGTATGGATGTTTTCATTAGTTACAGTCGAAAGGATTATCAAGTAGCAGACCGTCTTTGCAGGGAGATGGACAAAGTCGGCATTTCTTATTTTATTGACAGGAAAGGCATAACAGGAGGCAAGCATTTTATCAAAACCATATCTCAGGAGATACTGTCTTGCAAAGTGTTTGTCTTTATTGGCAGCAGTGCGGCCTATCAGTCTATCTGGACAATGAAAGAGGTAACATTTGCCTTCCAAGAGAAAGGCGGGCAAAATGTGATCCCTATATTGACAGACCAGTCACCTATGCCCGAAGATTTGCGATTCCTCTTCACGACGACCCCATCTTCAGACAGGTGTTGTAGGTGGTGCCGTTAACCGTTACCGTCCCCTTGCTGTTGCTGGTGCTGCCCACGATGGTGAACCCGGAGTTGGCGTCGCTCATCAGGTCAACGATATATCCGCCCTGTGTAGCCGCTGCTGGCACGGGCTCCGGCTCTGGCTCCGGCTCAACGTCACCAACCGTTTCCATGCCCTGAATACTTATGAGCGACGACTGGTAGTTGGTGATGGCAGCCTTCAGTTCGGTGTTGACGTCATGGCTCTTGTCGTCCACGCTGTTATTGAAAGCCCAGTGGAAGTCGCCGCCGTCGGTACGGCCAGCCCAGCTGGTCACGATACCGGCCACCTGTCCCGGTTCATCGGGCGAAGAACTGTACATACCCTCTGCCGTATCGAAATTGTCATACACATGTCCGTCTTTGTAGGCGCCGTAGAAGAAGTCGCAGTTGTGTATCTTGCCAAATGGCTGTTACAACAGCAGATTTGCTCCACTGTATAGGTTTTTTGTAAAAAAGGGTGACACTTTTTTCCCATATCAGTTCGTATGCTGCATAAACAAGAACTTTATTGGCAATATCATGAGAGGAAATAACAGACCTAAAAACCTGTCAGATTGCCACAAATAATTCGTTTTGACTTTCAAAATATGCAAAACGAGTCTCAAAATCTGCAATTAGACTTTCAAAATCAGCAAAAATGTAGCAAAATCAACAAAAGTTTAATTTTGGCGACTTTTCTCCTTTGCCGTTTAAAACTTTTTTGTTATTTTTGCACCTAGAATTTAAAAAACACAAAATTCTGTGCCGGGTAAAAGCCTAAAATAGACAAACAAATAATAACCATCTTTTAACAAAAAAACTATGATTATGAGAAAAATGACGAAGCAGTTTTTTGCAGCTGCAGTGGCTTTAACAGCCTTTACCGCTTGCTCCGATTCAAACATTGCAGAACTTGAGCCGGGAGTCGTTGAGTCAGAACCCATTGCCAAGGTCATGAACACTGCCGTGCTGACCAATGCCAACGGCGAGCAGATTTCATCTGTGTCGGCTGACTTCGGCACCTATTACCTGGACATCAATACCGATGCCTACTGGTATATAGAGACCGAGGACAACATGGAGTTCACACCCACCAAGATGATGGGTCACGGTAGCGCGCGCGTACCGGTATTGATAGGTAACAACTGGGCAGGCAGCCGCCAGCTGTCTTACAAGGTGAAGTTCATCGGCGAGGACGGCCAACCCATTCAGAATGCCACCCGTGCTGACGGCGACGGCGGGCAGGCTGTGAACCAGGACTCTAAGACCAGTCTGGCCGACTTCGAGAAGATTATCAACTCGAACACCTTTGTCGGCTATGGTTTCAACCCTTCCAAGAACGCTATTCCTGAGCTTTGCACCGGCATCATGGTGTTCAAGATGGACGACCTGAACAAGACGCTTAATGTGAAGAACAGCCTTTCGCCGCAGTCAAAGCAATACTATTACTATTCCCACTCTGACTCTGTGCTGGACAAGGTGATTGCCGTCAATGGCCATATCGGTGGTAACTTCAACGTGGTCAAGCTGGGTCTGGATTTGAACAACCTGAAAATTGCCAACAACGAGAATTATGAAAGCACCCTTATTCAGAAGTCGCTGACCCGTACGCTTTACAGCCGTGAACTTGAATATGCTAACGTTCAGAACGACGAGAGCAACTTCACCGATGGTTACAAGTATTACAGAGACCGTTTCGTTAAGCAGTTTACTGCCGCTGCTGACGATGCAGCAAAGACGCAGGCATGCAAAGATTTCTTTGCTGTCGTCGGCTCACACTTCATTTCAAAGGCCCTCTTAGGCTGCGAGCTCGACTATCGTATGGAGTTCAGCTCTTCCAAGGTTAAGAAAGTGTTAGACGTGAAGGCCGCCCTTGACTTCAAGTGGCAGCAGCAGGTGAAGGACACCGCCGCCGTTGACAGTGCTGCTCTGGCACAGCTCAAACAGAAGCAGGACAGCGCCAAGAACTTCTTCATCAAGGGCGATGTACAGTATAGCGACTCTACATTCAATGCAGCCACCTCAACCACGGCTAACGTGAAGGCACGCGGCGGTGATGTGGAGAAAGTGAACATCCTTACCACTGGCGGCTCACTGCTGAATACCGAACTGGCAGCTTGGATGCTTTCCACCGAACCTGAAAAGGCCACGATGACGTATATGGATGTTCAGCCTATCTACCTCCTGTTCATGAAGGATGAGGAGAAGTCCATCTACAACTTCCTCAGGGACCTGATTGAAAAGGAATACAACCTGAGCCCAGTTGTAGGCGACTACGGCAAGCTGGAATAACGCTTCAGCCTGAAAAAAATTGTTTTCACCCAGTTTTGACTGTTAAAGCTATTATATAATATGAACAGGAACATATCCCACTCGATGCTGGTGCTTGCTGCCGCCCTTGCGGCAGCCTGCTCCGGCAGCGAGGATATGACAGGCAGTGAGATGGCCGCCGGCGAGAGCAGCAATGCTCCGTTCTTCCTTCTCGGAGCCCCTGGTGACGGCACGGTAAATGCCGACGCATCATACCAGGAGTACACTGCCGTCATCAACGTGCCGGGCAAGTGGTCGATAGCGACTACGAAAGGACTGGCGAATGTCTATCCGTCATCAGGCGAAGGTCCTGCCACGGCTATCGTTCAGGTGGGTGAGAACTGGGGGGCAGTACGCGAGAACGTGCTGACGCTCACTACCCAGGGGTCAGCGACGCGCGCTGCCGGTGACGCTGGGTATCAGGTGTCTGTCGTGCAGTCAGTCAGTCCCACGCTGGACTCCATCTCGACGATATTCTCCTCAAACAAGGGTGCCGGCTACAGTTACATGCCTGGCGGCGACTATTGTGACGGAGCCATGGTTCAGCTGTTCAATCTGTCAACCCTTGACAGCATACAGCGTGCCACGGGCATCAGGCTGATTGAAGATGTCATCTTCCCGCAGACGAAGCAGACGGTGATAACTGCCGACAGAGAGTCGGCACTTACCAATATGCTGATTGTCAACGCCTCAGCAGGCGTGAACTACAGTTCGGTGAAGGGCAGTGGCGGTGGCAGCGTCAGTGTGGGTGTAGGCAAAGGCCATGAGGAGAAATCCAAGAGCAAGTACGCCCTGAAGCGTATGAAGACCACGCAGTTCACGCGCGAGATTGAGTACATGAACATCATGGCCCTGGTAGAAAAGGCCACCACGGATGAAGAGAAGCAGAAACTGCTGTCGCCGGGCTTCCTTGCCGTTCAGAAAAGGTTTGCCGACGACATTGCCGCCCAGGAGGGGAATACGACGAAGCAGTATGACATCTGCGACAAGTTCCTTGCCGAGGTAGGCCCTTGCTTCATCAGCAAGGCAGTCATGGGCACGGTGCTCGACTATCAGATAAGTGTTGACAGCACGGCGCTGCGCGACACGCTGGGCGTGAAGGTGGCCCTTGAGGCCAGTTTCCAGGCCCAGGTGAAAACCAAGTCGGTAGAAGGAGAGGTCTCGTTCGACATCGGCGTCTCCAAGGAAGCCAAGGAACTGATGTCGAAGACCACGGCCACTGTCAAGGTGCGTGGCGGTGATGTGAGCAAGGTATGTATCCTTGTCACCGGCGGAGAGTTACTCGACAGCGACGTCACGGCATGGCAGAACAGCTGTCTTCCCACACGTGCCGTCATGGTCGACATGACGCTGGTACCCATCTATACGCTCATTACCAATGCGTATGCCCGTGAAGTGCTGACGGACTACTTTACTGTGAAAATGAGAAATTGAGAAATTGTGACATGATGAACCGTTTATACTATATTCTCCTACTTGCCGGCGTGCTTGGCATAGCCTCATGCAGCCAGGACGAACTGCTGACAGATGCAGAGCAGGCGGCCCTTAGCCGCAAGGCTGCCGAAGCAAACAGGCAGCAGGCATCGGTGTCGGTCGACTATGAGTCGCGCCTGCTGGCCCCTCCGGGCTTTGAGCGCGGTGTGGGCTACAGTTACGCCACAGGAGCAGAATATCTGGAAGGTGTGGCCTTCAACATCTTCAACCTCAACTATCTGGACTCCATCCAGTATGTCAAGGGTCTGAACCTCGTCAGCGACGACTACACGCCGTACACCGAGGAGCAGGTCATCACCGGCGAAAGCCGCAGTGCCGTGTCGAACCAGTTGTCAATCACGGCAAGCATTGGCGTCAACGCCATCGTAGCCGACATCAAGGTGACGGGCAATTACTCCAAGGGCAGCGTTGAGGAGAGCCAGTCGGTGTTTGCCATGAAGCGCACCAAGCGCGTGGCCTACTGCCGCGACCTTCAGTACAAGAATGTCATAATGTACTACAAGGAGACGGGCGACAGTCTGGTATTCTCGCCCGGCTTCTATGCCGACTGGAAGTTGCTGGAAGGCAACAACACCGATCAGAGCAACGTGGACAACCAGCAGGTGCTTAATTTCGTCAGGAAATGGGGGCGCGGCTTCGTAGCCCGCTCCTTCATGGGCGGCGTGCTGGAATACACCTTGCAGATAGACAAGTCGGTGCTCAGCGAGAACATGAGTGTGGGCATGGCCCTTGAGGCCAGCGTAGGACTCATCGCAGGCGTAGAGTCGTCGACAAGCATGCAGAGCCAGAGTTTCCAGTCGGTTTCGCGCGACCGCTACAACCTTGACCTCCACGTCCGTGGCGGCGATGTGCAGGCCGTCACCGATGTGCTGGCCGGAGCAAGCACATCGCCCGAGGGCATCAAGGAGTGGATGGCCAGTGTCGACTTTCCCCCCGTGCCCGACAGCGACCAGCTGAAGCGGTGCGCCATGACCGACGTGAAGATAGCCTCCATGGCCTACCTCTTCACCGGAAAGGTGCAGGAAAGAGTGAACTATATTTTGCGTACTTACACGAAATAGGAAAGAAATCAGGAATCAGGTATGAAGTACACCTTATTATATATATATGTAGCAGTAGGCATGTTGGCAATAGCATCATGCAGCAGCGATGACGATCTGCGCGACGTCCCTGAAATGCCCCAGACGGCTGCCGCCCGCGAAAGCGACGGGCCGGAGTCGTGGCTTACCAGGGCCAAGACGCCCGAAGATCTGAAGGCAGTAGAAGAAGCCGTCAGTGCCATTCGCGGTGCCGGCTACACCTACCGGGATCACGAGTTATACTGTGTCGGCACCGATATGGAGGTGTTCAACACCCGTCATCTGCGCGATATGGAGAAGAAGTACAACACCTCCTATATCGTTGACGACTATATGCCTACCACCGACCAGAAGTTCTACTACAGCGAGAGCGTCAATTCCCTGAAAGACTCGCTGTCGCTCGACATTGGTATCGGTATAGGCGCCGGCGTGTTCTCAGTAGACCTTGAGGTGGGCTTCAACAAGAACAGTTTCGAGACCAAAAAGAACTACTACTCACTGAAGCGCATGAAGCAGAGTTACTTCACGCGCGAAATGAACTACCTGAACCTGCGCGAACTGGCGGCCAGCGCCGTTGCCGCCTCTTCAGTGGCCAAGACCTATCCCAGCATGGATGCCGACGAGATGATGAAGGCGGTGCCCATCTTCGGCGAGGTTTACGCGCCCGGTTTCGCCAGCGTAATGCAGCAGTTTGTCCGTAAGATTCATGCCGCCCCCTCGGCCTTCGCCGCCAGCGGCATCTGCCGTGAGTTTATCGAGCAGGTAGGCTACGGATTCGTCAAGCGTTCCGTCTTAGGCTGTACGCTCGACTACTACAACACCACGACCATGGACTCCGTGTCTAACTCGCTCGACGTGAAGGTGGCCCTGGAGCTGGCCGTTTCTGTCAAGATTATCACCGTCAGCACCAGTATCGATGTCCAATACAAGGATGCTGCCATGAAGTGCAGCCGCAACTCAGAGAGCCATGTCAGTGCCCGTGGCGGCAATGTGTCGCTCGTGTCGGCATTCACCACGGGTCAGGCGGCAACACTCGACCCGACGACACTGCGTGACTGGCAGAAGTCTGTGACGCCCCAGGATGCCGCCCTCATCGACATCCGCCTGGTGCCTATCTATGAGGTTATCTACGATACCAAGGCTCGCACCATCCTGAAGAACTACATGGAGAAATCACTCAACAACTACGAGGACGACTAAGAGTTAGGAGTTAGGAGTTTGGAGTTTGGAGTTTGGAGTTTGGAGTTTGGAATAAAGAATTAAGAGTTATGTGCGCGAAAAAAGTTATATCATACTTACCACTTGTCACTTTTCTTTTATCGCTGTCCTTCGTTTCCTGTACCGACGACATGACGGACGCCGATGCCGGCGAGAACACGCTGACGAGAGCCTATTCGCCGGAGCAGATTAAGATGCAGCGACTGGGATATGCCTTCAATGCCGCCGGCAACGTGATGAACGACAGCAGTTTTTCTGACAATCCGATTATCAACATGGACAGGCTCATGGCAGCCGAAGCAACCTGTGGAGTGATTGTCAACTCAGAGCGCCGCCATTACACGTCGATGGACGTGTTCAGCGCCAATACGCTGCAGGAACTGGGCAATTCTGAGACGAAGTACACCATCGACGGCTCTGATGCTATGGGCTGTGGTAAGTATTTCCGCGAGAACACCATCTTTACTAATATAAAGTGGCACAACAGTTATAAGGCCCACGTGTTCATCAAGCATATCATGGCTACCAAGACCATCGACGTGGGCATCCTGCGCTATCTGAAGTTAGACAACCTGAACAGTGCCGAGAACGTGCTCGAAGAAGAGTTCCGCAATGCCGTTGCCGAACTGGTGAAGGGCGGAGAGAGTGGTCTCACCGAGGAAAAAGCCACTGCGTTTTCCGAGAAGTACGGCACCCACCTCGTCGTCTCCTCCAATCTTGGCGGCATGATAGAGCTGCAGATGGAGATTGAGCGCGATTCCTGCGTTGACAAGGAGTACACCACGCAGCAGGTCACCGAGATTATCCTTGGCGAGAAGGTAACAAAGACCACCAACTCGAAGGTTATCGAGAGAATAACCAAAAACACCGTCCAGTATCATGGTCAGGTCAATGTGAAGGGCGGCAATAAGGCCGACTGCGACAAACTCCACAGGACCTTCGACCAGACCAAGGCCGAAGCCGTGAAAATTGGCGACGGCGACTATTATGGCTGGGCCAACAATGTCAGCATCGAGCCTGACAACTATAACGCCTCCTTCGTCAGCGGCCGTTTCGTGCCGTTGTATGAGCTGTTTGAGAATGCCGACACCCGCGTGATTCTGCGCAAGGTCTATGAGATGTACATGAAGAAAGAGGCACCCACACAGGAAATCTATGAGCCCGACTACGGTATCATGCCTGTCAAGGGCAACTACGGCCCCGATGTGCGCGTAGCCTCACAAGGAACAGACAAAGCATGTATCATCTGTCAGGAATATGTGCCTTCCATCCGCAGCGACAAGCCCTGTATCGTGGCCTATCCGCTGATACGCGGTATCGACAACAACGTGCGCCCATACCTTTATGCAGGCCTGTTCATCGGCGACGAGAGCCACCGTCCCGGCCGCGTTATCTGGGAGGGCAGCGCCTCGGTATACACCCCTTCCGACAGCATCTTCTTCGAGAGCGACAGCACCGCCATCCACGAACTCTTCGACCCGGACACCCATGCCCTGAGGAACGTGTACTTCTACTGGAATGCCGTTCATGCGACGCCCTGTCCCACGAAAGAAGAGGCCCCCAAAGCCTATGCTACCACCGTGTTCAAAGCTCAGCCTGAGCCGCTGAGCAGCGCCACCACCTTTGCCAAGGTAGCCAGCACGTTCTGGTCAGTGCGCCCGGTGGAGATGAAAAACGACTCGCTTCTGAAATACTGGCAGGGTGACACGGCGTTTGTACAATTCGCAAGAGACAAATACAAAGATTATGGCGGGGTGCTCTACAAGAGCGGCAACTATAACTTCTGTCTGGTTGACGGCGGCGACAACATCAAGCGCGTCGGCAACGTGACAGACGACAATGAGGGCAACAAGCAGTGGATTGACGCCGTGAGCCAGTCGGTCAAGGCGATTGGTCTGAACGAGTGGCTGCCCTCAGTGGAAGAGTCGAAAAGCATCACCAAGATGCTGGGCAACCGCATGAGCATCTTCTACAGCCACGCCTACGACGGCCGCAACATGCTCGGACTCGACTGGCCTACGGGCTACTGGGTCATCTCGCATCCCAGCCAGACGTCGATGGCTGTCAATCCCACACAGAACGACGGTCAGGGCATGCCTGTGCTGACCAACGACGCTGGTCAGGCACGTATCATGCGCCTGAGTGGTTCAGGAACCGACCTGCTGCTGGAATATCCGGAGTATGTCAGGTCGTTCAACTACTCCGACCAGGTGTTCTTTAAGTTCTTCCCCATATATATAACGAATGACCAGTTCTGAGAATTGAGAATTGAGAATTGAAAATTGAGAATTATGATGACCTATAATGATGTAAGACAGACGAGCGTGAAGACAGGAATGCTGGTGAAGTTGCTGTGTGCAGCAGGCTTCATGGTTCAGGCTTCACTGTACACTTCCTGTTCACGAGAGGATGACATGCTGGAGGCCATGGAGGAATACGACCCCCAGAATGCCAACGGCACCTACAGCGAGGAGCACTGGAAGAAGCTGCATGCGGCACAGCGCCAGGCATACATCGGCGACCTGTATCGCAGTTACGGTGTGGGCTACGGCTATAACGGCACAGGCAAGTACAGCGACTACGACGAGGTGCGCGACCGCATCATCGACATGTCGTATATTCAGCAGTTCGACCGCGAGCACGGCTCTGCCACCATCGTCGACGACATCTCACCGTCGTCCTACCATCATGTGTACAGCGGCAAGGATGCCATGACCATCTGCGAGAAGCTCACCATGAACTCATCGGTGAAGGTTGATGCCATCCTCTTCCAGGGAGAAGTCAAATCGACCTTTAACAAGACCGACATGACGAGCGATGAGTTTGCCTTCTGCACCATCCACGACGGTCTGACCTTAGCCTCGCGCCATCTCGAGCCCTACGACCTCTACTATATCGCACGCGAGCATCCCGAGGCCCTCTCGCCCGGATTCCTCCGTTATCAGGAGTTGGCGTCGGCAGCCATCAAACAGGGAAATCTGACCGAGGCCATGCGCATCGTCCAGAACATGTTCCAGACCTACGGCACCCACATCATCTACCATGCCAAGTTGGGCGGTAAACTGAAGTTCAGCACCACCATGAACCGCCATGTCGTAGACTCTCGCAACACGCTCGACGAGCAGTCCAGCGTATCGTTCCTCTATTGCATCGGCACTACGGAGGGTACGGAGACGTCGGACTGGGTTATCAACACCAGCACCGACCGCGAAACCCATATCGAGGCCCTCGGCGGCAACAGTGCCCTCGCCCTGCAACTGGCTGGCCTGCACGACAGTGATGACCAGGCGCTGAAAAGCCGCGTGGTCAACGAGTGGTTCCAGTCGCTCAAGTTCGACCCCAACGCCGACAAGGATGACAACAATGTAGAACTGATTGACATCAAGGTGGCCCCCATCTCCGACCTCATCGTTGATCATGAGGTGGCCAATCTCTACAGCCGCATGGTAGGCAAGCACATCACCTACGAGAGCAATGTCATGCCGCGTGCCCGTAATCGCATCTTTGCCAAGATACCCACCTCGGCCCTTAGGCTTTCCGACCACTCCGTCACCAACCGGGTGGAGGCCCAGAATGAGATTATCGGCGAGATTATCAATGAATTTGTCCACAACGTAGAGTACACGGTGTTCTACCCCACCCTGGGCGGCAAGATGTGCCGCGAGGGGCTGGGTCGCCGCTGTAGCGACGACAGCCTGTTCACCATCACGTGGCAGTATCTCGATGGCGCCGAGAGCCGGGCGAAGGCATACGTCACGCCGCTGGTACGCCTCAACTACGATGACCATATCTATTATAACAACGGCGAGATCGACATTGCACCGGCCGACGACGAGACGGTCTATACGTCCAACGTCACCATCAGCCAGGGTGCCATCTATATGTGGAACGATACCTGCGTGGCCAACATGAAGATTGGCCCCTACTTCCTCCACCAGGGTGTGATGGCCAACACCAGCAAAGACAAATCGGCCATGAACACCATACGCACCCTGCTCAAGGATATCCCTGTGGGCTATGAGATTGCCGATACCAGCAAAGTCAACGAGATACTGAACTTCATGTACCACTCGGGCGAGGTGTTCAACTCTGACCGTATCAAGTGGAACGACGTACCCTCGTTCTTCAGCTACAAGCGCTTTATCATGTTCGACAAACAGAAAAACCAGTATGGTATTTTCCGCTTGGAGCCTCACAACGCCACTGTCAGCCCGATGGCACTGGAGACCATTGGCCAGGCTCTGCTGCAACGCAAGAAAGACTTCAAATTCATGTAGTAAATTGAGAATTGAGAATTGAAAATTGAAAATTGTGAATTGTCAATTGTGAATTGTGAATTGATAATTGTGAATTGTTAATTGTGAATTGTTAATTGTGAATTGTTAATTGTGAATATAGATATGATGACAAAAAGAGCAATCTTATATTTCTCACTCCCGCTGCTCTTCGCTGCCACTGCCATGGCGCAGGGCATGTTGACGGAGATAAAAGTCGTGGCAGTACAGGAAAGCGACAGCCTGGCACCTAACATCCAGGGCTATACCGGCGCAGACAATTTCGACCTGGACTTCCGCAAAGGCCGTGGCGGCGGCTATGTGTTTGCCGTCTTCAAGCATACCAACGATACGGCTCAATACATCACCGACGTGGTGGTGACCGCCAACCGGAAAGACGACTATGGGATGGCGTACAATGATGGCGACAGGAAATTCATCCCCGCCCCCTTCTTCCAGGCCAAGGCACGCAAAGACGGAACGTACCGTGGCGGACTCAACGGACGCGACTACCTCTGCTATGGCGGCGCCTACTCGAAACAGCCCCACGTCTATTACACCCGCAGCGGCAACCAGGACTTCAACAACAAGGTGCTCAAGGATGCCTACATCGCTACCAGCAGGCCTGAGAGACTGGAGGACAACCAGAAGTTGGACGGCCCCCATGCCGGCGGTGGGCGTTACTTTGTCTTTACCTGGCATACCCACGAGTCAAAGTACAAGTCGATGAAAGACATTAACTGGCACAAGCATTACTGTGACCGCGACAACTGCGGACTCACAAAGATTGAGCCACACAAATTTCCACAGCTCTACGGCAACGACACCTGGATGATACTGTCGCCGACAGGCACTGCCAAAGATTCGCTGATATCACAGTCGCACTATAAGAAATGTGATGAGTGCGGACAGATTGTCTATGACAAGCACAAATGGGCAACCTTCTCGTCTGACTGGAAAACCCACAACAAGCGGTGCCTGATCTGCGACTATGTAGAGGCAGCCGACCACGTCAGTTTCGGCAAGCAAAAGCTTCCCGTCGACGAGTACTCGCACATGATTTTCTGCGCTGACTGCGGCTTCCTCGAGAAACTGCGCCATGAGTTCAGCAACGACAGCAGAGTCCTCAGGCAAGACTGCGAGCACACCCTCGTGGAGTATGTCTGCAAGCAGTGCTACCACCATGCCAACTTTGAGGAACCCGGCATCGGGCACGACTTCGACGACTTTGGCATCTGCCGCCGCAAGGACTGCCTACACCCCTATGAACAGCCCAAGGTGGAGACGCAGGGTGCCGACAGCACGTATGTCATCAAGACCTTCGGCAACCTCTACTGGATAGCCGACTACGTGAACAACCGCCGCCCCAAGACCAATTTCCGCCTGGCCAACGACCTCGTTGCCGATAACTTCATGCGGCTGCCGTGGATACCTATCGGCAAGAACGACAGCACGGCCTTCCAGGGAACCTTCGACGGTGGCGGCCACGTCATCTCCATGCTCCAGACGGAAGAGCCTGTGGCCGGCTGCGGCTATCGCGGACTCTTCGGCGCCATCGGTAAGGGCGGCAGTGTGACGAACGTGACGCTTGCCGCGTGCGACATGCGAGGCTGGGACAATATCGGTGCTGTTGCCGGTGTCAACGAAGGCACGGTCAGCAACTGCCATGTGGCCTTCTCTATCATGAGCTCTATCGGCAGCGGCATGAACCTCGGCGGCATCTGCGGACTGAACAGGGGCACCATCTCAGGCTGCACCACGAGAGACGATGTCTGGGTAGGCGGCGCACGCGACTATGCCGGCGGCATCTGCGGCACCAACGATGGTGGCAGTCTTACGGGCAACACCTCCCAGGCTATCTGCGGCAGTGGCTCTGATGCCGAACTGCCAGCCACGGCATCTGAAAAGATTGAGTAGTAAAAGTTAAATGTTAAAAGTATAGAATCAAGAGATATGGGCAGGAAGTATATTTACCTTTTTACTGTTTTAGCGTTTTCCCTATTCCACTTTTCCGTGGTGCATGCTGCCGATTTGAGCACGATTGGGTTTCCATGGGAAGGTGGTACGACCAGCGACGGTATCATTGTGGCCAAACCAACTTTTGATAATTTCACCCGGATGGAGGGTAAGAACACCCTAAAGGCTAAAAATGGCATTACAGATGCCAAGATGTCGTTTGCGGTCTATGTCCCTGACGGGAAAGTGGCAAGCCTCAGATACAAGGTTTTCTCCAAGGTCACAGCCAAGAGTGGGAAGTTGCCTAAGACCAGCATCTCCTTCTCAGTGAAGCTCGGCGACAACGACCGAAAGATATATCATAGCGGCAACACCTGGTTCCGGTATAGTTCTGACGAAGTCCTTATTCCGGCAGGCGACCACAATGTGTATATCGAGATGCATTACGATGCTCCAGGCTGCAATACGACAGGAACGCTCGAAAACTTTTCTATTCACGTCCACCAATACAGCGACTATCAAATAGCCCGCGAACCTATATGCGGCGTCACTGGCCAGAGCTTCGCCAATTGTGACATCTGCGGCAAACAAGCCTCGTTCGACGTGGCCCCATCATATGAGGAGCACGAACTGGTGGTACAGGAAAGAACGAAAACCAGTTGCCTGAGCATGGCTGACACCATGAAGGTGTGCAAGCATTGTCCGTATACAGCTATCACAAGCGCCGACGAGCCGGAGGAACACAAATTCGACGCAAATGGTCATTGTAGCGTGTGCGGCCTGCATATTCCTAAAGCCAATGCCGACGGCACGGCCTATGAGATTTACGATGCCGGCGAGATGCGCGTGCTGGCAGAGTTGCTGTCGCTGGGCCGTATTCGCGGCGACATCGGCATCGACATCAAGAACGACCTTGTGTTCAACAAGGATATCGTCATGCTGCCCTTAGGCACCTACGACCACCCGTTCCAGGGTGTGCTCAACGGTAACGGCCACCGCATCAGCGGTATCGTCAACTCCTATTCGAGCGTCGACTGCCTGGGCTTCGTGGGCGTGGCTAAGGGAACGGTTCTCTCGCATGCTGTCATCGGCAACCTGATCTTCGACATCGGCAACACCTTGCAGGGAACGGCCTGTGTGGGCGGCATAGCAGGTTACGCCTCAGAATGCGACATCGTCAACTGCGCCAGCTTCGGAGCCTTGGAAGGCACCAACTTCGTGGGCGGCATCGTGGGCTATGCCGACAAGCAGGTGAGCATCATCAACTGCGGCTCTACAGCCACCATACGCACCAAAGGCAAGTGGAACACCATGGTGTGCAACATGCCTTTCGGCCACATCCAGAACAGCTACGGTGCAAGCACCAACAGCCGTGGCGGCACCCTCGACGAACTGCCTACCACCACGCTGCGCCACTGTTTCTCCACACAGGGCAGCGCCGAAGGTCTGAAGCGGGTTGCTCAGAACGTGCTGACCTCATACGACATGATACAGATGCTTAACGAGGAGAGCGAGAACCCCTGCTTCATGATGTCGGAAACCGACCACTATCCTGTCCCCGTGGTGGCCACCTCCGTGCCTGCCAAGGCCAGCCGTCTGGCCAGGGTACCGGCACTTGAGCCGATTGCCGCCTCACGCCGTGCCGCGGCAGCCGCCGATGGCGACAGCTCTGATGAGACTGTCGAGAACAGCAAGAAGGAGTCGCAGGTGGTCAGCGGCTACGTCGACCCCAACTCACCCTCCCGCTTCTATAAGACCATAGCCGAGGTCATGAGCGAAGACTCCAGCCTGTATGCCGATTTCGACCGTACATATATTATCACGAAGAGCGTTCCCGAGGGCTTCCACATGGGCGACAAGATTAGCGGAGGCAATCTGCTGGGCTTTGAGTCCTACTTTATTCCTGCCGACTCTGCCTACCTCGGCATGAGAGAGTACGAAATCACAGGCGATAAGGTGAAGCCCCAGACAGAGGCCGTCTATTATCCTGAGGAGGGCAATGAGCACATCGACGAATACACGGTTGACGACAGCGGTGACTACTCACTCACGGCGCGCACCAGTTTCAAGAACGACTACGACGTCATCTACCAGGAAAGTGTTGAGGGTGTGCTGAAGACGGCATGGAGCATTGAGACACGCATTGACGACGAGAGCAATATCGCCTACACCGCCGGCTATTCCTATGACCTCGAAACGGGCGAAACCTATCTGGAATTCAGCGAGTCATACAACATTGAGGAAGGCAATACGGGAGACGGAGCCTACACTGAGTATTTAGACAGCCTCAGCAATACCATTCATATCATCTACACCACTGTTGACAACGAGACCATGACCGGCAGCCGTGAGCACTATATCCTGCGTGCTTCCGACCAGTACCTGCTGGAAATACGTTCGGAGAGCATGATTGGCGGTTGGCCGGTATTGACCGATGGCATCTACTTCATCTACGATGATAACGATGCACTCGTGCAGTCTGTCGTTTACGGCCAGGATGAAGCGTCGACGACAGGCGAGATGAGCCTCATGCAGTATTACGAATACATTGGCAGCTGGCAGAACAACTCGTTCCCGACGTCTATCAAGATGCCATCTGTTGAAAAACCGTCGTTGCAGCAGCGGTTAGACACCAATGTCTACGACATGCGGGGCCGCGTGGTACGCCGGGTGACCGACATGAAGGATCCGTTCAACGGCCTTCCCCACGGTGTCTACATCTACCAAGGCGCTAAGTATCTGAAGCGGAATTGACAATTGAGAATTGAGAATTGAAAAATGAGAATTTCAATTCTCAATTCGTAAATAACAGATCCTAAATCGAATACCCTAAATCGTAAATAGTAAATCGTAAATCGTAAATCGTAAATCGTAAATAAATGAAGTTGTCCAGAATCCTATCGTCACTGATGCTACTCGTGTCAGTCAGTGTGTCGGCCCAGACACACACTGTGATTTCACGCGAAAACATTGAGCACGGGAAAATTATACTTCCTGACCAGGTAGTTGCAAAAGACTCCATGGTGTCCGTCACTTGCGAACCGCACGATGGCTATGGCTTGTCTAAAGGACTCTACTATGCCGTCAAACAAGCTAACGGTAATTATTCCGGCCCCACTTTGGCTGAAAACCATAGTACGAACCCCGATGACCGTGGCAACAAGGCGCAGCTGTTCAAGTTCAGGATGCCCAACGCCGACGTCATGGTGTGGGCCACCTTCGTCCCCTTGCGCACCATGGTCATTCATCCTACTGCCGGTGGCACGTTAGAGGCCGAATATGGATTCCAGACCTCTTCCAAAGACACGGTGCTGCACAATGTTGCGGGGTTCCCCATCAGGCTCAAGTGTACTCCAAACAAAGGCTATGAACTTCTGGACTTGAACGTCAAGAACCTCGACCGCAGCCGCTGTCAAAAGACGTCAGAATCTGTCTTCACCATTTACATGCCCAGCGAAAACGACACCGTGCATGTAACGCCCATCTTCGGCAAGGAGATATGTGCTGTCACGTTGAAGGCCGATACCAACATCGTCAAGGTGAACCTGACGAACACGATGCCGAAGTCGCGTGAGGAGATTGGCGTTACCCTGCTGTCAGACAGCCGCTATATCCCCGTCAACTTCTCCGTCACGGGCAGCAAGTCGTGGTGGCGCGTGGGCACACCGCAACGGGAGAGCGACGGCCGGTGGAAGGTGGAATACCGCATCAAGGTCGACCTGCAGGACATCACTGTCAGCGTGGGTCATCTGCCGGTCTATTCCTTCACCGTTAACGACATGCTGAAGTCCGGTCGTGTGCAGACCTATATACCTGAGATGATTCCCGACTTCCCCGGCGTGGCACGCTCGGGGCAGCTGGTGCCCGTGGTGTTCAAGATGCCTAACGGCTTCAGTGCCAGCTACACGGCCAAGTCAGGCACCGGCCCCCTGCAACCGACGATTTACCATAACGCCCTGGAGAACAGTTTTGCTGACGAGGGCATGAAATACTGGAAAGAGTCCAACAGCTACATCGGCAAGGGCCTTGCCATGAAGACAGGTACCGATTCCGTAGGCAACAGCTATTGGCGCACCAGCGTGTGCAACAGCATGTCGCAGACGGTGGAGCTCTCCAGCCGTACTTTTCCTGCAAGCGCCAAGAGCGGTAACAATCTGAAGATTGCAGTCATTGCCAGCATCAATCCGCGCTATGCCCAGAAGGCCTTGGTTACCGTCGAGGCCAGCGGCGAGAAAATAAGCCCCTCGGAGTGGGTGGTGGCCGACCTGAGCAAACAGGAAGACGGCTGGCAAACCGTGTTTACGACGGGTGAGGTCAACGCCCAGGCCAGCACGCTGAATTACGTTGTTACCGGCGAGAGCGACGACCAGAACAAGAGCAACAGCTTCGACGGTCCGGTATTCGACGACCTCTGCCTGCTGCTCCCCACAGAGGCAGATGCCATCAAGGACGAAGACGTGCTTGTCTTCAAGGTAACCGACAACGACGTCACCATCGACTTTAGCCCGACAGGGGGCAGTGAGAGCATGGTGAGAGTCGAGCAGAAGGAGCACGCCAACATAACCCTGCACAACACCGCCACGGACGAGCGGGGCGATTCTGTCAAGGCCATGAAGAAAGATGTCATCGTCATTGAGGGAGAGTACGATGGCGACTCAGCCATCTACGGCATGCAGTGCCATAAACTGGTGCCAGCCAGCAATGGTGCCCGCAGCGCAGCCCGCCCAGCCCGCTCAGACGATGACGA
>Ga0310697_10001139_pt1 | contig 32351 bp, 30 predicted proteins | sample 172DNAGHGlowgp2_FD_203883 | JGI IMG/M metagenome (GOLD analysis project Ga0310697, IMG submission 203883) | Sheep rumen microbial communities from Palmerston North, Manawatu-Wanganui, New Zealand - 1728 DNA GHGlow gp2 (v2) (version 2) | ecosystem: Host-associated > Mammals > Digestive system >... | reverse complement strand
GCGTTTTACCACGGCCGATGTGCTCAATGCCATCTGCGACAAGCTCGTAAGCCGTCACCCATTCATCTTCCAGCCCGACAGGTACGAGGGAGAGAGCTGGGAGCAAATCAAGATGCACGAGGGCCGAAAGTCGGTTCTTGAAGGGGTACCCACAAGTTTGCCCCCACTGGTCAAAGCGGTGCGCCTGCAAGAGAAAGCCGCCGGCATAGGTGTCGAGCCTGTCCTTTCTGACCATCAGGAAGCAACCGCCCCGCCTCCCCTGCCCGAAGAAGCACCCAGCGAGGAGTCTTTCGGCAACATGCTCTTCAATCTTATCCACTGGGCACATGAGCACGGCATTAACGCCGACACTGCCCTTGCCCGCGCCAACCTGCGGTTTCAGGATAGAGTAAAGGACTTTGAGCAAAGGGCTGCTGACTGACGGCTGTCATTCCCCTTCCGTTTCAATGCGTGTCAACTGTAACGTGTCGCGCATTTTGAGATAGGGATAGTATATCTCGACTGCCTCACAGGCGTTGATGGACTGTTCGGCAATCCAGTATAGTCCGTCCTTTGGTGTAAACGGGTTTGTGGCAAAAACGACGGTGCTACCCTTCCCGGCGGGGAATTGCAGAATCTCCCAATATATCTCCTCGGTTGCATCCGTACACGTAAGACGATAGACCTCCTGCCCTTCAAACAGAATCCGCGACACCATGAAGAAACGACTTCCCTGGCTACCGGAATGTACAGTATCGCCTGTTTCGAGATTCACGAGCCTATTGTATTGGGTGTCAATACAAGCAAACGGAAGTCCATTATTGGCAAGAAAACGGTTGTTGTCTTCCACACATTGACTTTCCCATACCTCGTGCCAGGCCAAGTCTTTGGCTCGTTTAAATTCTATCGTCTTCCACAAGGGGTCGGTAAAATAGCCATTGCGTCGCGACTCCAAACTGCACGCGCACGGTGCAGTGACAGACTTGTTGGGATAAAAACCATGGTATAACGCAACGCGTTCTTCCAGATCCATCCCGCACAGCGGGTCGCGGCCGCCATTGAGAAACATGCCCATCACCATGGCGGGGTCGTGCAGCGGAGGCCGCCAACCGTCATAAACACAGAAGCTCGTGTGATACAGAAAATGCATACCTGCTATACGCTCCGTGATCGGGTTTCCGTCCGGCACACGTCCCTCTTCATACGCCTTGCACGAAGAACGGTAAGCCATCCCGCACACAGCGGCAAACAGCACACACACCAACATACCCGCAACATACCAAGCCCTGATGCCCTTGGACACAGGCCGCACCAAATTGCGCCACACCAGCAGAAATAGAAACCACAACGGCACAGGCATAAGCAGCACCCATGCACCGAGAAACAGCACCCAATAGGCATACACTCCCGTGCTGATGCCGCACAACAGCGCGTTCACTCCCTTCAGCCGGGTGCGTTCCAGCCAAGTGAACGTGACAATATTGATGAAACTGACCGCCTGCACCACGGCAGCCCATACCACCGGCACACAGAAACCTGCATTGGTGACACAATTGCCCCATATACTCAGGCCAACCAAAAGCAGGTTGACAATAGGGAACACTTTGTACCATAAAATGTCGCCTCTACGACGAAGGAAGGCATGTATTCGACCCATACGCGAAAGTATTTGGAAATGATAACGAAGTAGCCGTGTTTTTATTGCCTCCCATCGACAAGCACTCTATCATCATTATGATGTTGTATATGCCGTGGTAGGACACCCCTCTGTCAGTCCCGAATGGTGAATAGAGTGCCATCCGGATTTACCTTAAGGATACGGCTGGAGCCTGTGGCGGGGTGACGAAACTCGGGCAAGTCGGGCAGACAGCAGTCCACACGCGGCTTGAGTTCATCGGCTATATCGGCATAGCATTGGGGTGAAGGGGAACCAGAAAGGTTGGCCGAGGTGCTTACTATTGGATGCCCTAAAGCTTGCAGCAGTGCCTGACAGAAATCCATCTTCGGCACCCTCACCCCGACGGTCCCATCCTGCGCCAGCAGATTCTGCGGGAGTGCCACCGCCACCAGGCAGGCAGGCAGCACCACAGTAGTGGGTCTGTCACTTGTCAAAAGCAACGATTGCACCTCGTGTGGCATTTCGGGCGACAGCATATCGGTTGAAGCCAGGATAAGCATCGACTTGCCATGGTCGCGCTCCTTTATGGCATAAATGCGCTCGATGGCTGAGGCATTGGTGGCGTCGCACCCTATGCCCCATATCGTATCAGTTGGATAGAGGAGCGTCCCGCCGCCGCGCAGCACTTGAACAGCTGAATAGATAAGTTTGTCCATCATTATGAAAATGCAAAATTACAAAAAAAATCGTACTCCACAGTCCTATATCAGTTTTTTTTTGTAACTTTGCAACAATATTTTTATATTGAATATTGAAGAAAAGACACTTAAATAATTTATAAACCAAAAAATTACAGCTTATGGATTTTATCACTAATCTATGGAAAGCCAACACACCCCTGTTCATGCTTATTGCAGGACTGATTGTTGTTGCCCCATTTATCGTATTCTACGTGCGTAAAGCACTTAAGGAGCATCCCAAGGGTCTTATCCCTGCCGCATTGAGCAACATGGGTGAGCGTTTCGGCTACTACATCATGAATGCTGTGCTGTCGCTTTTCATCTGCTCCAAGTTTGGTGTATCCGACACGGCAGCTGGCATCATGTTTGCCATCTTTTACTTCCTGATTTACGTACTCTCATTGCCTGGAGGTATCATCGCCGACCGCACACAAAACTACAAGAAGACCATCATCTCCGGTATCATTGTCATGGCTCTGGGCTACTGCCTCCTGTCGGTGCCTGTGTTCAGCGGACACGGTTTCTCGTGGGTCATGGTTCTGACTATGGTTGCTCTCATCATGATTGCTTGTGGTAACGGTCTGTTCAAAGGCAATTTACAAGCCGTAGTAGGTCAGTTGTACGACGATTTCGAAGCCGAAGCTGCCAAGAAAGGTCCCGAGGCATTGGCCAAAGCCAAAGAAAAACGCGACTCGGGCTTCCAGATTTTCTACGTCTTCATCAATATTGGTGGTGTCGTTGCTCCCTTTATCGCCCCCATCATCCGCAACTGGTGGCTCGGTGTTCATGGCATGACATATAGCGCTCAGTTGCCAAAACTGTGCCACAACTATGTTGCCGGTACCATGCAGGGCAATGACATGGAAATCCTCAACAACCTCACACAGCAGTATCCTGAAGCCGCTGCCGACCTCGGTGCCTTCTGCGACAGCTACATCACTGTTTTCAACACTGGTGTCCACTTCGCCTTTATCGCCTCTGTATTGGCCATGCTCATCTCGCTGACCATATTCCTTTGCACCAAGAAAGGACTGCCCAACCCCGTCAAGAAGGTTGCCGCTACTGCTGAAGAGACTGTTGTTAGCTACACTGCCGAGGAAAAAGCCGCAATGGCTAAGGATATCAAGCAGCGCATGGCCGGTCTCTATGCCGTGCTGGGCGTCTGTGTCTTCTTCTGGTTCGCCTTCCACCAGAACGGCGAGTCGCTTGCATTCTTTGCCCGCGACTTCGTCAACACTTCATCCATACCGCCCGAGATTATGCAGTGCATCAATCCTTTCTTCGTCATCATCCTCACACCCATTATCATGTGGCTCTTCGCTGCCTTTGCCCGCAAGGGTAAAGAGGTGTCAACCCCCCAAAAGATTGCTTTCGGTATGGGTATCGCAGCATGCGCCTACCTGTTCTTGATGCTGCTCTGCTCAACTCTTGGCTATCCTTCTCCCAGCGAGTTCCTCAACAACCCCGAATCCGAAAGTCTGAAAGTCGGTCCGTGGGCTCTGATAGTCACATACTTTTTCCTCACTGTTGCCGAACTCTTCATCAGTCCGCTGGGGTTGAGCTTCGTGTCAAAGATTGCTCCAAAACACATCCAAGGTATTTGCCAAGGATTGTGGCTCAGCGCCACCGCCATCGGTAACCTACTCATCCTCCTCGGACCGGTACTGTACAACGGAATGCCCAAACTCTGGATGTGCTGGCTCGTATTCCTCGTCATCTGCTTGGTAGCCATGTTTGTCATGTTTGGAATGCTCAAATGGCTCGAACGCATTACTTCGCAGGATCAAAAGTAGCTCATTAATCATAGAAACTGCTATATAGCGGCCGGAAGCTGGCTTCCCATCGGGGTGCCAGCTTCTTTTTCTATACACCTCCCTTCTACAGCCATGCTTCGCTCCATCAATGCTCGTTCAACGGGAAAAGAATATACAACAAGCGTTGAACAGCATGAGAGCGAGAGGAGGAGAGAGCAAAAGGCCAAGACAACGCGAGAGGCCTCCGCAGTGCGGGGACCTCTCGCAATATGATTGAAGGCAAGCCTATTTGTTGTAGCGCTGGCACTCTTTGGGAGTGACGCAGGTGCCGGTGGCGCGAGCCACGAGGATGCGCTCCTCAAGTACCTCGGCGGCGCTGGCGCTGATTTCGGGCAGGGTGCGGATCACCTTGTAGGCCTCGAATTTCATCTTGCGGCTGGTGTTGCCTACGTGGGTTATCTCGCCATAAGCCTCGATGTAGTCGCCGGCATAGACGGGAGCCTTGAATTCAACCATGTCGTAAGCGCAGAAGAGGCCTTCGTCGCCGTCCTGCTTGATGAGAAGTTCGGTGGCCACGTCTCCAAAGAGGTGAACCATGTGTGCGCCATCGACGAGATTGCCGCCGTAGTGGGCGTCTTTTGCGCTCATGCGAACGCGGAGCATAGAAGTTACTGCCATTGTGTAGGTGTTTTGATTGTTTATAATTCTTTTGTTATTGCGTTGAGCGATTGGCTCTTGCGGCAGCGTTTCGACGACGGGCCGCCGCTGATAGCCGTGTGCAAAGATACGCAATTTCAGCCGACTGGCAAAATATTTTTCCGCCATGTGGGAAAAAGTATGTATCTTTGCACCTTGAAAAGCCCCAAGAGTGATGAGGCTTAAAGAATGAATTATTAACAGCATTACTATTATTCACATTCGAATCAAAAGCGTCGGAAACTGGAGATTTCTAATTGGATAATAGTTCACAAGGGGTGTGAACATGTTCTATGTTGCACAGATTAATGTATGCTACACTATAGGTGTAGGCATCTAACTGTGCAACGGGGTTCATCCGACGCTCCTCGTGAATGTGATAGAAAGGTCTACACCTTTCTTGTGTCCAATAGTGATTGATGGCAATGCACAACAACGGCTGTCAACCACTATGGCAAACACCACTTTAACCAATGCCCGGGAGGCAAAACAAGATGAGTTTTATACTCAGTATTATGACATTGAGCGCGAGGTGGAGGCATACCTCGACTATAATCCCGATGTGTTTCGGGGCAAGACAGTATTGCTGCCGTGCGACGACCCGGAGTGGAGCAACTTCACCAAGTATTTTGCCCAGAATTTTGAGCGTCTGGGATTGATAAAGCTTATCAGCACCAGCTATGCCATAGAGCGCAAGCAGGAACGCTATGGTGTGCAGCTGTCGTTGTTCGAGACAGAGTTTGAGACTCTTTCGCCCAAATACGATAAGCGCAAAAACCGCTCGCACGGTAAGATATTCGTCCTGGACCGCGATGACAATGGCGACCGCCGCATAGACATCAACGACCTAAAATGGGATTATCTGAAAGGCGACGGCGACTTCCGCAGCAAGGAGGTGACTCGTTTGCGCGATGAAGCTGATATTATCGTAACAAATCCTCCATTCTCTTTGTTTCGTGAGTTTCTTGCGTGGATTGTTTCTGCTGAAAAAACATTTCTTGTGATTGCAAATATGAATGCAATCACATTTAAAGAGGTTTTTCCATTAATAAGGAGTAACAAATTATGGCTCGGAGAGAGCATTCATAGTGGTGATAGAGAGTTCGGAATTCCTGACAACTACCCTATTACTGCAGCAGGATGGCGGATTGACGAAAGAGGACGCAAGTTTATCAGAGTAAAAGGAGTTAGGTGGTTCACAAATCTTGATCATGGACGCAGGCATCAACCGTTGGAGCTAATGTCAATGGAGGACAATTTAAAGTATAGCAAGCACAAGGACCTTAAAGCCAAGCATGCATACACAAGATATGATTTTTATGATGCACTTGAAATACCTTACACAGATGCTATTCCTTCAGACTACAAAGGTGTGATGGGAGTCCCTATATCATTCCTCGACAAGTATTGCCCGGAACAGTTTGAGATACTAAGTGCCAATGATTATCGACGAGACGATACTGTACCCATAAAGCCACACGGGCTAATTAAGGACAAAGAAGGTGCAATTGACGGCAAACCAACCTACGCCAGAATACTGATACGTAAAAGAATCTAAAGATATGTAGACACTACATGCATGGAAACCAACTATGACACAGAAGGATATTAAAGAAAAGATGATGAAAGATCTTAAGGAACCTGAGCGCAGAGCACGAGCTTACGCAAAGCAATTTTGCGATAGATTTGACGGGAACATCAGAGCCATCACCTATATACTCGCATCATATACTCCAAATGGAGACATAAGGGTTTCGTATATCATTGCTAACAGACGTTATTATTTTGTAGTAAATGGTCGTCACCCCTTTAGCAAAAAGTCAAACTTATAAAAATAAAAAAATGAACGCAAAAGGAAGAAAAGAAATCGCAAAGCATATTGCTTCGCTCGATGAAATCAAAAGCAAACTCGAATCGATGAAAGATGACGAGGAGATGAAGTATGACAACATGCCGGAAGGCTTGCAGGAGAGCGAGCGCGGCGACCAGATGCAGGAGGCTATTGACGCTCTGGACAATGCCATCTCCAGTCTTGATGAGGCCATTGACAGCCTGAATGAAATCTAAACCCAACAGAAAAATAGCTGACGATGATTACTTTAATTCTCCTTTTAGCTATTCTGTCGGATGGGGCAAGCTATCTTACGGGAAAAGGGGGCAAGTTTAAATTATAGTATTTGTCCCAAAAACAGCTGCTGGGTAGAGACCAAAAACGGAGCGACACCGACAGCGGATCAAAAATGTCAAATAATATTAGCTATGGAAACCACACTGAAACAATACACCGTCGCGGAATTGTGCGACGGATTTGTGTACAACGAATTGGAGGAGAAAGGCCTTTACGGTCTCTCGGGCAGGCTGACTATCCAGCCAGAGTATCAACGTAACTATCTTTATGCCGAGGACAATGGAAAGAAAGAGGTGGCTGTTATCGACTCAGTGCTGAAACAATACCCTCTGGGGTTACTCTATTTCAACAAACTGCCAAACGGAAGGCTTGAGGTGTTGGACGGACAGCAGCGCATCACTTCATTAGGACGTTTCCTGACAGACAAGTTTTCTGTGATGAGCGACGAGCTGCCTTACCGATTCCATGCCTTGCCCAAGGACAAGCAGACATTGATAGAGAACACTCCGTTGCTGGTATATGAATGTGAGGGCACGGAGAGCGAGATAAAGCAATGGTTTCAAACGATTAATCTTGTAGGTATCCCACTCAATGAACAGGAAGAGCTGAACGCTGTGTACAGCGGCCCATTTGTGACAAAAGCACGTGAAGTGTTCAGCAACAGCCGAAATGCCAATGTGCAAAAGTGGGGTGCATACGTGCGCGGGGCAGTGAAGCGGCAGGAGATTCTCAACACCGCCCTTGACTGGGTCAGTCATGGACAGGTGGAGGAGTATATGCAAGCCCACCGCCGTGACACTCAGATTGACGAGTTGAAGGCTCATTTCGACGATGTCATTGCTTGGGTGGAAAGTATTTTCGCTGACTATTATGGCGAGATGTGCGGACTGAAGTGGGGACAGCTTTATGATGAATACCATGACACCCCGTACGATCAAAAGAAGATGAGCACCCGTGCCGCCGAGCTGATGGACGACCCATGTGTGAAGAACCGCAAAGGCGTGTTTGAATATCTGTTAGGGGGCGAGGAGGATACACGTCTGCTGGATGTGCGAGTGTTTGACGAGGCAACGAAACGCCGCGTGTACAGACGACAAACTGAGGATGCACGACGACGGGGGATAAGCAACTGCCCTTTATGCGCCATGGGGCATGAAGCTCGGCGTACGAAAATATGGAGTGAGCAGGAAATGGACGCCGACCATGTGGAGGCGTGGAGCCACGGTGGTGTCACCTCGGAGGAGAACTGCCAGTTGTTGTGCCTCACCCACAACCGCGCTAAAGGGAATAGGTGATTGTTTTGGGGTCTGCCCGCTCTTGCAGTGGGGGATGAAAGGGTGGCGGGCGGAGCAGGCTCTATTGCTTGATTGCAAAATAGAAATGCCGCCGGTGCGGATGCACCGGCGGCATTAGTGTTTGCGGACTATTGGGAAGCCTGTATTTATTTCTTGATGATGAAGTCGACGAAGATGCCGGGAGTCTTGACGTTTTCGGGGGCGATGGTGCCGGTCTTGACGATTTCCTGGGGCTCGACGATGACGGTGTCGGCTGCGGTGGCCATCATGGGGCAGAAGTTCTGGCTGGTGCCTTTGTAGACCAGGTTGCCGCTCTCGTCGCAGATGTTGGCTCCGATGATTGCCACGTCAGCGCGGATGGGCTTCTCAAGGAGGTATTCTTTGCCGTCGACAGTTACTTTCTGCTTGCCATTCTCAACCACAGTGCCAAGGCCGGTGGTGGTAAGGACACCGCCGAGGCCTGCACCTGCGGCACGGATCTGCTCGGCCAGGGTGCCCTGAGGCTGGAGTGTGACATGGAGCTCGCCGGCATTCATCTGGTCGATAGTATTGTTGTTAGTGCCGATATGGGTGGCGATGAGGTTTTTCACCTGGTGGTTGGTGATGAGTTTGCCTACGCCCACTTCGGGATAAGCAGTATCGTTGCAGATGATGGTGAGGTCTTTGACACCTTTTTCGACAAGGGCGTCGATGAGTGCGATGGGATTGCCTACACCGAGGAATCCGCCTACCATTACAGTCATGCCGTCATGAATCTTTTCGGCAGCCTCTTTTACAGTTACGAATTTGTTCATAATGATATATTATTTTGTCTTTATTATTTGTATACTATGTGCCACTAATGGGTGATACAATAACGGCCGACATGCTGTTTTTTGCCATGCAAGAGACCGTTTTCCTTTCCGTTACCCGCCTGTTATTGAAAACGTTTTGGCAAGAAACAGGGTTTTGTATCCCATTCGGTATCAAATTGCAAATATAGGATTTTTTTCTGACACTGAAAAAAATTTTGTCTATTTTCTAAAATCTGTGTACTTTTGCAACGGAATTAACGTTATTAATGCACGAAGAAAAAAAGGCCACGAGCCGAAGACTTTATTGATGAACATGAAAAAAACAGCAATGATATTGGCACTGGCGATGGGATTGATTTCCTATGCCGCAGCCCAGGATTATGTGGTTCCCGTAGAGACGTGGGACTATGAGGAGATTAATGGCAGCAACTACCATGGATACGCTTTCCACGAGGGGTGGGATGTGGATTTCACCATCGAGAACCAGGACGGCCGGTACACTCCAACAGAAGAGGATATTGCCGAGGCGGAGCGCATCATCCAGAAGCGCATAGCCTATATCAACCGCTACCATATCAACCAGGAGGGCGACTGCCCCGTGGTGGACGAGCATATACGGAAATATGAGCGCCAATATGTAGGATTCACCGACATCACGGGCTGCCATATCGTGTGGGTGAACTTTGTGTGGGACGAGAGCGCCGCAGAACGGCTCACCAAGGACATAGTACTCACCGAGGGTGGGTGCGGCCACTATTGGCACATCAAAGTGAACATCACCACCGGCAAAGCCTACGGCCTGGAAGTGAACGGAGTGGGCGATGTGAAATACCTGCCCCGCAGCAAGAAACCCGCCCACCGCATAAGTCGGCCCAAGCAGCCCCAGCCCGCTGGAAAGATTCGCAAAACGGGTATCCCCCACGACCCCAAAGAAGCCCGTTTCTAATCGCTCTGCATGACACTAACGAAAGAACTCTTCTGGAAATTTGTAAGGTTTGGTGTGGTCGGCTTCTCAGGCATGATTGTCGACTACGGGTTCCTGTTCCTCTTCGTCAAAGTATGCGGCCTGCCCGACTTGCTGGCCAATGCCTTCAGCTTTACACTGGCAGCCACTTCCAACTATTTCCTCAACCGGGTGTGGACCTTCCACAGCCAGGAAAAGCAGGTGGGGCGAGAGTACATGAAGTTTTTCCTCGTATCGCTTGTAGGACTGGGCATCAACACACTCACCATCTACATCTTCGAGCTCTTTATCCCGGAATGGAAAGCCAACACCGGCCACGGCTTCCATTTCATCATCTTCATTGAGTACTTCTATGTGCTCAAATTCATAGCCATAGTGATTACCACACTATGGAACTTTTGCGGCAACCTGCTTTTCACATTCCGGCAGAAACCCGCCACCGACAAAGAATAACTGTCCCACCGCATATGAAGAAAGTCCTGCCCCTTCTTTTGTTAGTGATGCCGTTTGCACAAGCCACGGCGCAATCCATCCGTCCCGATGCCTTTCCCCCGGCCGCCGACACACTGGAACCCAAAGCAATATCGATGGCCCAAACCGTAGAAGAGATGTTTACCTGGGACAAATACCCGACCTACGGTGTCTATGTGGCCATGATGCAACGCTTTGCCGACAGTTTCCCCACCCTGTGCCATCTCGACACCATAGGCCTCTCTGTTCAGGGGCGGCTCATCCTCTCGCTGGCCATCACGGGGTCGGAGGACAACGACCTCTACCGGCCCGAATTCCTCTATTCCTCCACCATGCACGGCGACGAGGTGACAGGATTCTACCTCATGCTGCGCTTGTGCGACACACTGCTGCGCAGCTATGGCACCTCGGCCGAAATCACACAACTGCTTAACAGCACCCGCATATACATCAACCCACTCTCCAACCCCGACGGCACCTACCACGGCGGCGACAGTACCGTGGCTCGCTCGTGGCGCTACAACGCCAACTGGGTGGACCTCAACCGCAACTACCCCGACCCCTTCGGCACCCGCCCCATGGATGGTCTGCAACCCGAAAACAGAGCCATGATCGACTATGTGGAGAAGCACGACTTCAGGCTGAGCGCCAACCTGCACTGCGGCTCCGAAGTAATGAACTACCCTTGGGACAGCTACACCTCGCACGAGCGACTCAACGAACACAACGACTGGTGGGAAGCAGTGAGCAAACGGTTTGTAGACACCTGCCGGGCGGTAGACAACCAAATGTTCCGCAGCGTGAACAGCAACGGCTACATAGTAGGCGGCGACTGGTACGTAATCAGCAACGGGCGGCAGGACTATTTCAACTACTACCACAACATGCGGGAGATGACCATGGAACTTTCCACATCCAAAACCCTTGCCACCACCCGCCTGAACCACTACTGGCGGTGCCAGGCACATGCACTCATCAACTACATAAAGGAAATACACCACCTTGACGACAGCGTGGTAACCCGCATACAACAGCCCGAGGCACACTATAAAGTATACCCCAATCCCACACGGGGAGCCGTGCACGTAGTCACCCCCCAAGGCACCCTTCGCATAGACCTTGGCAACCGCCCAGCAGGCATCTACCCCATCCCCGTAGGCGGACACACCGTGAAAGTGGTCAAGCTGTAGGCAGCCATGAGCGTCTACCACCATCTATCCGTTGCCATCCCCGTCTTGGACGAACAGGACAACCTGCCGCACATGATAGACCGGCTGAGGAGACAAACATTCCGCAACTTCACAACCTACATCTGTGTCAACAACGAAGAGCAAGGCTACGGCTTTGCCCAAAACCAGGCCACACTGAGACAACTGCACAGCGTACACGACCTGCCGTTAGCCATAATAGACCGCAGCAGCCCCGGAGTAGGCTGGAGCGGCAAAAAGAAAGGCGTGGGATGGGCACGCAAAGTACTGCTCGACCGCATAATGGCCGACCACGACACCGACGGCATAGTAGTGAGCCTCGATGCGGACACCGACTTTGACGACAACTACCTCGAAGCCGTGTGGGACACCCTAAACGCCAACCCCGAATACTGCGCATTCTGCGTGCCCTACTACCACCCCCTCAGCGGCGACAACAGCCTCGACCGCCCCATGCTGCGCTACGAATGCTACATGCGGCACTATATAATACAACTGCTGCGCATAGGCAACCCCTATGCATTCACCGCCCTCGGCAGCGCCATGGCATTCCCCCTCAGCGCCTACCGCCGCGCAGGGGGCATAACCCCACTGAAGGGCGGCGAAGACTTCTACCTGATGCAGAAACTGGCCAAAACCGGCACGATAACACTGCACTTCAGCACCCCCTCGCTTAGCCACGCCACAGTGCGCCCCCAAGGGCGGAAATCCAGTCGCGTACCCTTTGGCACAGGACCCGCCATCGCAGCCGGCCTCGACACCATGGACAGCCGGTACCCCTTCTACAGCCCCGAAGGGGCAGCCGCAGTCAAAGCCACCTTCGACAGCTTCCCCACCCTCTACGAACACGATGTGGAAACCCCGATGAGCCCCTTTCTGCGGCAACAGCTCGGCACACCCGACCTGTGGTCCCCGCTGCGCAAAAACTTCCGCACCCCCATGCATTTCACCCGCGCATGCGCCGAACGGGTCGACGGACTCCGCATACTGCAATACCTGAAAAACACCCCCGCCTACCGCCTCAAGTCCGACGCACTGCCCGTCGACTTCCGCCGCAGCAGCATAGAAGAACTGAACACCTACCGCGACCAACTCTTCGTCCAAGAGACAACGCTCCGGCTCAAAAACTCTTCCGGCATCACCCAATAAAAACCGACTTTTGCCGTTACACAATTTATGGAAGAAAAGAACATCATCGAAATAAAGAACAAACGGGCGGAATATGAATACTTTCTGCTCGACGACTATACGGCAGGCATCGTGCTGACCGGCACCGAAATCAAATCCATCCGCGACGGCCGGGCCAACCTCACCGATGCCTACTGCTCATTCATCGGTCACGAACTGTTTGTGCGACAAATGCACATATCCGAATACCGGTTCGGCTCCTACCTGAACCACCCCGCCAAACGCGACCGCAAGCTGCTGCTCAACAAACGCGAACTGCGCAAACTGCAAAACAAAATCAAAGAGCGGGGCTTCACCATCATACCTGTCAAACTCTTCATCAACCCCCAAGGCCGCGCCAAACTGCTCATCTCGCTGGCACGGGGCAAGAAATTCTACGACAAACGGGAAAGCATCAAAGAAAAAGACACCCGCCGCGACATGCAACGGGAACTGAAATAAAGCAACCCCATGATAGTGTTCAAATTCGGCGGAGCATCCGTCAACAGCGCCCCAGCCGTCCGCAACATGGCTGCCATCGTAAGCCGCCATTGGGCCGATAAAAAGACAGTCGTTGTTGTCTCGGCCATGGGCAAAACGACCAACATGTTAGAACAACTGGTGACTAACGATCGAATAACTGTAGAACAAGGAGCGATGCTGCAACGGGTAAGGGACTACCATTATGCCATAGTCCACGAACTGTTCCCCGACAAGACACATCCAATCTACTCCGCACTCGACACCCTCTTTGCCCAACTGCAAGCGCAAGTTTCGCTACCCGCCACCGACTACAACTTCGACTATAGCCAGACCGTCTGCTACGGCGAGCTGGTATCCTCCACCATCATTAGCCACTACCTCAACCACATCGGCCTCAAAAACCGCTGGGTGGACATACGCCGGATTATCCGCACAGACAACCAGTACCGTGAAGGGATAGTGGATTTTGCAACCACCCAACGCCTCAGCGCCAGCCTGAACGAGGGGGACGACCGGTTAATCGTCACCCAAGGGTTCATCGCAGGCAGCGCCGACGGCCACACCTCCACCCTTGGGCGCGAAGGCAGCGACTACAGCGCCTCTATACTCTCCTACTGCCTTGGGGCAGAAAGCATGACCATATGGAAAGACGTACCCGGCTTTCTCAATGCCGACCCCAAATACTTCCCCAACACTGTCAAGATAGAACAAATCCCCTACAATGAGGCGATAGAGTTGGCCTACTATGGGGCCAGCGTCATCCATCCCAAAACCGTAAAGCCCATCCAGAACAAAAACATCAGGCTCTACATCAAATCTTTCCTCGACCCCGATGCCCCAGGGTCAGTCGTTGGCCCATACGACACCATACAGCCCCTCACCCCCCTGTATATCTTCAAGAACAACCAAACCCTCCTCTCCATCCTGCCCAAAGACTTCAGCTTTATAGCCGAGGACAACCTGCAGACCATCTTTGCCGTCCTGGCACGCCTAAACATACGCGTCAACCTCATGCAAAACACCGCCCTCAGCTTCTCCCTCTGCATTGACGACAATCCCATGCTCCTCTCCCAGTTGCGTGACCAACTGCAACATCAGTTCCACTTGCGCTACAACCAAGGCCTCCAGCTCATCACCATCCGCTACTACACACAGCACATCATCGACCACATCGTCGGCTCCCGCACCATCCTCCTCCAGCAACGCACCCGCACCACAGCACAACTCATCATACAATGACCCGTACAATCCTCCCCACCAGCACATCATCGCTCAGCCGCCTCAACCGCATGCTGTCAGGCAAGGCATTCGACAATGCCCGCTTCTTCATCCTCGTTGACGAAAACACCTACGACCACTGCCTGCCACACCTCATTACGCGTGTCAGCCGCATCCAGGAGTCGGAGTTTATGGAAGTGCCCGTTGGCGAGGAGTGCAAGGACATAGCCATAGCCACCCAGTTGTGGCAAACCCTCCTCGAAAGCAACGCAGACCGGAACTCGGTGATTGTCAATCTCGGCGGCGGCTGCATAAGCGACCTCGGCGGCTTGGTGGCAGCAGGCTACAAGCGCGGCATACGCCACATCAATATACCCACAACCCTCATCGGCATGGCCGACGCCGCCCTCGGCGGCAAAACAGCCCTCAACCTCGAAGGCAGCAAAAACCAGATAGGATTCTTTCACCAGCCTGCCATTGTATGCATAGACCCCCTGTTCCTCAACACCCTGCCCGACGAGGAGATGTTCAACGGCGTGTTCGAGATGCTCAAGACTTTCATGATAGGCGACCGGGAACGGTACGGGCAGCTGTGCGACATGATTCTAAGCGGCACACTTGAGATCTCCCCCGACATGTTGTCGTCCTGTGCCGAAATCAAGACCGCCGTGGTTCGGCAGGACCCTCATGATCTCGGCATACGGCACATACTCAACCTCGGCCACACCTTGGGCCACGCCATTGAAGCTTTCAGCCACCACGACGGTCAATCACCCCTTACACACGGCAAGGCTGTAGGTGTTGGACTCGTATGTGCACTCTATCTCTCCGTCCGCAAGCTGGGACTCGACCCCGCCATACTTGACCGCTACCGCACCGTGGCGGCAAAACTACTCACACTCCCCCACTACACCCTGCGCGACACCGAAGGCATACTCACCTATATGCGCCAAGACAAGAAAAACGCCAACGGCGACATCCTGTGTGTGCTGCTGCAAGACCTCACAGCACCCGTTATAGACCTGCCAGTCCCCGAAAACGAAATCCGCGATGCATTGCTAAAAATATCATAGCATGAAACACCTGCACTACCTACTCCTTACCCTCTGCCTCATGGCCGCATTCGCCTCGTGCCAGCAGCAATACCCGCCACTGCCCCCAACCAACCAGTTTTTTGGCATGTGCGACTTCAGCACTGGCAACCTCATCTTCATCTGCGACACCACTGGCATGGGCAACGCCATTCAGTCCGCCACCGCACGAGACTCCTTCCATACCGCCCCGACACATGTTGCCATCACCGAATGCACCGACAGCGGTGTCTACGTCATTGATGCCACACCAGCTTTAGGTGTCGCCCGCCGTCCCCTCGATGAATTCATTGCCTCGGTCTACGATACCCATGCCGACTACAGTTTCACAAGCATGGCCAAATACTACTCTGTTGATGTGGCCTACGACACGGCAATTCTCCTCGAGCGCATGCACTCTTTCATAGGGCTGCCCTACGACCCCTATTTCCTGCCCGACAACGGAAGGCTGTACTGCAGCGAACTTGTTCAGGAATGTTTCTACGACCTAAAGGGGAACCGTCTCTTCCCCTACCTACCCATGAACTTCCTTTCCCCTGACGGTACCCTGCCTGTCTACTGGCAACACCATTTTGACAGTCTTGGCGTAGCCGTGCCACAAGGCAAGCCAGGCACCAATCCCAACGACATGTCGCAGTCACCATTCCTTCACAGTTTCAAAATACAATAGCCATGCAACTGGAGCTCCTCTCACCCGCCAAAAACCTTGAACAGGGTCGCGAAGCCATCAACCATGGTGCCGATGCCGTATATATCGGTGCCCCGGCTTTCGGTGCCCGTGTTGCAGCTGGCAATACCATCGAGGACATAGAGTGCCTGGCCCGATACGCCCACCTCTTTCATGCCCGTGTGTTTGTTACAGTAAACACACTTCTCTTCGACAACGAAATAGACGACGCCGTGCGGATGCTGCACCAACTATACAACGCCGGTGCCGATGCTGCCATTATCCAAGACCTCGGCCTGCTGGAGTGCGATTTGCCACCCATCGAGCTGCACGCCAGCACCCAGACCCATAATGCCGACCTCAAGCGCATACAGTTTCTCGAACACAGCGGTTTCAGCCGCATAATACTGGCTCGTGAGACCTCCCTCGAACAAATGCATGACATCAGATGCCATACTTCAGTAGAACTGGAGGCCTTTGTACAAGGCGCCCTATGCGTGAGCTACAGCGGCCAGTGCTATCTGAGCCAATATCTCAACCACCGCAGCGGCAACCGCGGATGCTGTTCCCAGCCCTGCCGCTCGGCTTACGACCTCTACACCCCAGACGGGACTCTTCTGGACAAAGACCGTCATCTGCTATCGCTCAAAGACTTCTCTGCCGCAAACCACCTGCGCGAAATGATAGCTACCGGCATCACCTCGTTCAAAATAGAAGGCCGACTGAAAGACCTGGGCTATGTCAAGAACACGACAGCCTACTACCGGCAACTTATAGACAACATCATAGAGGAGCGGCCTGACCTGCAAGCATCCTCATCGGGTCGTTGCCGGTTCTTCTTTACCCCCGACCTTGAGAAAACGTTCAACCGGGGTTTTACAGACTACTTCCTCAGGGAGCGACAGCCTATGGCCACACTTTCCACACAGAAATCGTTGGGCAAACGTATTGGCAAGGCAACCGCCATAGACCATCGCAGCATCACAGTAAAAACCACCGAAACACTCACTCCGGGCGACGGTCTCTGCTACCTCACACCCCAAGGCAAACTGGAAGGCTTTTTGGTCAACCATGTGCAGGGAAACACCTTCACCCCAAACCGTATGCCGGACAGCCTTGCCGTGGGCACAACACTATGGCGCAACAACGACCAAGCATTCGATAAACAACTTACCGGCCACACGGCAGAACGCCGGATACCCATAACCGTTGTCCTGGACGACACGCCCAACGGACTGCAGCTTACCCTCAGCGATAACAATGGCTGCCAAGCAACCGCCACAACAGCATGCACCAAAGAACCGGCTCACGACCCTCTACGGGCAACAGCACAAGCCGAACGGCAACTGGCCAAAATGGGCGACAGCATCTTCACCGCCACAAACATATCCATCAAATGCTCACAGCCATGGTTCCTGCCCGCATCGGTGCTTAACCAACTGCGACGCGATGCTGTCCAAAAGCTTGAAGACATACGCATAGCACAACACCTGCAACACCGCGGCCACTGCCCCACGCTCAATGAACGCCTGGCCAACACTTTCCCCTACTACCAAACAACCCTCGACTACCGTGCCAACATCGTCAACCGGCACGCCGAACAGTTCTACCGTCGCCACGGAGTGGCGCAGATAGAATATGGGCTCGAAAAGACCAACGACTACTTTATCACTACCGGCAACAGCACTTCGGGCAAAACCCTCATGACCACCCGCTATTGCCTGCGTTACGAGCTTGGCATTTGCCTCATGGGGAAAAACCGAAGCACTGTTCAGCACACATCCCCCGGCACCCATGGCAGCACCCATCTCCTGCTCCGAAACCAAAACAACTGGCTGCGACTCGATTTCGACTGCCGCAACTGCCAAATGCTTCTCTCTGCACTACCACCTCACAACCAACCCACAACCCATACTTGATCAACATGAATGTAGAAGACCTGCGCGCCTACTGCCTCTCATTGGGCGAAGACATCGATGAACGCATGCCCTTCGGTGCATTCAAAGCCGCACAAGGGGTACTTGCTTTCTACACCAATGGGCATATCTTCTGTTATTTCGACATAGACCATTTCGATGTGGTGACCGTCAAATGCCAACCCGAAATCATCCCACAACTCATCGAAGAACACGAATGCATTACAACTCCCTACAACATGAGCCCTAAACACTGGATAGGCATACGCCCCGAACAAGCACCCGACACCCTCATTAAACAATTGGTATCCAATTCATACACCATCATAAAAAACGCATATACTTCCAAAAACTCAAAATGAAATCATGACAATCAAAGAAATCGAGACCAAGACCATAATGACCAAAAGCAACCTGCCTGTTGCCGACTTCTCGGTAAACCCCTATGTAGGTTGCGCCCACGCCTGCAAATACTGCTACGCCTCGTTCATGAAACGGTTCACCAACCATCCCGAGCCCTGGGGTACTTTCATAGACGTAAAGACATGGCCTGAACTAAAGAATACAGTAAAATATGCAGGCAAAGAGGCCTTCCTCGGATCGGTGACCGACTGCTACCAACCTTGCGAGGCCAAATACAAACGCACACGCTCCTTGCTCGAACAACTGAAAGGAAGCGGCATACGCATCAGTATCGCCACGAAAAGCGACCTGGTACTCCGCGACCTGGACCTGATAAAGACCTTCCCCGGTGCACGCGTTTCATGGAGCATAAACACTCTGGACGAGGGATTCCGCAGCGCCATGGACCGCGGAGTTAGTATAGAACGTCGTCTCGAAGCCATGCACCAATTCTACGAAGCCGGTGTGCAGACCACCTGCTTCATCTCCCCCATCTTCCCAGGAATCACCGACGTAGAAGCCATCATACAACGGGCAAAGGGGCAGTGCAACCTCATATGGCTTGAAAACCTCAACCTACGGGGCGACTATCGCACACGCATACTCGACTGGGTACATTGCAACCACCCACAACTCGACGGCCTCTATCACGACATCTACGGTCGCAAAGACCGCTCCTACTGGAGCGAACTCGACGCCGACCTGCGTCATTTCTGCTCGGCCAACGCCTTGCCATACGTCCGCAACGACGACTCCGTCCGCAGCCCTCACGGTCAACCTCCCGTAGTTGTAAACTATTTCTACCACGAAGAAATCACCAGATAAAACATCAACAAATCCCCAAAAACCAATCGGTGCTGCGCACTTGACAAACACTATAACTGTCTGCCATACAGATTATACAGAATTACACAGGAAAAATAGGACAACAAAAAGGGTTTTTCCTGAAAAAATGGTTGTACTTTTGCATTGTGAAAAAAGGGTACAGGCCTAAAGGCAACGTTCAGGCCCACCCCATACAAAAGAGAAAACAAACAAAATAAAGAAAGGAGTATATCATGAAAATGTCCCGTTTGATGAGCATTGCAGTCTTAGGTGCAGCCTTGGCGCTGACCCCGGTATACGCCCAGCGTGGCGGCGGCGGACGCAGCGGTGGCGGCGGTGGACACAGCAGCAGCTCAAGTGTAAGCCGTGGCGGCGGCGGTTTCTCAAGCAGCAGCCGTGGCGGTTCCAGTTTCTCAAGTTCCAGCCGCAGCTCAAGCTCCAGCAGCCGCAGCAGCTTTTCGAGCAGCAGCCGCAGCTCAAGCCCAAGCAGCAGCATGAGCCGTAGCTCAAGTCGCAGCTCCTATTCCTCAGGCAGCCGCAGCAGTTTCTCTGGCTCCCGCTCAGGACTCAGTTCCGACGGAGGCTCCCACAGTTTCAACACCCAGTCCTCACGGTCCAACAGCTCCATGCGGTCGCGCACCGGCAGCGTCCCCGATCAAATACGCAGCCGTGGAGGAGTGCGTGAAGGCAGTGCACGTGAAAACAGCATGCGCAGCGATGTCTCACGCGGAGGAATCCGTGGCACTGGCGACCGTCCCACAGGCAATGCAGTGCGCACCCACGGGCGTCCCAATGGCATAGCCCCGGCTCCCGGCTCCGGATATGCACGTCCCGGCCACCCCGGCCCCATGCCCCCGTCGCACCGTCCCATGCATCCGGCACCCTATTTCTGGCACCCCCACCACCACTGCATGGTACACTGCCACCGGCTCTACTGGGACCCCTTCATCCCTCGTCCCCTCTACTGGCCTGGATTCTGGTACTATTGCGACAGCTACTGGTATGACTACCATGTGACAGATGTGGTAGTGGTGAGAGAATACGTCAAAGAAACCTACAAAATGGACCTCATCACCTATGCCATGAGCGGTGACTATATGTACGCCCTTGTCAACGACCCCGACGGACACACCTACATACAAATCTACGACAAAAACGACAAACTGCTGGCCGAACAACAAGTAAGCCGCAAATACTGCAAAATGGAAGTTGACCCGGAAAATGGTGGTTGCTGGATAATGAAAAAACGTGACAAAGACCCCCTCCTCTTCTTCTACACCGAGGACGGCCAACTGCTAATCTACGAAGCAGACTAATACCACCCAACAGGTTAATCACACACATCTCAGATAAGTTATCTTACCTTAGCAGGGGTTCCATACAGGACCCCTGCTTCTATATATGTACGACAGCTATTTTCAAAAAAAACAACGAATAAACTTCCCAATTCAAAAATAATGTGTATCTTTGCAAAACCAAAATGAATAATTGCAGTCAACATATCAATGTCAGAATTTGCTTCTTAAACATCAAGAAGAGAGACGTGTACGACTGTCTGTAAACCATAGGTCGAGCCTGCTCCCTGTGGTTTTCCACCCCAGCCCCAAGCGGCAGGGAAACCGTTTTGGAAATCATCTTTATAATAAATCAAAAACTTAATACAATGGAATTACCCTTTGCTGAAGCGTGGAAAATCAAAATGGTAGAACCCATTAAGAAATCCACCCGCGAACAACGCGAAAAATGGCTCGAAGAAGCCCACCAGAACATCTTCATGCTGAAAAGCGACTACGTCTACATCGACCTGCTCACCGACAGTGGCACCGGTGCCATGAGCGACCGCCAATGGAGTGCCATGATGATGGGCGACGAGAGCTACGGCGGTGCCCGCAGTTTCTACCACATGAAAGACACTATCACCGAAATCACCGGCTTCGACTACGTCATCCCCACCCACCAGGGCCGTGCAGCTGAGAACGTGCTGTTCAGCTACCTCGTAAAACCCGGCATGGTTGTACCCGGCAACGCCCACTTCGACACCACCAAAGGCCACATCGAAAGCCGTAAGGCCTTCGCCATCGACGTCACCGTCCCCGAAGCCTATGACACACAGCTTGAAGTCCCCTTCAAAGGCAATGTCAGCTTGGAGAAACTGGAGAAAGTCCTTCAGGAGAACAAAGGCAATGTCCCCTTCATGGTCCTCACCGTCACCAACAACACCGTCGGTGGCCAACCCGTCAGCATGAAAAACATCCGCGAGACCTGCGAACTCTGCCATAAATACGGTGTACCCGTCAACATCGACAGTGCCCGCTTCATCGAGAACGCCTATTTCATCAAGACCCGCGAGGAAGGCTATGCCAACAAGACCCTCCGCGAGATCTGCAAGGAGATGTTCTCCTATGCCGACTGCATGACCATGAGCGCCAAAAAAGACGGCCTCGTAAACATGGGCGGCTTCATCGCCACCAATAAGAAGGACTGGTACGAAGGTGCCAAGCTTTTCTGCATCCCCTTCGAGGGCTTCCTCACCTATGGCGGTATGAACGGCCGCGATATGGACGCTTTGGCAGTAGGTCTGAAAGAGAACATCGAGTTCGAGATGGTCGAGACCCGCATCAAACAAGTCCAGTACCTCGCCGCCAAACTCGACGAGTACGGCATCCCCTACCAGCGTCCTGCCGGTGGTCACGCCATCTTCGTCGATGCCGACAAGATCCTCACCCAGATTCCCAAAGAGGAGTTCCCCGCTCAGACTCTGACCTGCGAGCTCTATCTTGAGGCTGGTATCCGCGCCTGCGAGATTGGCTACGTCCTCGCCGACCGCGACCCCGTGACCCGCGAGAACCGCTTTGGTGGCAACGACTTCGTGCGTCTCTGCATCCCGCGCCGCGTCTACACCAACAACCACATGGACGTCATCGCCGCCGCCCTCAAGAACGTCTACGACCGCCGCAACGAAATCAAGCGCGGCCTTGAAATCACCTGGGAGGCCGAACTGATGCGCCACTTCACCTGCCAGTTCAAGCGTCTCGGTTAATATCCGCGACACTTAAACTTTATTATAAAAGCCCCGATCAATCAACGTCGGGGCTTTTTTTCATTACATCACATTGCTGCTCATCACCGTGGCGAGGGCTTCGCTGATACTCTCCACACCCAGTTTGCGGAAAAGTTTCTTGCGGTGGTATTTCATCGTGTCGGATGTGCGGAAAAGGCGGGTGGCTATCTCTTCGGTGGTGTAGCCTTGCGCAGACATCATCAGCAATTGCTGTTCTGTTTCAGTAAGGACGATGGGCGTGCTGTCGTGCCATTTTCCATCAACCAATGAGTACTCTCGCACATCGCGGTTGCCCACGATGCCATTGCCACTATCCGTCACACGCCACATCCTCACATTGCCAAAATGCTTGCGAGGCGAAAGCGAGAAGGAGGCGAGGGCAAGCCATAGCTGTCCCTTGGAGTTGAGCGCCAGCGGCGTAAGGCGGTGGTTGACCATACGGCTACGGCCATTCTGAACGAAGTGAAAATCGTAACTGATGACAAATTCCATCTTGTTTGCCAAGTCTATCCGCGAGAACTCCTCAAAACCCGCACGGTTGATTTCGAGCAGCATTGTTTGTTCCTCCTTTGGCACATAGTCGATGTAGAGGGAATAACCCATATCCTTCAGCCCCACAGGAGCCAACATCGGGTTCTCCGAAGAGTAAAGAAAGTTGCGCTTGTGGTAATCAATAATGTAGATGCTGTTGGTAGTTGTCCGTGCGGCGGCGGCCACGGCCTCAATTTTAGGCTGCACACGCTCGTAATCCTCCTCGGTGATGCCGTCCACACGGTTTTTGTCTATAAAGAAGTCGTTAATTTGAGGCATAAATGCTATTATCTTTATGATAATAACGATTTCACGCTGCATTTATTGCCATCGCAACCCCTACCCTTTCGGGTAGTTTTTCATCAGTCATTATCTTATTACCCCTTCGGGTAGGGGTTGATTGTAAAGGTGTTAGTACTTTTGCAACGCCAATTCGGAAATAACGCCTTCCTGTAAGGCTGTAGTATTATGCCGACTTAGGCGTTTATATGATACATCAAAACGAGATATACTATGACGAAAAGAACGATTCTGATGACTATTCTGATGGCATGTGCCATCGGTGGGACAAAAGCCCAACAACTGACTACCAAAGGGACACTGCAAGATGCCACTTCGGGCGAGGCACTACCCTACACCAACTGCGTGCTGCTACGACAACAGGACAGCACCTTTGTTCAAGGAACCACAACCGATGCCTCGGGCATGTTCCGTTTCAGTCCTGTGGACATGGGCAGCTATCTACTGCGTATCTCCGCCATCGGATATGAACCCTATTGGCAGCAAATCAGTCTGCCACCCGACACGGCATTGGGCATAATCAGCCTATTCCATAGCGCCACAAATCTGCAAGCAGTGAGCGTCACCGCCCAGCGTCCTCTTTACAGCGCCGACGGCGAAAAGACCTTCTACCACGTGGAGGACGACCCCAGCGTGCAGACAGGCACCGCCAGCGACGCCCTCCAGAACGCTCCGGGCGTGGAAGTGGATGCCGAGGGCAACATCACCTACCGAGGCAAGACCGCCGTTGAGGTTTGGATTAACAGCCGCCCTTCGAATATGGACGACGAGGCACTGAAGCAGTACATCAAGACATTGCCAGCCTCCAGTATCAAGCGCATCGAGGTGCTGAGCAACCCTTCGGCACGCTACGGCACCAGAGGCAGCATTATCAACATCGTCACCGACGGCCGCAATCCCCTCAACCAGCTGCTTTCCGTCGGCTTCAAAGCCAGCACGGGCCCGCGCTTCTCGCCTTGGGTGAGCTATGTTTACAACAACGACAAACTGAGTCTCAACCTCTACGGCAGTGCCTATATTAATGACTTCAAGATTACCCGAGAACAACATTCGCGGCTGATGACGAACGACAGCCTACTTTCTGCTACCGAGGACTTCACAGGAAGCCAGTTGCAGCGAGCGCGCCAATACAACATCGGCGGCAAACTCGACTACCACTTCGACGACCGAAACATCTTCTCGGCGTGGGCATGGTTTTACCCCTCATTCCATAATATAGAGGCACGACTTGACGCGAACCGCACCGAATACATCAGCCATCCCGGCGACTACAGCTACCACGACGACGTGGATAACCATCAGCATCTTATTAGCGGCAACGTGGGGGCCTACTATCTGCACAAGTTCGACACTGCAGGGCGTGAGATTGAGTTCAACTGGAACGGCGGACTGAACAGCGTGCTTAACGAGACCACACGGCAGCGTCAATATGTCAATTATCCGACAATGGACTTCACGAGGAAAAGCAATCTTGACCAGCTGGGCAGCAGAAACGACTTGTATGTTGACTACACGCACCCCTACGGCAAGGGCGGCAAGATTGAAGTTGGCGCGGAATACCATTACAAGCCACTGGACAAGACACATCATCTCGACACACTCGCCGGCGGCATCTACCAGCGCGATTCTGTTCGTAGCTATGTCTTCAACGCCCTCGAAAACGACCTGACTTTCTACCTCACCGTGCAGCAGAAGATTGGTCGGCTGACTATCAAAGGAGGCATCCGTGGCGAGAACCAGTGGCTGCAACGCAAACACAACATCGCGTCGTGCGACTTCGACAAGTACTATTTCGGCCTTGTCCCCTCCATCCACGCCAGCTACTCCACCGCGAATAACCACAACTTCACCCTGAGCTATACGCGCCGTTTCGACACACCCGACATTGCCAAACTCAGCCCATTCATCATCTATGCCGACGACAGCTATACCGTCGGCAACCCCGACCTGCGTATGGCCTACACCCATAAGGCCGAGGTGGGCTGGACGCACTACACCGACTGGGGTTCCGTCGGGGTTGAAGGCTACCTCAACCTCAGTACCGACAATTTTGCCCAAGTTTCCGATGTGGCTTACAGCACATTCTTTGGACGCGTAGTGCAGATGGACACAGCCGTCAATGCAGGCAACGTGCGCATGAGCGGTGCCGAATTGAACCTCACTTGGCGGCCGATAAAGAATACGAATATCCGCCTTTTTGCCGGTATACGTGATGGATGGTATCGTTTGCAGGTGCGTCACGGTGAGTGGGTGGAAGACGAGGTTTGGACTTACCATGTGCGACTCAATGCACGGACGAAACTGTGGGGTAAGGTTGACGTATTTATCAATAGTCAATTTCTTGGCCGCCAGATCGAGTTCCTCAGTCGCAGCGAGCCATTCTTCAATGTCGACTTCGGACTCAGCACCGACCTCTTCGACCACCACCTCTCGCTCTACTTACAGGTCAACGACCTTTTCCAGTCGTCCAACACGCACACCGTCTCCACCAACCCCTACTACACCGAAGACTATCGCTGGAGCTACAACAGCCGTTTCGTCAGCCTCGGCCTTACCTGGCGCATCGGCAAGATGGACCTCGAAAACAAAGGCCGCCAAGGTGCAGCATATTAACGAATGTGTTAACATGTGAATGTGTTAGTCCTTGGTGCATCAAAAGATTAACGAATTAACAATGCTCCCGCTCTTAGTTAGTCTTTTTTTTGCCAATCACAAAAAATAGTTGTACCTTTGCATCGCATTGTACGAAATGCCCTATTGGTGCAGACCACAATGCAACAGTACATTGAAACGTAATCATCATCAAGGTTCCGCCCCAAATCCGGGCGGCGAAGAGGGAACCACGTGCAAATCGTGGGCTGTCGCGCAACTGTAATCCCAATAAAAGCGGTAGGCAAAACGCCATTGGACCCAAGCGGCCCGAGAAGGTGCCTGCCGACAGGGAAAAGCCAGGAGACCTGCCTCGAATGATAGGCAATGCTTTCGCGTCAAAGGCGGTTGTCTGTGAGATACCCACCCGGTTTCCCCCACCAATTCTTTCCTTACCCGTGCAGGCATTGCCGCAAGCGATGCCTATTGTAATATTAAAACTATACTAACATAATGAACTGGAAAGAAGAATATAAGAAAAAGGTTTCAACACCCGAGAAAGCCATTGCCGACATCCACGACGGCAACTGTGTGGTGATGGGCCACGCCGCCGCCGCGCCACGCATCATCCAGCATGCCCTGGCCGAACATTGCGAGGACTACAACGACGTACTCATCTTCCACATGACCACCCTGGGGGAGAACGAATGCCTGCATCCCCGCTGCTATGGCCACTTCCGCCACGTGAGCAACTTCTTGTCCGCCAACTCGCGCGAGGCGGTCAATCATCTGGAGGGCGACTTCTTCCCCGCCTATTTCAAGGACGTGCCCGAAATGATTGGCGACGAAATACCGTGCGACGTGGCCGTCTTCCAGGCCACACCGCCCAACGAGGAGGGCTACTGCTCCCTTGGTGTGTCGTGCGACTATGCCCTGGCCGCCATTCGGGTGGCCAAGTCCGTCATCATCGAGACCAACGAACTCATGCCCTTCACCTACGGCGAAGGCATGGTGCACGTGTCGCAAATCGACCACATCATCCCCTGCGCCTACCACCTGCCCGAACTGCACGCCGACGCCCCGTCGGAGGTGGAAATGGCCATCGGCCGCCACTGCTCCACCCTCATTGCCGACGGCTCCACCCTGCAGCTGGGCATCGGCGCCATCCCCAACGCCGTGCTGCAGTCGCTGGGCGACAAAAACGACCTCGGCATCCACAGCGAGATGTTCTCCGACGGCGTAGCCGACCTGATGCGCCGCGGTATCATCAACGGCAGCCGCAAAACCATGCACAAAGGCAAGGCTGTGGCCACCTTCATCATGGGCTCGCGCGAACTCTACGACTTTGTCGACGGAAACGAGGACATAGAACTCTACCCCGTCAACTACACCAACGACCCCTTCATCATAGCCCAAAACTACCGCATGGTGTCCATCAACTCCTGTCTCGAAGTGGACCTCATGGGGCAGGTGGCCAGCGAATCAATCGGCATGCGCCAATACAGCGGCATCGGGGGGCAGATCGACTTTGTGCGCGGCGCCACCATGTCGCGCGAAGGCAAAAGCATCATTGCCATGCCCTCCACCGCAGCGGGCGGCACCATATCGCGCATCAAGCCTTTCCTCACCCCCGGCGCGGCCGTCAGCACCACGCGCAACGACGTCAACTACATCGTAACCGAATACGGCATCGCCCGCCTCAAAGGCCGCACCCTCAAGCACCGCGCCGAGGACCTCATACGTATTGCCCACCCCGACTTCCGCCCCATGCTCATAGAGGAATACGAACGCCGCTACCAATGCCACTACCAGCAGTAAAGCCCTTGGGCCAGGCCCGGGCACAGGTGGCCGCCGTGTCACGGCCCGTTCCCCTTGGCGCCCAAGGACGCACCACCCTGCCACGCTGCAGAAAGGCCCTTGCACCGCACCTTGTTCCACTGAAGAACCGCAGTTCTTCTGCATTTGTTCTACCATACTGGTAAAACTACCGAAGAACTGCCGAACAAGTGTCCTATTGTTGGCGGAGGCAGAACGGCCCTCCCGTGGGCGACGGTCAGGTGAGGGTTTCGGCTATCTTGTCGACATTCATGCTGCGTGCCGAGGCATCGAAGATTTGCTTGTAGAGGCCTCCCTGGCGGTATACCTCCTGCGGCGTGCCTTGCTGGACGACGTGTCCCGTGTCGAGCACGCAGAGGGTGTCGGAATCGATTATCTGCCCTATGTTGTGGCTGATTACAATGACGGTGCGGCCTTGCTTGATGGCATCGATTGAGTTCTTAACCTGCTCGGTGGCAATGGCGTCGAGGCTGGCCGTAGGCTCGTCGAGGAAGATGATGGGCGGGTTTTTGAGAAACATGCGTGCTATGGCGATGCGCTGCTGCTGGCCACCGCTCAGCTGCAGGGCGTTGGATTCGAACCCGTCGGGCAGGGCCATTATCTGGTCGTAGATAAATGCCTGTCGCGCAGCCTGCTCCACTTCGTCACGGGAGGCCGAGGGGTTGCCGTAGCGTATGTTCTCCTCTATCGTGCCGCTGAAGATATGGTTTTTCTGCAGCACCAGGCCTATGTTGTCGCGCAGGGCCTGGGTGTTCCATTCGGAAAGGGGGATGCCGTCGAGGGTGATGCTGCCGCTGTCGGGGGCGTAGAACTTGTCGAGGAGGTTCACGATGGTAGTTTTGCCGGCGCCGCTCAACCCCACCAGGGCGGTGGTTTTGCCCGGTTGGATGGTCATGCTGAGGTTGCGGATGGCATGTGTGCCGTTGGTGTAGGTGAACTCCACATTGCGCAGTTCGAAGCGTCCCTTCACCTCCTTAGGGGCATAGGTGCCGGACTCCTCCACCTCGCTGTCGGCCTCGAGGATGCCGAAAAAGCCCTCGGCATAGATGAGTGCGTCGTTCAGATCGTCGTAGATGCGGTGCAGCTGGCGTATGGGAGCGCTGACGTTGCTGAAAAGCAGCACGTGGTACATTATCTTGCCGATGGTCATGCCGGGGTAGTTGATGAGTACCAGATAGGCTGTGAGGATGATTATCAGTACTGTGCCTATCTGCTCGACAAAGGTTTTCAGCCCCTCGAACAGGAAGCTGATGCGCCGTGTGGCCATTTGCTGGTCGGTCGAGTCGTTTTGCAGCCGTGCCTGGCGGTCGGCCTCCACCTGCTCGCGGTTAAAGGATTTGATGACCCCCATACTCTCAATTATGTTCATGATGCCATGGTTCAGCGCCTGGTGGGTGCCGAACACGCGCCGCCGCCACCCCTTCATCCGTTTGCCCTGGCGGGCGGTAATGAAGAAGTAGACCGGTATAATGGCCAGTGCCACCAACCCCACATATACGTTGGCAATGAACATCAGCACCAACGCCATCACGGCGCTGGTGAAGAGTGGGAGGATGTCGATAAAGAAGTTTTTTACCGTGTTGCTGAGGCTCATCACCCCGCGGTCGATGCGGGTTTGGAGTTTGCCGGGTTCGTTGCCCTCGTTGCTGAAGAAGGCCATGCGGAACTGGAGGATGCGGTCCACCACCCGCAGGGAGAGGTCGCGGCTGACATTGATGCGTATCTTCTCGCCGAAAATGCGCTGGCCAAAGGTGATGACCGCAGCCAACACCTCCTTGCCCAGCAGCACCACGCTGACAAGGAGCAGGAGCCGGGCGGCCTGTGCCCACTGAAAGCCTCCCTGCTGGTGCAGCAGGGCGTTGACGGCATCGACAGCGCGGTCCAGCACCACGGCGTTGACCTGCGCCATTAGCGACCCCGCCAGGGTAAGGGCCAGTGTAAGAAGGAGCAGCCACCTGTAGGGCAGCACAAAGGGCAGCAGTTTTTTCAGCAGGCCGCCCACTCCCATCTTGGTGGCGGGCGATATGTTTGCATCATTCATAGGGCATTTCGTGTTTGAGGGTGCAAAGATACGACTATTTTGCGAAACAGAAAATAAATCCCTGCGTCAGGATAATAAAAAAAGTGTCGACCCGTTACTTGAGGCATGACAAAGACTACCCACCGCGGCATCATGCACTGCCTTTCTATTCCCCTGCGCTTTGTTTGCGCGGCGGTGTTGTTCTCTGTCGCCCAGCAAGTCTCGGCCATAAATCTGGCACCCTGCAGTCCCTCGCGGGCAGACTACAGCCTCTACCAAACCGAGAGCAACCGCCCCCAATGGCAGGATGTAGGCCTGCAGGACATTCTGATGGTGGACGGCCAATCCACTGTAACGGCGCCCAACCACGTGCGCACAGCACACGACACGGGAGCCCAAGGCTGCCTGCGCAGCCACATGGAGCTGAACCGGACCTACCGCTGCGACAGGGTTGCCGTTCGGCCAAACAGACAGCCAAGAGGCTCGCTGTACATGTGGCACTTTCTCCGACTCTGATTCTTCACATTACATTATTTTCGACAGACTCGCGTCAAGTCTGCAACATCCACCGTCTGTTCCCCAAGGGGACAGGCAGTGTGTCAATTCACGCAATGGCATTGAGCCACAACAAAACACCAACAAACAATGGAATACATAAAGAAACAGATATATACACTTCCGGAGATTCGCCGCATCACCAAACCCCTGTGGTCGGCATGGATTGTCACGGTCTGCGGGGCAGCATGCGGAGTCCCCATACTGTTCAACCCAAACATTTCCGATACAGCAGCATCCAACCTGATTTGGGGGGTAGTAGTAGGTGTCTGCAGCCTGCTCCTCACCTTGTGCTATTACGCTTTTGGCGACAGCCGTCGCCCTTATCACAAAACGCTGCATCAAACCCTTGAGCCTACCTTAGTCTATTATCCTCTCACTGCCCAGCAGCAACTCACGTCGGCCTTGGAGAGCCACGACGAAGAAGCCTTGGCAAAAGTGAAGAAAAGCGCTCACCCGGAGCTGATACTGATGCGCTACAGCGACAAGGCAGACACCATCTTCTACTCGCAGCTGCTCCGCAACACCGGGAGCAAGCAACCCGAACCCTTAACCGAAATCATTATCAACGACCTTACAAAATAAAGCATCATGGACATAAACGAATATATCAACACCAACTTGAACGATAAAATACAACGTCGCGGCAACTCACCGCTCATTCCTGTCATTTTGGCTGTGGCCGGTATTGCCACCCTTGTGGCAGCCTACACCGCCGGCATGGCCGACACCATGCAGACCACCCTGCTCACCATAGGTTTCATCCTTGCCACGGTAGGGGTTGTCTGGGCTGTACTGTGTTTTGCCAATGTATTGTGGCACTACCAGTATCTGCCCTCTTCATCGCCTATGCGAGACACGAACATTTATCTCTCATCCGACGATTTCCGCGCCGTCACCGACATGCTTGAAAAAGGACACACGGCCCTTCCTTCCACCCTCAGCCCGGTAATCAGTTCCAACACTGTGCTGCACACGGTTTACAGTCGCGATATGAGCATAGCGTTGCTTCAAACAGGCCGGTTGGAGACCTCGCGGCTCGAACCTGCAAGCCCCGTTGTGGTGCTTACAGGGGCCGACACCAACAACATCACCGCACTGATTCACTAACAAGTAGCAAGGGCTTTGCGGGTAGCCGCAAGGCCCTTCTTCGACAACCAGGTACACAATATCCAAAGCCATGCAAATAGAATTCTTTCTCCTTGTCATCTCGGTACTCTTTTTTGCCAGTATCCTGGCAAGCAAAGCGGGCAGTAAGTTGGGCGTGCCTGCCCTGTTGCTGTTTTTAGGTGTAGGCATGCTGTTTGGGAGCGACGGTCTGCAGCTGGTGAATTTCGACAACATAAAAGTAGCCCACATGGTGGGTACTGTGGCCCTGTGTGCCATTCTTTTCTCCGGAGGCCTCGACACCCGATTCAGCGACATACGGCCTGTCCTTGCACCCGGCATCACGCTGGCCACACTGGGAGTACTGGTCACAGCAGTGAGTACAGGCCTTATACTGTACCAGCTTCTGGGCCACCGACAGGATTTCACCACGGGCGTAATGGGATGCCTGTTGCTGGCATCGACCATGAGCAGTACCGATTCCGCCTCGGTTTTCTCTATTCTGCGTGGCAAAGGGTTGAATTTAAAGCATAACCTACGACCGACCTTGGAACTGGAGAGTGGCTCCAACGACCCTATGGCCTACGTGCTCACCATCACCTTCATCTCCCTCATCCAGCAAGGTGGAAGCCCTAACTATTGGGGAGCTGTGGGCATGCTGTTTATGCAACTGGCCATCGGCACAGTGGCCGGCTTTTTGCTTGGCAAAGGGCTGGTGTGGCTTATCAACCGGATTAACATTGACAATGCTGCCCTCTACCCTATTCTGGTACTTACAGGGTGTTTCTTCATCTTCGCCGCCACCTATTTCCTGCGGGGCAACAGTTTTCTGGCAGTTTATATAGCCGGCCTTATACTGGGCAATACCAAGTTCACCCATAAGCGTTCCACACGTAGTTTCTTTGAGGGTATTTCCTGGCTTAGCCAGCTCACCAT
>Ga0310697_10001136_pt1 | contig 32416 bp, 21 predicted proteins | sample 172DNAGHGlowgp2_FD_203883 | JGI IMG/M metagenome (GOLD analysis project Ga0310697, IMG submission 203883) | Sheep rumen microbial communities from Palmerston North, Manawatu-Wanganui, New Zealand - 1728 DNA GHGlow gp2 (v2) (version 2) | ecosystem: Host-associated > Mammals > Digestive system >... | reverse complement strand
ATAATCCTCAGAGCAGCTCAGTCATATCTTCAAGGATGGTCGCTACGCTCAAAATTATCAGAAAATTAATTCAAAAAATTATAAGAACTGCAGTAGGACAGACCTTTTGATAATTTTCTTATTCAATTTTTTTATAATTTTGAGGCCGATAGGCCGACCCTACATAGCAAGACTGAGCAGTTACGAATGCTCAGAGCGTCTCGACCTCATTATTTCAACGCGGAGGCGCGGAGATGGAGCTTGGGGCAATGGATGATGGAAGATGGATGATGGAAGATGGAAGATGGATGATGGAAGATGGAAGATGGATGTAGTTCGACAGGCTCAGCATGAAAATTCTGGAACCTGAACCATCTACATCGATAGTACTATAATGACAGCAGTTGCAACACACGCGTTGCAGATGCTGTTTGGACCCTCTCTCGCGCGCCAATCATCACTTTTTCATAAAAAAAAGATGGAATATTTGGAGGGTAGTACCAAAAATAGTACTTTTGCAACGCAAATCGAACAACAATGAGTTCAAAAGATAAATTGATAGAACGTTTTAAGAAGAAACCGAAGGACTTCACATACGAAGAGACGATAACATTATTGTCACACTTCGGCTATGAGGAGCACAATAAAGGGACAACATCAGGTTCCCGTGTGAGGTTTAAACATGAGCCATCAGGGGCCTTCATAGACATACACCGTCCCCACCCAGGGAGTATTATGAAAGAATGGATGATAAAAGCCATTTTTCAACACCTTAAAAGCAACAAACTCATCTAAACATATCTATGGATTATCTGGAATATAAAGGCTATAAGGGCAGTGTGGAATATAGCAAGAAAGACAACTGCCTGTTTGGTAAAGTACAAGGTCTGAGCAAGTCGCTTATTCTGTACGAGGGTCAGACGCTGGATGAGCTTCGCAAGGATTTCGAAGCTGGTGTGGACAGTTATTTGGAGGGATGCCGCGCTGATGGCGTGGAACCAGCCAAGCCATACAGTGGGCGTCTGAACCTGCGAATGTCATCCGAGCTCCATTCGATAGTGGCCGCTTTCGTGTCAGCATCAGGAACCACAATCAATGACTTCATCAACAAAGCCATCAGGGATGAGTTGAAACACGCCGCCGTTCTATAACAGTAAGCTTCGCTACCTTATCACCTCATAACGATAACGATAACGATAACGATAACGATAACGATAACGAAAACGAAAACTTTTTTCTGTCTTCGTCGAAGAAATTGTGAATTATGAATTGTGCATTGTGAATTATGAATTGTGCATTGTGAATTGTGCATTGTGAATTGTGCATTGTGAATTGTGAATTATACATTATACATTATACATTAAGAATCGCTATCTTTGCAGCGCGAGACGAGAAAGGAGGCATATTATGCAGACAAACAATCACCTTCCGGCGGCACTTACTAAAGGTGCAGAGGCATGAATTAACGTATCTGTGTCTATTCTCAACGTAGCCACCTGATTTTTTTCAGTATTAAGCAGATGAACGATTCAACAAATAAGAAACAACCCCATATCCAGCACTACGCCGACGGCACTGCCAGTGTGATGCGCAAGGCGGTGGTATATACCGAACTGCGGTTCTATCAGCGCAGCGATGTGCTGTATCAGCTCACACAGGTGTTCTGTCAGCGCTATCTGCCCCGCTATGGCGACCGCACCGTGGATCAGATGGTGCAGGCAGCACGGAGTACCAAGCAGAACATTGCCGAGGGCAGCACCGACGGCCAGACGTCCACCGAGACAGAATTGAAACTTTTAGGCATAGCCCGAGGCAGTAACCAAGAGCTGTTGGAGGATTATCAGGACTATCTGAAGCGAAAAGGTATGACGGAATGGTTCGGCAAGAACGCACGGTTCGACCCCCTCCACCGGTTCTGCCAAGAGCATACCCATTGGGACGACTATCGCCCATTGACCGAGCGCATGAACGACGAGGAGCTCGCTAATATGGCCGTCTGCCTGTGCCATCAGGTGGATAAGGCGATGGCAAAGTACATCGAGCGCAAAGACCGTGAGTTCACCACAGAAGGTGGCATCCGCGAGCGCATGACCGCAGCCAGGTTGGGCCAGCGCGAGACGCAGCGACAGATTATTGAGAGGCAGGCAGCAGAGATATCCGCCCTCCGCCAGGAGAATGCCCGCCTGAAGGAAATGCTCAAAGAGGCCGGGTATCACGGATAGGCCGGAAATTCCGGAGATTCCGGAAAATCCGGAAATTCCGGAGATTCCGGAGAATCCGGTGGAAAGGGCTGAGGCCCCGGCAGACGGACAGCGCCTTTTGTCAGTTCACATCGATGGTTTACGGCTGGCGCGCGGCCTTCATCATCCTGCGCGGCTACTACAGCCGCCGCCACCTGCGCACGATCCGCGCCGTCGTCACGCGCTGGGCACCGCCACGCGAGAACGACACGGGGAACTACGTCCGACACGTCAGCCAATACACGGGCATACACCCCGATGCGCTGCTGCCGCCACCCGATGCAGACCCTGTCACGTGGCGCATGATAGCCGCCGCAATGGCACAGCACGAGAACGGCCCGCACACGATCGACAGCGACGCCATGCTGCGAGGATGGGAAGCCGCTAAGTGAAGCAACCAAAAAGCCCCGCCGTCAGGCTACGAGAGCTGACGGCGGGATGTTTCGCGTGTTTTTGAGATTAACCCGACTGGACGTCGTCGTCAGTCGTGGATGAGGCAGTGGCCCGTCATTTCCTTGGGCTGCTCAAGGCCCATGATGTGGAGGATGCTGGGTGCTACGTCGGCCAGGATGCCGTCCTCAACGCGTGCGGCCTTGTTCTCAGTGACGTAGATGAAGGGCACGGGGTTGAGGCTGTGAGCTGTGTTGGGCGTGCCGTCGGGGTTGAGGGCGTTGTCGGCATTGCCGTGGTCGGCGATGATGACGACTTCGTAGTCGCCCATGGCCTTGGCGGTCTCGACGACCTCGCGTACGCATTGATCGACGGCGACGACGGCTTTCTCGATGGCCTCATAGACGCCGGTGTGTCCAACCATGTCGCCGTTGGCGAAGTTGACGACGATGAAGTCGTACTTGTTGTCGCGTATGGCGGCGACGAGCTTGTCCTTGACCTCGAAGGCGCTCATCTCGGGCTTGAGGTCGTAGGTGGCCACCTTTGGCGAGGCGACGAGGATGCGGTCCTCGCCTTCGTAGGGTGCTTCGCGTCCGCCGTTGAAGAAGAAGGTGACGTGGGCGTACTTCTCGGTCTCGGCGGTGTGGAGCTGTCGCAGGCCCTGACGGCTGATGTACTCGCCGAGGGTGTTCCCGACGTTCTCCTTGGGGAAGAGGATGTGCACGCCCTTGAAGGAGGCGTCGTAGGGCGTCATGCAGTAGTACTGAAGGCCGGGGATGGTGTGCATACCCTGTTCGGGCATGTCCTGCTGGGTGAGCACGATGGTGAGCTCCTTGGCGCGGTCGTTGCGATAGTTGAAGAAGATGATGACGTCGCCCTCCTTGATGGTGCCGTCAACGTTGGCGTTGTTGATGGGTTTGATGAACTCGTCGGTGACGCCGTCGGCGTAGGAGAGTTCCATGGCCTCGGCCATGTCCTTGGCTTGATAGCCTTCGCCGGAGATGAGGAGGTCGTAGGCGATCTTGACGCGCTCCCATCGCTTGTCGCGATCCATGGCGTAGAAGCGTCCGACGATGCTGGCGATGTGTGCGCCCGTCTCGTTGCACTTCTCCTGGAGCTGACGGATGAAGCCTACGCCGGAGTGCGGGTCGGTATCGCGGCCATCCATGAAGCAATGGACGAAGGTCTGGCGTACCTTATATTCCTGTGAGATCTCGCAGAGCTTGAAGAGGTGTTCGAGCGAGGAGTGGACACCGCCGTCGGAGGTGAGCCCCATGAAGTGAACAGCCTTGGCCTCGCGCACGGCGTACTCGAAGGCGTTGACGATTTCGGGGTTCTGCATGATGGAATTGTCGCGACAGGCGCGGTTGATCTTGACGAGATCCTGATAGACGATGCGTCCGCCGCCGATGTTGAGGTGTCCGACTTCGGAGTTGCCCATCTGCCCGTCGGGCAAACCGACATTCTCGCCACAGGCCAGCAGCTGGCTGTGGGGATAGTTGTCGTTGAGCTCATCCATATAAGGCGTAGGGGTCTGATAGATGACGTCGCCTTTACCTTTGTTGCCGATTCCCCAACCGTCGAGGATCATCAGTAGTGCTTTTTTTGCCATATTGTTGTGAGTTGAAAGTTGAAAGTTCTTGAAGTGTCAAGCGTCCCGATGGGCCAAGCGGAAAATTGAAAGTTCTTCGCAGAGCGAAGCGTCGCAAGCGCCGAGCGGAGACTTGTGAGTTATTTGCGGCTGCAAAGGTAGTAAAAAGATTGGAGATAGGAGATGAAAGGATAAAGATTTTTACTTTTTACGCCTTATTTTACCACTTCATCCTCTGTAGAACGTCAATTTGCGGTCGGAATGGAGCCATTGCGGAAGCTCATGGACATGGTGTGCTCGGAGCGCGGCACGAGGTAGGCGGTGAAATCGACCTGCCACTTGTCGAGCGCGGTGCTCATGTAGCCCTTGGCGAGCACGATGGGATAGTTCTTGATGGTGACACCCCCGCCTTGCGGGTTGCGGTTGGGCATGGCGACGCTGTCCACGGGAGCCGAGAAGTCCCACGCGGAGTGATCCTGGCGGATGGTGGCGGTGACGGGCTTCGAGAAGAGGTAGGCGGTGTCGTTCTTGACGACGCTGACGTCCTTCAACACGGCGGTGCCCCAGGTGTCGCTGACGTAGGTGAGGTTGCAGCGCGTGCCCGCGGCATTGGTGAGCTCTATGGTCAGCTTATCGCCCTCGGAAGGGATGTAGGGGGCGTAGGCATTGCTGCCGAGCGTCCATCCGCTGTAGGTGCCGGCGAGTGCTGCGGGCACGGGGTCATCCGTGGGCTGTTCTTCTTTCTCACTTTTGCTGCAGCTGACGACGAGGCCAGCGACGAGGAACATGGCCAGAGCCATGAAGAGGGTTCTTTTGTTCATTCTTTAAGTTGAAAATTGAAAGTTGAAAGTTGAAAATTGAAAGTTGAAAGTTGAAAGTTGAAAGTTGAAAGTTGAAAGTTGAAAGTTGAAAATTGAAAGTTGAAAATTGAAAAATGAAAGTTGAAAATTGAAAGTTGAAAATTGAAAGTTGAAAGTTCTTCGCAAGCGAAGCTAAAGTTATTTTGCGGCTGCAAAGGTAGTATAAATTTCGTATAGCGACTCATTTTAATTAGGTATTTTGCAGTTCAAACGTGAAAATACCTACTTTTAATGATAGTAGCTGCGACTTTTTGTTGTATCTTTGCGCCCGAAAAACGAAATAAGCCCATCAGATGCACACGCTGTTCATAGCCCTTTTCGCGCTCTTCACGCCCGAAGTCACGGACTCGATCATCACGACGGACATCGAGGAAATCGTTGTAGCGGCAACACCGAAGGAGAGCCTGCGTCTCCGCCGTCAGCCCCTGTCATCGACCTCCTTCGCGAGCGCCGACATGACGGAACAGGGGATGAGGGGCATCACGGATTTCACGTCGTCCGTCCCCAACCTGTTCATCCCCAACTATGGTTCGCGCCTGACGACGAGCGTATATGTCCGCGGCATCGGTTCGCGCACGGGCACGCCAGCCGTGGCGCTGTACATCGACGGCGTGCCGCAGATCTCCCCTGCGAGCTACGACTTCAACTTCTCGAACGTCGATCGCGTGGATGTCCTTCGCGGCGCACAATCGACGCTGTACGGCCGCAACTCCATGGGCGGCGTGATCCGCGTGTTCACGAAGAACCCGATGCACTACCAGGGCACGGACATAGACGTCGAGGGCAGCCACACCGCCGCAGCAGCACCCAACGGCCGCAAGGACGGCGGCGGCGTGGGACACTATCGTCTGAACCTCACCCACTACCACCGCCTGAACGACCGTCTGGCTTTCACGGGTCATTTCTTCGGCGAGTTGGACGGCGGCTACTTCCGCAACGAGGCGCGCGGCAACGAGCTCATCGACAAGCTGATGGACGCAGGTGCCCGCTGGCGTCTCATCTATCTGCCCCAACCCGATCTGAACTTCGACATCTCGCTGAGCCACGAATGGCTGAAGCAAGGCGGATACCCCTACGAATACCAGGGCATCACAGGGTCGCCGTCAACGCCTGACCCACAGACGCCCGTCGGACATATCGCCTACGACAACCACAGCGGCTACCGACGCCAACTGACTCATCTGGGAGTGACAGCCGAGAAGCGGTGGCCTAAGGTAACGCTCACCAGCGTGACCGGCTACCAGCATTTGCACGACCGCATGGACCTTGACCAGGACTTCACGGACAAGAACCTTTATACACTCACGCAGCGGCAGGAAGGCAACACGCTGTCGGAAGAGATCGTGCTGCGGCCTACGGAGTCTGGCAAGTACTCATGGCTATGCGGCCTCTCGGCAATACGTCAATGGATGAAGACCAACGGCCCCGTGGCTTTTCACGACGACGGCCTCGCATGGCTGAACGGCCTCATCAACCGTCAGGCCAACACGCATCTGCCCACCGTGACGAGCCACGACGAGGAGGGACGCGAAGCCTACACGATGAATTTCCTCTTCGACAACCTCATCATGGGCGACGACCTGGGCTTCCCCGGCACGTACAAGACGCCGATGACGAACGTGGCCTTGTTCCACGAGAGCACACTGCAGCAGCTGTTCGGCGTCGAGGGACTCACGCTGACAGGCGGGTTGCGCTTGGACTACGAACACTTTGTCCTCGACTACGACACCCGCTACACCTTCCAGCAGCGCTACGGCCTCAACGGACGTCTGACCTATCCCGACGGCAGCGTTCGTGACGGGATGATGCTGGTGCCGACGCGGACGTTCAATGTCGAGGACGGCATGAAGGGCAGGCTGAGCAAGGACTACCTGAAGCTGATGCCCCGCGTGACGCTTCAATATGCGTTCCGATGCGACGAGAACAGCACGCACTCCAACGTCTATGCCACCGTGTCGCGAGGCTATCGGTCGGGAGGCTACAACATGCAGATGTTCAGCGAACTGCTGCAGAGCCGTATGCAGACAGCGATCATGCACAACGTTGCGAACGCCACCGTGCCCGTCGTGGACGGCGTGGCAATGATTCCGGCCGACGTGAAGACGAAGGTGAGGAACATGCTCATCGACATGGGCACACAGCAGGAAATGGATGTCGATTCGGCAACGTGGTACAAGCCCGAGAGCTCGTGGAACTACGAGGTAGGCACCCACCTGAACCTCTTCGCCTCGCGCCTGCAAGCCGACGCTGCGCTGTTCTTCATGAACACCCGCGACCAGCAATTGAGCCGCATGTCGTCGGGCGGACTGGGACGCGTCACGGTGAACTCAGGTCGCAGCCGCAGCATCGGCGGCGAGCTGTCGTTGCGCTGGCACGTCACCGACGACCTGCTGGTGCAGACGGCCTACGGCTACACTCATGCCACGTTCACGGACGGCGGCTATGTGCCCTTCGTGCCTCGCCACACCTTCATGGCGGGCATCACACAGCGATGGACGCTCCGAGGCCGCTGGCTCGACGGCATAACCCTCCACGGCGACTACCACGGCGCAGGACGCATCTACTGGACCGAGAGCAATACGACGTGGCAGAACTTCGCGGGCACGCTGAACGCCCGGCTCAGCCTACAAAGAAAGGGCACAGCGCTCTCGCTCTATGCCCATAACATTCTGGCCACGCGCTTCCAGACGTTCTACTTCGAAACGATGCAGCGCGGCTTTGCGCAGTACGCACGTCCCACCGAGTTGGGCGTGAACCTGCGTCTGCACTTCTAATCTTCCTCCTCTCCGAACTCCAGTTCCCCCTGCACGACCCAGATGAGATCTTCGGGTCGGAAGTCGCCGTACTTCTCTTTCTTGGCGCGCTTGGCCAATGCCTCGGCGATGGCTTCGGTGTCGATATCGACAAAACCTTCGTCGTCGGGTTCGGCATCGAGCAGTCCGCTCTCGACATAGTAGTCGGCAAGGAGATCGATGAAGTAGAAGAGGTCGTCGTCGGTGAACTTCTCCTTCACCTCCTGAGGAAGATAACTCTTGATGAACGCCACGGTACGGACGTCATCCTCGGCCATGGCCATGAAATCTTCTTCCATAAGCTTATTTCAATATACTCTGCAACTTAGCCTCGAACACGGCCTTGGGCGCAGCGCCGATTTGCTTATCGACGATTTCGCCGTTGCGCAGGAAGAGCACCGTGGGGATATTACGCACGCCGTAGCGGATGGCGAGCTCGTCGTTCTCGTCAACGTCCACCTTGCCGATGATGGCACGGTCGCCATAGTTCTCGGCGAGTTCTTCAATGTAAGGACCGATCTTCTTGCAGGGACCACACCAGGTAGCCCAGAAGTCCACGACCATCGGCTTGCCCTCGGCAAGCAGTTCGTCGAAATTAGAATCTGTGATTGCTAATGCCATAATAGTTTTGTTTTTAATAGTTTATAAATGAGTGTTTTTTGATTATTCTTCATTGATCGCGTAGGACATGGCCGAATTGTTGTTGATGAAATCGACCAGGTCGCGCTTCACCGTGATGCGGTGGGTACGGCTCTTGAGAGTGAGGTTCATGCGTCCCTCGGGATCTATGATCCTGAAGAACAGGTCCACCTTGCCGGGACTCTCGTTGATGAGTTCCGTGAGCGAGAGCACGGTGTCCTCGTCGATCGTGGCGAGCGACATCGTGATGGTCATGCTCTCGATGAGGCTGTCCTTGATGTCGCCCAGGAATTCCACCTTGCCGATGTAGAGGTCGATGCGGTTGGGGTTATGGCGGGCAGGCTGCACACGCGCAGTGACAAAGATGGAACTGCCGACGCTCATGAAACGCCCCCAGTTGGCCCAGTCCTGTCCCCACAGCGGCAGTTCGCCGGTGCCTGAGTAGTCCTCGATGGAGACTATGCCGTAAGGCTGTCCGCTCTTGCCTATGCCATTACGTATGCCCGTGACGATTCCTCCGAAGGTGATGTCCTGGTTGAGGAGTTTCTCCTTGTCCTGAAGTGCCGTGACCTTCGTCGTACAAACATCATTCAGGATAATCGAGAATTCATCCAGGGGATGAGCCGACAGGTAGATGCCCACGAGATCACGCTCCTTGTTGAGGCGTGTGAGACTGCTCCATTCCTCATATTCCTGCGGGATGGGCGGCGTGGCGACTTCCACCATGTCAAAGTCGCCGAACAAGGAGTTCTCGGCAGAAGCCTTAGCCTCCTGGTACTGCGTGCCGTAGCGCACGAGCGTGTCGATGAACACCTCACCCCTCAGGTTGCGACCATAGTACTGCTCGCGACGGATGCCCTCGAAATCGTCGAAGGCACCGCTGAGGATCAGGCTTTCAATGCCATTGCGCTTCACCGCAGGAATGCTCACGCGCTGGATGAAATCGAAGAGGCCGGTGAACAGACCTCCGCGCTCACGTTCCACGATAATCGCTTCCACGGCGCTGTCGCCCAGACCTTTGATGGCAGCCAGGCCGAAACGTATGTTGCCGTGCTCGTCAACGCTGAACTTACGGCGACTATAGTTGATGCTCGGTCCGAGGGTGCTGATGCCCAGCGACTTGCACTCGCTCATCAGCTTCGTGATTTCCGAGATATTATCCAGGCTTCGGCTCATCACGGCAGCCATATACTCGGCGGGGAAGTTGGCCTTGAGCCAAGCCGTCTGGTAGGCGACCCACGAATAGCACGTGGCGTGGCTCTTGTTGAAAGCATAGGAGGCGAACTTCTCCCAGTCGGCCCATATCTTCTCCAAGACCTTGGGGTCGTGGCCATTGGACTTGCCCTGCTCGATGAACTGAGGCTTCATGTGGTCCAGCTTGTCCTTGAGCTTCTTACCCATGGCCTTTCGAAGCGTGTCGCTTTCGCCACGCGTGAAGTTGGCCAGCTGACGCGACAGCAACATGACCTGCTCCTGATAGACCGTGATGCCGTAAGTGTCCTTCAAGTACTTCTCCATGCACGGGATGTCGTACTCGACGGGCTTGCGACCCTGCTTGCGGTCGATGAAATCGGGAATGTAATCCATAGGTCCCGGCCGGTAGAGGGCATTCATGGCGATGAGATCCTCGAAGGTCGAGGGTTGCAGCTCGCGCAGGTATTTCTGCATGCCCGCCGACTCAAACTGGAAGGTGCCGATCGTGCGGCCGTCGCAGTAGAGCTGGTAGGTGGCAGGGTCTTCGATATCGATATTGTCGATGTTGACGTCAATGCCCAGGCTGTCCTTGATGTTGGCTTGTGCCTCCTTGATGATGCTGAGCGTCTTCAGCCCGAGGAAGTCCATCTTGATGAGTCCGGTGTCCTCGATGACGGAGCCTTCGTATTGGGTGCAACGCAGCTTCTCGCCCGTCTCCTTGTCATCGGCCGTCGAGACGGGTACCCAGTCGCTCACATCGTCGCGACAGATGATGACGCCACAGGCATGGACGCCCGTATTGCGTACATTGCCTTCGAGCATCTGCGCAAAACGGACGGTGTCTCTCAGCAGGGGATTCGGTGAGATGGCCGCCTGCTGCAGCTCCGGCACACAGGCTATGGCATTGGTCAGGTTCATCTTGCGCGGCTTGCCACTGGGATCATCGGGCAGGCGGTCGGGGATGGCCTTGACCAAAGCATTGCTGACCTCAAGGGGCAGTTTCTCGACGCGCGCCACATCTTTCAAGGCTGACTTCGTGGCCATGGTGCCATAGGTGATGATATGCGCCACGTTGGGTTCACCATATTTCTGCGTGACCCACGAGAGCACCTTGCCACGGCCATCGTCGTCGAAATCGACATCGATATCGGGCAGGGAGATACGGTCGGGGTTCAGGAAACGCTCAAACAGCAGGTCGTATTTGATGGGGTCAACCTTTGTGATTCCCAGACAATAGGCTACGACGCTGCCGGCGGCAGAGCCACGACCCGGTCCCACGCTGACGCCCAGCTCGTGGCGGGCGGCATTGATGTAGTCCTGCACGATGAGGAAGTAACCCGGGAAACCCATGGTCTTCATCACATGCAACTCGAATCGGATGCGTTCGTCAACCTCATGCGAGAGCGGTTCACCATATATTTTTTTTGCGCCCACGCGCGTGAGGTGTTCGAGGTAGTCGGCTTCCAGCTTCAGACGGTACAGCTTCTGCACACCCCCGAGGCGCTTCACCTTTTTCTCGGCTTCCTCACGGCTGCAAACGACATTGCCCTGCTCATCACGGGTGAACTCCTCGAAGAGCTGCTCGTCGGTAAAGCGCTCGTGGTAAGAAGCCTCAGTGCCGAAATCCTCGGGGATGGGGAAGTTAGGCATGATGGGCGCATGGTCAATGCTATAGACCTCCACCTTGTCGAGGACCTCCAACGTGTTGGACAAGGCCTCGGGCACGTCGGCGAAGATCTCGTTCATCTCGGCCTGCGTCTTGAACCACTCCTGCTTGGAATAGAGCATGCGTTTGGGGTCATCCAAATCCTTGGCCGTGCCTAGACAAATGAGGCGGTCGTGCGCTTCGGCATTGTCCTCGTCCACGAAATGAACATCGTTGGTACAGACCACCTTGATGTCATACTTCTTGGCCAGCTCGAGGATGACGGCATTCGCCTGCTGCTGCAGGGGGTAGGTCTCGCGGTTGGCACGTTGGTTGGGATCGCGCACTTCGTGGCGCTGAAGCTCGAGGTAATAGTCGTCGCCGAAGATGCGTTTGTACCATTGTATTCGTTCCTCGGCGCCCTTGATGTCTCCCTTGAGAATCAGTCGGGGGACCTCACCGGCGAGGCACGCCGAACAGACGATCAAGCCCTCGGCATGTTGTTCCAATTCATGATGATCGGTACGCGGACGGTTGTAGAATCCATCAACCCACGACTTCGACACCAGCTTGACCAGATTGTGGTAGCCACGTTCGTTCTTCGCCAACACGATGAGGTGGTAGCGCCGCGAATCGTATTCCTTTTCCTTGTCGTAAAGGGTACGTTCGGCCACATACATCTCACAGCCGAAGATCGGCTTGAAAGGTTCCTTGCCTTCCTCCTTCAACGCCTTGTTGCGTTTGTTGACGTAGTTGAAGAATTCCTTCACGCCCATCATGTTTCCATGATCGGTAATAGCCATGCCCCGCATGCCGTCGTTAATCGCTTTTTCTACTAACTTCGGAATACTGGCCTGTCCGTCGAGCAAAGAGTACTGAGTATGTACGTGTAAGTGGATGAAATTTTGCATAAGGGTCCTAAAACGGCCTCAAAAGTACGTTTTGTTTGCCAAACTGCCAAAAAAGCGGCAGTTTTTTTTGCATCTATTCAAATATTCACTACTTTTGTATCGCAAAACGGACAAAAATGACCGTTTCGAAGCATTATGGTACGTCGTCTGAACAGACTTAAAAAGAAAATAAGGTTACACAGCGAGGGCAATAGGACCCTCCTTTGGGGCGGTCTTGCGTTAACACTCCTCTGCCTAACATTTGGCTATGCTTTCGGATTCCAGAGTCCGTGGTTCATAGCAGTTCTCATCGTGTCGATTGTCGTTTACCTGATTGTCATGAATTTCTTTCGTTGCCCGATCCGTCTGTTCGACGGCGACACGGAGGGGATTGTCGTGGCGCCGTGCGACGGCAAGGTCGTCGTCGTCGAGGAAGTCGATGAGAATGAGTATTTCCACAACCGCCGACTCATGATCAGCATCTTCATGAGCCTTTTCAACGTGCATGCCAATTGGGTGCCCGTGGATGGCACCGTCCGCAAGGTAGAGCATCAGAACGGCCGTTTCAAAGCGGCTTGGCTGCCCAAGGCCAGCACCGACAACGAACGCTCCACCGTCATCATCGAGACGCCCGAGGGCGAAGAGGTGCTCGTGCGACAAGTGGCGGGCGCTGTGGCACGACGCATCGTCACCTATTCCGCCGTTGACGAAGACTGCTTCATCGATGAACACCTCGGATTCATCAAGTTCGGGTCGCGCGTTGACGTTTACCTGCCCATCGGCACTACCCCACTCGTCAAACTCGGACAAAAGACTACGGGCAACCAAACCGTGATTGCCACACTATCCCGTTAATTCACTAATATGCTTTTGAATTTCCCCAATGCCCTGACTTGCTGCAACCTCATCTGCGGTTGCATGGCTTCAGGTGCTGCTTTCCATGGCCATTTCACCTGGGCTTTTGCCCTGATCATCGCCGGTGCCGTATTCGATTTCTTCGACGGCATGGCTGCCCGTGCCTTAGGCATCAGCTCGCCCATCGGCAAAGAGCTGGACTCGCTGGCCGACGTCGTCACGTTCGGCGTAGCTCCCTCCGCCATGCTTTTCCAACTGTTCGGCCTCGTAGAATATCCATCATGGTTGGCTCCCGCCGCCTCGTGGCTACCCTATACCGCCTTTATCATGGCGGCTTTCTCCGCGCTGCGCTTGGCCAAATTCAACCTCGACACGCGTCAGACGACGAGCTTCATCGGCCTTCCGACTCCGGCCAATGCCCTGTTCTGGTCGTCGCTCATCGTAGCCGAGCTGCCTTGGCTGGCATCACCCCGTTTCAATGCCATGTGGTTGTTCCTTTTCATGCTTGCCGCCAGCTTCCTGCTCATCAGCGAGCTGCCGCTCTTTGCCTTGAAATTCAAGAACCTCACGTGGCGTGACAACCGCGTGAAATACATCTTCCTCGCCGGCACGCTGCTGCTGTTGCTGGCCGGTCTGCTGACGCCCCTCGGTTTGACGGCCGTACCACTTGTCATCATCTGGTACCTCATCCTGTCGATGCTCAGCCTCTACGTCCCTTCGCTTAGATAAGGTCAGAAACACATATATGAAAGAACGCCAACACACATAGGAGTGCTGGCGTTCTCTCATATAAGTATTTCGCAATACGCTTATTTGTGAACGAGCGTGCCGATGGGTTCGCCGTCAATGACTTTCCGGAGGTTGCCCTTGACATCCATATTAAACACGTAGATGGGCAGGTTGTTTTCCTTGCACATCGTGGTGGCAGTGAGGTCCATGACTTTGAGACCGCGGTTGTAAATCTCGTCGAAAGTAATCTCGTCGAACTTAGTCGCTGTCGGATCCTTCTCGGGATCGGCCGTATAGACGCCGTCAACGCGCGTGCCCTTGAGCATCACGTCAGCCTCGATCTCTATGCCGCGAAGCGACGAGCCCGTGTCGGTGGTGAAATAAGGATTGCCCGTACCGCCCGAGAAGATAGCGACTTCGCCGCGTTCCATGGCATCGATGGCCTTCCATTTGGTGTAGAACTCGCCCACGGGTTCCATGCGAATGGCCGTGAAGACCCGCGAGGGCACGCCGGCAGCGCTGAGGAAGCTGTTCAGGGCAAGGGAGTTGATGACTGTAGCCAGCATGCCCATCTGGTCGCCTTTGACGCGGTCGAAGCCGCGGCCTGTGCCGCTGAGCCCGCGGAAGATATTACCACCACCTATGACAATACCTATCTGCACGCCGAGATCGTGGATTTCCTTAATCTGTGCTGCGTATTCGGCCAGACGCTTTTCATCGAGGCCGTAGCGCTGTTCGCCCATGAGGCTTTCACCCGAGAGCTTGAGAAGAATACGTTTGAATCTTGTCATAATCTTTGTTATTTAGAGTGATTTGAGGTCGTTATCGTTATCGTTTGATAAATTGTGAATTGTGAATTATGAATTGTGAATTATGAATTGTGAATTGTTTTCGTTACCTCGTCAGCAGACTTACCATGAGTTGAGCGGCTCTCTGGGGCGCTCCAGGTTCCCCTAATCGGCCAGCCATTTCTTCATAGCCTTGCAGCTGTGCCTCCCGTGCAGAGCCACCTGGGAGTATGCTTTCGAGATGACGGCGACAAGCATCGACGTTCATCTTGTCGGCAACGAGTTCGGGAACGATTTCTCGGCCTACGACGAGATTGACCAACGAGATATAAGGTACTTTGATGAAGAACGGACGCAGGAAGGAGGCCAGCTGGCGGGCTTGCATGAAATAGCAAACGACCTGAGGCACGCGGAAAAGGGCAGTTTCGAGCGTTGCCGTACCCGAAGTGACGAGGGCGGCAGTGGCCTGCGAGAGCAGCGCATAGGTCTTGCCATAGACAATCTCAACCTTTTGAGCGCCGATGTAGCGCTGGTAGTAAGCGGGGTCGATGCCCGGAGCGCCTGCAAGGACCAGACGGTAGCGATCCGTGAAGGATTCGGCTGCTGCGAGCATACGGGGCAGGTTGTCACGAATCTCCTGTTTGCGACTGCCTGCAAGAAGGGCCAGCGTTGGAGTGCCTTTCACATCTCCCTGCGAGGAGAGACAATCGATTCCGCCGGTGTCCTTCGCGCTGTTTTTCCACGCCGCCACTTCATCGACCGTCGGATTGCCGACGTAATGGATGGGATAACCATGTTTCTGCTCGAAGAACTCCACTTCGAAGGGGAGAATGGAGAAGAGTTCGTCAACGTAACGGCGAATCTTCTTGATGCGCCATTCCTTCCACGCCCACAGCTTTGGCGCGATGTAATAGTAAACGGGACATATACCTTTTGAGCCTGTCACAGGGTCGCTCCATTCGTGCACGAACTCAGCGATCTTCAGGTTGAAACCCGGATAATCCACCAGGATGACCACATCAGGCTTCCACACGACGATATCCTCCTTGCATTGCTGCAAGCCCTGCAGGATCGTGCGAGCGTGCAGAGCTACGGCCACAAAGCCCATAAAAGCCAAGTCGCGGTAGTGGCGCACGAGGGTCATACCTTCAGCAGCCATCAAGTCGCCGCCGAAACCCCGGAAACTGGCATCGGGGTCAGCCGTCTTGAGGGCTGCAATGAGGTGAGAGGCGTGAAGATCGCCACTCGCTTCGCCTGCTATGAGATAATACTTCATGTCGTTTAACGTTTATCATTCATCAATCTTCAATCATCAATCATCAATTTCAGCTCCTCAATGAACTCATGCGCTGTCATATCGACGTGTATAGGCACGATGGAACAGTAGCCAGCACGGAGCGCTGAGAAGTCGGTGTCGGTGGCCAAAGGTTCGAGATCCGTGAAAGTGCCCGTGAGCCAGAACGCCTGCTGCCCGAAGGGATGGGCAGCGCTGATCCATTCGGCACTCCAACGGCCGCGTGCCTGACGGCACACCTGCCATCCACGGAAGACGTGAGCAGTAGGGAAGTTGATATTGAGACAGATATCTTCGGGCAGGCCTTTACGGATAATACGCTGACATAAGTCGGCAAGTGCGGCAAGTGTGTCGCTGCCGACAGGATAATCCTCGTAGCGTTGGCCGCGTTTGAGATAAAGCGAGACGCCGACGGACGGGATGCCTTTCATGCAACCCTCGAACACGGCACCCATCGTGCCGCTATAATGAATGCTGATGCTGGCATTGTCACCGTGATTGATACCGCTGAGGAGAAGGTCTGGACGGCGGGGCAGGATCTGTTCGAGCGCCAGTTTGACGCAATCGACGGGGGTGCCAGTACAGGCATAGCATAGGACGCCTGGAATAGTGCTATCCACGCGACGGAAGCTGACGGGGATTGTGCTGGTGATGGCACAGGCTGCTCCCGAGCGGGCGCCGTCGGGCGCCACAACATAAACCTCAGCAAAAGCGGCAACGGTACGCGCCAGGGCTTGGATGCCTGCTGCCGCGTAGCCGTCGTCGTTGGTGATAAGAACGAGTGGTTGAGTCATAGGTTATTCTTTTGAAACGCTCAGCTCCAAGGCCGGTGTGTTGCTGCCATACTCAGGAGCATAGAGACAGCGCACGGTGGTGAGCCCCGTGGTATAGTGCCCGTCGCGATCGATGAAGGACGTCTCCTCGAGCACGTAGGTGCCTTTCGGCATGTGGTCGAAGAAGTAGTCGGTATGGGCATCGCGCACGGCACGATAGTATCCGAGGCCGCCTTGGTAGCGATATCCCGAGTACTGTTCGGCGGGTTCCATACAAGCCGCACGTGCAGCACGCAGGCAAACATATTCGTAGTCGCGGTCGGCGGTGATGATGTAGCGTGTCGTCATGCGATCGCCGACGATGAGCTCCGTCTTGTTCACCTCGCGGCGCACTTTCATGCCCGTGGAAGATGCCGAAGCATCGGTCATCGGTGTGAGATAGGTGGCAAAGACGGCTCCCCATGCCTCGCTGTCGGTGTTGCGCTTCACGGTGATCGTCTTCGGTGCCTCGCCGTCGGCGAACTGCTTCTTGATGAAGCCCAGTCCGGACACGGCCTTGTCGGCATCCTTACGGCTGATCTCCACCTGACGGTTGGCGTAGTTCAGCTTGATGTCGTCGGACGCAGAAGCCTGCAGCTCCGTCTTGCTGCCTAAGAACAAAGCATAGATGGCATCAACGGTACAAATGTTGGATTCCCACATCTGCGTGCGCTTCTGCTGCAGGAGCCAACGGCTCAAGTTGCGCTGCAACGCCTTGTTCGTCGGTTCCATGACGAAGACGGCTTCCATGGCTGCCACGTGGTGAATGATCTTATGGCTGGTGGGCTCGAAGCTACCGCCGGCATAGTCGAAGTAGGTGCCATGGTCGGGCGTTGACGTCGTGTGCTCGAGCAGCGATTCGTAGTATAGCTTGGCCTCCTTCGTGCGCTTGTCGCCCTTCATGACGACGGCTGCCATGGCGCGCTCCCAGTTGTCCATACCTGCCACGCTACCCTTCATGTGATCGAGCAGGTAATCGACGTCCGACTGCTGTTTCTTGCTGAGCGTAACGCCGGCATTCTGCGTCGTATAGACATACTGGAGATACATCATCGAAGCCGTGCTGATCTCCTGACCTTTCTTCTCCAGCTCCTTCATCTTCGCCACGCGTTCAGCCGTGCATTCAGCGATATAGCGGACGTTCTCCTGAAGCAGGTGGTTGACAATGCGCTTCACATTGGAAGGCAAGGTCTGGAAGTCGTTGGTCATCACGCGCAGACGGGTCAGTTCATTGGCGACGATGCGCGTCATCACCTCGCTGGCTGGCATTCCCGGGAACCAGGAGTAGCCGCCACAGCTCTCCAGCCGACGTTCCATGCGTTCGGCGATGGAGCTTAGCGTAGTTTCCTGTTGACTGATGTTAAAGAGCTGGATGAGACGTGCCTTGCGGTCGGCCTCAAACTCTGCTTCGCGCAGCCATGGCGTCTCGTCGAGGATGATCTGCTTGAGTTCCTCGTCCTCTGCCAAACGGCTGGCGAGGGCCGGCTGTCCCTGCGCCTGCTCGCGCTTCCAGATCTCCACCAATTCCTTCAGACGTGGCGTGTTGTTGGCGATATACGTAGCGAGCGACTGAGCCTGCAGCGCCGTGCCCAACGAGATGATATCGTCGTACTGAGGCTCGACGAGCGAGGGCAGTGCCTGCAGTGCATACCAGATGGGATGCGTCGTATATTCCACGGTCAGGCGGCGGTTGGTCGCCGTCGGACTGTTGTGGTTGAACAGCGACGTGAGGTCGGTGGTGAAGGTGCCAAGGCTGTCGGCACGGATCTCGACGCTCTCGGTCACATAGGTCTTGCTGGGCAGGATGGGCAAATAGTGCTGTTCGCCGTCGCTGCACAGCTTGCTGTCGGCGGTCAGTCGTACCGCCACGACAGTATGTTCCTCGTCAGGCGTATAGTCGAAGGTGAGCAGGCACTCACCGTTGGCCTTGGCCGTGAAGGCCTCTTTCTTCTTGAGAAGCACGCGCTCGGTCTCGGGGTCGAAGACCTCCAAGAGCGCCGTGCCACTGATGTCGGCCTCGGTCAGGTTCTGCACGGTGGCACGCAGACCGGCGTTGTCACCCGCACGCAGGAAGCGCGGCATGAAGAGGCGCGCCATCAGTTCCTTGCGGGCGATGGCCTCGCCGCTGAACGTGGTGCTCATCATGTCCTTGGTGTGTGCCAGTCCCAGCAGCTTCCACGTCGTCAGGCTCTCGGGCAGCGTGAACTTGATGCTGACTTCGCCCTTGGCATTCGTCTGCAGACGTGGCAGGAAGGCTGCCGTCTCGTTGAAGTTAGTGCGTATGGCAGGACTTGCCGCAGCCACGCGCTCGTCATTCCCGGCCTCCTCGGCTACTTCGTTGTCGGCCGTCTGCACAGCTGACTCTTCCAAAGCGTCAGCCATAGCACTTGTGTTAGCCGCCTTGGCCATCATCACAGGCCTTTCACGGGGCAACGGCACCGGCCTCGCTTCATCACGATAGAGTACAGCGCCAGCTGCGCGCGTGGCACCGAGCCATCTGCCGCCGCCATAGCGGAAGCCGAGACCTGAATACCACTCGGCATTGAATTCGTCGAACTCCATATCGTCAAAGTCGTAGGTCTTCATGCTGAAGCCCAAGCGCTCGGAGGTCGAATAGGAATTGGAACTATAATACTCTGTCGCGCTCCACGGCAAGGAAGTGATGTTGTAAGCCCGACGGATGAAGAGGCTCCACCAATGAGACGACAGCGCATCGAGCGAAGCATCGTAGAGCGTTACCATGGCCTGTGCCGATGCGGGCTTGCCATCAGGCTGGCGCAGGGTCAGCGTCCATGTCTCGGTGTCACCTGGATGCAAGCGGTCGCGGAAAGTCTTCCATTCCCATTTCAGCGTTCGGTCGGGCTGCGTGAGGGCTAATGTCTGGCTATTCTTGAAGACCTGCCCGCCCTTGACGAAGGCATAATGGAAGGAGGCACCGTCGCCGAAACGCTCCTCATAGGGCACTTCGATGACGCGCAACTCGTCGGACAGCGTGATCAGACGTTCCTCGATCACCTTCTGGCCGGCTACGATGACATAATAGAACGATACATCGTTGAAACTCGTGCCGATCTGTATGCGCGCTGGCTTGTCGGCATTGAAGGTTGCATCGGGACAGTAGAGCCAGTGCTCCGTCACCTTGGGCAGCTTCGTGTCGTTCATGCCAAAGACAAGGAAATAGGCCTTCGTGCTGTCGCTATGCTCGCCCGATGTGGCCTTGGCATAGAACTCATATTGGCCTGTCTCCAATTTGCCTAAGACGTTGACGTCGAACGTCAGCTGCTTGTCCTTGGTCTCCAAGGAGCCGTTCATCACAGCCTCATCGCTCGTGCGCTTCTGCCCGTTGGCAGGATAGATCGTCCATTCGACCTTGCCGTCCGTGGGCTGTCCCGTCGAGGAGAGCAGTTCCATGGTGACAGGTTTCAGGTTGTCGCGATCGAGCTGCGACGGCACATTGACAAACAGACGCAACGGTTTCTTGCACAGCGGTATGTTGGTGCTTCCCTGACGCGTCTCGCCTGCCACACTGAGCACATCGACATCGACCTTCACATACAATCCGCCCCAGAGGGCCTCTTCGGTGACACGTGCCAGCGGTACACGAATGCTGAACACGCCGTTCTCATCCGTTTGGATGGTGTCGAACTGGATGCGCTCGGAATCGCGCTGACGGCCCCACCACCACCAAGGATAGGTGAACTGATAGGTTCCCGTGACACGCCCTTCGCGCACAGGAACGCCGTTATAACCCACGGCCTTGCCGGTGACCGTGATTTCCGTTGCGGGCCACTGCATATCGGGTGCCTTGTCCATGGTCACCTCGAAGGTCGGACGCTTGTATTCCTCCACACTGAAATAGTGGCTGAAATAAGTGTCGTTGATGTGTCCACGGATGCAATAGCTGCCGGGCAGACCACCCTGCGGCAACATGAAATCGGCACTAATTTTGCCCATCTCATCGGTTTTCAGCTCCTGCGTACCCACCTCCTTGCCGTTGGCGTCGCGCAGCACGAGCTTCACAGGCGTGTCTTCAACGACCTCTGCATCCCAATGCAATTTGTGATAGGCAATACCGCCGACATGCACGCATTGGCCGGGTCGGTAGATGGAGCGGTCGGTGTAGAGGTTCAGCTGCGTATAATCACGCTCGCCGTCCACGCGGTCGCTCCCGTCGAAATAGGAGCCTTCGGCCTCCAAATAGATATCGTCGCCGAGGGTCACCTTACGATACATGTGCAGCGATTCTTCCGACTTGACCTGTTCTTTGGACAGGTTGGCACGACCCTCGGGGTCTGTTGTCAACGTCGCCACGGGAACCTTCGTATCATTCTTGAAATAGTAGAATTCCACTTCAGCGCCCTCGATGGGATGGCCTGATTCCGCGTCCACGACGATGGTGCGTTGCTTGCCTAAGCCATCTTGCTCGAGTGGCTGCAGGCGAGAACAGATGAACAAGGAATAATTGTACGATTTACTGCGAAGCGCCTCGGGTTCCGAAGCCTCCCCCACGAGTACCAGGGCATACTGTCCCGGCTCGAACGCCTTCCAGTGGATGGTGTCCTTCCGCTCGTTCCAGGAGTTCTTCACCTGCAGGTCGAGGCTCTGTTCGGCCACCTTGGTGCCTTTCTCGCGCAAAACGGACACACAATTATCTATGCCGCCACGGAGTACCTTTTTGTCGAAGTCACGGGGCAAACGATACATCTCGAGCGTGATACGCTGAGCGTTCCTCGATGTGATGCTCCAGTCGTAGGTCTTGCCGGGATAGTATATCTTGCGTCCGCGCCAGCTGATGGACGGTTCGAGGGCTGCGCTCAGCTTGTTGCGCACGGCGCCAATACGCTCGTATTTGGGATAACGGGCGATGCACTCGCGGGCGTACGACGTTCTCTTTTCCGTGTCAGACGTGTCGTCGATGAGCGCCAGATAGACTTCGGCACAGAGCGGCAGATCGGCATATTCCTCCTTCAGCTGGTTGAGCAGCTTACTGTCGGATTCCCGATACTGCATATCGACATAATCGAGCGACACGAGGAGTGCTGCCTCGCGATTGCCAATGCGCTTGTATTCATCGACAACGGCCTTGGCCAACTGCACTTTCGACAGCCGTGTGCCTTGCCAGAAGTCCTCGTTCTGCTCTTTCGCACGGTTCCACAGCACGTGCAGCAGGTCGTGTTTGAAATACGCCGACTGTTCCCGCTGTTCGATGAAAGGCACCCAGTCCTTGCTCTTAGCGGACGAGAGCACCTGCAGGTTTTCCATCGACAACTGCCAGTTCTTAACCGCAGCGCTGTCGTACTGTTCCTGCGTCCATTCACGCATATCATCGGAGGTCAGCTCCAGGTCGCGAGCCTGCGAACGGCCGCGGTTGTGCTCGTACAGTTCGGCCAGCAGCGAGGCATAGACGGCTTTCGCCTCGGGCTTCTTCTCAGCAGCGCGCAGCGCTTCGATCTCGAGGATATCCGTAAAGAAGCTGTCGGGTGCCCATTCCTGATGCAGCTCCGCCATCTTCAGCCGGGCGCTCAGCATCTGGCCGGTATGATGGGCACGCTTGGCTTTCTTCAGGATCTTAGCTGCTGCGTCGTAGGCCGACTTGGGCTTGCCGTCGTCCTCGAAGTTTTCTACCTGCTTCCACAGTTTGCTGTAGCTTTGGCAGAAAGCGAATAAACTAAACAGGCTCATAAAGAAAGTGAGAAAGTACTTTTTCATTGATGAGGGTGATGAGGTTGGAAGGTTGTGAGGTTATGAGGTTGAGAGGTTGAGAGGTTGGGAGGTTATGAGGTTATGAGGTTGGGGGCATTGGTTATGAGGTCGGAAGGTTGGGAGGTCGGAAGGTCTTAAAACCTAATTACCTCAAAACCTAATTACCTCAAAACCTCATAACCTCAAAACCACAAATTATTCCTTCTCCGGAATCTCGGCGAGCAGGGTCTTCAGGAATGTCCAGAAGCGGCCTACGCTCGGGATGTTGCAACGCTCATTGGGCGTGTGCGGCGAACGGAGCGTAGGGCCGAAGGAGATGAGGTCCATCTTCGGATACACCTGTCCGATCAGACTGCACTCGAGGCCGGCGTGAACCACTTCAACCTTGGCAGGTTTGTTCTCCAAACGCTCATAGAGCGCAGCCATCTGTGCGGCGATGGGCGAATCGAAGTTGGGCTGCCAAGCACCATATTCGCCGCCGTATTCAATCTTCATGCCCGCCATGCCGAAGGTGCTCTCAAACATCTCCTGTTCGAACTCCAGATAGCTGTCGCACGACGAACGGGCGAGGATAAGCACATTGGCCTTGCCGTCGCCAATCTCGATGATAGCCATATTAGAACTGGTTTCCACGACATGAGGAATGGATGGGATGTTTCGCAGCACGCCGTCGTGGCAGGCAAGGATAGCGCTGACGAGGTTGTCCTGCACCTCCACAGGCACCTGCTTCGCAGGCAGAGCCACAGGCTCGACGGTGATTTCCACGGCTTCTTCCACGCCGCGGAACTCAGCAGCGAAAGTGTTCTGGCAGTAGTCTGCCAGCTCGCGCAGGTCGGCTTCATTCTCGGCGGGGATGGTCAGCACGACCTCTGCCGTGCGGGGGATGGCATTACGCATATTTCCGCCCTTCCACGTGGCCAGACGGGCATCGTCGTCCTGGATAGCCTGACGCACAAGTCGAGCCAGCAGCTTATTGGCGTTGGCACGCCCCTCGTTGATTTCCAAACCGCTGTGTCCTCCCTTCAGGCCGCCGATAGCCACCTTGAAAGCTTTATCTGCAGGGTCGGTTTCCACCTCTTTGTATTCGAGCGAGGCGGTGACGTTGACGCCGCCTGCCGAGCCGATGCAGAACTCGCCTTCGGTCTCGTTGTCGATGTTCAGCAGGATGTCGCCCTTCAGCGTATCGGGAGCCAGGTGGTTAACGCCCCACATGCATGTTTCTTCATCGGCCGTGATGAGGGCTTCCAGTGGGCCGTGCAGCAAGGTGTTGTCCTCGAACACAGCCATGATGGCTGCAATGCCCATACCGTCGTCGGAGCCCAGCGTCGTGCCTTTGGCCTTCAGCCATTCGCCGTCGATCCAAGTCTCGATGGGGTCGGTTTCGAAATTATGCGTGCTCTCGTCCACCTTCTGCGGCACCATGTCCATGTGTGCCTGCATCGTGCAGCATTTGCGGTTCTCCATGCCCGGCGAGGCAGGTTTACGCATGACGATATTGTCGCCGCCGTCCTTGAAGGCTTCAATGCCGCGCTCCGCTGCCCAGTCGAGCAGGAACTGCTGAATCTTCTCGAGATGGCCGCTCGGACGCGGCACTTGGGTTAGTTTGTAGAAATTACCGAAAATCGCTTTAGGTTCTAAATCATGAATGGTCATAGTTGGTTAATTTTTAGAGATGATTATTATTTCGTTATTTCAACTTTAGCTTCGCTGACTTTCAACTCTCAACTCTCCGCTCGACCTCTGGTCGCTTCGCTTGCGAAGAACTTTCCGCTCGGCCCATCGGGACGCTTGACACTTCAAGAACTCTCAACTTTCAACTTCCTCGTCATTCCCAGCGCCACCACCGCCCACAGGCCAAGCACAGCCACGAGCAGCGTTTGCACCGTGTGGACGATCAGTGCGAAGAGGGCGCCGTCGTCGCCTGCAACGCCATTCAGCATCAGCACCGTCTTCACCGCGAAATGCCACGGACCGGCACCATTGGGCGTAGGCACGAGGACGGCGAACGTGCCGACCACGAAGGCTACCATCGCCACATCCATGCCCAGACCTGCCGTGCTCGCAAAGCAGAAGAAGGTCAGGTAGAAATGCAGGAAATAGCAAACCCAGATCGCTACGCTGTAGAACAGAAACAAGCCGAGGCCATCCACATGGCGGATGCTCAGCAAGCCCTGAACCAACTCATCAATTAAAGAACGCGTGCGCGCGAAAAGTTCATACCGTCGCAGCAACGCGACGCCCGTCGCCACGATCAGCAGCAGACTCAGAATCGTCACCAGCCAACCCGTGGCGGTGAACTGGCTCAGGAAACCACCGATGCTGACGCCCGTGCGAGCGAAGAAATCCAGAAAGACGGGGATTTGGAACACGAAGACCACAGCCGAGAGCACGCCAATCATGAGCATGTCAACCACGCGTTCCGTCACCACCGTGCCTACGCCGCGACTGAAACTTACGCCATCGTAGCGCTTCAGCACCCCGCAGCGCAACACCTCGCCCGAGCGCGGCACCACCAGCGAACTGGCATAGCTCAGGAAGACGGCATTGATGCTCGTGCTCACACGCGGACGATAGCCCAGCGGACGCAACACCTGACGCCAACGCAAGCCGCGGAAGACCTGCGCCAAAATGCCGAAGGGAAACGATAGCCACATCCACATCCAATCCATGCCGCTCGTGAAGGCCAACCGCAGCGATGCCCAGTCGAACCCGCGGTACATCCACCAGAGGATGGCAGCGCCGAGTGCCGCGGAAACGGCTATTTTCAATATGGAACTTAACTTTTTCAACGTTTCAATCCGTCAATAATCCATTTTTTTGTATCTTTGCAGCGCAAAGTTACATAAATCTTTTTGCCTATGCGCAGTGTTAAGCCAAAAAAGTTTCTCGGACAACACTTCTTAACGGATTTGGACGTTGCTTCACGTATTGCCGACACCGTTGATGCGTGTCCGTCGCTCCCTGTTTTGGAAGTAGGCCCGGGTATGGGCGTCCTCACCCAATTCCTCATGCAGAAGGCGCGCCCCTTGAAAGTGGTGGAGCTCGACGGCGAGTCCGTGGACTATCTGCGACGCACGTGGCCGCAGCTTGAGGACGACATCATCGAGGATGATTTCCTGAAGATGCACCTCGACCGCACCTTCGACGGCCAACCCTTCGTGCTCACCGGCAACTATCCTTACAACATCTCGTCGCAGATCTTCTTCAAGATGCTGGACAACCGCGACCTCATCCCTTGCTGCACGGGCATGATCCAGAAGGAGGTAGCCGACCGCATCTGCGCACGTCCCGGCACGAAGGCCTACGGCATACTCTCTGTGCTGATCCAGGCGTGGTACACCCCCGAATACCTCTTCACCGTGGAACCCAACGTGTTCAATCCCCCGCCAAAAGTGCGTTCCGCAGTCATACGCCTCACCCGCAACAGCGTCAACACGCTCGGCTGCGACGAAGCGCTGTTCCGACGCGTCGTAAAGACCACCTTCAACCAGCGCCGCAAGACGTTGCGCAACAACATCAGACCGTTGCTTACCGAATTGATCCAATCGTCAAAAAACGACGATTCCATCGGGGAAAACGTAACATCATTCCTTGCCGACGATCTCTTCAACCTGCGTCCCGAGCAGCTAACCCTACAACAATTCATCGACCTCACACGCCACATCCATGAACGCTTTTGAATCCTACTTCCGCCAACGATGGCACGACGACGATGTGGACGCCCTGCTCGCAGGCCTTCAGGCGCCGCCGACGGTCAGCGTGCGCCTCAATCCCCGCCGGCTCGATCCCGCCATAGCCCCTGAGGGAGCCGACGGCCGTGTGCCCTGGTGCCACGAGGGATTCTACCTTGCCCCGCGTCCTGCCTTCACCGCCGACCCGCTGTTCCACGCCGGAGCCTACTACGTTCAGGACGCCAGCTCCATGTTCCTTTCCCATGTCTTCTCTCAACTTTCAACTTTCCGCTCGACCTTGGTCGCTCCACACTTGGAGAACTTTCAACTTTCAACTTTCAACTTTCAACTTTCAACTTCTCTCGACCTTTGCGCTGCCCCTGGCGGCAAGAGCACGTTACTGCGCTCGTTGCTGCCCGACGACGCGCTGCTCGTGAGCAACGAGCTCGTGCGTCAGCGCACTTTAGTGCTGGCCGAGAACATGGCCAAGTGGGGACATCCGAACGTCGTCGTCACCCAAGCCTATCCGCGCGATTTCGCCCGTTTCATCGGTAGTTTCGACCTCATCCTCGCCGACGTGCCCTGCTCCGGCGAAGGGATGATGCGCAAGGAGGAGGTGGCCGTCACCCAGTGGTCGCCGCAGCTCATCGAACAATGCGCCGCCCTGCAACGCTCCATCATCGCCGACGTATGGCCCGCCCTACGCCCCGGGGGCATACTCATATACAGCACATGCACCTTCAACCCTGAGGAGGACGAGGACAACGTCGAATGGATCATCCGTCATCTCGATGCCGAAATCATCCCGATTCCCGTGGATCCCGCCTGGGGCATCTGCGGCGACTTGAGGAAAAGCGCCTCCGCATCCGCCTTTCCCCTGCCCTGCTACCATTTCATCCCGGGTCGCGTCCGCGGCGAAGGCCTTTTCTGCGCCGTACTGCGCAAACGTGAGGACCCGGGCGTTGCGCGCCGCAACCTGCGTCTGGAGCAGCTCACCGTCCTCCCCACCAACCAGCTCGACGCCGACGGAGCGCCGCAGGTTGACGTCTCGCTCGCCGATGCCTACCGATACCTGTGTCGCGAAGCCATCGTCCTGCCGCCCGAGACGCCTCGCGGCATCGTTCAGATCACCTACCGCGGACAGCGTCTCGGACTCGCCAAGAATATTGGCAATCGCGCCAACAACCTCTACCCCAAAGAGTGGAGAATACGCAACACACAACTGACACCGCACTCCATTTTTAGATAATGATGCAAGTAAACAATAATAAAGTATGAGAACAAGTATCTTGAGCCTCATGCTCGTCGTCGGCAACGCCCTATGCGCCCAGCCTGACGCCCCATCACCCATTGCCCCCCTGCCGTCATCCCATCAGGTGGCCTGGCAGCAGATGGAAACCTATGCCTTCATCCATTTCGGCCCCAACACCTTCGGCGACCGCGAGTGGGGCTACGGCGATGCCCCCGTCTCGTCGTTCAACCCCACGCGCCTCGACTGCGAGCAATGGGCGCAAACGTTGAAGGCCGCTGGCATGAAGGGAGTCATCATCACCGCCAAGCACCACGACGGTTTCTGCCTCTGGCCTACGAAATACACCGACTACAGCGTTCGCAACAGCCCCTTCCGCGACGGCCACGGCGACGTGGTGGGCGAGCTGGCTGCTGCCTGCAAGAAATATGACCTGAAGATGGGCGTCTATCTCTCGCCCTGGGACCGCCATCAGGCGTTCTACGGCACGCCGCTCTACGTCGAATATTTCTACGCGCAACTCGAAGAGCTGCTCACGCAGTATGGACCCTTGTTCGAGATCTGGTTCGACGGCGCCAACGGCGGCGACGGCTACTACGGCGGCGCTCGCGAGAAGCGCACCATCGACAGCCGCACTTATTACGATTTCCCACGTGCCCACCGCCTCATCGCCCAGCACCAGCCACAAATCATCATCTTCAGCGACGGCGGCCCCGGTTGCCGATGGGTCGGCAATGAGAAAGGCTATGCCTTCGACACCAACTGGTCGTTCCTGCGCAAGGGGGAGGTCTATCCCGGCTACGAACGCTTCCAGGTGCTCCAGAGCGGGCATCCCGATGGCGACATCTGGGTTCCGGCCGAGTGCGACGTATCCATTCGTCCGGGGTGGTTCTACCATGCCGGCGAGGATGACAAGGTGAAGACCGTGGACTACCTCTGCGACCTTTACTACCGCAGCGTTGGACACAACGGCACCTTCCTGCTCAACTTCCCCGTCAACCGCGAGGGACGCATCCACCCCACCGACTCGGCGCACGCCGTGGATTTCCACAAGCGCATCACCGCTGAACTCGCCAACAACCTGTTGCTCGATGCACGCATCAAAGCCACCGACGAACGTGGCAAGGCGTTCTCCGTCCGAGCGCTCACCGACGGCAACTACGACACCTATTGGGCCACGCACGACGGCGTCACGACAGCCACGCTGACGTTCACCTTCAAGCGCCCCCGCGAGGTCAACCGCCTCATGCTTGGCGAGTATATACCTCTCGGACAGCGTGTTAAAGCCTTCGCCGTAGAATATTACGACGGCCGTCAATGGCAGCCCGTCAATGCTCAGGAACAGACGACCACCGTGGGCTACAAACGCCTGCTCCGCTTCCCCACCGTCCGCAGCAAGCAGCTGCGCGTGCGCTTCCTCGATTCGCGCGGACCACTCTGCATCAACGCCGCCGCGCTCTACTACGCCCCGCATGGCACAGCAAGCTACGAAGGCGAAAAAGCAAAATACGACCAGAAAGAATTGTTGCGATGAACAGATGCCTCGTCTTTTCCTTGACGCTCATGCAGTTGGCCGCCGTTGCTGCGGCAAAGCCCAAGGACATGCCACCCTACAAAGATGCCCGACTGAGCATCGACGAACGCGTGGCTGACCTGCTCCGACGCATGACGATTGAGGAAAAGGTGGGGCAGCTGCGATGCACCATGGCGTGGAAGTATTATGAGATTAAAGAGGAGAGAGTAGAGATTAAAGATGAGAGAGTAGAGACGAGAGAGGTTGTGCTTTCCGAGAGCTTCAGGAAGGACATCGACGAAGGGCACATCGGCATGCTGTGGGGCACCTTCCGCGCCGACCCGTGGACACAGAAGACACTCGACAACGGCCTCACACCTGCCTTGGCCGCCAAAGCCGCAAATGCCCTGCAACGCTATGCCATCGAACATACGCGCCTCGGCATACCGCTGTTCCTGGCCGAGGAAGCGCCACACGGACACATGGCCATCGGCACCACGGTATTTCCCACGGGTCTCGCCATGGCTGCCACGTGGTCGCCGCAGCTCATCGGACAAGCCGGCGAGATCATCGCCAAGGAGATACGTGCACAGGGAGCGCACATCAGCTACGGCCCCGTGCTCGACCTGGCTCGCGACCCACGATGGTCGCGCGTCGAAGAGACCTTCGGCGAAGATCCCGTGCTCACCGCCACGCTCGGCACCGCCATGGTCCGGGGACTTGGAGGCGGTCTGATCGGCAAATCCCAAGCTACACTACCCACGCTTAAACATTTCATCGCCTATGGCGCCAGCGAAGGCGGACAGAACGGAGGCGCCACACACGTAGGACGGCGCGAGATGAACGACTTCTTCCTCCCGCCCTTCCGCAAAGCCATCGAGGCCGGAGCGCTATCCGTCATGACAGCCTATAGCGCCAACGACGGCGTGCCCTGCACCGCCGACGCCCGGCTGCTCACCGACGTACTGCGCCGCCAATGGGGCTTCCGCGGCTTCGTCGTCAGCGACCTCTACGCCATCGACGGCCTCGCCGGCACTCATCGCGTAGCCGCCAACCGCCAACGCGCTGCCCTTCAAGCCTTAACGGCGGGCGTCGATGTCGATCTTGGCGCTCAGGCCTATGCCCATCTCATCCATGCCGTGCAGGAAGGCTGTATTGCCGAAGCAGCCATCGACAGCGCCGTGGCCCGCGTGCTGCGTCTCAAGTTCGAGATGGGACTCTTCGAACATCCTTACGTGGATGCGCAGGCCACACGCGAAGTAGGCTGCCGCGCCCACCGCGACCTGTCGCTCGCCATCGCCCGCGCTGCCGTCACCCTCCTCAAGAACGACGGCCTCCTCCCCTTGTCCACGCACCAGCGCATCCTCGTCTGCGGTCCCAACGCCGACAACCGCTACAACCTCCTTGGCGACTACACTGCGCCGCAGCCCGACAGCTCCGTTGTCACCATTCTCGATGGCCTGCGTGCCAAGCTGCCTGCCGCCCAGCTCCAATACATCCGCGGCTGTGCCGTGCGCGACACGAGCGCCAACGACATCCCTGCCGCCGTAGCAGCTGCCTCCAACGCTGACGTCATCATCGCCTGCGTCGGTGGTTCCAGCGCACGCGACTTCCGCACAAGCTACGAGGACACGGGCGCCGCACGTGCTGCCGCCGAAACCGTCATGGATATGGACTGCGGCGAAGGCTTCGACCGTGCCACCCTCGACCTGCTCGGACGTCAGCAACAGCTGCTCGAAGCCCTCAAGGCCACGGGCAAGCCGCTCGTCGTCGTTTACATCGAGGGACGGCCGTTAGACAAACGTTGGGCTGCCAACAACGCCGATGCGCTGCTCACCGCCTACTACCCCGGCAGCGAGGGCGGCACAGCCATCGCCGACGTGCTCTTCGGCGACTACAATCCCGCCGGACGACTACCCGTAAGCGTGCCCCGTCACGTAGGACAGCTGCCAGTCTATTACAACCGCCTGGCCCCACGGCCGCACGACTACACCGACCTCAACGCTGCGCCACTCTACCCCTTCGGCTATGGCCTCAGCTACACGACTTTCCGCTACGACAACCTGCACATCGAGCGCATCGACGCCCCGCATTCCTCATCACCCAACCCGACACCAACGTCACAGCACGCTACGAACGATCCCCAACCATCGTTTGGCGTCACCCTCGACGTCACCAATACAGGCACTCGCGACGGCGAAGAAGTCGTACAACTCTACCTGCACGATGATGTTGCCTCCGTCGTACAACCCCTCATGCAGCTTCGCGCCTTCCATCGTATCGCTATTCCCGCCGGCGCGACACGTGCTGTCTCCTTCACCCTCACCCCCGACGATTTCGCCATCACCGACAGTCACTTCCGCCGCACCATTGAACCCGGCACCTTCACCCTCCTCGTCGGTTCGTCATCCGCCGACATCCGCCTAAGCACCACAGTCTCCTTCTGATAGAACTACACCTACCCGTCTGAGCGACCATTCGTTCGAGCCTTAACGAATGTTCGTTACAGGCTTAACGAATTTTCGTTACGGCCTTAACGATTGTTCGTTAAACGGGATGCCGTCAACCGTTGTCGCGCTAACGAACATTGGCATCAGGGAGAGACTATGAACGAGAAATGATGAACGATGATTCGGAAAACAAGACGCAAGAATACGCAAGAAATTATTCCAAGAATAATGATTGACGAATAGCAAGAATAATGATTGACGAATAGATTGACGAAGATTGACGTCCAATAACATTGTCAGAGCAAAGAGTTTATTTTGACGTCAATCTTTGTTTTCGTTTTCGTTTTTAGCCGTAACAGCTCAGTCATGCATTCATGGATGGTCGCTACGCTCAAAATTATCAAAAAATTAATTCAAAAAATTATAAGAACTGCAGTTGGACATACCTTTTGATAATTTTCTTATTCAATTTTTTTATAATTTTGAGGCCGATAGGCCGACCCTACATTGCATGACTGAGCAGTTACTTTAGCCGTTTTGATTGTTAATTTCCTTTAAATTCACGGCTAAATCCAGGCATTTCGTCACAAAATCACGCTTCGTCACGCTATTCGTCACACATATATTAGACTAAAAGTCAATGCAATACATTTGTATTGTGACGAAGTGACGGTATTTTCAATCGCTTCACGCGCGTAAAGCAGCGAAAGTCACACTCAGGAAGAACAATCAGCATGGTGACTTAATACTGACTTAATACAGATTAGGTGCACATGATTTAACAAATCAGAATCATGATCGAAAATCAATCCCGTCGAGTCTATCGCCATTTCAGCAAGGACTTCAAATTATCAGTTATAAAAGAGTATTATGTCTCGGGTTCCAGCTACTATTCCCTTCATAAGAAATACGGTTTGAGCGATGGCAGCATAAAAAGATGGTTAAAGGAGTATCCGCTATCAGAAATTTCCGTATCTTTGTCCCCGGAAACCATTAATCGTTTGGAATCAATGTCAAAGAAAGAATCGGTGACTCCCGTTTCCATCAGCCTGAAAGCCCGTATTGCAGAGCTCGAGTCTGAGAATCGCCGTCTTAAGGAAAGGACTCGTGGTCTTCAGGCAGCGCTGGAATA
>Ga0310697_10001135_pt1 | contig 32416 bp, 41 predicted proteins | sample 172DNAGHGlowgp2_FD_203883 | JGI IMG/M metagenome (GOLD analysis project Ga0310697, IMG submission 203883) | Sheep rumen microbial communities from Palmerston North, Manawatu-Wanganui, New Zealand - 1728 DNA GHGlow gp2 (v2) (version 2) | ecosystem: Host-associated > Mammals > Digestive system >... | reverse complement strand
CCCACCTCTTCCCATTCCGAACAGAGAAGTTAAGCCTCACCACGCCGATGGTACTGCGAAAGTGGGAGAGTAGGTAACCGCCCCCTAAGAGGGAGTCACTGGTAAAACAGCGGCTCCCTCGTTTTTTTTATAGACTCTAGAAAATCTAGATAATCTAGAATTTCTAGACCATCTAGATGATATCAGCAGAGTTGTTCTGGATTATCGAGTGGAGATAAAAGCAGCAGTACTTGGCCAATCATGAGGCCAAGCACTGCTGGGTTATTTGTGAAATGTTGTGTTTATTACCAGATGATGACACGGTCAGCAGGATCGCGCCACATGGACATTTCGGGCTGGATATCAAATGCTTTGAAGAATTCTTCAAGGTTGCGGATGGCTACATTCACACGGTTGACACCCAAACTGTGAGGGTCAACCTTAGTGCGACGCAGCATCTCCTCTTTGGTGATGTTGGCAGCCCAGACGTTGGCATAGCTCAGGAAGAAGCGCTGGTCAGGGGTGAAGCCGTCAATCATCTTGTTTCCTTTGCCTTGTTCGGTGTTCTTGAAAGCACTGTAAGCAACGCGCAGACCACCGTGGTCGGCGATGTTCTCTCCCATAGTGAATTGACCGTTGGCATGAACGTCGTCGGCTACAATCTCGGCACTGTATTGTGCTCCCAGCTTGTTGGCGAGTTCTTGGAACTTGGCTGCATCCTCGGCGGTCCACCAGTCAACCATATTGCCGTTGTGGTCGAAGTTGCGTCCCTGATCATCAAATCCATGAGTCATCTCATGACCGATTACTACACCGATCGCACCATAATTGCTGGCATCATCGGCATTGGGGTCGAAATAGGGCGCCTGCAAGATGCCTGCAGGGAAGCAAATCTCGTTGCTTGAGGGCTCATAGTAGGCATTGACCGTTTGGGGTGTCATGAACCAGCGTTCCTTATCGACGGGTTTGCCTAGTTGGGCATATTCGTATTCGGCCTGGAAACGGCGTGCCGCAAGCACGTTCTCCCAATAACTCTTCTCGGGGTCAATGTCCAGAGCGCTGTAGTCGCGCCATTTGTCGGGGTAACCGATCTTCACAGTGAAACTGTTGAGTTTCACAAGTGCGTTAACCTTGGTCTTGGGGCTCATCCAAGACAATGTGGCGATGTGTTCACCCAAAGCGCGCTTGAGGTTATCTACCAGCTGCTGCATTTTCTTCTTGGAGTCGGCAGGGAAGTATTTCTCAACATATAGTTGACCTACTGCCTCACCCAACATGGTATTGGGCACGTCAAGTGAGTGTTTCCAGCGCGGCATTTTCACCTGCTTGCCCGACATGGCACGGCTGTACATGTCGAAATTGGCGTCAGCAAAATCATCGCTCAAATAAGGAGAAGCTGCGTCAACATACTTGAAGATGAGGTACTCTTTCATTTCGTCTTCTTTCAGCGTCTTAGCCATCTTGTTGACAAGAGCCAGTGAGTTGGGCTGGAAGATGCAGACTTTGTCAATGTCATGGATGTTAAGGCGGTTAAAGTACTGTTCCCAGTTGATGTTGGGATAGTCGGCCTTAAGCTGATCAATGCTGATCACATTATAAAGTTTGCTATAGTCTCGTGTCTCTTCGCGCGTCATAGCCACTTGAGCCAGCGCGGTCTCGATTTCCATTACATGTTTTGCAGCCTTTTTGGCACTACCCTTACTGTAGCCAATGAGTTGGAACAGCTGCTGGATGTAGTTGATATAGGCATTGCGCACCTTGACGGTATTAGCGTCATTCTCCAGATAATAATCGCGGTCACCCATACCCAGACCACCTTGCATCAGATACAGCATATTGCTGTTTGAATCTTTCAGGTCGGCCATGACGGCAGAGTTAAAGAACGGACTGGCAATGCCATTGTGCTGATAGGCTACTGCGTCGGCAAACATTCCCTTGTTAAGGTTATTGATTCGATCAATCTCGGGGAGCAGCGGCTTCATGCCTTCGGCGTTAAGGCGCACGCTGTCCATACCCAGAGCATAGAGGTCTCCGACTTTTTGCTTGATTGAACCTCTCGGGTTGTTGGTGCCCAGGGTGGTGATAATTTCTTTTACCTGGTTGCGGCTGTTCTCGGCCAGTTGGTCGAATGTGCCGAAACGGGCATACTGCGGGTCAAGGGGATTGGCCAGTTGCCAACCGCCACAGGCGTAACGATAAAAGTTTTCTCCGGGTGCTGTTGACGGGTCCAGATTACTGCGGTCAACAGCTTTAACATTGTTGCCGGCAAACGATGCCAAAGTAACGAGCATCATAATAAAAAAACTGATTCTTCTCATAATATTGGTTAATGATAATTAGTAGTTACCTATTTAATATACTTCAACTTCTCGACCAGCAGACGTTCCATTACCTGATATCCATAAGGATTGGGATGGACACCATCATCACTATATGCGGGGTTCATGGCGCCTGTGTCTTCTATCACCATCAGGTTGTAATAGTCAATATATGGAACTGACAATGCCTCGGCCAGCCCGATGATGCGGGAATTGAGTGACTGAATCTTTGCAGGGGCGTCTTTTACTGACGTGTTCCAGCAAAAACTGTCACATGGCAGCACCGAGGTGAGCACGACAGTAATGCCGTTGTAAATGGCAAGTTCAGCCATCGACACGATGTTGTCCATCGTGATATCTTCGTCATAAGGCCCATTGTTCTCGGCAATGTCATTGGTGCCGCAATTGATGACCACGGCACGAGGATTCAGGTTGATGACATCTTGGCGAAATCGTGCGAGCATCTGGCTTGACACTTGTCCGCCGATACCACGTCCCACCAAGTGGTTTGCCGTGAAAAATTCAGGATGCGTTTCATACCAGAATTCAGTAATTGAGTTGCCCATCAGCACAACCATTTGGGAACTGGTTCCGTTGGCAATCAACTCGGCATTGGCATTGGCATAACATGCTTTGTTGGACCAATCTTGGGCAACAGCTTCATGACCGAATATCAGATTCCATAACATCATAGCAATTATTGCGAAACGTTTCATCATTCAGTGCATTTTGTCATTAGAGTGCCCAAAGTTACAAAATGGGTTTTAAATAAAGCATTCATTATTCATAAAAAAATCACTGCAACCATACTGGTGTCATCTCAGTAGTTGATTAAGCCATCGCTTCCACTTTGGAGGAGTGGCGTTGCGCTCGATTGACGAGCCATACTCCACATGGTTCTCATTGTCCATGTGGGCAATCGTCTGGCTGATGATTTCTTCAGCCTGCATGAACCTGTCATTTGCGCTGGTTGTCATGCTTTGTTCGTTTTGGGGTGTCATGATAATTTGGAGTTATGGGTTATTATGGGTTATTGTTTTGTTGTAAGCGGCTGGGGTCATCCTGGTATTTGCGGTATTGCAAAGGACTCATCCCGAATTGCTGTTTGAAGGCTTTGGAGAAATGTGAAAGTGTCTGGAAACCGCATTTGCTTGCGATTGTTGTCAGGGAGATGCTGTCATTGGCAACCAGTCGCCGTGCATAGTTCAGCCTGACTTGCAGGACATAGGCTATAGGTCTCATGCCTGTGATAGACATGACTCTCATGCGCAATTGCTTGGGACTTAGTGACATGGCGGCAGCAATATGATCTATGTCAATGTCATCCTTGGCCATCTGGACGTGGATGATGTCAATGAGTCGATTGAGAAATTCCTGATCCTCTTTGGCCGGTTTTGACTTAGAATTGTCGATGTCAATATGATTGTTGATGGTTTTTGACAATTGCTCTCTCAACTTGGCCCGTTGGCCGATGAGATGACATGCGTGAAGCTTCAACTCACTTGAGTTAAAAGGCTTGACAAGAACCACGTCGGCACCGGCTTCAAGACATGCCAATCTCTCTTGTTCGCTGTGATCCGATGTCAATGCAATGACGGGAATGTGAGAAAGAGTCTCGTTGGCACGCAATTGACTGATGAGGCTTTTGCCGTTCATGACGGGCATCATGATATTGGTGATGATTAGGGCCGGCACAAGCTCTTGGGCATTATTGATAGCCTCCTGTCCGTCGTGCGCAAAGCGTATCTCATAGTCATTTTGTAAAAGGCTGCCGATGAAAAAGGCCACGTCCTCATTGTTCTCAACAACAAGAACAAGTGGGCCCCCTTGTTTTTTCAATCCCGACGGCATGATACGTAAGTCGGCGAAACTGCGACCGTCCTCGCTTGTGCCTAAAAAAGTGTCTTCGGCTGGCTTAACAGGGAAGTCGATGGTGAAGGTGGTGCCATGGTTCAATTCACTGTCAACACTGATGGTCCCGCTCATGAAGTGCACCAGTTGATTAACAAGTGACAGGCCAACGGCGGTTTCCACCGCATCATCACCATTAAGCGATTGTGTGAATGGCTCAAATATCCGCTCCCGTTCTTCAACAGGAATGCCTTTTCCCGTGTCTTGCACTGTCAGTGTAAGGTGACTGACATCAAGCCTGTTGAGCGATACCGTGATATTGCCCTTGCTTGGCGTGAATTTAATGGCATTGTCGATGAGGCAGTGTACGATTTTGCGTAAACAATCGGGCGCAAAAAACACAACGATTTCGTTCTGCTGACAATTGAATTCAAGGAAAATCTTGTTCTTCCTGGCTGCCTCAACATGGTTTTCCACAAGCTGGCGGATGAACATGACAATGTTGCCGGGTTTGTAATCGGGCTGATCGACGGCTGTCCTGGCTCTATCGATGTCGAGCAATTCGTTGATCAATCCAAGCATGTTTTTGCCATGCCTGACAATCATCTCGCCCGTTTTCTTATTGTCCTCAAGGCTGGCTCTTTTCTCTCCAAGCAGATGCTGCCCTGCGCTCAAGACTACTGTGAGCGGTGTTTGAAGGGTGTTGGAGATATTGGTGATGAGATGAGATTTCATGGCTTGAATCTCGTGCTGCATCTGGCGGATTCTCCTGTTGCGGTGCCATGTGAAGAAAGCAATAACCAAGGCTGTGAGCAGCATTGCAACTAAAGCGGCTCCTCCCCATTTCATGAGTTTTCTTGACTTATTGCCATCTTCATCATTAACGCTTTCCCCATCTATTAAGTCAGAGGAGCCCATCATATATTGTTGTGCAGTTTTTATGCTGCTTTGCATTGAATCGTTGAGCACGGTATAGCGTTCCAGGTGAAAAAGAGCTGCATTAGGGTTGTTTGCACGCAATGATTGCCATAGTCCATATTCAGCGGTTCGTTCGGTTTTTGGTGAACCGCATTTAATGCTCAGCTCAAGAGCCTTCTTGAAACTGGAGACAGCATCTTGGTGATTGCCTTGCTTTTCCTTGATGCTGCCCAGCTGGTTATAGGCCACAGCTAGCGAGTAGGTGGCATTGGCTTCTTCTAGCAGGGGCATGGCCTGGTTGATGCAATCCAGGGCCTCTTTAAGGCGTGATTCATGTTCCAGGATGGCCGCTTTCTGTATCAGTCTGACGGCGGCTTTGTCTTTTCTGCCTTCTTTATGGTCAATTTCAAAGGCCTCGTTAATGGCAGCCATCGCTTTATCTGTTTCTTGATTGATCAAATATAGTTCAGCTGCCATGCCCAGCCTGATGGCAAGGCGATCGGTACGCTGCAGTTCGCGTTCGATGGCTATCGCTTCATTGATAAAACGTATTCCTGGAACGGGTTGCTCAATTGATAGGAAGATCGCGGCGAGTGAGTTGAGGTCGCTGCTGATGAGCGTTTTGTCACCGTTTTTCTTGTCAATCCGGTAAACCTCCATCAGTGTTTTGATTGCTTGCGCATAGTTGCCTAGCCTGAAGTGGGCCTTGGCGACCGAGTTCAGCACGTCGCTTTTCAACAAATCGTCTTTGACTGAAACGAGGAGGTCGGCCCCACGCTTGCCGGCATCGAGTGAAGCGCTGTAAAGGCCTTTCTCAAAATAGAAATCTGCCATTGCCTGATGAAGTCTTGTCTCAATCGTTGCCGTTTTTCCGTTTTTTTCAAATTGCAATAGCGTGTCGATGTGTTGTTGTTGGTACAGGGTTTTGAACACCGTGTTGGCTGCCTCGACCTTTTGACTCTCAGGTGAGTTCAGGAAGATAGTATATAATGAGTCAACCGTTTCGCTCATCATCGGCTGAAGGCTGGCGGCCAACAACACGATAGTAGTCAGCAGCAATTGCCAAAATGTATGGGCGGGAAAGGGTATGTGGCTTCTTTTACTCATTCCCTGCAAATGTAGTGATTTTTCTTGAATTATCATTACTTTTTGGAGTCAAAAATACATTATGGGGACCTTTCTGGCCTGTTTAGTTCATTTTTGTCAAATTGTCATGATGTTCAAAAGTAGCCTTCTATGGCATGATTCTTGCTTGATACTTAAATATTAAGTACTTTTGTGTTGATAATTACACATTTCAGTAGGTATGGCAGACAAAAACAAGCAAGGTACCGGATCGGGTACCAAAACCCGTGAACGCGTCCTTATAGAAGAACCGCGCCAGTACAAGGTGGTCTTCTACAACGACGACTTCACAACGATGGAATTTGTGGCACATGTGATTCAGGTGGTGTTCGGCAAGCCATCAAACGACGCTGTCCTGTTGATGCTTAAGGTACATCGCGAGGGGCAGGCTGTCATCGGTGTTTATACCTATGATGTGGCGATGACCAAAGCATCGATAGCCACCACGATGGCACGAGACCAGGGCTATCCATTGAAGATTGCGTGTGTGCCCGAATGAAAGCAACTTAAATAGCAATACCCATTACACTAGTAGAGATTGATTATGGAACTAAAATATACCAACGAATTGGATGATATCTTGACTGGAGCTATCGCGCTGGCTGGAATGAGCAGAACGCGATTGGTTACCCCGGAGCATATCCTGATGGTGGCACTGGCAAACCCCAAAGTGCTGGCATCATTGAATCATGTTGCTTCTGATGTCCTTATTGGCGACGTGACCAAGAAACTGCGTGAACGCATTACCGACATGGAGCGCATTCCAGACGACGATGACATGACACAGGTAATGTTATCCTATCAGTACCAGTTGCTGTTGGAGGAACTGGCGCAGCATTGCAGCTTTGCCTACATTGAGGTGGCTGACATCCCCCACTTGATGAATGTGCTCTATGAACTGAAGGACTCGTTCGCCGCTAATTGCCTTCACGTCTTGGTGAAGAAAACCGATAAGGGCGAGTTTATCCGTTACTTGGCAGATGCCTGCAACGCTATCGAGGACGATGACGATGAATATGAAGCCACACCTGCCGATGAAGACTATGATAGCGTTGAGGAGGACAACGAATCGGAGGAAGACAACGTTCAAGACGATAACTCATATACCGAGAATGAACCGGCCTCGTGGCGTGATTTTGTGCTGTGCATCAATGATCATTTGGCCGATCACAATCCGCTCATTGGGCGTGAAGCAGAGTTGGAACGCACCATTCAGGTGTTGTGCCGCAAGGACAAGAACAACCCCTTGCACATCGGTGAGCCCGGCGTGGGCAAAACCTCGATTGTATATGGCCTCGCTCAGCGCATTGTGGACGACAACGTGCCCGACTCGTTGCGCGGCACCAGGATATATCAACTTGACCTGGGATCGCTCATCGCCGGCACGCAGTATCGCGGCGACTTCGAGAAGCGACTGAAGGCCGTGATGAAAGGCATCGCTGCCGAGAGAGGCTCTATCCTCTATATCGATGAGATACACAACATTGTGGGAGCAGGTCAGACTGGTGACGGATCCATGGATGCCAGCAACTTGCTCAAGCCTTATCTGGAGGGTGGGAGAGTGCGCTTCATCGGAGCTACCACCTATGAGGAATACAACCGCTACATCATGCGCAACAAGGGCTTGATGCGACGTTTCCAGCAAGTGGCTATCGATGAACCGTCGGTCGAAGAGACGCTTAAAATACTGAATATGCTCAAGGAGAGCTACGAGTCGTTCCATCAGGTAGTCTATGACGACGATGCGCTGGAGCTGGCTGTAACAGGAAGTGCCCGTCATATTACCGACCGCTATCTTCCCGACAAGGCAATAGACTTGATTGACGAGGCAGGAGCCTGGATGCAGATGAACCGTAAACCCGGCCAGGACAACCGCGTGGATAAAGCGCTTGTGGCAAGTGTTCTGGCACGCGTTGCCAAGGTCGAGGCACTGACCATGGAGGAGGAAGACAACGACAAGCTCGAAACTCTCGAGCACCGCATCAAGGATAATATCTATGGTCAGGATACTGCTGTTACTCAGGTGGTTGAGGCGGTGCAGATGTCCAAGGCGGGCCTCACCGACGAGAACAAGCCTCTTGCCTCACTGCTGTTTGTCGGCCCCACCGGCGTGGGTAAGACAGAGGTGGCGCGAGTACTTGCTCGTGAATTGGGGGTGGAACTTGTGCGCTTCGACATGAGTGAATATGTAGAGAAACACACGGTCGCCAAGCTCATCGGTTCTCCGGCAGGTTATGTGGGATATGAAGACGGAGGACTGCTGACCGATGCTGTGCGCAAGCATCCTGACTGCGTGCTCCTGCTCGACGAGATCGAGAAAGCCCACGACGACATCTTCAACCTGCTGCTCCAAGTGATGGACTACGGCACGTTGAGCGACAACAAGGGACGTAAGGCGGTCTTTCGCAATGTGGTGCTCATCATGACGAGTAATGCCGGTGCCCAGTTCGCTCATCAGGCTTCGGTAGGCTTTGCTTCAACTGTTACCGCTGGACAAGCCATGCTCAAACAGGTAAAGAAAACCTTCAAGCCCGAATTCATCAACCGCTTGTCGTCGATTGTCGTGTTCAATGACATGGACCGCACCATGGCTGGCATGATTTTGGACAAGAAATTGCGTGAACTGCAGGGAATGCTGGAACCCAAGAAAGTGACGCTCAAACTGGGAAACAAGGCACACGAGCAGCTGCTGCGAGAGGGCTACAGTCAGGAATATGGTGCACGTGAGATGGATCGCGTTATCCACAATCGCCTCAAGACCAGACTAGTGCGTGAAATTTTGTTCGGCAAGCTCAAGCAGGGCGGCGAATATGTGGTAGAAGAATTAGAAGAGGGCTAAACAATGGTTTTTGAGCTGAGTGAAGATCTCGTTTTCCCTGATCCCAGGTTTGGCGAGGAGGATGGTTTGCTGGCCGTCGGAGGAGACCTGAGTCTGGATCGCCTGCTGCTGGCCTATAACTACGGTATTTTTCCGTGGTACTCGTTTCGTGACTGGCCTTGTCCTGCATGGTACTGCCCCATGCAGCGCTTCGTCATTTTTCCTGACGAAGTCCATATCTCACATTCCATGCGAACATTGATGAACAAGGGACGCTACCGCATGACTTTTAATCTTGATTTTGAGGGGGTTATTAGCGGATGCAGTGAAGTGGGAGGACGATACTACCAAACCGGCGCTTGGCTGGGCGAAGACATAAAAAAGGCTTATACCGATCTTTTCCTGGCCGGATATGCTTCGAGTGTCGAGGTGTGGAATGAGAAGGAAGAACTGGCGGGTGGACTCTATGGCGTCGTGATGGGTGACTGTTTCATCGGCGAGAGCATGTTTTCAAAGGAGCCCAATACGTCCAAGCTTGCGCTCATCCATCTTGCTTTGTTCATGAAACGCATCGGCGGCAAGATGATAGACTGCCAACTCGAGACGGCTCACTTGCGGTCATTGGGCGGTCGTTTTATCCCCTATGAGGAGTACTTGGAAATCCTAAATCCGGGAGCACTGCAACGGCTTAATGCACCCGAAGAGAAAGAGGAAAATGACAGTGTTGACGAGAAATCTAATATTGATATTTAGTGGCTTTTTTAAAGGAAATCATTATTTTGATATTTATTATTTAGGTATCTGAAAACCAAATATATTAAATATGGATATTTAAAGTGATACTATAAAATATGCGCTTACTGTATATTAAAGTATTACTTTAAGAAATATAAGGGCTCGAAACGAGCCCTTTTTGCTTCCTCATTTTCTGGTGGGAAGTAACTGGTTTGCGGCAATGGTCAGCATCGGTGAGAATGTGAGAATCGCTAGTTCAAGCATGGCTGCGCTACGACAGATTTCGATACTGTTGAAACCGCTGAGGTAGAGGCCGGCGGTTACGGCTCCGATCAAGATCATGGCCAGTGCGATGGCGGTGGCTTGCAGGCGTTGGGTTCGCTTGGTGCTTGCGGGCTGTTTTCTGCAGGAACTTGTCCAAAGGATTAGGCCTTGGGCAAGAATCACTGCAGCCAGGACGAGCACGACAATCCAGGACATCTGCGACATGGTGGTGAGGGCCCCAATCAATACAGCTATAGCCAGGAGGCGCTTGGGTGAAGTGAATTCGTCGTTGTCTTTCAACTGTTTGTTGTATTGCCGGTTGTCGAAGTCGCACGTTTGCATCATTGCTGCATCGAGTCGCAGCATTGCCAGCAAGTCTAATAATCCGGCAGCGATAAGGATAAGATAGGCTATTAAATTCATTGTAACTATATTGAAGTTTTTGCGGCTACAAAGATATAAAAAGTCGGGCTTTGGCGATGTCCCATTTTATGATAATTCGTCGTTGCTTGATGATGTGACTGTCGTTATGGGGTATCAAAAAGCGATGATATGGTCTCTATATATTATAAATAATGTGGTGATGGATTGTGGCAGGATGCGATAGAGGACTGGTGCTGCCAATTAGGGTAGGGGGATAATGCTAAAAACCCTGATTTTTCCCCAAGAATGGGTGGTTGTTTGGCTAAAAAATGTTAAATTGTGCAAATTTTTGGTGAATTTTGGGCTTTTGGAAGTGCCTGAAACAGATGATATTATGTCTATTTAGTTGGAATACAGCATATTAGCTTTTACATTAAATATAATAGGAAAATGGCTAAATGTTTGGCTGTTAGGAAAAAAGTTTGTAATTTTGCAACGCTTTTTTGCGCCAATAGGCTGGAAAATAACCTCTAAACGCTTGATAGCGTGGGTGTTTAAATGCGCTTTGGGCAGGGGAGCAAACTGAAAAATTTTTGTCAAATTAATTAAAACTAACAAACAAAAGATGCCTACTATTCAGCAATTAGTAAGAAAAGGCCGCACTGCGCTGGAATCAACCAGCAAATCGCCCGCTTTGGACTCATGCCCTCAGCGTCGCGGTGTGTGTGTTCGTGTTTACACGACCACTCCCAAGAAGCCGAACTCGGCTATGCGCAAGGTTGCCCGTGTCCGCTTGACCAACGGCAAGGAGGTGAACTCCTACATCCCTGGTGAGGGCCACAACCTGCAGGAGCACTCGATCGTCATGGTTCGTGGCGGTCGTGTCAAAGACCTTCCCGGTGTACGCTACCACATCATCCGCGGCACCCTTGACACCGCCGGTGTTGAAGGCCGCACCCAGCGCCGCAGCAAATACGGAGCTAAGCGTCCCAAGAAGAAAAAATAAGTCGCGTAGCAAACAGGCCCAGACTTACTAAAACAATTCAAAAGTAAAATTAATTTCAAACTTAGTTTTCAGTTTTATTGGATTGGACATTTGGTTGAGTAAACGCGCCGCAGCGGCGGGCGTTGAAGAACAAAGCAAGAGACAACCAAGCAGACTTAAAACTACAACTGTGTTTAAAAAATGAGAAAGGCTAAGCCAAAAAAGAGGATCATCCTTCCCGATCCCAAATTCGGTGACGTTCGTGTGACCAAGTTCGTCAACCACCTCATGTATGATGGTAAGAAGAACACGTCTTACCGAATCTTCTACAGCGCCCTCGACCTCGTGGGCCAGAAGATGTCCAGTGAAGAGAAAACCCCTCTCGAGATCTGGAAAGCAGCGTTAGAGAAGATCACTCCCCAGGTGGAGGTGAAATCACGCCGCGTGGGTGGCGCTACCTTCCAGGTGCCCACCGAGATCCGCCCCGACCGCAAAGAGTCGGTTTCAATGAAGAACATGATTATTTTCGCTCGCAAGCGTGGCGGCAAGACTATGGCCGACAAGCTGGCTGCTGAAATCATGGACGCATATAACGAGCAGGGTGGCGCATTCAAGCGCAAAGAGGACATGCACCGCATGGCCGAGGCTAACCGCGCATTTGCTCACTTCAGATTCTGATTTAGCGACGACGTGAACTAAACAATGGGCACCGACGCACAACTGAAATATACACGCAACATCGGCATCATGGCACACATCGATGCCGGCAAGACCACCACATCGGAGCGGATCTTGTACTACACGGGCCTTACCCACAAGATGGGAGAGGTTCATGAGGGTACCGCTACCATGGACTGGATGGAGCAGGAGCAGGAGAGGGGCATCACCATCACCAGCGCCGCTACCACCACGTTCTGGAACTATGACGGTAACAAGTACAAGGTCAATCTGATCGACACTCCGGGGCATGTGGACTTCACCGTCGAGGTGGAGCGCTCGCTGCGCGTGCTGGATGGCGCTATCGCCACCTTCTGCGCCGTGGGCGGAGTAGAGCCCCAGAGCGAGACCGTGTGGCGTCAGGCCGACAAGTATGAAGTGCCCCGCATCGCCTATGTGAACAAGATGGACCGCGTGGGATGCAACTTCCTGGACGTGGTGCGTCAGATTCGCGAGATGCTGGGTGCCAATCCTTGCCCCATTCAGTTGCCCATCGGAGCCGAAGAGAACTTCAAGGGCGTCGTTGACCTGATCACGATGAAGGCCCTGTACTGGCATGACGAGACCTTGGGCGCCGAGTACGAGACCGCCGAGATTCCCGCCGACATGGTGGACGAGGCTAACGAGTACCGCGACAAGATGCTCGAGCAGCTCGCCGAGTTTGACGACGATTTCATGACCAAGTACTTCGAGGATCCCGAATCGATTACCATCGACGAGATCAAGAGCGCTATGCGCAAGGCTACCCTGAACCGCGACATGGTTCCCGTGCTTTGCGGCAGTTCATTCAAGAACAAGGGTGTCCAGACGCTGCTCGACGCCGTTTGCGCTTACCTGCCCAGTCCTGCCGATGCAGGCGAGGTTAAGGGAACCGCAATCGACGATCCCGAGAAGGTGATTACCCGCAAGCCCATCTCGGAGGAGCCCTTGTGCGCCCTGGTGTTCAAGATCGCCACCGACCCCTATGTGGGACGCCTGGTATTCTTCCGCGTCTATTCGGGTACGTTCGATGCCGGCACTCAGGTCTATAATGTGCGCACCGGCCACAAGGAGCGCGTTTCCCGCTTGTTCCAGATGCACAGCAACCGTCAGAACCCCATGGAGGTGATTGGTTGCGGCGACATCGGCGCGGGAGTGGGCTTCAAGGATGTGCACACCGGTGACACGCTGTGCAGCAGCGCTGACACCGCCATCGTGCTCGAAGCCATGGACTTCCCCGAGCCCGTTATCGGTATCGCCGTCGAGCCCAAGACGCAGAACGACCTTGACCGTATGGCAGTGGGCCTGGCAAAGCTTGCCGAAGAAGATCCCACCTTCCAGGTCGAGAGCAACGAGGAAACAGGACAGACCATCATTCGCGGAATGGGTGAGTTGCATCTGGACATCATCCTCGACCGTCTGCGCCGCGAGTTCAAGGTAGAGTGCAACCAGGGTCGCCCCCAGGTTACCTACAAGGAGAACATCTCCCAGGCCGCTACCGTTCGCGAGGTCTTCAAGAAGCAGACCGGCGGCCACGGCAAGTTTGCCGACATCGAGTGCCGTGTCGAGCCCATTGATGACGACTTTGAGGGCAACTTCCAGTTTGTCAACGATGTGAAGGGTGGCAACATCCCCAAGGAGTTTATCCCCAGCATCGAGAAGGGCTTCAAGAATGCCATGCGCAGCGGCGTCCTCGCCGGCTTCCCCATGCAGAGCCTCAAGGTGACCGTCCTCGACGGCAGCTACCATCCCGTGGACAGCGACACGCTCAGCTTTGAGCTGTGTGCAATGCAGGCCTACCGCAGCGCTTGCCGCAAGGCGCGCCCCGTGCTGCTCGAGCCGATGATGAGCCTCGAAGTGGTAACCCCCGAGGAGAACATGGGCGACGTGATTGCCGACTTGAACAGGCGCCGCGCCATCGTCGAGGGTATGGAGACCGCACGCAGTGGTGCCCGCATCGTCAAAGCCAGCACTCCGCTTGCCGAGATGTTCGGATATGTCACCGCTCTGCGCAACATCACCAGCGGACGCGCAACCAGCACCATGTCGTTCTCGCACTATGCCCCCGTGGCAACTCCCATCGCCATCAAGGTGTTGAGTGAATGTTTAGGACACGTCGAATTATTGCAATAATACAATTTCACATTATATAATAATATGAGCCAGAAGATTAGAATTAAATTGAAGAGCTACGATCACAACTTGGTTGACAAGTCGGCCGAGAAGATCGTGCGCACAGTGAAGAGCACTGGCGCTGTAGTGAGCGGTCCAATCCCCCTGCCCACACACAAGCGCATCTTCACCGTGAACCGTTCGACTTTTGTTAACAAGAAGTCTCGCGAGCAGTTCCAGCTGGCATCCTTCAAGCGCCTCATCGATATCTACAGCTCGACAGCCAAGACTGTTGACGCCCTGATGAAGCTTGAGTTGCCCAGCGGAGTTGAAGTGGAGATCAAAGTGTAGTACAAGAGATTGAACAACGAGTAAAATTAACAGCATTAACAAACAGTAATTTAAATTTCAAGAGAAATGCCAGGATTATTAGGAAAGAAAATCGGAATGACGTCCGTTTTCAGTGCCGACGGCAAGAACGTGCCGTGCACTGTTATCGAAGTAGGTCCTTGCGTTGTCACTCAGGTGAAGACTGTTGAAACCGACGGTTATGAGGCTCTGCAGCTGGGTTTTGTCGAGAAAACCGACAAGCACACCTCCAAGCCCATGTCAGGTCATTTCAAGAAAGCTGGAGTGAAGCCGCAAAGATTCTTGGCCGAGTTCAAAGGATTTAATGGAGAGCACAAGGCAGGTGACGAGTTCACCGTTGAGATGCTCAATGATGTTAAATTTGTTGATGTTATCGGCACAACAAAGGGTAAAGGTTTCCAAGGCGTCGTGAAGCGTCACGGCTTCGGCGGCGTGGGCCAGACCACTCACGGTCAGGACGACCGTCAGCGCGCTCCCGGTTCAATTGGTGCCTGCTCCTATCCCGCCAAGGTTTTCAAGGGCATGCGTATGGCCGGCCAGATGGGCAACGTGCGCTGCACCGCTCAAAACCTGCAAGTGATTAAAGTATTGCCCGAGAACAATCTTCTCATGGTGAAAGGCTCTGTACCGGGCAGCAAAGGTTCAATCGTAATTATCGAAATGTAAGAATGGAACTCGCAGTTTATAATATCAAGGGTGAGGATACCGGTCGCAAGGTGACCCTTAACGACGAGATCTTTAACATCGACGAGCCCAATGAGCACGCCGTGTATCTCGATGTTAAGCAGTACTTGGCCAACCAGCGCCAGGGTACCCACAAGGCTAAAGAGAGAAGTGAAATCGCTGGCTCAACCAAGAAGCTTGGTCGCCAGAAAGGTGGCGGCGGTGCCCGTCACGGTGACATCAAGTCTCCGCTGTTCCATGGTGGTGGCCGCGTCTTTGGTCCCCGTCCCCGCAACTACAGCTTCAAGCTGAACAAGAAGGTGAAGGCTCTTGCTCGCCGCTCGGCGCTGACCTACAAGGCCCAGAACAACCAGATCATGGTCATCGAGGACATCAAGTTTGACGCTCCCAAGACCAAGGAATTCGTGAACATTACCCGCAACCTCAAGCTCGAGGGTCAGAAGGTGCTCGTCGTCCTCGCCGGACAAGAGCCCAACCTGTTCCTGTCGCTGCGCAACGTGCCCACCGCCAACGTGGTTACCGCTAGTGACATCAACACCTACCGCGTGCTTGACAACCGCATGATTCTCGTGACCGAGAGCTCGGTTGATGCGCTCAACAACTTAAAGTAAGGAGGACTGACAATGGAGAACATTCAAATCATTCCCGTTGTGACCGAGAAGGCCAACTCTATCTCTGAGAAGGGAAACCGCTACACGTTCAAGGTATCCCCCGACGCTAACAAGTTCCAGATCAAGGACGCCATCGAGAAGCTCTATGATGTCAATGTCATTGACGTGAGCACCATGAACTATGGCGGCAAGAACAAGCAGCGCTATACCAAGAGCGGTATCATCAAGGGCAAGACCGTGGCCTTCAAGAAGGCTATCGTTACCGTTGCCGAAGGACAAACTATTGATTTCTATAGTAATTTATAATAAAAAATGGCAGTAAGAAAATTGAAGCCCACAACACCGGGGCAAAGACACAAAGTTATTGGTGTATTTGACGACGTAACTAAGCGTACACCAGAAAAGTCTCTTACGGTCGGCAAGCGCTCCACCGGCGGTCGCAACAATGAGGGTCACCTCACCGCCCGCTATCGTGGTGGAGGTCACAAGCGCAAACTGCGTTTCGTTGACTTTAAGAGGAATAAAGACGGTGTGCCGGCAGTAGTAAAAGCCATCGAGTACGATCCCAACCGTTCGGCTCGCATCGCGCTGCTTTACTATGCTGACGGCTACAAAGCTTACATCATTGCTCCCAACGGACTCGAGGTGGGTGCAACGATCGAGAGCGGTGAGAACGTGGCCCCCGAAGTGGGAAACGCGCTTCCACTGAGCAAGATTCCTGTTGGTACTTTAATTCACAACATCGAGTTGCGTCCCGGTCAGGGTGCCGCTATGGCACGTGCAGCCGGTACCTTCGCCCAGCTCACCAGCCGCGAGGGCAGCTACGCAATCATCAAATTACCTTCGGGCGAGACCCGCAAGGTCCTTGCAGCCTGCAAGGCTACCGTTGGTGTGGTTGGCAACAGCGACCATGCGCTTGAGCAGTCCGGTAAGGCCGGTCGTTCACGCTGGTTGGGCCGCCGTCCCCACAACCGTGGTGTCGTCATGAACCCCGTTGATCACCCCATGGGTGGTGGTGAAGGTCGCCAGAGTGGTGGTCATCCCCGTAACCGCAACGGTTTGTATGCTAAGGGCTTGAAGACCCGTGCGCCGAAGAAGCAGTCTTCGAAGTACATCATTGAAAGAAGAAAGAAGTAATTTGATTTAAAATCGATTAATTATGAGTCGTTCATTAAAAAAAGGCCCTTACATCAGTGTGAAACTGGAGAAGAAGGTTGACGCCATGAATGAGAGCGGAAAGAAGAGTGTGATCAAGACCTGGTCGCGTGCTTCGATGATCGCCCCTGAGTTCGTGGGACACACCTTTGCCGTTCACAATGGCAACAAGTTTATTCCCGTCTATGTTACCGAGAACATGGTTGGTCACAAGCTGGGTGAGTTTGCTCCCACTCGCACCTTCCGTGGTCACAGCGGCAACAACAAGAAATAATGGGCCCGGGATTATTTAAGTTTTATCGAACAAAAAAGAATTAAATACAATGGGTAAAAGAAAGCATGAATCAGCAATGTTGAAGAAGGAAGCTCGCCGCAACGAGTCCTTCGCAAAGTTGCGCAACATTCCCAGCTCGCCCCGCAAGATGAGGCTCGTCGCTGACATGGTTCGCGGCAAGGAAGTCTTCAAGGCACTCGGACTCCTGCACTTCTCAAACAAGCAGGCTGCCACCGATGTTGAGAAGCTGCTCAAGTCGGCCATCAGCAACTGGGAACAAAAGAATGGCAAGAAGGCCGAGAGCGGTGAGCTCTATATCAAGACCATCACGGTTGATGCCGCTCCGATGCTCAAGCGCCTCCGTCCCGCTCCTCAGGGACGCGGCTATCGCATCCGCAAACGTTCTAACCACGTGACTATCTTCGTGGACACTATTAACAACGAAAAAGACGCATAAAACGAAATGGGACAGAAAGTAAATCCAATCAGTAATCGTTTAGGCATCATCCGCGGTTGGGAATCCAACTGGTATGGTGGCCGCAAGTATGGAGATACCCTGGTAGAGGATGACAAAATCCGCAAGTATCTCAACGAGCGTCTTGCTAAGGCTAGTGTTTCACGCATTGTCATTGAGCGCACGCTCAAGCTCGTCACCATCACCATCTGCACCGCTCGTCCCGGTATCATCATCGGCAGGCAGGGCTCAGAGGTGGAGGTCCTCAAGCAGGAGCTCATCAAGCTCACCAACAAGGATGTTCAAATCAATATCCATGAGGTGAAGCGCCCCGAGTTAGACGCACAGCTCGTAGCTGCCAACGTCGCTCACCAGATCGAGGGCAAGATTGCCTATCGCCGTGCCGTTAAGATGGCTATCGCCAGCACAATGCGCATGGGTGCCGAGGGCATCAAGATCCAGGTCAAGGGTCGTCTGAACGGTGCCGAGATGCGCCGCAGCGAGATGTTCAAGGAAGGCCGTACGCCTCTGCACACTCTCCGTGCCGACATTGACTACGCTCTCGTTCCTGCTCACACCAAGGTCGGTGTCATCGGTGTCAAGGTTTGGATCTGCCGTGGCGAAGTCTATGGCAAGAAGGATCTCGCACCCAACTTTGCCAACAATGCCAACGAGCGCCGCGGTGGCGGTTCTCGCGGTGGAGAGCGCGGCGAGCGTCGTGGTTTCCGCGGGGGCAAGAGAAACAACAATCGTTAAACCCGTCACAACCATTAACTTGAAGTGTGACTTTAAAAAACGAATTTTAAAATGTTACAACCTAAGAGATTAAGATATCGTCGTCCCAGTGATGGGCACCCTCGCCAATACAGCAAGCGCGGTAACCAGCTCGCCTTTGGTTCCTTCGGAATCAAGACCCTGGAGAGCAAGTGGATCACCGCTCGCCAAATCGAGGCCGCCCGTGTCGCCGTGACACGTTACATGCAGCGTCAGGGTCAGATCTGGCTGCGCATTTTCCCCGACAAGCCCTATACTCGCAAGCCTGCCGATGTCCGCATGGGTAAAGGTAAAGGTGATGTGGCAGGTTATGTCGCTCCCGTTCATCCCGGTCGCATCCTCATCGAGGTCGACGGTGTGAGCTATGATATCGCTAAGGAAGCCCTGCGCCTCGCCGCTCAGAAGCTCCCCGTGGCTACTAAGTTTGTCGTTCGCCGCGACTATGATCCCACTCAACTCGTTTAATATTTGACCGAATTATGAAAAAGGAAAATATCAAGGAATTAACCGATAAGGAATTGAAGGATCGCCTCGACCAGGTCCAGAAGGAGTATGTCCAGGAGAAGATCCAGCACACGATTTCCCCGCTCGATAATCCGGCCAAGATCACGCTTGACAGGAAACTGATCGCGCGAATCAAGACCGAAATCCGCGCTCGCGAACTCAAGAACAAATAATCCCAACAACCAGAACAATGGAAAAAAAGCGTAATTTAAGAAAAGAAAGGATTGGGGTTGTTTCCAGCAACAAGGGTGACAAGACCATCACTGTAACCATCAAGTGGAAGGAGAAACACCCAATCTATGGCAAGTTTGTCAACAAGACAAAGAAGTACCACGCTCACGACGAGAACAACGAGTGCAACATCGGTGACACCGTGCGCCTGATGGAAACCCGCCCGTTGAGCAAGACCAAGAGGTGGAGATTAGTTGAAATCATCGAAAAAGCCAAGTAAATTATTATGATACAGACTGAAAGTAGATTGACAGTTGCCGACAATAGCGGTGCTAAGGAAGTCCTCTGCATTAAGGTGCTGGGTGGCTCAGGCCGTCGCTATGCTTCGGTGGGTGACATCATCGTGGTCACCGTCAAGAAGGCTATCCCTGCTTCAGAGGTGAAGAAGGGTACCGTTTCCAAGGCAGTCGTTGTGCGCACCAGCAAGGAAATCCGCCGTCAGGACGGTTCCTACATCCGCTTCGACGACAACGCCTGTGTATTGCTTACTAATACCGGTGAGCTGCGCGGAACGCGCATCTTCGGTCCCGTTGCCCGCGAGCTGCGCGCAACCAACATGAAGATCGTTTCTCTGGCTCCCGAGGTTCTTTAATCAATCTTTAAAATAGCAATAAACCATATATGGCTACATTAAAAATTAAGAAGGGTGACACCGTCATTGTTCTCGCCGGTGACAACAAGGGCGATAAAGGACGCGTGCTGGAAATCCTCCACAAGGATGGTAAGGCAATCGTCGAGGGTGTCAACATCGTGTCCAAGAGCACGAAGCCCAATGCCAAGGCCCCTCAGGGCGGCATTATCAAGAAGGAAGCCCCCATCGACTTGAGCAACCTCGCAGTTGTTGACCCCAAGAGTGGCAAGCCTACCCGCGTTGGTTTCAGGTTCAATGAGGACGGTAAGAAAGTTCGTTATTCTAAAAAAACTGGAGAGGAGATCAAGTAATGAGTACCACGCTGAAGAAACAATATGACGAGAAGATTGCTCCCGCTTTGATGAAGCAATTCAACTACAGCACGCCGATGCAGATTCCGCGTCTGGTTAAGATCGTCCTCAATGAAGGTCTGGGCGACGCAACCCAGGACAAGAAGATCATCGAGACTGCTATCAACGAGCTCACCGCTATCACCGGCCAGAAGGCCGTACAGACGCTCTCGAAGAAGGATATCTCCAACTTCAAGGTGCGCAAGAAGATGCCCATCGGCGTCCGCGTGACCCTGCGTCGTGACCGCATGTACGAGTTCATGGAGCGTTTCATCCGCATCGCCCTGCCGCGTATCCGCGACTTCAAGGGTGTTAACGGCAAGCTCGACGGCCGCGGCAACTACACCGTTGGCGTTACCGAGCAGATCATTTTCCCCGAGATCAACATTGACAACGTGACCAAGATGACCGGTATGAACATCACCTTCGTCACCACCGCCAAGACCGACGAGGAAGGCTATGCACTGCTCAAGGAATTCGGAATCCCGTTTAACAACAAATAATCCAGAGTTAAATTATGGCAAAAGAATCAATGAAAGCCCGCCAGGCCAAGCGTGAGCGCCTCGTCGCTAAGTATGCCGCCAAGCGCGCCCAGCTCAAGAAGGACGGTGACTATGAGGCACTGCAGAAGCTGCCCCGTAACGCCTCTCCCGTGCGACTCCACAACATCTGCAAGATGTCTGGTCGCCCCAAGGGCTATATGCGTCAGTTCGGCATCTCCCGCATCAACTTCCGCGAGATGGCATCCAACGGATTGATTCCCGGTGTGCACAAGGCCAGCTGGTGATTTCAACCAACAGTTTCATTTAAAATCCAATAAGTATTAAATATTGTTCGACATCGCGTCGAATCAATTTAAACAAGTTAAAACAATGACAGATCCTATTGCAGATTATTTGACGAGATTGAGGAATGCGATCAAGGCACAGCACCGTGTCGTTGAAATCCCTTCTTCCAAGCTCAAAAAGGAGATCACCAAGATCCTCTTCGAACAGGGTTATATCCTGAACTACAAGTTCGTCGAGGAAGAGAACTCTCCCCGTGGCACCATCAAGATCGCGCTCAAGTATGACAACGTTGACAACGTTAGCGCCATCCAGTGCCTCACACGCGTTTCAAGGCCCGGCCTGCGCCAGTACACTGGCTACAAGGACATGCCTCGCGTGCTCAATGGTTTAGGTATTGCCATCATCTCGACTTCCAAGGGCATCATGACCAACAAGGAAGCCAAGAACCAGAAGATTGGTGGCGAAGTTTTGTGTTACGTTTATTAATGGAGGAGAAGAGCTATGTCAAGAATTGGTAAATTGCACATCGCCATCCCCGCTGGCGTAACTGTTGAACAAAAGGACAACATCCTCACCGTTAAGGGCCCCAAGGGCGAGCTCAAGCAGACCCTGAACCCCAACATCACGGTTGAGGTCGAGGACAATGAAATCAAGGTGACCCGCCCCAACGACGAGCGTGAGTCACGTGCTCAGCACGGTCTTTATCGTGCACTCATCAACAACATGGTTGTTGGTGTGAGCCAGGGTTTCAAGAAAGAATTGGAAATTGTCGGCGTCGGTTACCGTGCCACCAGCAATGGTCAAGTGCTCGAACTCGCACTCGGTTACTCGCACGCTATCTACTTGAAGATGCCGCCCGAGGTAACGGTTAACGCCGTGACTGAGCGTAACAAGAACCCGCTCATCACCCTCGAATCGTGCGACAAGCAGCTCCTGGGACAAATCTGTGCCAAGATCCGCTCCTTCCGCAAGCCCGAGCCTTACAAGGGTAAAGGTGTTAAGTTCGTTGGCGAGGTTATTCGCCGCAAGTCTGGTAAAACGGCAGCTGCCAAATAATTAAGTAGAAAGGAAATATTATGATATCCAAAACTGATAGAAGAAACAAGATCAAGGCCCGCATCCGTGGCCGCATCAGTGGCACCGCGGAGCGTCCCAGGCTGTGTGTCTTCCGCAGCAATAAGCAAATTTATGCCCAGGTAATCGACGACATCGCTGGCAAGACTCTGTGTGCTGCTTCCTCTAAGGGCATCACCGAGGGCACCAAGAGCGAAATCGCCGCTAAGGTGGGCGAGGCCGTTGCCAAGAAAGCCATCGAGGCTGGCATCAACACCGTTGTGTTTGACCGCAATGGCTTCCTGTTCCATGGTAGAGTTAAATCGTTGGCCGACGGCGCACGCAAAGGCGGACTTAAATTCTAAAGAAACAACATCATGCTGAAGAAAAATAATAGAGTAAAGATCGCTGCCGACGCCGAATTGAAAGAGCGCCTGGTTGCTATCAACCGCACCACCAAGGTTACCAAGGGTGGTCGCACCTTCACTTTTGCTGCCATCGTCGTTGTTGGCGACGGTAACGGTGTTATCGGATACGGACTGGGTAAGGCCAATGAGGTCACCACAGCAATTTCCAAGGGCACCGAGATGGCAAAGAAGAACCTGATCAAGGTCCCCATTCACAAGGGTACCATCCCTCATGAGGTAGTCGCCAAGTTTGGCGGTAGCCGCATCATCATGAAGCCCGCCAGCACCGGTACCGGTGTGAAGGCTGGTGGTGCTATGCGTGCCGTCTTTGAGACGGTCGGCGTTACCGATGTTATTTGCAAGTCCAAGGGCTCCAGCAATCCCCACAACCTGGTGAAGGCTACCATCAAGGCCCTCGACGAGATGCGCAGCCCGGCTATCGTGGCTCACTATCGCGGCGTTACTGTGGACAAGGTGTTTAACGGCTAATTTTGTTTACAAGTTATGGCTAAGATTCAGATTAAGCAAGTGAAAAGCCGCATCAATCGTCCGGCTCGTCAAAAAAGGACCCTCGATGCTCTGGGACTCAAGAAATTGAACCATAGCGTCACCCTCGAGGCAACTCCTCAGGTACTGGGTATGGTAAACGCTGTTCGTCATCTGGTGGAAGTCACCAATGTTGATTAATTCTTAACATCTCAAAAAGAAAACAACATTATGGAATTACATGATTTAAAACCTGCTGTAGGTTCAAATAAGAAGAAACGTCGCATTGGCCGTGGTCCCGGTTCGGGCAAGGGTGGTACATCGACTCGTGGTCACAAGGGTGCTAAGTCGCGCTCGGGTTACAAGCAGAAGGTCGGCTTCGAAGGCGGCCAGATGCCTCTCCAGCGCCGTGTCCCCAAGGGCGGTTTCAAGAACATCAACCGTGTGGAGTACAAAGCTATCAACGTTGCTCTGCTTGATGCTCTTGCCGAGAAGAATGGCCTCGAAAAAATCGCCGTTGCCGACCTCATGAAGGCTGGTGTAGTGCGCAAGAACCAACTTATTAAAATTTTGGGTCAGGGTAAGCTCAGCCACAAGATTGAGGTTGAAGCCCATGCTTTCTCAAAGAAAGCCGAGGAAATCATCACCGCTGCCGGTGGCTCAATAGTTAAACTCTAATCGAGACAATGAAACTCATTGAAACATTAAAGAACATCTGGAAGATTGAGGACCTGCGCAAGCGCCTCATCACCACATTCCTGTTCATCGTGATTTATCGCTTTGGATGCCATGTGGTGCTGCCGGGAATCAATCCCGCCGACCTTGAAGCAATGCGCAACTTCACCAGTGGTGGTCTGATGCAGCTGCTCGATATGTTCTCGGGTGGCGCATTCGGCCAGGCCTCGATCTTCGCATTGGGTATCATGCCCTACATCACCGCTTCGATCGTCATCCAACTCATGGGCATGGTTGTGCCCAGTTTCCAGAAGATGCAGCGTGAGGGTGAGAGTGGCCGCATGAAGCTCAATCAGTACACCCGTTACCTCACTGTCTTCATCCTGTTGTTCCAGGCTCCTGCCTATCTGTTGAACCTCCAGTATCAGGTTAACGCAGCAGGTGGACATGCCAACATCACTCCTCTGATGATGGTCTTTCTGTCGATCGTGCTCACCGCCGGTGCCATGTTGATCATGTGGCTCGGTGAGAAGATTACCGACAAGGGAATCGGAAACGGTATCTCAATCATCATCTTGGTGGGTATTTTGGCCCGTTTCCCGGGTGCTATCGTTCAAGAGTTCACTGGCCGTCTGAACACCGCTCAAGGTGGTCTGGTCATGTTCCTTGTCGAGATTGTTATCCTGTTCGCCGTTACCGCTGGTGCTGTCATGCTCACCCAGGGTACCCGCAAGGTCCCCGTGCAGTATGCTAAGCGCATTGTCGGCAACAAGCAGTATGGTGGCGCGCGCCAGTATATCCCCTTGAAGGTGAATGCTGCCAACGTGATGCCCATCATCTTTGCTCAGGCCCTGATGTTCATCCCCATCACCCTCGCCGGTTTCGGCGCCCGTCAGGACGCTGGTGGCATCGGTGGTTGGATTGCCCGCAACTTCGGTGACATGAACGGATTCTGGTACAATGTGATCTACTTCCTCATGATCGTTGCCTTCACCTACTTCTATACCGCCATCACCGTGCGTCCCACTCAGATGGCTGAGGAGATGAAGAAGAACAGCGGCTTCATCCCTGGCATCAAGCCGGGTAAGAAGACCGCCGAGTATCTTGACTCGATCATGTCGCGCATCACATTGCCGGGCTCCCTCTTCCTTGGTATCGTTGCCATCCTGCCGGCATTTGCCCGCTACTTCGGCATCAACCAACAGTTCGCCCAGTTCTTCGGTGGCACATCACTGCTCATTACTGTAGGTGTCGTTCTCGATACCCTGCAGCAGATTGAGACCCACTTGATGATGCACCACTATGATGGTCTGATGAAGTCTGGTAAGCTCAAAGGTCGTAACCGCTAAATGACGTTAACACCTTTAAAAGGAATTTCAATCACACTATGATATATCTCAAGACAGACGAGGAAATCGAGATGTTGCGCAAGGCCAACCTGGTCGTGGCAGGCACGCTGGCCGAGGTGGCCAAGTGGGTCGCTCCCGGCGTGACTACCCGGCGTCTTGACCAAATCGCTGAAGAGTATATCCGTTCTCAAGGCTGCACGCCCGGATTCAAGGGGCTGTACGGCTATCCCGCAACGCTTTGCACCTCGGTCAATGAGGTCGTCGTGCATGGCATCCCGTCGAACTATGTGCTCGAGGATGGCGACATCGTGTCTTGTGACTGCGGTGCCGTCACCCCCGAGGGGTTCAACGGCGACAGCACCTACACTTTCTGTGTCGGTGAGGTGGCCGAAGAAACCCTGCAGCTGCTGCGCATTACTAAGGAGTCGCTCTATGTCGGCATCGAGCACGCTGTGCCCGGAAACCGTATCGGTGACATCTCCCATGCCATTCAGCAATACTGCGAGCGCCACAACTACGGCGTCGTGCGTGAGATGTGCGGACATGGGGTGGGGCGCAAGCTTCACGAGGACCCCGAGGTGCCCAACTACGGCCGCCGTGGAACCGGTCCCCTGTTGCGCAATGGAATGACGATTGCTATCGAGCCCATGATCAACATGGGAAGCAAGAACATCATCACCGAGCGCGACGGATGGACAACCCGCACACGCGACCGCAAGCCCAGTGCGCACTTTGAACACTCCATTGCCATCCATCATGGCAAGCCCGACATCCTTTCATCCTTTGACGGTATCAAAGAAGTGCTGGGTGACAGGTTCATTTGATTGAAAACATTAATGCTTTTAAAGGTAACGTTAACAACGATTTTTATATGGCAAAACAGACAGCAATAGAATTAGACGGCACTATCGTTGAGGCCCTCTCCAATGCAATGTTCCGTGTCGAACTCGAGAACGGACACCAGATCACCGCACACATCAGCGGAAAGATGCGCATGCATTACATCAAAATCCTCCCTGGTGACAAGGTGAGAGTGGAGATGTCCCCCTACGATTTGTCAAAAGGAAGAATCTCATTTAGATACAAATAACAAAACAAAGATACAACTATGAAAGTTAGAGCATCTATCAAAAAGCGCAACGAAGACTGCAAAATCGTACGTCGCAAAGGGCGCCTGTATGTGATTAACAAAAAAAATCCCAAGTTCAAACAGCGTCAGGGATAAAAAATGTATTAACTTTGCAAAAAATTTCGAATATAGAATATGGCAGTAAGAATTGTCGGGGTTGACATCCCCCAAAACAAGCGCGGCGTTATCGCCTTGACCTACATCTTTGGTATCGGGCGCAGCTCAGCCGCTACAATCCTCAAGAAGGCTGGCGTTGATGAGAACACCCGCGTCAAGGATTGGACCGATGCCGAGGCAGCAGCTGTCCGTGAGGTGATCGGTAACGAATATAAAGTGGAAGGTGACCTGCGCAGCGAGGTGCAGATGAACATCAAGCGATTGATGGACATCGGTTGCTATCGTGGCATCCGTCACCGCAACGGTCTCCCTGTTCGCGGTCAGAGCACCAAGAACAACGCTCGCACCCGCAAGGGCCGCAAGAAAACTGTTGCTAACAAGAAGAAAGCTACTAAATAACATTTTTGAATTATGGCTAAAAAGACAGTCGCAGCTAAGAAGAGAGTCGTTCGCGTTGACGGTATCGGTCAATTGCACGTTCATTCTTCATTCAACAACATCATTGTGTGCCTCGCCAATGGTGAGGGACAGGTCATCTCTTGGTCTTCTGCAGGCAAGATGGGGTTCCGTGGCTCAAAAAAGAACACCCCCTACGCTGCACAGATGGCTGCCGAGGATTGCGCCAAGGTCGCTTACGATCTGGGTTTGCGCAAGGTCAAGGCTTATGTCAAGGGCCCGGGTAATGGCCGTGAATCAGCTATTCGCACCGTCCATGGTGCCGGCATAGCTGTTACCGAGATCATCGACGTCACTCCGTTGCCCCACAACGGTTGCCGTCCTCCCAAGAGAAGAAGGGTCTAAGTGAGTTAGATGCTTCGCTCGTGAACAAAATCTGTTTTAACAGTTTTATTTTACTAACTATTTTTTTCGCGAATCTCTATCAGTGAATGGATTGCAATTTTTAACGACCTCTCTGCAATCGCGGCTGCACTGAAGCGATTCCAATTCACAATGTTAATTTATATTTAAAGAAAGACTATGGCTAGATACACCGGTCCAAAATCAAAGATTGCCCGCAAACTGGGTGAACCCATCTTCGGTGAAGACAAGTACTTCGAGAAGAAGAATTACCCACCGGGTCAGCACGGTACCAACCGTCGCCGCAAATTGTCGGAGTACGGCATGCAGCTTCGCGAAAAACAGAAGGCTAAGTACACCTACGGAGTCCTGGAGCGTCAGTTCCGCAACCTCTTCAACAAGGCTTCTCGCATGAAGGGCGTTACGGGTGAGGTCCTCCTGCAACTGCTCGAGGCTAGGCTCGATAACATGGTTTACCGCCTGGGTATTGCTCCCACGCGTGCCGCCGCTCGCCAGCTCGTTCTTCACCGCCACATCACCGTTGACGGAAAGGTTGTCAACATCCCTTCCTACTCGGTTGGTGAAGGTCAGGTGGTTGCTGTGCGCGAGAAATCCAAATCGCTTGAAGTTGTGCAAGACGCTCTTGCTGGCTTCAACCACAGCAAGTATCCCTGGATCGAATGGGATGAGAGCATCAAGGGAGGCAAGCTCCTGCACATGCCCGTTCGTGAAGACATTCCTGAGAACATCAAGGAACAGTTGATCGTCGAGTTGTATTCTAAACAGTAAAAATTATATCCATGGCTATTTTAGCATTCCAGAAACCCGACAAAGTCTTAATGCTCGAGGCCGATAACTCCTTCGGGAGGTTTGAGTTCAGGCCGTTGGAGCCAGGTTATGGCGTCACCATCGGTAACGCGCTCAGGCGCATCCTGCTCTCAGGACTTGAAGGCTTTGCATTCTGCAACATCCGCATCGACGGAGTGAAGCACGAGTTTGCCACTATCCCCGGCGTTCGGGAAGATGTCACCAACATCATCCTCAACCTCAAGAAGGTGCGACTCAAACGCATCGTCGAGGATACCGACACCGAGAAAGCCGTTGTCAAGGTTTCAGGTCAAAGCGTCTTCAAGGCCGGAGATATCGCCAAGGTGCTCAGCGCTTTTGAAGTGCTGAACCCCGAGTTGGAGATTTGCCATATTAATCCCGCCAACAGCTTCCAGATCGAACTCACGATCAACAAGGGCAGGGGATACCTCTCAGCCGAGGAGAACAAGAACGCAAATGACCCCATCGACGTGATTGCCATCGACTCCATCTACACGCCCATTCTTAACGTGAAGACCGTTGTCGAGAACTTCCGTGTCGAGCAAAAGACCGACTACGAGAAGCTCATCATCGAAATCACTACCGATGGCTCCATTCATCCCAAGGACGCTCTCAAGGGCGCTGCCGAAATCCTGATTCAGCACTTCCAGCTCTTCACCGACCGCGAAATCGTCCTCGACAACACCGAGGATAACGCCAACGAGGAGTTCGACGAGGAAGTACTCAAGATGCGTCAGCTGCTCAAGACCAAGCTCCTTGACATGGACTTGTCTGTGCGCGCTCTCAATTGCCTGAAGTCGGCAAATGTAGAGACCCTTGGAGAACTTGTGGTCTTCAACAAAACCGACCTGCTCAAGTTCCGCAACTTCGGTAAGAAGTCGCTCAGCGAGCTCGAGGAACTCTTGGCAACGCTTAATCTGCACTTTGGCATGGATATTACTAAATACAAATTAGAAAAAGAGTAAAAAACGATGAGACACAATAAGAAATTCAACCATCTGAGCCGTAAGAGCGCCCACCGTGATGCCATGTTGGCCAATATGACCATCTCGCTCATCATGCACAAGCGCATTATCACGACCCTCGCTAAGGCCAAGGCCCTGCGCGTGTATGCCGAGCCCCTGATCAACAGGGCTAAGGACGATACCACCGCTTCGCGTCGTCTGGTCTTCAAGCACCTCCAGAACAAGGAGGCCGTTAAGGAACTCTACTCGACCGTCGCTGCTAAGATCGCCGACCGTCCCGGTGGATATACCCGCATCCTCAAGCTCGGCAACCGTCTGGGTGACAACGCCAAGACTTGCTTCATTGAGCTCGTAGACTTTAACGAGGCTATGCTTGAGGCCAAGGGTCAGGAGAAGGCCGCTGCCAAGAAGTCGACTCGCCGCAGCCGCAAGAAAGCTGCTCCCGCAGCTCCTGCAGCCGAAGCCGCTCCCGCAACCGAAGAGGCTCCCAAGACCGAAGAATAATTTTCTTCTATAAATAAATAAAAAAGCTTGGCATCAGTTGCCAAGCTTTTTTATTAGTATAGGGTTTAGGGGAGGTTGCTCCTTTTCACATAGTTGTTTCTAAATCCGCTAACGAGTCGAGATGATCTAAAGATCAAGGGCTTGATGGCTTGAAGATCGTTTGTTGTGATGTGTATACTAGTTCAGCAGCAATCTGAAGATGGCAATACACTTACATCAGTGAACCGAATTAACCAGTTACCTCTTTCACAAGTGCCTTTGCCTCTTGCCAGGCGCTGAGTTTTTCAAATTGGAATTCCTATTCCGTATTATCTTATTTTATCAGAATTAAAGTTAAGGTTAATGGTTTAATTGTATCAAAAGAACACTTTAACCATTAACCTTTAACTATTAACCTTCATGCCAGGACTTTGCTCCTGACATGAATTTACTCCTTAATTTCCCAGCCCAGTGCGCTCGCACCAAGGACGGCAGCATCGCTCTCCTTGAGCTCGCTGATGAGGATTTTCACCTTGCCCTTGTAGATGCCAAGCACGTTGCGGTCAAAGGCCTCCTTAACGGGATTCATGATCAGGTCACCGCTCTTGGTCAGGCCGCCAAACAGCACAAATGCCTCAGGGCTTGAGAAGTTGGTGAAATCTGCCAGGGCTTCGCCCAGAATTGTGCCCGTGTAGTTGAAAATCTCCTTGGCCAACTCGTCGCCTGCGATAGCGCAGTCATACACATCCTTGCTCGTGATGGCCGAGATGTCATATTCGCGCAGCTTCGACGGCTCCTTGCGCAGCTCCAGGAACTCACGCGCCGTGCGAGCCACACCCGTTGCCGAGCAGTAAGCCTCCAGACAGCCCGTGCGACCGCAGCCGCACACACGACCATTCGTGCGCTTCACAATCACATGGCCCAGCTCACCGGCAAAGCCATCGTGGCCATAAACCATCTGGCCGTTCACAACGATACCGCTGCCCACGCCAGTGCCCAGCGTGATCATGATAAAGTCCTTCATGCCGCGAGCCACGCCATAGGTCATCTCGCCGATGGCGGCAGCATTAGCGTCGTTAGTGATCAGGCAGGGGATGCCAAACTTCTTCGTCACCATCTCGGCCAGGGGGATGGGGGTGGGCCACGGCAGGTTCGGAGCCTGGTCAATCAAGCCCGTGTAGTAGTTGCCGTTGGGAGCGCCAATGCCGATGCCATTGATCTTGTCCACCGCGTCATTATCCTCCATCAGGCGCGTCAGCTCGGTGTGCAACTCGTCGATGTAGTCATTAAAATCACTGTGTTTAGCAGTTTTGATAGAGCTGCTCGCAATCACATTGCCGCGAGCGTCAACAATGCCAAAGACGGTATTTGTGCCGCCCATGTCGATGCCGATAACATAAGGTTTTGCCATAATTTTGGTTCTTTTTATAAGTTGATAATTAACTTTTAATTCCCAAATGGCAAAGATAAGAAAAACTTTTAAGTTTATTACAAAAGTCCTCAAAAATGTTTATCTTTGCGTTCTTAACTCGAGTTTTTTCTGTTTAACTAGCATTAGCCGAAAGAATAAGGACCGAACACATGCAATACGAATCAACCTTTAACGCAATAGACAATATCCTGCGCAACGAGGCGGGATGCTCCACCGAGTTGGATTATATCGAGCAGACCTCCTGGCTGCTTTTCCTTAAATACCTGGATGACCTCGACCGTGAGCGCGAGGACAAGGCCCTGCTTTCCGGCAAGGACTACAAGCCCATCCTGACGGGCTACATGCGTTGGAGCCAGTGGGCTGCCCCCAAGAAGGCCGACGGCACCCTCGACACCGTCAACGCCATGACAGGTCCCGACCTGACCGCCTTTGTCGATGGCAAGCTGTTCCCCACGCTGCGCGAGTTCCAGAACACCGCCACCAGTGCCAAGACGCTGGAATACAAGATAGGTGAGATTTTTGCCGAGTTGAAGAACAAGATCACCTCGGGCTACAACCTGCGTGAGGTCATCAATCTCATCGACCAACTGCATTTCCAGAGCGCCGAGGACAAGCACGAGATGACCATCCTCTATGAGTCCAAGATTGCCAAGATGGGCAATGCCGGGCGCAACGGCGGCGAGTACTACACGCCGCGTCCCCTCATCCGCACCATCGTCAAGGTCGTGGACCCCAAGATTGGCGAGACGGTCTATGACCCCGCCTGTGGCTCGGCGGGCTTCTTGTGTGAGGCCTTTACCTACATGAGCCAGCATGTCAAGAGCACCAGCGACGCCAAGACGCTGCAGGAGGACACCTTCTTCGGCAAGGAGAAGAAGCCGCTGCCCTATATCATCGCCACGATGAACCTGATTTTCCACGGCTTGCAGGCCCCGAACATCATCCGTGGCAACACCTTGGCCGAGAATCTCTCGCAGATTCAGGAGAAGGACCGCAAAAACGTCATCCTCGCCAATCCGCCCTTCGGCGGCAGTGAGCGCTCCGAGGTGAAGCAGAATTTCGACATCAACACGTCCGAGACCGCCTATATGTTCATGCAGCACTTCATCAAGATGATGAAGGCCGGTGGACGTGCGGGCATCGTGATTAAAAACACCTTCTTGAGCAACGGCGACGCGGCTGCCCTGCGCAAGTTGCTGCTTGACCAGTGCAACCTGCACACTATCCTCGATCTGCCCGGTGGCGTGTTCCAGGGCGCGGGCGTGAAAACCGTTGTGCTGTTCTTTGACAAGGGCACCCCGACCAAAAAAATTTGGTACTACCAGCTCAACCCCGGGCGCAACCTGGGCAAGACCAATGCCCTGAACGAAAACGACCTGGCGGAATTCCTCGAGTTCCAGAAGACCAAGCCCGACAGCGAAAACTCCTGGACCATTGACGTGGCCTCACTCGGTAGTGACTGCGACCTCTCAGTGAAGAACCCCAACAAGGTCGAGGAAGTCGATGAACGCACCCCGCAGGAAATCCATCAGCACCTGGCCCAACTCAACGACCAGGCCAAAACCATCCTTGACAACATTCTTGACATCATCAATGAGGAAAAGGCATGAAAGAAGGATGGAAAATACAAACTTTAGGGGATGTTGCCACTTTTATCAATGGCGATCGAAGTACCAATTATCCCTCTAAGAAGGATTATGTCATT
>Ga0310697_10001134_pt1 | contig 32423 bp, 51 predicted proteins | sample 172DNAGHGlowgp2_FD_203883 | JGI IMG/M metagenome (GOLD analysis project Ga0310697, IMG submission 203883) | Sheep rumen microbial communities from Palmerston North, Manawatu-Wanganui, New Zealand - 1728 DNA GHGlow gp2 (v2) (version 2) | ecosystem: Host-associated > Mammals > Digestive system >... | reverse complement strand
ATTGCAGCACCAGCGCAGGCGGCGTGACACCGAAGATGCGCTGATAACGCTCCTTGCCCTCGGCAAACGTGGTCTTCAGGAACAGGCACAGCAGTCCGTCCGTTGGCAACAGTCGCAGGGCGTGCAGCACGTACTCCGTGGCGTACTTGTAGGGCGGATTGGTGACGATGGCCTTGCAGCCCTCGGGCATCTGCTGCTGCTCGAAGAAGTTTACCCCCCCCAGTCCGTAGCCACGGTCTATGAGGTCGGTGCTTACCACGTGGTAGCCGCGCTGCCGTAACCGCTCGCTCAGACAGCCGCTGCCGCACGACGGTTCCCACACACCCTGCGGCAACTCCACATAAGGGTAGTCGCACAGCAGGTCGATGGCCACGGGGTCGGTAGCGTAGAAGTCGTCCGTCTCGCGCTCCTTCTCCGTGTGGTTCGATGCCCCCAACGTCTTGAAGATGCTGTTGCCGTTGCCGTTCCAGTCTTTATTGTTGCTCATATCAATCCGTGTTCCCTAAAACCCACCTGTTTCGGTAGGTTTAGCATTGATGTCGCGGAAGTGGCTGCGCAGTTCGCGGATGGCGGTGTCGATGGCCGTGCCTATCTGCTTGGTGGTGTAGCCCATGTCGTCGAAGCCGATGTTGCCGCGACGGTAGCGCTGCAACTGGTGCAGTATGCGCACCGCCTTGGCACGCTCCGTCTGCTTGCGGTGCATCTCCACCGCCGTTATCTCGTCGCAACTGTGCAACAGGTCTGCCGCCTGCTGCAAAAGGGTGTTTGCATGTTTCATTGTTCCTGTTGTTTTATTGATTAAAAGGGTTATACGTGTCCGGCTCGTCAGTCTGCTCGCCTGTTCCGTTTGCGGCTATACCATAGCCGCCATCCGTATCCTCGCCGCCGTCCGCGTCCTCGTTCTCGCTATCCACAGGCACCATCACACCGTCCTGACCCTCCACGAACTCCTGCACGTCCTCGAACTTCGCACCAATCTTCTTCGCAAACTGCCGGAGCTCGTCGTCCGTGTAGTTCTCGCGGTCGGGCTTGATGATAGAAATGTCGCCCGTGATGTTCCGCTCTGCTCCCGGCTTCATTGCGTCGGCAGGGTTCGCGTCCTCCTTCCAGTCGTTGTTCATCTTTTCTAAGTTGCGCTGCGCCTCACGGATGGCCGATACGTTGCCCGTCTGCTGACCGAACTTCGACAGCCACCGCGTGTTAGCCTGGTACAGCAGCTTGTCCAAGTGGTTCTGACTGACGTTCAACCGCCCCACCAGCGCGTTCACGCAATAGATGTCGTTGGCTATCTCCGTGTCGCGCCGTGCCGATACCGCCCCCGTCTGAGGGTCGCGCTTGATGCCCAGCGCTTCCACCAGCACCTTGTCCGCCTCGATGCCCATCTCCGCGTTCGCCATGATGAGCGCATAGTCACGTGCCGCAAGGTTCTGCACCACCTTGCGCGGCTGTGCCGTCGGGTTCTCTATCATCAGCCGGTAGGCGTTCATCACCAGCAGCGCCCTGAACCGCTGCTCAGGACGCAGGTTGATGCGGCTCAGTTCCACGCCGCCCTGTGCCCATCTTGTAATCTTGTCAATGTAATTCGGTGAGGGTTGACTCATAATCATATTTTGGTTTTGTGCAAATTTAGCCACAAGCCTACGAAAATTGGGACAAAAAATGAAACGGGGCCAATTTTGGCATCGTTTCCATAAGAACACATCACAAGAGCCCAAATCAGTAATATTGCATAGTTGTAAAAAGCCTACCAAACAAAGGTTAAAACGAACAATAAAAGAAGTTAAACTAATGTTTCAGTATTTGCGCCCCTAAAAAGTGAAAGGAAAAGACGCAAAAAATACGCATTTTTGTGTGTATCTTTGCAGGGCGAAAGCAAAAGAATTGGTATCGGAAGCCATACATTATATAATATATAAAGGAGAAAAGTTATGAACTGCGACGAACTATTTCTAAATGAAGTTTGCCACGTTGAGCTGGTAGCTGCGGCAAATTGTAATCTGACCGTGCCGGCGAATGCTGACCCGCAGACGGAGATGGAGGGGATGCTGACAAACGGCGGCACGAAGACTGACCGCATCGGACAGGCGGCAATGGTGATTGACGTGAACGACGTGGATGACTATGCGGGAGTGCTGGATTCGTCACCAAAGTTGGACTCGAGACCGAAGACCAGTATTGCAGGCTACATAAGGCAGCACGAACTGACGATTCCTACGCGAGGTGACTATATAAAGGTGAGAAAGGCGGGCGACAGGCTGCTGGGCGTGGATTTCCACGTCGTACTAAGGACGCTGGCGGGTACGCGGTTCTTGTTGTACAGCCTGCCGAACAGTCCGACGGTGAGCGTGGAGGATCAGTTTGGCAGTGACTCGAAGCAGACGGTAAAGGTCAGTCTGCAGTCGATGTCGAACATGATAAAACTGATAGACTAAACAGACGATACAATTCTTTTGAAAACGCATTTTTGTAACTGAATCATTTTTTTATCGGGTGCGGATTGTCCGTGAGGGATGGGCGCACTACAATTTTTAAGTCAAAAAATAACAAAGTGAAACATGATGGCAAGGCTGGCGCGTGAGTGTCGGCCTTGTTTGTTTTTAGACACTTTTGCCCTAAAATGGCCGTTTGCAGGCGAAAAAGTAGTCCCAAAGAAAAATACGCAGCAGTACCTTTGCGGCAGTAACATAATTAAAATCACGCAAAGTTTTATGAACGGACTTTTAGAAATGATGACAGCTAACAAGTGGCTGATTGAGCCGACCTTTGGACTGAAGGCCATGCGACTGCTCAACGCTATGGCGGCTGGTCATCTGCAAAAAGACAGCGAAAAGGTCTACGGTGCCCGCTTCTATGGTATGACTGACGGCACTTTTGCTGCATACGCCGACGATGACGATGAACGCGGTGGCAGCGCAAAGAACATTAACGAACCTTTCATCAATGTTCTTCATCTTGAAGGACCGCTGACCCGCGAGGGCGGTGCCTGCACATACGGTTCGCGGCAGTTGCGCGACCTGATGATGGAGGCTGCCGATATGGAAGGTTGTCTTGGACACCTGCTCTTAATCAACGGCCCTGGCGGTGTATCGAATACCATCTCCGACTTCCTGCAGGCTACCGACTATGCCCGCTCAAAGGGTCAGCCCATTGTAGGGCGCATCGATGGCTACTGTGCTTCGGCCCACATCTGGGTATCGGCCATGTGCGACGAGGTGTACTACAATAGTCCCAGTGACCAGATTGGCAGTGTAGGCATCTATTGGGCCAATATTCTGAATAAGGACGGTGACATTGACCCCGAGACGGGCGGTAAGTGGCACATCGTGTACGACCCTGCATCGTATGACAAGAACCGCTTCGTCCGTGACCTCGCCGAGAACGATGACGACACGCTCATCAAGGAGGAACTGATTAAGGACGGCGAGACATTCCGCAACTTCATCAAGAGCCGCAGACCCAATGTGAAGGACGAGCACCTGCACGGGAAGATGTTCGACGCAAAGGACGTGGAGGGCATCTTTGTTGTTGGCCAGGCCACGATGCAGGAGACCTTCAACCGCATCGTGGAACTCAAAGCAAAGTTCAACGGCCCCAAAACGTCTGGACGCATGCAGGCCGGCGCAGCCAAGGAGAATATTTTATCACCAACAAACAATAGTATCAACATGAAAGAAAAATTCCCAGCACTTTTTGCAGCCCTTCAGGTGGAGGAGATGCAGATGCAGGAAGGCGGCGCATTCATCAATGATGAGCTGCTGGCCAGCCTGAACGCCAAGATTGGCACGCTGAGCGAGATTGCAGAGAATCACAATCAGCAGATTGCCGACATGAACGCCGAACATGCTTCGGCCATCGAGAAACTGAACGCTGAGCACCAGCAGGCCATTGACGACCTGAACGCCGCTCACGCTACCGCACTGGAAGAGAAGGACAACGCCATCGCCGCCTTGGAGCAGCAGAAGGCCGACCTGCAGGGCGAGGTCAACGCCAAGGACGAGACCATTGCCACGTTGCAGGCTGAAGCCGAGACCGCCAAGAACGACGTCGAGGGCAAGCAGGCTCAGATTGAGCAGTTGCAGGCCGACGTGGACGGTGCCCGCGCATCGCTGGCCACTGCCGAGCAGACCCTTGCCGAGCGCGACCAGCAAATCAGCGACCTGAACGCCCAGCTCGCCGAGCTGCAGAACAACCCCGGCGAAGCCCCGCAGGCTGGTGCAGCGCCCCAGAACAACGGTGGCGGTGCTGACGCTCCCAGCTACACCCCCAACTGCTACGTCTACGACCCCAACCTCTCCTACGAGAAGAACCGCGAGTTGGAGAAGCAGTGGAACGCTGAGCACGGTAAGTAACCAACACAAAAACTTTCAGATAACAAAATTTATTCACCAACACATTTTTTACAACTATGGCAAACGAAGCTAAATTTATCGGTTTGGAGAATGTACAGAGCGTGGCTAACAAGCTCTCTCCGAACATCGTCATGGGTCCTGCCTTCTACATGAAGGAAGAGATCGACCGCCTCGGCATCAAGGTTGAGACGGGTGTGCAGTATCAACTCACCAAGACCGTCTTCGCAGGCAAGGGTGGTCAGACACGTAAGAAGGAGGTCGGCAACGTCCAGGAGTCGAAGCTCGGTTACATGTTCTCTCGTAAATTGACTGCTAATATCTGTGTTCACCGTGTTCGCGTCAACGAGGATGTCTTCAAGGAGAAGCCCGGCAACATCGCCATCAACGGCAACGCCGCTCCCCACTTCGAGCGTACCGAGGAGTTCATGAACAAGGAGGCCCAGCTGTTCTCGGAGGACATCTGGAACAACGTCATCGGTGGTGACGCTGCCAGCAACGACAACGAGATGAACCTGTTCGACGGTCTCATCACCGTTCAGAACATCGACATCAATGACGGTGTGGTCAGTGAGGCCGCTGGAAACCTCGTTCCCTCTGGCGTGTTCGACGGCCCGCAGAGCGAAGGCGACTGCGCTGCCTACGACGAGTTCGTGAAGTGGCACAACGCATGGGACAAGAAGCTGAAGAAGCAGAAGGTCAACGTCTACCTGCCCACCGACATCGCCCAGGCTATCGCCGATGCCTATGAGCAGAAGCACCGCAGCCACAAGAGCGTCACCGAGCTCGACAACGGCAACTATCAGATTAAGTCTGACGGTCTGTCAAAACTGACGTTCATCCCGATGGACGAGATTAAGGGCAACCGCGTGTTCGCCACCATCCCTGGCAACCTTATCCTCGGTGTGAACAACGAGAGCGACGATTCTTTCGTCGATGTGGAAAAAGAGCCCTCGCACGATACCAAGGAGTACGTGATGCAGATTCAGGGAATTTTTGGATTTATGATTGAGGACCCCTCCGCTCGTGCATTTGTCACCAACGGCGGCACCGCCGAGATGGAGTTCAACTCTGGAGACTACACAAAGGATGCCGTTTACGTGGCTGCCAACAGCGACAAGGACGGACGAGCTATGGGTACTGTAGCCATCAAGAACGGTCAGACCGACGTTGAGAACGGCTCAGAGGTTGCCAAGGGCACCACGCTGACCCTCACCGCCACCGCTCGTCAGGCCGCTACTGGCATCAAGGCCACTCAGTTTGTGAAGTGGTCGAACGGTGCAACCACCGCTACCACCACTGTCGTGGCTACCGGCGACCCGATGTCAATCACCGCCATCTTCCGTGAGGTAGAGTAGTCTCGCAAACCAAAGGGGGTAAGGGCGGCTGACGCAATATCGCCCGTTAGCGACGGCCCTCCCCTTTAATACAACATTAGTAGTAACCAACACAAAAACATTTATTGATATGGCACAAAATTGTCCGACAATGGTAAACATTCTCAAAGCCGACGAGTGCTTGGAGAATCTGGCCGGTATCAGTTCCGACGTATATGTCGGTGTGAAGTCCGACCTTGACCCTGCAAATCCCATGACTGCCAATGAGGAAGTCTATTCGACGCCCAAATTTGTCAGCGGCAAGGGACTGTTCAAAGTCCAGGGTAAGAATGAGGCTCAGAAGATTCATTTCTCCAGCCTTGGCCCCCGCAAGGGCTACGACCTCGACATTACTATCGTCATTGAGTCTCTCAATAAGACGTTCAGTAAGGCTGGCAGAGCGTTAAACAACCTTGATTTATTTTTCATAGTTGACGATGGTGAGGACTCGCTCATCATGTACGACCCGCAGCGCCGTTGCGAGGCTGATGCAGGTGGCATCGAGGGTGACACGGGTGACACTGCCGACAGCGATCGCCAGGCAACCTGCGTCTTCCATCTGAAGCCTGTAAAATATCCTCTGTTGTACGTCGAGCGTCCAAAGCAGGACAACGCAGAGGTTTCTTGGGACACCCTGCTCGCAAGCAACGTGTAATCCCTCTCTCACTAAGAATCACACATCGAATGGTTTCATAGGTTGATTTTAAGTCAGTAGTTCCCCGCGTCACGAGTTGGCGCGGGGTTTTTCTTATTCCGTCGGCACCTCCGCTTCTGCTGCTTCCGCGTCCGCTTTGGCCTCCGTTTCCTCCTTCTTCCTGCGCACCTTCCGTTTCTGCAACCGCAGCACCGCACGCAGGTTCTCGACCATCGAGCCGACCGCACCCTCCGAGCCGAGCGTCCGCGCATTCGGCCCTACGGCAGCCGAGTAGGCAGTCATCCGTGCCTCCGTCCGTGCGGCCAGCAGCATCTCGCCCTGCACCACCATCGACTCGCGGTCGCCGACCACGCAGAACGCCTCCGTGCCCAGGTCCTCGCGCCAGCCGTACTCCACGTGCGCCATCAGCTCGTCGCCCAGTTCCGACGCCACCAGGTCGCGCTGGTCGCCTACCGTCAGCAGTCGCAGCTCGCGAATCCACCCCCGCTGCATCCACCGCCGCAGGAAGCGCATCAGCACCACGTCCACCTCGCGGATGCAAATCCAATACTCGCCGAAGCCGCCGCTTGCCATACAGCACGCGGCCTGCATCAGCTTCTCAATCGTCACGTCGCCGTTCGTCTGGAACAGCGCACTGCCCTTGCCGGCTTTCACCGCACGGGGCAACTGTTGCTCTATGCAACAAGGCTCTAAATATGCCATAATCCTAACAGTTTAAATAAATGCGCCAGAAATCCATGCGGTCTTCAGCCGCGTGAATGAATTGCGCAGAGTGATTATAAAAATAATTGCGAAAATATTTGGAAGGTTCAAGATTTCTTCGTACCTTTGCACCGTCACAATTCCTAAGAGTAAGCAGACGGGAGCCGCAAAGCCCCGACGCATAGAAACGTTTGGGGCTGTCTTTTTGCCAAAAGCCATAGGCCAACAGCATAAGGCGGTTGCCTCCCTTACATAGCCGTCTGCGCTGTGGGATTGTGACGAATCTGGGACGGCAGCCGCCTTTCCCGTATATATTAGGACTATGCAGAGAGCGTACAAATACAGAATCTACCCGACAGATGAACAGAAGGTATTGCTGGCCAAGACCTTCGGCTGTGTCCGTGTGGTATGGAACTGGGCGCTCGATGCAAGACAGACCTTGTATCAGGAAACGGGAGAGACTATCAGCAACTTCGACTTGATGAAGCGCATGAAACGCGAACTGAAGGCGGAAAAGGAATGGCTCGGAGAAGTCAATTCCCAAAGCCTGCAAAACAGCATCGTCAACCTCGGGCAGGCTTTCACGAACTTCTTTCGCGGTACGGCCAAATATCCGCGCTTCAAGAGCAAGCACGACCGTCAGAGCTTCCAGTGTCCGCAGCATTGCAGCGTCAATTTCGACCGTGGCACTATCAGCATCCCCAAGGCGAAGGACATACCCGCCGTGTTCCACCGACGTTTCCGTGGCGAGGTAAAGACCGTCACCATCAGCAAGACAACCACCGGCAAATACTATGCAAGCGTGCTGGTCAACGATGACGTGCCTACGCCCAAGAAGCCGACCACAAGCGACGAGCATACCACCATCGGCATCGACGCAGGACTGAAGACCTTTGCCGTGCTTTCCGACGGCAGGGAGTTTGAGAGTCCGCACTTTGCCCGCAAGGAGGAACGCAAACTGAAGCTGCTGCAACGCCGCCTGTCTAAGAAGACAAAGGGCAGCTGTGCCTACCGTCGCGTGAAGCAGCGGATAGCCCGATTGCATGAACGAGTGACCAACCGTCGCACCGACTACCTCCACAAGATTTCCCACCAGCTGACGCACGAAAGCCAAGTGCGAACTATCTGTGTGGAGAACCTGAACGTGAAGGGTATGCAGCGCAACCGCCATCTTGCACGCAGCGTCAGCGACGCCGGCATCGGCGACTTCATGCGGATGCTGGAGTACAAGTGCGAGTGGCAGGGCGTGCGCCTTGTCAAGATAGGCCGTTTCGACCCTTCGTCTCAGTTGTGTCATGTCTGTGGTCATCGTTACTCTGGTTTGCGGCTGTCGGAGCGTGAGTGGACTTGTCCGTCGTGCGGTACTCACCACGACCGCGACTTCAATGCCGCTGTTAATATCAAAAACTTCGGCCTCGGTTTGAATGAGGCCCTACCCTCGGTGCGAGGGAAAGTCAAGCCTGCGAAGCAACCTCCTGTGGACGACCGCTGCCCTGTGCAGCCTAAGAAGCAGCGTTGCGCCGAAGCAGGAAAAGCGAAGGTCCATCGGGACCCGAAGCCTCGCAGTCTTTAACTGCGGGGTAGTTCACATGGTTATGCGCCACAAATATACGCCTTTTTCCCTACGACTTTGGGACAACGCGCCCTTCCGTTGTCCCATTATGTATTTAATAAGGTGCTAATTTTGTCATCAGAAGACCGACGATGCGGCGGGCACGGAAAAAGGGCGATTTTGGTAAAAGTCCACTTTTGTTACCAGTAAAAGTCCACTTTAGCTTCAGCAAAAGTCCACCCCCACTTTTCGGACGGTCTCGGAACAGGATTATTAACGACCAAACAATTCGGAACGAAATGGCAAACAACAAGTACCAGATTGTCGAGTTCACACCGAACGCCAATCAAGTCGGAATGTCGCACAGCTTCTTCGCGCAGGCTGTCGTGGACAACGTAATCACCAACAAGGAGCTGGCCCGCAAGATCGAGGCCCGTGGCATCAGCCGCGCCGCCGAGATCAAGAGCATCCTCGAAGAGGCCGCCAACATCATCCTCGAAGAGGTGGCCGAGAACAACCGCGTACAGCTCGAAGCAGCCGACGGCGTGCTCGTCAGCATCTACCCAACCGCCACGGGCAGCATCAGCGACGCCTACGTGCAGGCCCACCAGGACGCCTACCCCGGCAAGACCGTGGCCACCGCCGACATGCTCACCGCTGACATGGTGAAGTGGAGCCTCGCAGCACGCGTCGGCTCGAAGCTCTCCAAGCAGTTCTCCATCAACAAGAACGCCCAGCGCGTAGACTACAGCGCCGCCCAGACGCCCGCCGACCCCGAGGCCGGCTCCGACGACAACGGAGGCGAAGGCGGTAATGGCAACCTCGAAGGATAAGTCCTTTTGAGCATAGTAGTGCAGGCCGCAAGCCCAACCGGGGGTAAGCCAGGCAGCACCGTACACGGGAACTGCGGCCTTTTTTCTCTAAAGACTTATGAAACCAAAGACTATATGGAACAAAGACGATTTTACCCTGATATGTCGCCCGAAGAGCAGCTGGCGTGGGTGACGGACTTCGAGGCGCTGATGAGCGGCGGCGGAGACCGCATAGTGACGATGGCCCGGCAGCGACAGCCGCAGTGGCAGGCCGACGACGCGCAGACGGTGCGCCGCATCGTGCAGGCACTCGCCGCATGGCCCTTCGCCGCCGACTTCTGCGACAAGGCACAGCGATACGGCGACTACATGGCGCGGACTGGCCGACTGCCCGTCTACATCGACAAGGTGAAGGAGCGGCTGGCCGACGGACTGACCATGACCGACCAGCAGGGTAGGGTAGTGGCCTACGTGTCGCCCTCGACACCCATGCGCCGACGTGGCCGCCCCACCAAGGAAGAGGTGGCCGCCCGACTGCGCGGCGAAAGTCTGGCCGCTCTCGGACAGACCCCCGATGACGCCGAAGCCCGCAAGCGACGCCTGATAGCCCGCATGATGGGACTGGAGGTGGTGGTCAGCGGCGATGCCCCGCGTGAGAAGAACAACGCCGAGCTGGCCGCCGAGCGAGCCGCCCGACGTGCCGCCTACGACCGCCAGAACCCGTCGCTCTTCGGCAGCAACACAGGGGGGACTGTCCCTGCTGCTGCGAAAGGCAAAGCCGACAGCACAGAAAGACTGTCCCCATCTGTGTCGCCCGCTCCCCAGAGCGGCACCACCGCCGCCTCACACACAGGGGACAGTCCCTCGGTGACATCCGCTGACGCTGGGACGTCACAGCAGGGACTGTCCCCGAGCGCTCCGCTGGCCTGCCCCACCATGAGCGAGATATACAACGACCGCATAGCCAACGACCGCCTGCGCCTCGCCGACCTCGCCTGGCTATGCAGCGACGGCCTGCGTCAGCGCATACCGACGGTGCAGGCCCTCCGCGTCACCGCCGAGAGTGCCAGCGAACGCGCCAAGACGATGGCCGACCTCGGACAGCCCGCCAAGGACATCGAACCCTACGCCCGACAGGCCAAGGAGGCCACCGAAGCCTACCTCGCCATCTACGCTGCCGTAGACGAGGAACTGGCCGTGCTGCATAAGCGCCTGTATCTCGACACCATCTACCTCGAAAACTTCAAGCGTCGTTTCAAGGGCGTTGACATCGAGAAGGTGCTCCACATCACCCGTCCATACTACGAAAAGGTGCGCAAGGACGACCCCGCCATCGACGCCCGCGTCAAGCTCGCCATCGAGACGGACAACCCCGAGTACGCGGCCAAGCTGAAGGCCGAGGAAGAGAAGAAGCAGGAAATCTCCGACATTCTCCGCTATCTCAAACGCAAGGATAAGATTGCTACGGATGTCAGGCTGAAGTCTGCAAAAGAAGTGAAATTTCCTCGCCTCGTCGAACTCATCGGCGAAGAGGAAGCCAAGAACTACTACCCCCTCATCACCTACATCGAGGAGGAGAACGCCAAACTCCATGCCGCCGAATCCGCTGCCGCCACGACTCCCGATGCGTCCGCATCGGGCACATCACCAGGCAAAAAGAAGCCCCCCAAGAAACGCTGACTTTCTTTTTTGTCATACTCGCGATAGCCGCCCGCACCTCGCCCTCCGAGCCCCTGCGGGCGGCCCCTTTCTGCCTCGTTGTCCCATTTCCCGCAACACCGACCCTATCTTTGTATCAAAATTAAACGAAGACAAGACAAATGAACGCATTCATCACTGACATTCAGCCAATCCTTCTCACGGCACTCGTGGGCGTCATCATCGCCTACGCCCGCTACGTCAACGCCCTGAAAACCCGCGTGGCGGTGCTCGAACGGACTATCGAAGACCTGCTGAAGACCATCGACAACATGCAGAAGCGGCTCGACTCGCACTCGAAGAAACAGGACGAGATACACGACACGCTCAACGACGTGAAGGGCGACATGAAGGATATGAAAGTGGAAATCGTGAAGGAGATGGGACAGATGGCCTCCAACCTCAGTTCGCTGGCTTCCGACCTGAAGGGACTCAACAACCTGCTCGCCATCTCCGACGTAGGTATCAAAATCAACCGCCAACCAATATGACCCACACCGACCATCACTCAGCCCACGGTCACGACGACCGCCACCCCGAGCACGGCCACCGCCGCTGGATAGACCGCTTCGGCCTCGATGTCCTGCGCCGCCGCTGGTCCAACGCCATGCCCAGGTTCTTCAAGAAGGTGTGCTGGCTGTCGGCACTCGTCGGCGGCACGGCCCTTGCCGTCAACACCGCCATCATGTCGGGCGGCGGTTCCACCCACGAGTGGTGGCAGGACATCTACCCGTACCTCATCGGCATCCCCGCCGGTGCCGCCTTCGTGGCCAAGTTCACCCAGAACTACGACCGCGACGGCAACCCCATCAAGAAGCCCCTGCCCGAGGACGACAAGCCCTCAGCCGTCAACTACTCCGACATCGAGACCGTCTCGCCCGATGCCGGGCCAGATGACAACGGACAGTTGTAAGGGACAAAAATCGTCAAAAATATGACACAAATCATTATTCTTTCGACTACGAATTACATCGCCTAATCCTTTTTATAAGTCCTAAGAAACTGCATCATATCGTCGTGGAGCTTCTGCGCGTCGGTTCGGTTTCGTGACCATACCTGCTTGCCGTCAGCCGTGCGGATAATCATCAGGTAGTAGTGGTCGAACGGCTCCTGCAGTTCCGCATAGAGGTCGTTGTCCTCCAACAGCCTTTCCGTTTCCGTCTTGGGTACGCTTGCGCTGTCGATGCTTGTCAATTTCTCGTATTCCATAACTCACAATGATTTGTGTTCAATTTGTGTAGATTTTTGTCCGAGCCCAACACCAACCTCAGTGCAAATAGTGCGTTTGTGGCATCGCCGACGCGCACCACATCGTCGTACACCCGTTCAAGGCTCCGTGGGTTCACGTCCTTGATGCGGTTCATTTCCGTCACCGTCAGTCTATGGTTCGCCATCGTCGCAATCTTGAATATCATTGCCGTCCGCGAAAGTCCGTTGCCAAGAAATGCTGTCTTCCTCATAATTCGTTTAATTCGTGAAATTAGTAGTGGTCAGTACTTGTACCGCTTCTCCCTGTCCCTCGCCCTTCTGCGGTCATCTTCGCTGATGTGCTCCAGGAATCCTTTGTCCTCGAAGTTGTAGTGGTAGGCCGGGCGCTTCTTGGCGTTCGAGAGCCAGCGGGAGTGGTAGCGGCGCAGCGACTCGCGCTCGGTCGGCAGGATGGCCGTCGGGAAATTAAATTGCGTGAAGAACATCTCCACCGTGTCGATGGACTTCGCCTTCACGCCCTGCCGCCGACAGAACTCCTTGCGGTAGTCCGTCCACTCCAAGTACTCGTAGCAGAACTTGCGGGTGAGCATGGCCGACAGGTACACGCCCACGTCGTAAGACAGGCAGTAGCCCGCCGTGGTGCGGTAGACGTGTTTGTTGTAATAGACCTCACGCGGCATCCGTATGCAGAGGTACTCGCTGCCCGACATCTTGCCGTGGCAGGCCGCGCCGATGAGCGTACACACCTCCTGGATGGACGGCCACTCCTTCGGGTTGCGCTGCAGTATCATCTTGCTGCCGTCTGGATTCCTACCGTGCAGTATGTTGTTCCACGCCCGCTGGCTATAGCAGTTGCGCGACTGCACCTGCTCGGGCAGATAGCGCAGGTTGTTCTCCATGACGGCATACTCGTGGGTGTACTCCGCAAACTCCACAGGATCCCACTCCGTCAGTTGGTTCTTCTCCTCGCGGCCACGGTAGTAGGCGGCCACGTACCAGGGTACTCGTAAATAGATGTTTGCCATATCTTCTTCTGTTGTTATTGGTTCTGTTTGTGGTTGTCCGGCTATCATGGCGACAAAGCCCGCCAGCGCGTTGACGGCTGACGATATGGACTCGCCCATGCTGTATGCCTCGAACTGCGACATGTCGTCCTGCTCCTGCGTCCGCACCTTCTTCCGCTTGCGCTTGGTGGGCTTGGCAATGGTGGTGTCAATCGGTCGCGGCGTGATGGTGCGGCTGGGGTCGCGGTGCGACAGGTTCAGGAAGTCACCTATCCAGTAGCAGTCCACGTCGCCGCCGTTGACGTACCGTTCTAAGCGTCCCTTCACTATCAGCATTAGGCTCTCGGGCAGCAGCACGTCGCGGCGGCAACCCTCCAACACCACCGCCAACCGCTCGTTCACGTAGCCGTTGCGCCACTTCGGCGGCTGCTGACTCTCAATGCGGAATCCGCGTGCCACGCCAGCCGCCGAGCCGCACAGACTGGTGAATATCTCCACCAGCCACTCCATGTCGGCCCCAGCCGTCAGCACGGTGATGTCGCCGTCGTCCACGCCCTGCCAGTCCACCGTCACCGCCACGTGTCGTCGCGGCCTGTCGCACAAATGCAGTCTTGATACTCCCTTCGGTTTCGGCATCTTTTTATTATATTTTGCTTTTATTTTTTGTGGATTTTTGTAGATTTTTGTCCTAAACCCTTCGCATCAAATTCCTTCGTGTCTTTGCGCCTTTGCGTGCCAATTAGTCGTCACTTCTCCGCCAACTTTGCCTCCTTCATTTCGTCCACCACCTCGACGGTGCCGAAGCGGGGCGAGTACTTAGCCACGCCCACCTCGCGATAGTACTCGTTCGTCTGGGCCTGATGGATGTTGCAAAGGTTCTTCAGCGACTCCGTGCCGTCCTGACTGACGCAGAACTCGGTCAAGGCGCAAATATGACAGGGCGAATACATGCCGCCCGTAGACTTCTTGCGCACCTCGTCCGTCAGGCTATACACCCGCCCAAACGCCACAATCATGTTCAGCGGGTCGTACTTCTCCGGCTCCGTCTCGCGCACACACCCCGGCTTCGACACGTAGTCCTCGCCGTCGATGGCCTGCCCGTTCAGCACCGCCACCGTCTCTTGCAGCTCCTTGTCGAGCAGCGACTGTTCGATGTCGAGAATGCGTTGCTGGATAAACCTTGTGGCGGAATCGAGGCGCATCTTCCAATTTCTCGCCCTCGTCATGGCACCGCTGATTAGCAGACCAACACATAGCAGGTGCTTCATCGCTTCCGACACACTTTTTTCATAGCCTTTCGTTATTTCAGCAACGGAATGGCCTGTTGTCTTTTTCACCATGCGCTTGATATGGTCAACTTCCCAAGCCGTGTTGCCAAAGTTCTTAACATAGTCCTCAACATACCACAACGCCTTCTCCAAGTCCTCAATCTCCTTCTCGGCGTCGTCCATACCCATCTCGGGCTTCTTGCCAGCCCGCATCAAGTACTTCAGCGCATTAGCGATGTCACAGGTGTAGTGGCGAATAATCTCAATCGTTTCAATACCATTCTCCCCCTGGTAATGAGTGGGGTGATTTACGTGTTCCATATTGTCAACCCTCCTTATGCCTTTTCGCCGCATCGTCCATCATGCGGTCCATTTCTTCCTGCGTCACCTCGTAGATGACCTTGATACCTTTCGGATTCTTGCTCACCTTAAATTCAAAGGTGAACGGGTTGTGTTGCAGCATCTCGGTGATATTCTGAATCACCTGCTCTCTTTTCTCTTCGTTTGCCATATCTCTATATTTTTATTTTTGTTGATTTGTGTGGATTTTTGTCCCCCAAAATAATTCGTTTAATTCGTAAAATTCGTAGTCGTCATTTCTCCACCAGCCAAGGATGCTTCGCCTCAATGCGGTTAATCTTGCCGACGTACACGGCAGTACGCTTCTTCAAGTGCTCCCATAGCCGGTCACTCTCGGCCACGTACTCCGTGCGCTTGTACTCCGGCATCTTCTCCTGCTCCATGTCGGCCAGGTCGCTAAGCATCTTCCTCGCAGCCGCCACCTCGGGAAACTGGAACATCTGCACGCCGATGCCGTTGCGGTAGAGCAGGCCGTTGATGTCGGTGAACGTGTAGTCGAGCAGGTCGATGGCCATTGCCAGACCAGCCATCAGCTCCTGGTAGCGGCGGTGGTCGTCGGGGTTCAGCCCCCGCAGCATCTCGGCGATATTGTTCACGTCCTGCCGCCGCTTGTCTTCCAGCGCCACTAACCTGTGAACCTCGTCCTGCTCAATCTTCCGCATCTGCGTCTGCACCAGGTTGCACTTCACGAAGTCGCGTCGCGGGTCAAGCCGCTGGTACTGCTCATACAGCTTCTGGTACTGCTTGTGCCCCTTCAGATTTTGCTTCACCCGCTCCTGTATCTCGTCCTCGCCGTAATAGTAGTCTTTCTTCTCGGTTGCCATAGCCTTCACGCCTTATAGTTTCCGTTCTCGTCGGTATGCTCGTGTATTCGCTTCAAGCGGTCGGCATGCGCCACGCGCATCTTCGCAATGTGGTCGGCCACCATCTGACGCCGCTCGTCGTCCAAGTCCTTCTTGAAGAACTTCCTGATGATTTCCTCGACCGACACGTCGGGGTCGGCCATCGCGAGGATAAGGTCTTTCTTCGTGTCGTCCATGACGACCTTCTTGTCTTCCTCGGCCTCACGCTGCATCCGCTCTGCATATTTCACCATTTCTTCGCTCTCACGATAGGCGACCTCCTTGCACAACGGCAGCAGTTCGTCGTGGTAGAAATCGTAGATGTCTACGCCCTCTTTGGCGGTGGTATGCTGAAAGGCATAGAGCATCTTGCAGGTGGCGCGTGCCATCGAAATCATGATAGTGTGCGCCCATCCCGCGTCATCGTCGCCGTGGCTGTTGGCGTAATCTATGCAGGGAACCATAATCTTGTTCGTCAACTCGTCCAGCACGTCGCCGAACTTCTCACAATCCTTATACGCTGGATTGTTCTTCAAATCGGGGTCGTTCATCATTGCCTCGAACATTTCCTTCATTTTCTTCATAATTTGTTATAATTTGTTTGTTTGTTCACCTGCCCCTAAACACGTGGCCGTCATCGTCCGTCAGCTCAAACGCCACCTCCTTGCGCAGCCGCTTGTTCCATGACTTATGCACCTCGCACTGCAGCGAGGCATCCTCGCGGCTCGGCGACATCTCCGTGGGCGTCGGCCACACCGTCTCGCCCGTCTCTGGGTCAGTCCCCGCCGCCACCGACTTGCTCGCCTGCACGTAGAGCGACAGCCGCTTGTCGCCGATGTCTACGCGGAATCCGAAGGTCGTCGCCACGTAGTACGCCTCGTCGAGCACCGCCTGCACTATCATCTTCACCACGTCGGGCGTCGCCAGCCTGACCGTCTGCGACGTGCGCTGACACAGCTTGTCAAACGACATCACCTGTCCGTGCTGCGCCCTCACCGATGCCGTCTTAGGCTCCGTCCGCTCGTGCCTTACAATCCTGTATCTTACTGTCATAATCCTTGTCGTTTATTACGTTCATTATTCGCTTCCCAATCGGCCTTGCAGCCATCTTCTTAAACACCCATGTCCGATAGACCCGCCTTTCCGTGCGTCACACCCCCTACTTTTCGTTACAAATACACGGGGTTATCTGATACGCCATTTCCTCAATCGCGGTGCCAGGGAGATTAAGAGTCAATTCCCCTTCTGCTTCATCGCGGCAGCAATGTCGTCGATGCGTCCGTCGCCGCCCAAATCGAAGTACTTGGTCAGTGCCGTGCAGAACTCCTTGCACAGGTATTTCGGGTCGCAACCCATTACCGTGCCCAGCACCTGCAGCGTGCGTCCGATGGCCAGCGTCATCATCAGCAGACCCTCCGCTATCGACTGCGGCTTGTTCCTCGCCACCGTACCTGTTATCAACCCGGCTATCAGGTCAGCCGTCTTACTGCTCTTCGCCGCGTCAAACCCCATCGCGGCCCTTTTCTCTTGTTTGTTGTTCATAATCATTCATGTTCTCTAAGTTCCCTAACTTTTCGTTCAATCAACTTCAAGTCGTCGCAGATTTCCTCGAACGGCTTGAACCACGCATCACGCCCGTTAGTGTACTCCTCGGGCATAGTCTCAATACTCGCCTGTGCCACCGCCGTCATGGTCGCACGCACCTGCTTAATCAGCGCAGGCACTCGGTCGTAAAGCTCCATATTCATTGTTCAGTCCTCCTTAGTAAATTTTTCATCTGCTTTTGAATTTGGGAATGCCTTTTCGGCAGCTATCATTGCCTTGCGTTTGGTTTTGGCTCGTACTGAAACGTCTTTTACCCATCGGCCAAGGTGCTCAAAGGTAAGCCTAACTCTCCACGTTTTCATCTTCATCGCGTCAGTCCTCCTGTTTGTTTTCTTCCTTGTCAGGCCACCAAGCCCACGCTGCATTCTCTGCCCTGCTGATCATCCACGGAGCGACACCTTTGATAACCTCGTCGTAGTATGCCCACGCCACAGGCAACTGCTTACGCCCCTCGCTGTCGTGAAATTCGCACTCGGCAGGCCGCACGTAAGAGGATAGGAACCGCACGGATTCAAACACGTACTGACCTTCTTTCAGGTCTTTTCTCGTAAACGCCATCAGCACGCACCGCTTACCAGGGCTCTCCGTAGCAGGCTTCCACGTGAATGTAGTTGGCTTCAAGTCGGGGTATTTGTTATCGACCATCGTAAAAGGTCTCTCCAGTCCGTGCTTCTTATCCCACGTCCTCAGTCGCGGACATGACACGTCTGGGGTGCAACCCAGCAATACGCCACCGTCAACGTGGCACTCGTAGCCTTTATCGCAGAGCGTGCCCAGCTTGTTGTACTTGCACTTCTCGCGAAACTTGATGCGCTCCTTGGGCTCCAATATCCATCTGTGCCCGTACTGGTTCTTCTTCAGAACCTTGAACTCTATCTGTTTCTTTTCTGCCATACTAAAAATCCTCCCTTAATAAATAATCCTTCTGTGTCATCCCCCGCGCCTTGCGGATTGTGACGATTGCTTGTCCGATGTTCATAATTCCTTATTCTTCTATTGTTAGTTCGTAAGTTTTGATTTTCACTCCGTCCATCTCGGTGGTGACATGCGAGAAGTCGCAGTAGATGGGCTGAATGAAGTCCGCGATTATATGCGGCTCGTTCGGGAACATCGGCCTCACGACGCGCCCTATCGGTGCATCGCCGTGCTCTGCCAGCATCTGACCGATCCTGCCATACAGGTCGCTCAGCATCATTTGGTGTTTGCGTGCCATACGTCAGTCCTCCATTGGTTTTCGGTCGTTGCCATTTGTATGTATTCGATTATACTCGTCGCATCGGTTCCATAAATCTTCGGGGATTTGTATCACGCCATTCGCGCCGATAATCTGGTGGATATGTCCCCAACGCTCGCAGTAGTATTCGACAGCCCGTCTGTTCGTCGGATTGTCTTTCAGTCCATAGACAAACAGCCCCGAAGATACAAGGCTCTTTGCACTCACTTCTTTGTTTATCTGCTTCGGCTTTTCGTTTTTGAATGGAGATTTATACCAAGTGCCTTTTGTCAGCAGATATTCTTCAATAATCTTCTCAATCTCCATGTCCCGATACTCCTTGATGGTCGGGTCGCCATAAAACATATTACTTTTGATCATAGTCATTCACTTGTTTTCGTTGTTTATCGGCTCCGCTGCGTCAAGCAGCGCATACAGCCCCTTGAAATACTCGTTGGCCTCGCAGACGTACTTCTCGTCCTCGGCAACGTGCTCCTTGTAGTAGTCGATGCTGCGCTGGCAACTTTCGATGTTAATCTTTAGCCACTCGTCCATCGGCGCGATGTGGTCGTAGTAGCGGTGCTCCTTGTCGCGGCAGTCGTATTCCATGCTCTCGCGCAGCTGGCGCAGCATCAGGTCTTTCAGCGGCTGGTACGGCTCTGTCACCTGCCACGCCGTCACCTTGTCGATCATCGCCTGGTAGCGGTCGTGCTTCTCGTCGTAGCGTTTGTCGCGCCCGATGTTCTCCAGTTCCACCTTCGTGCAATAGGCATCATACTCCCTTTGCATTTCCTCTGGCTGTTCCTTCAACCGCTGCCAGCGAGTCAATTCTTCCTCTGCCTGTTGCAGAGCTTCGCGGTGATAACCGTCCTCCTGCATCACCGGCGCCTTGTCGAGCGGCATCGCCCGTTCTCCACGTTCAGTCCACGTGCATCCGAAACCCGTCTGCGTCACGCACCGCAGCGCAAACCCTCTGAGGGTCATATCCTTGCCCTCGTAAATATCTCCTGTCAATCCTGTAGGCATAATCGTATCTGTTTTTCAGTTTAACTTTAATTCTGGATTGTCGTGGATGTTTCCGATGACGTGCGAGTGGATTACAATGGCTTTCAGGATAAGTCTGCCATCGCTCAGGTCGCGGAACTCAAAGCCGCCATCTATGAACTCGCAGACATACCGCCTTGATCCACACTCGATGACATCATCCTCGTAGATTTCGTTGTCGTCCTTGTCGAGAAGGTCGGCAAACTGCCCAGTTGTGTTTGGGTCAACTTGGTAATCCTCGTAATCGACTGCACTGCCAGGCAGGTTGGGCAAGATGTATTCCTCGCCGCAATCGTCGTAGTGACTGCCGTACAGCCACTCACCAGTCATAATGTGCTTTGCTCTGAATTTAATCGTTCTCATAACCTCTCTTTATTCGTTATTTGTTACTTGAATATGATTGTCTCGTAATCCTCGACGGTTCCGTCTTCGTTGACTTTTGCAATATCAGATGAGAGTGTCATAAGTCGGTCAACGGGCCAGTAGTTCCCGCGCCGGGCGCATCGGTAAACTTTGACCGTGACGCACGGGATTTTAGAGTCAGACTCATAACTTACGTCTAAAATCCTTGCAGGTAGATAAATGTAGGGCTCCTCGCTATTCATCTCCATCCACGATGTGCTCATGCGGACTTCGCAACGCTGGCCTACTTTGACAAGTTCAGGATTGGTGATGCAGGTCTTGCGGGGCTTGTTCATAATTTGTGGCATTTGTTATAATTCGTTTTTTAATATTCTATCGGTCTTGCATCAAACTTCGGCAGTATCGGGATAGTCACCTTATTGCCACAGTTGCTGCAGTGTCCTTCAATCTGATAGGTGGTGTACTCCTGCGGTTCGGGAATATCCACTTTCATTCCGTGGCCGCAATAAGGGCATTTGATGGTTTCTGTTGTCATACCTTATTGTTTATATTACCACTCAAATCCGCTCTTGCGGATGATTTCATTATCAATCATTGCCACTCACACCAGCTCCTTTACCATTTTCCTGATATTCCTCACATACCCCCGCGTCATTTCGATGAAGTTGACCTCCGGGTTCTTCGAGAGGGCGCAGATGAGCAGCGGGTTATGCACCACGGCGATGATCTGCGTGTGCGGCTTGTGGAAGTCGAGCACGGCCTTGATATGCCCGATGTTCTCGATGTCGAGGTTCCTGTCGGGCTCGTCCATCAGGATGGTCCACTCGTCGCCCTCGACGATGTGGTCGGCAACGTAATCCGTATAGGGCTTGTAGTTATCCTTGAACCGCGTGTAGTCGAACGTCAGCCGTGCGCCCTTGCTGAACATCCTGGCGAAGAGCGCGTTCAGTGCCACGATGACGCCCTCGCCCGTTGACGACTCCCGCTGCCCGAGGAACTCGCTGATGGAGTGGTCGTTCTCGAATATCTCGTCGTTGTGCTGCCTCTCCCCCGCATGGCACAGTCGGAACGTGTTGCGCCTGTAGTCGGCATACACGTCGGCACCTGCATACATGTGCTTGTCGTCGCCAAGTCCGAAGCAGACGGCATTGATGTTGCTGTTGAACATACCCGCCGAGCACTCCGACAGGTCCACCAGCAGATACTTCCTTATCAGGTTCATCAGCGTGGTCTTGCCGCAGCCGTTCTTGCCGACGATGATGTTCACGCCGGGCTTGAACTCATACGTCTTGCCGTTTTTGAACGCCCCGAGTCTGCTCAGATACTCGATGGGCGTGTCCCCGTTGTTGTTGATTACCACCTTTGTGATCATAATTTCTTATTCCTTTTTATATATTGTCTTTTCCAGTCGGCACGTGCCAGTTTCGAGATTGGCAAAAGCCGATTCTCAGATTGGTAAAAGCCGATGCCGTTTTCAGCCCCTTTTCAGCCCGATTATTAGTCGGGTATGCCTCCGCAGCCGACGGTTTTTCGTTTGTCTCTTTATCCATAGTTCCTTGATAATTCGTTAAATTCATTTTAGCGTATTTACAATCCGTACTTTTTCCTGATACGCTCCAGTTGTATCAAGTCCCTTTCTCGCTCCTCGGTTGCCTCCTTCTCGCGCTGTTCTGCAAGATAGTCCATTCGGTCGCGTACTTGGTCTTTCAGCGACTTGCGGAAACTGATTTCAAGCACCTCATACTCTCCATCGTCGGAATACCCTTTGACGAACTGCACGGCATCGTCTGTATGGGTCACGCTGCACCAGTCGAAAAACTTATCCGGATATTTGGCGTAGTGTTCCTCACATTCCTTAATCATGCACTCCCAGCCCTTCACCTTCCGAAGTTCGCTGAGCAGTTCCCGTGCCTCGCGGTCGATTCTCTCGCCCGCCTCGGCCATCATCTTTTTATAACGTGCATAGTCTTTGACATCAGCACTTAATTCGTCTTGTATTGTGTACATAGTTCTTGATAAATTCGTATAATCCGTTAAATCCGTGTTCGTTAATACTTGCGGTAGAAGTGCCAGACGTAGAACCCATCGCGGGTGACTACCGAGCCGATGTGCTCAATGGCTCCGTCGGGAGTACCTGGGTCGGGCATTGTGTAGCCCGTGCCGAAGCAGAGGATTTCCACCTTTACCAGCGGCATGTCGGGCGTACACTCGTACCAGATGCAGGGCGTGTCCTGCTGCATGGCCACGTGGATAATCTTGTAGTCCTGTGGCAGTTCGATGGTCTGATAGTCGCAGACGTCGAGCTTTGTCTTGAAGATAGTGTGCATACGCTTACTTTTTACATTTATACTTCGGATTGTCGCTTACGTCGGTGATGGTACCATCGGCATTGCGGATATGGTGGCCACGGGCGAGGGTTATTACTCGGTCGGTCGCCTCCTTGATGTCCTCAGCCGACACAGCGCACGCCGCCACTGCATTGTTGAGCGGTTCCGGGTTCTTCATATACTCCTTCAGCAACTCTTGTGAATGTCTGTCGAGAACCATCATGGCCTGCGGTTTCATCTGCACACCGAAAATCCTGTCCTTGAACCATCCGACGATTCCGCGACGTGGCGACGGCATCATTTCCACTCTCGGCACATGAACCATTACAGGCTCTTCGTCCTTGTAGGTCAGCATACCCGACTCCATCTCACGCTTTGCAATCTCCATGATTCGCTGGCGTCCGCGCTGCTTCGCTTCCTCCGACATTTCCCATATCCGAGGGTCACTCATTATCTCTCCGAGACTCTTTTTCATCGGTCAGTCCTCCTTAGCGTTATAGTCCGTATATCTTCCGCACTCCAGTCCTGCATCGAAACCCACTTGGAAGGCTTCGGCTATCAGGGCGGTCATCTGACTGACTATCGGACTGATTTTCTCGCGCATTGCCGTCTGCGTTATCGTCTTGACGCGCTCGGCCATCGCCAGACGCATCGCTATCTTTGCCGTGTCGATGGCATCGCTGTGCATCGCACCCGAACAGTGAGCGCGGTACTCCTCCTCGGACTTATACCACCCACCGTCAGCACCACGATAGCCGTATTCGCCCGTCACATTATTCAGCGTGTAGCCCTCCAGGAATGCGCCGCAACGGCTGCAAGTCCTCTTTGCATCGCCGTTCTCTTCTCCGCATTGTTTACATTTCATAATCGCCTATTCTTTACTTTAACAGTTCCTTAATCTTATCAGCCACCGACACGGTGTGTTCCTGGTCGAGCAAGTCCTTTGCCGCAGCCGTCAGCCACAGGCTATGCACCTGAACCTTCTGCGTGTCGCCATGCTCGCCGCCGTTGGCATCCACCACAGCCTGCAGCGCATGAGTCAGCGCCACCAGCACCTTGTCGGTGGGTATGTCGGCCATCATCCGTCGCAGCAGCTGGCGGCATGGCTCGGCCTTTTCCTCGTAGTCTGGGAACAGCTTGCGCAGACTCCTTTGAGCGTCGCGCAGCATCACCGCCATATCTAAAACATCGTAGTCCGCCATCGTGTCAGTCCTCCTCATGTTTCTTTGCCCACTCCTCGCTAATCTGGTCGAGTTCGTAGATTTCGTCGCGATCCACAATGCCGTCGCGGGTGATGATGTGCTCGTAGCAGTCGGGCATATTGTCCAAGTCCTCCACCTCTGGCACGGTGTCGCCCAGCATCCACTCGTCGTCGCCGTCATCCTCGGGGTCGAACCACTCGCTTTCGCAGAGTCGGCGTGCCTCGTCGGCATCCTTGGCATAGACGGGGATGTAGGCACGCTTCACCACTTCCACCATATACACCTCGCGGCGGGCCATGCGCTCGGCTTCCTCCTGCCGCGCAAGTTCTGCCTTGATGTCCGCCCACGCCGCATCGCCCTTCTGCCAGTCAATCGCCACGGAGCAGCGGTCGTCGTCATCATGGGTGGGGAGGGCAATGACGTGGGCATCTTTTGGTTTGAAACCCATCGAGAGTATCGTGACGCACGCCTCGCCCTTCGCATTGTAAAGCTGCACCACCACCTTATCGTCCTTGTGCCATACCAGCTGCGCCGCCTCGGCACCGCAGATGCGCAAGGCCACCTCGATGCGCGATAGAGTATTCATTGACAGCCATACACCCAGCACGTCGGCGGCTATCACCTGCTGCCGTTCCTTCTCCAGCCGCTTCATTTCGTCAATGGCCGCAAGCAAATCGCTGCGTTCAACGATGCGGGCCTGCAGCAAATCCTCAAAACCCACCTGCGGTATCACCTTGCGGGCATTGAAGTCGGTCATCTCCTTGAACTTGCTGATGCTGACACCCGCCTCCTTCGCCTTGATAGCGATGAGAATGTGTCCGTCGCTTGCCATCACGCAGTCCTCTTGCCTGAACGGGTGTGCCAGGGCAGGCCGCAGGTCTTTCAGTGTCTCGCAGAACGGCTCCAGTGCCTCTTTCAGCATCGTCGCCACCTCAGTCTTTGTCATTTTGTCGTTTGCCATATTCGGTTATGCTTTTGTTATCTTACTACTTTTGTTAATCACTTGTTTCGTCACACGGTCCATTTGTTCCTGCGTCACCTCGATGATGACCTTGATGCCCGCAGGCTTCTTCTTCACCTTGAACTCAAATGTAAACGGGTTGTGTTGCAGCATCTCGGTGATGTTCTGAATCACCTGCTCTCTTTTCTCATCGTCTGTCATATCGCCTTTTAACTTTTATATAGATAATCCAATAACTCCATTGCCGTGACCTTATCCAACGTAACGTCAGCAGGGAAATTCGGCAATGTAGGGAATTTGTACTTGAAGCTGTAGTGACACAGCGTATGGTCGTAGTCAAACGGACTAATGGACTTCCTTACGTCGGTGATGTAGCCGAGTTGTGCGCCAATAATCTGCCCGAACTTTCCATTCCCCGTCGGGAATAGCACGATATACTTTGGCTCATGGCCTTCGTTGTCGTAAATCCTCTTGTTGATGTCAAGAAAGTCGTCGTGATAGCCCTCAAACTGGAGCGTAACATCGTGCAGAAACCTCGTTGCAAATCCGCCAGCGGGTCCTTGATCTTCCGCAGTAATGCGTGCAGTAATTTGGTCGCAGCAGTAGCCACGCACCTTAACCAATACTGACTTGCAGCCAGCCGCCTGAAGAATGTGGTCGGCCTCTGACGGGAACTCTTTTATCTCGTCAAGCCGAATGAAAATAGGTAAATAATCCATATCGCCTTTACCTTAGTTTCTTTAAATCTTCACATAATTCTATTAGGAGCTTTCCTGTAAGAGTGCCTTTTCCAATGACATTGATAGCAGTATTTATTGCTAACATCTGCTCATCACTTGGCTTCCACTGTGACTTACTTAAATACTGAATGTCGAGAATGCGCTGCCGGATGGCTTTGCTGGCTTCGTCAAGCATATATCGCCATGTGCGAGGCATGAAGATTTTCCCTTCTTCGCTGATAACACCGACCTGCAGTAGATAGTGCATCGCTGTCGCTACTGCCTTGTCATAGCCTTTTGTTATGTCGCCAATCAAATGTCCAGACAATACCTGTATCTGAAACTCGCATATTTCCTTGTCTGTATATTCCGATTCTTTCGGAGCCTTGCATGTTGTGTAAATAGAGTGCTTGTTGACGTGCTTCTTATAGTCCTCGATATACCACAACGCCTTCTTCAAGTCCTCTATCTCTTTCTCGGCATCTTCCATACCCATTTCGGGTTTCAGTCCTGCCCGCCACAGGTACTTGATGGCATTGGCAATGTCGCAGGTATAGTGACGGATAATGTCGATGCACTCTATCCCGTTGGGATGACTGTTGTAATGTTTGGGATGCTCAACTCTCTTATTCATCTTAATTCTTTCTTTGCCATTTGATTAGTATTTCTTTATTTATCATCTCAATCTTCCTCCGCCGCCATAACGGTCAACCCGTACTTATGAGCATTGGCCTCCAACGTCGCGCTGCGGGCGGTATGCTCGTCGTAGTAAATGTCGGTGGAACCGTACCCCACAATGTAATTGCGCTTCTTGAACAGGTGCTTGTACGACGACCGCTTGCTGCCGCCTGACACGAGCTTCAGCTTCGACTTCTGAGGCAAACCCCACCTGATACGCATCTTGTCCTTGCGGATGGTCTCGTTCCTCGACGCACGGGCCTTGGCTATTATCTCAGCAAAACGCTCCTCACCGAAACGGGTCTTGTTCGACTCGCCCTTCTTGAAACCGACGTTGTGGGGAAGACCGCTGGCCTTGCGCTCGGCCCACTGACGACGGGCATTCTCGGCACGCTGGGAGTCAAGACCGTACTCCTGACGCACAATCTCTGAAATGACGTAGTTCTCTGACCTTACTTTCTTCAAAAACTGCCTACTCTTCTTTAACCCGTATCTACGGGCTAAACGATGCAGCTGACACTCACCAATGCCAAACTTCCGCAAAATGTCCTCGTTCTTGGTGTGCTTGTAGTGCTGTACAACCCACTGCACCTCGTCTTCCGTCAGCGTCTTGCCGTTGCGGTTTCCTATCAGCACTGCCTTGCGGTCTTTCTTCCAACCACGGGGACGTGCCAGACTGTCGCGTATAGCGTCAATGCTGATGTCAAACTGCCTGCTCAACTCACGGTTGGTGGTGACAGGGTACAGCCGCTCCAGCTCGGCAAGCTCCTCGTCGGTCAGGTCACGGTAGTTCCTCATACGTCAGTCCTCTTTGGTTATTTCCTTGATGGCGTTCTTCACAAAGCTGCACTGCCCCGCCTTGCAGGGTTGCCACTTGCTTTCCGACAGATGCGGGCAGTCGTGCGGACAGTTATACACAATCTTGTCAATGTGGTCGATGTTGCACCCGTCGGGACGTCGCTTGCTGCAGATAACCTTGCCGCTATCCATCTTGTAGTAGTTCCCGCAGAAGCGGGCGAGGTATGCCTCCAGACGCGCCTGATCAACCGTTATCAGTTTTTTCGCCATAGTCATAAAAGTCCTTTAAGTCCACGCCAAGTTCATCGGCCTTCTTCTGCATCATCTCCACCTGCTTCAGCGGATTGCTGTGTATCTCTTGATGACACTCGTGGCAGAGCAGCAAAACATTGCGCTCGTCGGTCGCAAACTGACCCATACGGGAGTACGGCAATATGTGGTGCAGTTGTGAATACTTGTAGTCGATGGACTTGCCGCAAATCTCGCAGCGTCCATCGGTACGGCTGTACGCAGTGCGCTTCAGCTTCTTCATCGGACTCGTCCCGTGCCCGTCGTCGGCATATTGCCAGCGCATCTTCGACGGCTCACGCATCTTCACCCGACAGTTGCTCACGGCAATCGTCAGACCGAACATGCGCCAACGCTTGATCCACCGTTTCGATATGCGCTTGCCGTCGTCCATCAGTCCGTGATAGATGTTCACCACGTCACCCTTTGCATTTCTTACTTCAACCATACGCCTACTCCTCACCAAACTTTCTCAGCACCAACTTGCCCGACAGCAGCTGGTCGCGATAGCCGTCCATAGCAGCCTGCAAGGCACCCTTGTGCTGCTCGTCGGCAGCTGCCACGGCTATCAGCACCGCTCTGGTTATCGCCATTTCCGCAGGGGTAGCACGCCCCTCGCCCACATGGTTCAACACCGCCACCAGCGTCGCACACAGCACATCGCCGTCGCCCACAAATGCCGAAGCCGAAGCCAGTGAATCGTTGGCCCCATACAGCATCGCCACCGTATCGTTCACGCCGTTGCAGGTCGCCATCGCCTTGCGCAGTGCCGTCAGCACCTTTCTTTCTTCATTCATATTTTCCATGTCGTTTCGTATTTAATTCAAGTTTCTCAAGCATCTCATGGCTGCGTTCCATCCGTCTTCGTAACCTTCGTCGTAGCCCTGCTGCCGTGCCAGCCGTTCTTTCCTGCGTGGGTCGTTGAAGAGTCTCGTCTGTTCCATGACGCGCTTCTCCTTGTCGGCCATAAACGCCATGTGTTTCAGTCTATCGTCTGGCATAAATCACTTATTTGTTATTAAACATGCTCCAGTCCTTATCCACTGAGTGCGGGTCAATGTCGATGTGCCACTCCAGCTCCTCGCCCAGCAGGTCGCGCACGCTCTGCTTCCAATACACCGTTGCCTTGCCGTCGGTTATCCGCATCACGTCTTCGATGAAGTGCAGGAGGTCGCGCACGTCGTAAGCCTTGAACTGGTGCTCGCCTATCTGGAAGTCCTTGCGAACCACGCGGGTGTTGTTCGTCAGCAGTCCGATTTTGAAGTGCTGACAGCCTGCGTCCAGTGCCTGGTATATCATGTTGAGCGAAGAGGAGAAGTCGATGACCGGCTCGATGCTCGCCCAGACGTTCAATTTCAGTTCGTTCAGAAAGCGCATTGCCTTAATGCGGTCTGCGTTTGGCGAAGCATTAGGCTCCAGTTCGTCGTGACCAGTCAAGGTAAATCCTGTAGCGAGTAATTTGTTCAGCGTTTCCCACTCTTTTGCAAAGAGACCGACTGACAGTGACCAGTCCTTGCATCGTTCGACGTCCTCAAACCTCAGACGGTGCTCGGCAATCGGCAAGAAGTCGGTACGCTTCGTCAAGAGGGTTACTGGCACCTTGTATTTTTGTATGCACTCTCTAACGATACGTGATGTCAACCCGCGTGTTTCCGGCAGATACGGATCGCTGGTGAACGTCATAAACAGCCCACCGTCGCGGATAATCTCGTCGTGGTGCTCGATGATCTCGGCTATCGCCAGGTGGTAGGCGTGTTCGTCGTTGACCACGCCTGACTTCAACTGCACCGTGTCGCCGCCCAAGCCATTTGCCCATACGCCCTTTTTCAGGTAGCAGTAGGCACAGTTGTGCGAGCATCCCTTGTAGGGGTTCACCGCCCAGCGTCCGTACTCCTCGGCGTTGCCCTTTGGGCGGGATAATATTTTTAATGTTTTGCTCATTGTTGTCGATACTTTTTTATATATTATTAGTCGTTGTTCTGCAATATTTCTCTCTCATTTCTTTGACACGCGGGTCGCTTTTACTCCGATGGACCATCAACACCCAATACTGATATTCGGTCTTCTCTGACGGAAAAGGACGACGGCCATGTTCTGCAGTAAACTTCTGCATCAGGATAATCTTCTCCTCCTTGCTGACAGTTTTCTTGCCAAACTTCTTATACATCTCCATCGCACGTGGGTCTTCGTTTCTTACAAGCAGTACGGTTTTCCATATTCTATCCAACTTCTCGTCAGAGCTTGGCGGGCGGCATCCGTGCTCTTGAGTGTACTTCTGCATCATCAAGATTTTTTCTTCCTTGCTAAGATCCGTCCTTCCATATTTTTTCTTTAACTCTATGACGCGGGGGTCTTTACTTTTTTTGTTGAGCATCTGTGTCCATATACGGTATTCTTCTTTCTCTGATTTCATTGGCCTGCGACCATGCTTTGCGGTAAACTTCTGCATCAAGGCAATTTGTCCATCCAACCCCAGATATTTGACTCCGTATTTCTCTACCATCTCAATAACTCTCGGGTCATTCTTGCACTGATAAAGAATAAACTCCCATATCGGATAATTCTCCTTATCGGAAGATTGTGGCCTGCTGCCATGCTTAGATGTGTATTCCTGCATCTTGGCAATCTTCTCTTCACGGGATATAGGGGTGTGCATATATTTTTCTCTCAGGGCTATTACTTGCTGGTCATCGCTGTAATACTCCCTCAGCAATCGCCAGTTTAAGAAATCTTCCTTTCCGTCCATTGGAATCGGTGTCCGCTTGTGTTTCTCGCAAAAAGCAGTCGCCTTGGCTATGCGTTCTTTAAAAGGAACGGACTCGACAGGTCCTGGTACCAGTTTCTCTATCAGGTCACGGACCCCCAGTGTATAGTCCTTCACCTCGAACTTGCGGGGTTCTCGGCCTTCGCGCTCTGCCTGCGGTATCTCTATTGCGTCAAACTCGTCGGCAATGTCCTTGATGGCCGTCGTGGTGGTGATGTTGTCCACCATGTCGAGCACCAGCGGCTTCTCGGTATTGGCGGTTGTCAGACAGCGACCCATCTGCTGCATGTAGATGATACGGCTGCTGGTGGTGCGCAGCATCAGCACGGCATTGACGTTGGGCACGTGGATGCCCTCGTTGAGCATATTCACCGAGAACATCAGCTTCACGCCCTTGCCGTCGGTGTCATCCTCAAAACGGTCCATCTGATCGCGCTGCTCGTGGTCGGTTAGGTCGCTGTGCATGATGCAGGTGCTGGCAATCGTGAAGCCTGCCTCGCGGAACCAGTCCACTACCTCGTCGCGCATCTGCTCCAGGCTCTCGATGTTGCCGCAGAACACGATGACGCGGCGGGCATCCTTGTCTAAGTGCTTCTTCAGGATAGTCGGCATACCATACGACAGCTCCCAGCGCAGTTTCGCATTGCTCAGTCGGAAGATGCGCTCGCGCTTCTCCTTGTCGCTCAGACTGCGACTGCGCTCGATGCGCTCCTGTGCCTCGCCGACGGTCTTGTCCCAGCGGAACAGTCCGCTGACATAGCGAGGTATGGGTAGAATGTTGTAAATCGTCCATGCCTCTGCAATGGTAATGTGCGAGGCGATATTGCCGTGGAAAAGCTCGTCAGCCATATTGCGCTCGTTGTCGAGATATCTAATATGTGTGGCGGTCGTGCCGAACACCTTGGCCTCGGTGTTCAACTCCAGCAGGCGGTCAACGGCAGCGCCCCACTCGGGAGCACCGGCTCGATGGAACTCGTCGATACAAATCAGGTCGTAGTCCGTATGCGGGTTCTCTGTCAGGTTCAGTGTCTGGTATGTCATATACTCCACACCCCGCTTGCGCCACTTCAGCACGCTATGCACCTGGTCGAGCACAAACGTGTTCGGTCCGAGTATCAGCACTTTCTTGAAACTCTCGCTGACGGCGGCTATCAGGTACGACTTGCCCGTACCCGTCGGGTGAACCACGCACGTTCGGTCGCTCGTCTCGAAGGCACGCATCACCTTCTGGTACGCCGTCTTGTTGTGTGATAAAAGTATTGTTCGCATATCGCCATTTGTTTTCAGTTATTTTTGTCCTTCACCGTCACCGTAATCTCCGTGAACATGCTGTTGGGGCGCGTCCTGACTATCTCGTAGTCGTGGTCTTCGCAGTAGTCCTCCAACAGCGCGGCCTGCAGCCAGCGGTGGCCGGGCCACGACCGGCGGTCAAGCTCCGTCCCGTCCGTGCCAATGATACGGTAATTCATTGTCCTCACTATTTATCATAATTAGTATTGTAACTTAAATCAATTATTATCACTCGTCAGCGGACTATCGCCGCCATTCAAAATTCCTCTGCAAAGTTACACAATATGTTTCTTATAACAACGCTTTATGTAGTTTAATTATTAAAATTTAACTCTCGATGCACACTGCATCAACATTTCGTGTTGATGTGGCAATGCGCAATTCATAATGCACAATGCACAATTAAAACTCTTCGTGTCTTCGCGTCTTTGCGTACAAAAAAGATTTTGAGAAATATTTTAATATATAAAGGTGTAGCCCGCACTTCGTTTGTCCCAAATCGTCATCGTCATCGCATTATCTTTGACGTTGAAAACAAATAGTACATAGTACATCGGTACATCGTACATAATAACACATCAACACAATGTTTAGACTTGACAACGTATTAGAGAAATGGGCAGAGTTCTACGAGCCCTTGCAGCACGACCCCGCCGCCGGTGCGGAGCACAAGACGTTCTTCCGCACAGGCATGATTGACCAGCAGTCGTACTTCATCCGCAACCACAACACTCAGCCGTCGCCGTGTATGGCTTATGCCACGCACGTCAACGCCGATATGGAGCAGAACCCCAAGTTCACCACCTATCGCCACTTCATCTACTTCTTCGTGAAGCAGGTGAACGACCCTGAGAAAAACGACGTGACCGACGAGCTGGCCGCCACCGATGCCCGCTACGACACCGACGAACTGGTGCAGGACTTGATCATCTTCCTTGAAAGCATGCAGGCCGCTGCCAGCAAAGGTGCTAACGGACTGACCGTTGTAGGAAAAAGCGGTGATGAGCATTTCTTCCCCATCACGAAGGATGAACGGCAGGCATGGCGCGGCATGAAGCTCGACACCGTGTCGTGGAGTACCTATCCCCCGCTGATTACGGGCTGGCAGTGGTGCGGAGTTACCATCGAGCAGATTCAGCCCCGCCTGCTCTGTCTTAACAACCAAAAATACATCTAAGCTATGGCACAGGGAATAAGCAAACGCGAATGGAAATCGCTCTATCCGCTTCGATACGTCGCCAATCTTTTTAAGGAGCAGACGCTTTCGCAGCTCGAAATCAATATGATGACGCAGAGGGTGTTTCCATACGCCCCCTATTCAGCATATCCAGAGGTAAATGAATACCG
>Ga0310697_10001133_pt1 | contig 32436 bp, 24 predicted proteins | sample 172DNAGHGlowgp2_FD_203883 | JGI IMG/M metagenome (GOLD analysis project Ga0310697, IMG submission 203883) | Sheep rumen microbial communities from Palmerston North, Manawatu-Wanganui, New Zealand - 1728 DNA GHGlow gp2 (v2) (version 2) | ecosystem: Host-associated > Mammals > Digestive system >... | reverse complement strand
GTACCAGGGATCATCGTAGTAGCTCCAGTACCAGGGCGAAACATAGATGCTGGTGTATCCGAAACGATTCATGCGACGCGTCATGGCGTAGTCCTCGCCATCGGCATAGCCGTCGTAGTAGCCCTCGGAATAGGCTCCGTCGGCGTAGCTGCGCGTGATCGCCGCCAGGGAGTCGTTCATCAGTCCGAGCGTGTCGGCCTCGTAGGCGAAAGTGCCGTCGGGTTGCTGCACGAGGCTGCCCGCGGAAGCACCGCCACGGCGGTTGTACTCATCGACGTCGCGCGACGAGCCCGTGGTGAAAGTCTCGGAGGAGCCGTCGGAATAGACCACCTCGACGGGCATAGAATATGATTCCGTTGAAGTCATACGCCGCTCAGTCTTGGCTGCCTTCTTCTTGGGAACAAAATAGACGTCGTCCTGCGCCCAGGTGTTGAAGGGCAAGAGGACCAGCATTACTGCAAACAGATTCTTCATGTACTTCATTTTATTTTCGTTTTTAATGTTTGAACGCTGCAAAGGTAGCTGGATTCAGCGAATCCCACAAAGGGAAAAGCCTAAAGCTATGGGGTAAAATCCCTATTCTTCCGTGCAAAGGTACACAAATCTATGAGTTAAGCACAAATAATCAAGGATTATTCACATTAATTAGTATTTGAGGCATTGTGCTTGCGGCATAAAAAAAGACGGTTGTCTCACGACAACCGACCTTTCATTAACCTTAAATCTAATACCATGAAAAACACGTTGCAAAAGTACGCATTTATTCCTTATGCGCAATAGTTTGACACCAATTTTGTGCAGTATTTTATATTGTTTAACAAACAAAGCATTATTATTGACACATTTGTTAATCGTTTTAACACTACTCAACGTATAACACCAATCCTTTGAGGTATTCGCCTTCTGGATGGTAGATGTTGACGGGATGGTCGGCGGGTTGATGCAACTGATGGAGGATGCGCACGCTGCGACCGCTCATCGCAGCAGCCGTGAAGACGGCTGTGCGGAACTGGTCCTTGGAAACGGCTTGCGAACACGAGAACGTGAACAGGACGCCCCCCTCGCGGATCTTCTCGAAGGCGCGGGCATTCAAACGTGTATAACCCTTCAGGGCGTTGCGCAAGGCATCCTTGTGCTTGGCGAAGGCCGGAGGATCGAGGATGATCAGGTCGTAGGCACCGGCATCCATCTGCTGAAGGTACTTGAAGGCATCTTCGGCGAAAGCCTCGTGGCGGGTGTCACCAGGGAAGTTCAAGGCGACGTTGGCGTTCACGAGTTCAACGGCCTTGGCCGAGCTGTCCACGCTATGCACGAGACGGGCACCGCCGCGCAGGGCATAAACCGAGAAGCCGCCCGTGTAGCAGAACATGTTCAGGACGTCGCGCCCACGGGCATAGTGCTCGAGCAGGCTGCGGTTGTCGCGCTGATCGACGAAGAAGCCTGTCTTCTGACCCCGCAACCAGTCGATGTGGAACTTCAGTCCGTTCTCCATCGCCACGTCATCGGGACTGCCGCCAAGGAGGAAGCCATTCTCCTGTCCGAGATCGGCTTTGAAGGGCAGCGTGGTCTCGCTTTTGTAATAGATGTTTTCGAGTTCTGCGCCCATCACCTCTTTCAACGCCGCGGCGATCTGCTGACGGCAACAATGCATACCGACGCTATGAGCCTGCAGCACAGCCGTCTGGCCATAGACGTCGATGACCAGTCCAGGCAGGTTGTCGCCCTCGCCATGGACAAGACGGAAGGTGTCGTTGGCGGCCGAACCGGCCACGCCGATAGCCTTGCGCACGTCCAACGCGACCTGCAACCGGCGACGCCAGAAGGCATCATCTATGGTTTCGTCGTTAAAGGTGAGCACGCGCACGGCGATACTGCCGATTTGCCAATGCCCCGTAGCTATATAATCGCCATTGGCAGTGAACACACGGGCAAAAGCCCCTTCTTCCTCGGGACCTTCGATGCGTTGAATGGCTCCGGAGAATATCCAAGGATGAAAACGTTGCAACGACTCTTCTTTGCCGCGTTTGAGATAGATGGTCATCATGATTATTGGACAATTTGACGATTGGACAATTGGACAATTAGCTCTGCCCCCCAACCTTCACGAGTTTGAAGTTGCCGGTGGTGAGCAGGCGGTTGATTTCATCGTACATCTTCAGGCACGCCCAGGCATCGGTGGCAGCATAGCGTTTCTGAGGTTCGGTGAGGACATCGGCTTCCCAGTTGGTCAGGCGTTGCGTCTTCGAGATCTTGCGTCTGAACAGGTTGGCGTAGAGCTTCTGCAGGCTCATATCCTCGATGCCGAGCTGCTTAACGTAGTCCTGCAACTCAACATAGTTAACTGGCTCGAAATCAGCGCGACGTCGAAGCTGCGACCAATCGTCGTGCAGCGACAAACCTATCCGCTGCGACGAGGAATCGGTGAGCAGACGCACGAGGCAGCTGGGCAGACCGATGAAGTTCAGGCGGAACAGGAAACACGTGTCGGGGGTTGCGACCTGCAACAGCGCCACGGGATTCATCGCCCCGGGCTTGAAGTTGGGACGTGTCTCCGTGTCGATGCCTAAACGCGGAAAGCGCAAGAGGTAGTCCACCGCCCGCCGTGCTTCGCCGACGCTCTGGATGACGATGACACGTCCGCCGAACTCGTCCTTAGGCAGCGTGGCTACCGTCTTTTTGTCGAATTTATCGTAGATAGTCTTCACTAAATATTCTTTTTGGCGTGCAAAATTACTGATTTTTGCAAAAAAAAGGAAGAAAAAGATGAAAAGTTAACGAAAAATCACTATTTTTGCCCCCAAATAAGGAATAGAAAAGATTTATGGATAAACAGACGAAGAAGAATACGACGCGCAAAAGTGCGCCTAAACGGGCTGTCAGGACTCGCGGCAAAGAGCTGACAGACAACAGCCTACATATTCATGAAGCACTCATGGGCGAACGCGAAGACCCGATGAGCCGCACCGAATCCATCAGCATCGCCGCCGGTGTCGTTTTGCTGGCCATTGCAGCTTTCACGTTGCTGTGTCTCGTGTCGCATCTCATCACGGGTGGCGAAGACCAGAAAGTGCTGCAGAACCATCTCTTCCACGATGCCCACAACTGGGCAGGCTACGTCGGCGCCTGGTGGAGCGACTATTGGATCACTAGAGGCTTCGGCTTCGGAGCCTTCTTCCTGCCGGTGTTCCTGTTTGCCGCTTCGTTGAAGCTCACCGGCGCCTATTATGTGCGTCTTTGGAAATGGTTCATCAACTGCACCTTCCTGCTGTGCTGGGTGAGCGTAGCCTCTGCCTTCTTCTTCACTTCCACCTTTGCCGGCAACCCCGCCATCAGCTACATCAGCCCCGGCGGCTTCCACGGCCTGCGCATTGTGCAGCTGCTGGAACAGTACATCGGCTCGGTCGGCGCTTTCATCGTCATCATCCTCGTGCTGTTGGCCTATCTGTGCTACCTCAGCGCCGAAACCATCCGCATCATCAAACGCCTGCTCCACCCCCAGCAGCTGGCTCGCGAGCTGCAGGAGCGCTACCCCGTCCTCAGCCGCATCGTCGCTTTCTTCAAGCAATTCATGCCGGAAACGCCGGAAAGTCCGGAAAATCCGGAAAATCCGGAAAGCCCGGAAAATCCGGAAAGCCCGGAAAATCCGGAAACCTCGGAAACCCCGGAAACCCCGGAGACGCCGACGCCAGAGACGCCCGATGCAACGGCCGATCCCGAAGCCGACGAGATCACCATCCCTGCCGACGATGACATCCCCTTTGCCACCGTCGCTCCGGCTCCCGACGACACTACGTTCACCGTAGAAGTTGCCGGCGAGGAAGAGAAAGCCGACGGACAACCCGAGATCGTGCTGGATCCTTATGACCCCAAGCGCGACCTCGAGAACTACCGCTACCCCACCCTCGACCTCCTCAAGCACTACGACATCGACCCGCGAGCCAGCATCGACATGGAGGAACAGACCAAGAACAAGGACCAGATCATCTACGTCCTGCGCACCTTTGGCGTCGAGATTTCAAGCATCAAAGCCACCGTAGGCCCCACGATCACGCTCTACGAGATCACGCCCGCTCCCGGCGTCCGCATCTCTAAGATTCGCAACCTTGAGGACGACATCGCCCTGTCGCTCTCAGCCCTCGGCATACGCATCATCGCGCCTATCCCCGGCAAGGGCACCATCGGCATCGAAGTGCCTAACGCCAAGCCGCAGATCGTGTCGATGGAAAGCATCCTCAACAGCAAGAAGTTCCAGGAAACGACCATGGAGCTGCCCATGGCTCTCGGCAAGACCATCACCAACGAAGTCTTCATGGCCGACCTTGCCAAGATGCCCCACCTCCTCGTCGCAGGTGCTACAGGACAAGGTAAATCCGTCGGCCTCAACGCCATCATCACCTCTTTATTATATAAGAAGCACCCCGCCGAGCTGAAGTTCGTCATGGTGGATCCCAAGAAGGTGGAGTTCCCCATCTACACGCCCATCGTCAACCATTTCCTGGCTCAGATAGAGGACGACAACGACGAGCCCATCATCACCGACGTGCAGAAAGTCATCACCACCCTCAAGAGCCTGTGCCTCGAGATGGACACGCGTTACGACCTTCTCAAGCGCGCGCACGCACGTAATATTAAGGAATACAACGAAAAGTTCAAGAACCGCCAGCTCAACCCCGAGAATGGCCATAAGTACCTGCCTTACATCGTCGTCATCATCGATGAGTTCGGCGACCTCATCATGACCGCCGGCAAGGAGATCGAGCTCCCCATCGCCCGCATCGCCCAGCTGGCACGTGCCGTGGGCATGCACATGATCATCGCCACCCAGCGCCCGACGACCAACATCATCACGGGCACCATCAAAGCCAACTTCCCCGCCCGTATGGCCTTCAAGGTCAGCGCCATGATCGACTCGCGCACGATCCTCGACCGCCCGGGTGCCAACCAACTCATCGGCAAGGGCGACATGCTCTTCTTCGCCGGTTCGGAACCCGTTCGCCTGCAATGCGCCTTCGTGGACACGCCGGAGGTGGAACGCATCGCGGCCTTCATCGCCTGCCAGCAGAGCTACAACGCTCCCTTCGCGCTCCCACGTCCGCCCATGGAAGATGCCGGCAGCGGAGCCGCGGACGTCGATATGAACCACCTCGACCCCATGTTCCCCGAAGTAGCACGCCTCATCGTCTCGTCGCAGCAAGGCTCCACGAGCATGATACAGCGCAAGTTCTCCATCGGCTTCAACCGCGCCGGACGACTCATGGACCAACTCGAGAAGGCGGGCATCGTCGGACAAGCCCAAGGGGCCAAGCCGCGCGAAGTGCTCATTCAGGACGAAAACACGCTCGAACAACTGCTCAATAACCTATGATCTCACAGCCCGACCACGCCCATCTTGCCGCACTCGTGGATCATCTCACGATGGTGCCCTACGATGTCACACGCCACCAGCTCTACTCCGCCGCAGAGCTCTACAGCGGCTACAACCCCGAGGAGGCGGAAGCGACCTTCCCCACGTGCTACGACAGCCGCGTCTATAGCCACTTCATCGCCACGGGCAAGAACGCCCGCGACGTCGAGGAATCCCTGGCACGCTCCCTCCACGACCATGGCATCCACACGGGCCTCGCCTCGTTCCTCGAACGCTACGACAGCAAGCACTATGTCGGCATCATGGGAGGTCATGCCCTGCGCCGCACAGAACCCATGTACCGTCAGATCGCCCATCTGAGCAAACGCCTCACGGAACTCGGGTTCTACATGGTCAGCGGCGGCGGACCGGGGGCCATGGAAGCCACACACCTCGGAGCCTGGATGGCCGGACGTAGCGACGGCGCCTTAGACGATGCCCTCGACATGCTGGCACCCTACCCCACGTTCAACGACCAGGGATGGCTCGCCTCGGCCTTCGCCGTCATCAACAAATACCCGCAGGACCGCTACATTAGCCTCGGCATCCCCACCTGGCTCTACGGCCATGAGCCCTCGACGCCGTTTGCCACGCACATCGCCAAGTTCTTCGAGAACAGCATACGCGAAGACACTATCCTCACCATCGCCTACGGAGGCATCATCTACACCCCCGGCAGCGCAGGCACCATGCAGGAAATCTTCCAGGACGCCGTGCAGAACCACTACCTCTCCTTCGGCTTCTCAAGCCCCATGATCTTCCTCGGCAAGACGTTCTGGACCGAGAAAATTCCCATCTATCCCCTGCTCCAGAACCTCATGCACACCGGCATGTACAAAAACCTGCAGCTCACCCTCACCGACGACGCCGACGAGATCGTCAACCAGCTCCAGTTGTTCCGCGATCGCCTCGAACAGCAATAAGCTATCCTTACTTCGCGCCTTCTCGAAACGACGATGTTACCATAATTGTTCATCAAAAAGTTAGAGCAACAATATTGTATTTAACCCTTTTCCTCTATCTTTACAACGAATTATACTAAATAAACGAATTTAAGCTTGCGTGGTAACTACTCTGTCATGTGCCCAGAACTTCTTAGGGGGCACATGACTGAAATGAGAACAATTCACTATTCATTAATGAAAACCGTCGATTGCTTAAATTGATATGACATGATGCCGCGACAACTGCATACACTTTGATAACGCACAACATACTTAGACGTTAAGCCTATTCTTTCTGCTTGGCATCTAAGTGATAAGTGAAGGTGAGGCTGGCGTAGTGGTGGCGGAAATCGCTCCACGAGGTGGTCTGCTGATAGGCCGTCTGGCTGTAGCTTTTGTAGTCCTTGTTGTTGAGGATATCGTCCAGTTCGAGGGTGAGCTTGGCTTTGTTCTTCAGGAATTTCCAGGTTACGGAAGCGTCCCAGACGAGCATATTGCGGTTCATCGACTCGATGGTGTAGCCGCGATACATCTGCTCGTAGATCTGCGTCTTGACGACGAAATGACCGCGCGTGAGCTCAACTTCCGTGCCGAAGCGGTTGTTCCACTGGGTCGTGTTCTGCTCCGCAGCGTCGGAGTAGCGCAGGCGGTTGGCGTTGAGCTCGCCATAGACTGACACCTTCAGCCACGTCCAGTCCAAGCTGACGGTGAGATTATCAAAGGGATTAAGCTGGCTCTGACGGTTGAGAACAGACCCACCCCCGACCCCTCCCGTCAGGGAGGGGAGCGGCTGGCGCAGTGTAGTCAATGGGAAAGGAAAGTCTCCCCTGACGGGGAGATTTAGAGGGGTCTTTTGAGAGGGTCTTAGTTGTGTGAGAAATGCGTAGTTCTGTTCGGCGGTGAGGCGGAAGTTGTTGCGCAGGCGCACCACATCGCCGAAGCCTTGGTCGTAGCCCAGACGGAAGTTCCATGTGTGGCCGCCGGGCACGTTCTCCGGCCGACTGGTGTAGATGCCCGTGGAGGGCTGATAAGTGAGGGCATTGCGGGTCATGCGGTCGTTGTGCGTGTAGCCAATGGTGGCGCTGAGCGCGAGCTGCTGCTTGCTGAGCACGGAGTTGAAGTTGAGCGAGAGGTCGTTGGTGTGCGTGTCCTTCAGGTGGGGATTACCCTCGGTGATGAACAAGGGGTCGGTCAGGTCGCGGTAGGCCAGCGTGCTGATGAGCGAAGGCTGGTTGGTGGCGAGGCTGTAGTTGAGGTCCATGCCGATGGTCTTGTTCACTTTCCAGGTGATGCGCATACGCGGGTTCAGGATCATGCGGCTACGGGTGGCTATGGTGTCCAGCCGTCCGCGCTGGTAGTCCTGCTTTTCGTGTTTCCATTGGGTCGTGAGGCTTGGCATGATCTTCACGGGCGAGAGGTCGATGGTGGATCTCAGGCTCAGCTCGTGCCTCGTGGTGCGGCTGTTGTCGCGGTAGCTGTTGGCTTGATCGGCGAGGCCGTTGGTCTCGAAGTCCTGATGGCTCCGTTGGCGCTGATAGTGGATGCTGTAGGATGCTTCCATGAGCCAGCGCTTGGCGAGCCACCGCTTGTAGAAGGCATCGGCAAAGGTCCGGAAGGTGCTGGTGGGCGTGTGGGCGTGCTGGGTGAGGGACTCGGCAACGGAATCGCCGAGAACAGGACTTCCGCTGAGGCGCAAAACTTCGCGGTCTGTCCACGAGTCGTTCTTGCCGTCGGTGTATCGTATGTCGAAGCTGGCACCGAAGGCGTTGTCCTCGTCAACGAAATGATACCAATTGGCATTCGCGCTGATGCTGGTCTCGCGGCCTTCACCCGTCGAGCGCGTCAGCTGCTGCAACAGGTCGTCCTGCCGCATATCGCGGTGGCCGTTGGAGCGCGTTCGCCGGTGATTGACGTCGATGTCGCCATAGATGGTGTTGAGCGAGTCGATGTCCCACATCCAGTCGAAGTTGAAGTAGGGATTGAGATTGTGGTTGCGCTTGTAATCCTCGGTGTAGGTGCGCTTAGTGTCAGCGTCCTCCATGAGGTTGAGCGTCTCGGTGTAGTCGGTGCGCCAGTCGTCGGTGTGCGTCAGTCCGCCGCTCACGCTGAAGCAGCTGCGCATCTCCTGCGTGCCTTCCTTCTCGCGAATGTTATGCTGATAGCCGGCCGATGCACCTTGGCTCTGTCCATAGTTATTGCCCCAGGTGCCCCATCCGCCGTGCATCGTGCGCGTTCCCTCGCGCCCCATATTATTGGCGTAGGCGTTGACCATCATCGGGTCGGTCTTCGACAGGCGGTTCATGTGCAGATCCACATTGTAGTGCTTGGGAGTCTGATAGGTCCCCGCCACGTCGCCGTACCAGCGGTCGAGGAAGCCGGGTTTGATAGTCAGGTCGAGCACCATGTCCTCGCCGCCGTCGTCCTTGCCCGTGCGTTCGCTGAACTTCGAGGCTTTGTTGTAAGCCTTGATGTTCTCCACGGCCTCGGCGGGCAGCTGGTTGATGATGCCGTCGCCGCCGAAGAGCTTCTCGCCGTCCATGGTGATGCGGATGGGCTTGCCGTTCCACGTCAGGCTGCCGTCTTCGGCCACCTCCACGCCCGGCAGCTGGCGGATGAGCTCGTCCAACCGCGCACCCTCTTCCAAGTGGAAAGCTTCGGGGTTGAACACGATGGTGTCGCCCTTCACCGTGAAGCGTCGCGCCCGTCCCTTCACCTCCAGCATCTTCATCAACGTCTCGGACGGCTTCAGCGCGATGTCGCCCACATCAACGGTGTCCTTGGTGCTCTCCGAGAAGCCCATCACCACCTTCGTCTTCGTGTAGTAGCCCAGCATGGATGCCGACAGCGTGCCGCGCCCCATCAGTCGCATGTTGAAGCAGCCTATCGAGTCCGTTTTCGTGCCCATGGTAAATGAGAACATGTGACCGTCGTACTCCACCGTCTGCTCCAATTTCAGCTCTGCCTCTGGCAACGGCTCTCGGGTCTCGGCATCGATGATGCGCCCTTTGAGGATGTCGGCGCTGGCAGTCAGCGTGCCGAGAAGGAGGGCGAGTATCGTGATGATGGCTTGCTTCATTGCTTGTTTGCTTCTTCTTTTATTATTATAACGAGCAACGCCTGTAATCTTAGAATTCGATGAGGAAGCGGGCGTTGATGAGGCGGCCGGTGAGGTAGTTGGGGATGGCGTACTGCTGGTTGGTGATGTCGGTAATCCAGAGATAGGAGGCGACGTTGTTGAGACCGAAGACGTTGAAGCAGTCGAGGCCGAGCCACACGTTCTTGAGATTCTTTCCGAAGCCCGTGCGACGATGGCCGTCCTCGTTGTTGAACAGACGGTAGTTCATGCCGATATCGACACGGCGGTAGGCGGGGGCTCGCCAATAGCGATGTTCAAGACCTGAGTGCGGGGCGCCGAAGGGCAGGCCATCGGCAAAGGCCATCTTGAGCGTCATCTTCCAGCGGTCGGTGCCGGGGAAGTAGTCGGAGAAGAAGAAGTTGAGGTTCCACCGCTGGTCGGTGGGTTGAGGGATGGTCTTGCCATGGAGCTTCATGGAGGCTTTCATGAGCGAGAAGGAGATCCATGAATCAGTGCCGGGCACGAACTCGCCATAGACCTTGAGATCAACGCCGGCGACGTAGCCGCTGCCTTCGTTGCGACCATAATAGACGATCTTAAGGTTATCGACGTTGTAAGGATTCAGACGCGACTGTGCCTTGTAGTAGGCTTCGGCGGTGAACTTGAAAGGCCGGTCGGCGATGCGGAACTTGTACTCGCCGCCGACAACGACCTGAAAGGAGCGCTGGCTCTTGATGTCGCGATTGAGCTGCACGACGGTGGCGCCATCGGCGGTGATGGTGTCGCGCAACTCCTTGTAGAAGGGAGCCTGAGCATAGAAACCTGTGGCGAGACGGAAGGTGAGGTTATCGTTCCTGGCGGGCACGAAACCGATGCCGGCACGGGGCGAGAAGAGCGTCTCGCCATTCCATGACCAATGGCTCAGGCGTGCTCCGTAGTTGACGGATATAATACCAGCATTCAGTTCTTTACGCCAAGTGTCCTGAAGGAACACTTCAAGGCGGTTGGACGAGATGTCCTGAACGGATTTGAGGTTGTAGATGAGCTCGAGGCGGTCGCCATAATGAGGCATCGAATAGCCGGCCGAGTCGCGGAACTCCCACTCGCGCGTGTTCTCTTTAATACTCTCGTGCTTGAAGAGGATACCAGCGAGGATCTGATGGTAGCGAGGACGGAACTCGTAGGTGGCGCGCAGCGTCTGCGTGCTGGAGGTGAGCAGGTTTCGGGCGTGCTGCATATAGGTGCCTACGGCCAACTGCTCGGCGGTGTTGGTGTCGTCGAGCCAGTACTGTCCCTGGATGTCGTAGGTCTCGCGCTCCTTGGTGGAGAAGGCCGAGGCGCCGAGGGTCAGGGTGCTGCGCTCGCCAAACTTGCGCGAGATGGCCACAGAGCCGAAGAGGGTGCGGAAGAGGTCCTGCTCCTCGCCGTCGAAATAGACACGGAAGCTCTTGACATCCTCCATCGTGCCGAAATTGGTCTCGCGGTCCTTGGGTTTGAAACGATATTTGTTGCGTGAGATATAGCCGATGGCATCGATGGACCACAGCTTGGAGGGTTGCCAGGAGAGGTAGGCCTGGTAGTCGATGAACGAGGGGTCGTACTCGCCGTTGGTCTGTAAGGAGCCGAGGAGGTAGCGGTTGCTCTTGTAGCGCAGGCCCTGGGAGAATGAGAGGTTCTTCACGCGGAAACCATCGTAGATGTTGGCGCCGAGGAGGCTGGCACCCAGCGAACCTTCGTGGCGCTCAGGACGGCGATAAGTGATGTCGAGAACCGAGGACATGCGATCGCCATATTTGGCCTCGAAACCTCCGGCAGAGAACTGCACGCGCTCGACCATGTCGGAGTTGATGACGGAGAGGCCTTCCTGCTGGCCGCTGGAGATGAGGAGGGGACGATAGACCTCCATGCCGTTGACATAGACGCAGTTCTCGTCGAAGGAGCCGCCACGGACGTTGTACTGCGAGGAGAGCTCGTTGTGCGACGAGACACCCGCCTGCGTGGCCACAAGCTCCTCGACGGCGTTGCCTGTGGTGGAGGGTAAACGCTTGATATCCTTTGTGGCGATGTCCTGCGTCGTGCCCATCTGACGCCGCACTTCCTTGACGACGAGCTCACCCATCTCCGTGCCGCTGGAACGCATGGTGACGTTCCATACGAGCTTGCCTTGGGGGCGTTTGAGCGTCTTGGATTTCTTCTCGTAACCGATGAGGGTGTAGTTGACGACGATGGAATCGGCGGTGGTGAACGAGAAGCTGTAACGCCCATCGGGATTGGTGACGGTGCCCGCCATCTGCCCCTCGACCTTGATGGTGACAAAGGGAAGCGGTGACTGGTTCTCATCGATGACTCGACCGGAGAGGGTGCAGGAGAGGGTATCGGCAGGGGGCACACTCACCGGAGCGACAACTTCTTCCTGGGCGAAAGCGGCGAAGGGAAGGAGGCAGAAGAGGAGAAGCAGATATGGACGAAGAATGGGCAAGATTAAAGATGAAAGATGAAAGATTAGAGATTAGAGATGAAAGATTAAAGATGAGAGATAGAGAGGAGATGGATGATGAATCCATAAAAATAACGAAGAGGAGGGCGGAATTATTGTGCAGCGGGGAAAATGGTGTGGATGCCTTGCTCGCGATGGGTGAGGTCGATGCGAATGCCATATTTCCGGTTGAGATGCTCGGCGAGGTGCTGGGCGCAATAGACGGAGCGATGCTGACCGCCTGTGCAGCCGAAGGAGAACATGAGGTCGGTGAAGCCGCGCTCGAGGTAACGCTCAACATGATGATCGGCGAGGCGATAGATGCTGTCGAGGAAGGTGAGGATCTCGCCGTCGTCCTCAAGGAAGCGGATGACGGGAGCGTCCAAGCCGGTGAGCTGCTTGTAGGGCTCGTAGCGGCCGGGGTTGTGCGTGGATCGGCAGTCGAAGACGTAACCGCCGCCGTTGCCGCTGGTGTCCTCGGGAAGACCACGCTTGAAGGAGAAGGAGAAGATGCGGACAACAAGGGACCCACCAGACCCACTACCTGAGGACCCACCCCCTGAACCAGTCCAACCGGAACACTTAATAGTTCCGTCTTCCTGGCACCCTGTGAGGGAGGGAGCAATTACCTCTGTGGATAACAAAGCGGATGCCTGCTCAGAACATTCTGCTCCCTCCCTAACAGGGAGGGCGGGGGGAGAGTCTGTGATTTTCTTTAAGACCTGCCTCAGTTCAGGATAGGGGCAGGAGCCTTCTTCCTGGAGGATGGTGCGGAGATTGGCAAGAGCTGGCGGGATGCTGTCGAGGAAGTGCTGCTTGCGCTCGAAGTAGCCACGGAAGCCATAAGCGCCAAGGACTTGAAGGAGGCGGAAGAGGACGAAGGCATTGAAGACGGAAGATTGGAAATCGAAGTCTGGAAAGCCGAGGGATGCGAGAGTGGCATCGAGGCTCTCGCGATAGACGGCGACGAGCTCGTCGCGAAGGGACTGGGGATAGCGGGCTGAGGCTTGCCAGAGGAAGCTGGCGAGATCGTAGTAGATGGGACCGCGGCGACCGCCTTGGAAATCGATGAAATGGGGGTTGCCTTCGGCATCGAGCATGATGTTGCGGGCTTGGAAGTCGCGGTAAAGGAAAAAGGAAGAAGACGCAGACCCACCCCCAGCGTTGATAAGATTCTTTGCCAAACTGTGGAAATCCTGTTCGAGACGGAGTTCGTGGAAGTCGAGGCCATCGCGGCTGGCGACGGGTTTGAGGAAGCTGTATTTGAAGTAGTTGAGGTCGAAGAGGACATTGGTTTCGTCCATCTCGGGCTGGGGATAGCAGACGGAGAAGTCAAGACCTTGGGCGCCAAGAACCTGCAGACGTGGCAGCTCGGCAATAGTGCGTCGCAAGAGCTCGCGTTCGTCGTCGTTATACTGTCCTCCAGCTTCGCGGCCACAACGCAGGGCATCGAAGAGAGAACGCGAGCCGAGGTCGTCCTGCAGGTAGCGCAGGCCATCGTCGGACACGGCAAGGACGTGAGGAACGGGCAAACCCTTCGAAGCAAAATGACGGGCAAGGGTGATGAAGGCGCGGTTCTCCTCGTGGGAGGTGCCGATGACCCCGATGATGCCCTTGCCTTGCGAAGAGACGAAACGGACGTATTGACGATTGGAGCCGGAGCCGTTGATGGGTTGCACATCTTTAGGAGCAGCGCCAGTGAAAGAGGTATAGAGAGCGATGAGTTGATTCATGATAAAGCGGAAAGGTGGCTGAGCCTACAAGAACTTGATTTTACGGCGTATGGCTAAGCAGTTGAAGTAGGACACGAGGACGAACAGGGCAAATCCTACGAGGATGGTGTTGTTGACGGCTCCTTCGCTCAACGTCGGGAACACTTGCCATAGGCGTTCGAGATACAGGCTGCGCAACCAGAAAACGATGGCAAAGGCCAGCACGAGGACGAGGGCATTGATGCCGATGGTGAGGAGCTGATAGGGCAACGAAATACGGGCAGGCGAATAGCCGATGAGTCGCAGGTTCTGCAGCTTCTCGGCGTTCTTCTGCACAAGCAGGAAGATGCTGAGCATGAGGATGTAGAACGACAACGCGCTGATGAGCAAGCCTACAGCCATGACGATGGCAGCGACGACCTTGAGGAAATAGGTGGCACGTCCGGCTTCGAGGCTGTTGTCCTCAAGCTCGTAGCCGTGATCCTGCATGAAGGTGGCGATGGCATCGTCGGCAGGATTCTTGACCTCGACGATGAGTCGCGTAGGTTCGGCACTGGCGTTAGGAGCCAACTCGGCATTGGTCTTTTGCATGAAGGCTTCCGGCACAAGGACGGTGTTCAGCCGTGTGGAGAAGCCCACGACGCGACCTTTAAGGGCGAGCTCTCTCCCACCCTCTCCACGCAGGCGGACGTCCAGTTGCACCATCGAGACGACGCCCTCGGAGAGCTTAGGCAGGTTCTTGGTCTGTGCGAAGCCGAAGTTGTAGATGGCAAGATAGGAGCGCGGCAGGATGATAGGCACCTCGCCGTCGCTCGTGGCAGGCCAATGGGTATCAACGAAATCATCGGGCACGCTCTCGAAGAACATATCGGTGCCCATGCCCAAGCCGCCCATGGAGAGCGAGCCATAGACCTGATACTGCGAGGCTGTGAACTTGCCTACCCGTTGCGTGAAGTCCTGCGTCTCGATCTCGCGGATGTCGGCATCGGTGAAGGTCTGCGCCCTGCCGCCCAACGCGTCGGTGGCAGCAATATGCTTGGATACAATGATATATGTGTTCTTCATCACGCTGTCCTCACCCGTGAAGGCAGGAACGATGTCCTCATAGAACTGCAAGGACAGCAACACGATGACCATGCCCAGGAGGTTGGCGAAGAAGAAGCCTGCGAGCTGACTGAAGCTCAGATGGCGTCGAAGGAGTTTCCAGATGAGTTTCATAGCTTAAAGACTTTTTCGTAAGGAAGATCCATGTGATGACCGATGCTGGTGATGACGACTCCGGCTCCCTGACGTCGGGCCTCGTCCATCATCAGTTGTCCCATGATGCGGCTGTTGTCGCTGTCGAGGTGGCTGACGGGCTCGTCGGCAAGCAGGAAGTCGAAGGGCTGACAGAGGGCACGGATAAGTGCTACGCGCTGCTGCTGCCCGAAGCTCATCTGCGCCAGGCGTGTGTCGCGTTTGTCTGCGATGCCGAGGGCTTCAAAGTAGGCCATGATGTCGGCGTCGGACTTGAAGGCTGTGAGCTGGTTCTTGATCTGCACGTTCTCCCAAGCGGTGAGCTCGGGGAAGAGGCGCAGCTCCTGGAACATGGTGCTGAGCGAATGCTGACGCAATGCTGTCCAATCGCCACTACGCAGCGAACGAATGTCAGATCCGTCGAAAGCCATTGTGCCATCGTAGTCGTCGCGATAGCCGATGAGATAGCTGCAGAGCGACGATTTGCCCGTGCCCGACGCAGCTTCGATGAGATAGAGATGTCCGCGCTCGAAGGTGACATCCTGCTGCCAGATATCCGAATGGATGTCTGTGCGCTGGCTGAAAACGCGCGGAAGGGTGTTATGGAGGGAAATGGTGTTCAAAGTGAAAAGTGAAAAGTGAAAAGTTGAAAGTTGAAAGTTGACGAGTTGACAAGTTGACGAGTTGACGAGTTGAGAGTTGAAAGTTACTTGGGACGTGATGAAGGAGTTAGAGGCCGAGGAGGGTGCGGAGGATGTTGGTAGTGTCGGAGGCGTTGAGGGTGAAGGTGAACTCGCCAGCCTCGTCCATCCTCACATCCAGGCGGTTGAGGTCGGGATAGCGATTTGTCCAGACGGAGAGGGGTTCGAGGGGAATCGACGCGAGGTTCAAGGTGGCGAAGAAGCGAGCGCCTCTGATGTCGTCGAGTTGCTGGCGCAGATAGGCGTTGCCCTCCGTGGTGAGGCCGCGCTCGCTGCCCAGATAGAAGGTCTTGTCCTGTACGCCCAGATAGATAGGCGCCAACGAGTATTTCACGACGTATTCCGTGGCGCTGAGCGCCTGCACATCCATGAAAGCATTGCCCCACGACGAGGCGCCGCTGAGGAAATCGGTGTTTGCGACTTGTGCCGTCAGACGCGCGTTCTTGAGGTCGAAATCGAAGCTTATGTCCGAAGATGATGCTTTTGAGGAAATGAATTCAAGGGCCACGTCGCCGTCGATGGCTTGTATGATGCGGTCGGCATCCACGATGAGGTTGATCGTGAACAAGGCCGTGCGCACTTTAGGTTGAGCGCGCAGGAGTTTCAGCAGTTCGTCGCCTTTCGTATTGACAGCCAGCCAAATGGCGTTGTCGGCATGAGCATTCTTCGTCAGCTCGCCTGAGAGGGGTCGCATGATAGCGTTCAACTTCTTCAGCTGAGCCTGCACGTCCTCGTTGTCGGAAACGATGTCTATGTCCACCTCGAGTTCGTTGTCGTCGGCGTCCATCGTCAGGCGGTATAAGCCCTGCGACGAAGATTTAAGTTTGATCGAGGACAAAGCACCAAGCACATCATCGGGCATGAGTTCAGGCCTCACAGCCGCCACGAGCGGCTCGTCCTTCGTGCCTAATAACTTGTACAGCTCTGTGTCCTGGGCGCTTTCATCCTTGTCTTGTTTCATCAGCCGGGCGATGACGGTTCGCAGCTGGTCCTGTGCTGCGCCTACGGCCGGTCCCATGGCCAGCGCCTTGTCGTCGTCGAAGGCCATGAGCCATTGCTGCTCCACCACGACCCACGAGAGGCCGCGCTGGCGTGTTACCTCAGAGGCATGACCATTGGCAGCCAGACTCTTGCACCATGCCGTGAGAGCATCTTCGTCGGCCACGGCAGCCAGGAACCCGAAGTTGCCGTCCATAGCAGCAAAAGCGTAGGCGGGTTGCGAGAGGTCGAACCCGATGTCGGTACGCTTCTCTTCGGGCAGCGAATAACGCTGGAAGAGCTGCGCCGTCTCTTCGTCCGTGAGGCGGGCTTTGTCGAGTACGGCTTTGATGTCCACACGTGCCAACGCCTGCGCATCCTTCGGCAGGGCATTGATGTAAGACGAGGAGCCGCGAAGGAAGAAGAGGGTGATGGCCGTGACCAAGGCGGTGACGATGATGAGTCCGCCAAGAAGGATGAGAAGTTTCTTTTTGTTCATGGAGCGAGGAATGACGATGAGGTATTACGGATGCGCATCATGTGAACAGCCACGAGGGCTGCCGTCTCTGTGCGCAAGCGGCTGGTGCCGAGGGAGACGGATCGGAAGCCAGCAGCCTCGGCCTCACGGACTTCGTCGATGCTGAAATCGCCTTCGGGACCGATGAGGACGAGGGCAGGGGTGCAAGGGGCGAGGAGGTCGAGAAGGAAGGGCTTTTCGCCTTCGTAGCAATGGGCAATGAAGCGCTGGGCAGGGAGGTCGGGTTGAGTGATGAACTTGTGGAAGGACGTCATCTCGTCGAGCTGTGGCAGCCATGCCTTGTGGCTCTGCTTCATGGCCGAGACGATGATCTTCTCGAGGCGTTCGTTCTTCACGACACGTCGTTCCGAGAAGCGGCAGTCGAGCAGCGTGAAGCGGTCGAAGCCGATTTCCGTGGCTTTCTCGACGAACCATTCCATGCGATCCATGTTCTTCGTGGGCGCCACGGCGATGTGTATCTTCCCCGTCCATTCGGGTTGTTGCGGCACGCTCTCGAGAATGCGGTAGCGACAATGATGGTTATCGGCTTCGGTGATGACGGCACGATGAAAGGCACCTTTGCCATCCATCAGATGGAGCTCGTCGCCCATGCCGAGTCGCAGCACACGCAGGGCGTGCTGTGCTTCGTCCTGTGGCAGTTGCCCAGCCTCGGGCGTAGGTGTATAAAAGAAGCGCAGTTCTTTCATTCCGCAGGGCGTTTGGCCAGTTCATCACGCAGTCGCGACGCCGCCTCGTAGTTCTCGCTTTCGACGGCGTGCTGCAACGCTTCCTCCAGCATCTGACGCGTGAGCATGTTGATGTTGATGGCAAAGGCATTCTCGCCCGTCTTGTGCATATACTGGGCTTCGAGCAGTTCTTCCTCGATCATGAGCGAACACCTGGCAGCGGTGGCCAGGACGATTCCGTCAATAGCGGGACAAAACTCCAGCGTTTTCTCCTCACCCTCGCGTTCGGCATAGATCTGACAGTAGAAGTTGCCTTCCTTGATGGTGGTCAGCACGACACGAGTCAGATGAACGTCGAACTTGTTCATCATGAGTATGGCGGCATCGGGAATGGTGGTCGCCACCGGCATCGGCAGCTGCACCTTGGTGCGCATCATCAGGGTCACAGCGCGTTTGGTGGACATCATCATGGGCAGTATGCGTTCGCCGTCCTTCTCCTTGAGAAGCACCATCGAGCGATCGGGATCCGAAGGGGTCCCGGCTACGGCATAAATTTGCAATTCTATCAACTTCTTGTCCATAGGGATGAGGAAACGTTTAATGAGTGATGGCCGTGGCATCGGGCTTCTTGCCGTCCTTGAAGAAGATGGCAAAGAGCACGAACACGACGAGGGCGTAGGCGGCGAAGATGAACCAGCAGGTCTGCCAGCCGGCGATGGTTTCAGCACCCGTAGCGCCAGCTTCCTGCGGGTAGAAGACGTAGTGGTTGATGATCTGCTGGGCGACGATGGTGCCGATGAAGGCGCCAAGGCCGTTGGTCATCATCATGAACAAACCCTGAGCGCTCGAACGGATGCTTTCGTCGGTCTCCTGGTTCACGAACAGCGAGCCGCTGATGTTGAAGAAGTCGAAGGCCACGCCATAGACAATCATCGAGAGGATGAACAGCCACACGCCGCCTCCAGGATTGCCGAGGCCGAAGAAGCCGAAACGCAGCACCCATGCCATGAGGGCGATGAGCACCACTTTCTTGATGCCGAAGCGCGAGAGGAAGAAGGGAATGAGCAGGATGCAGAGCGTCTCGCTCATCTGCGACAACGAGATGAGGATGTTGGCATGCTGCACGCCGAAGGTGCTCTGGTATTCCTCGATGGCGCCGAAGCTCGTGATGAAGGGATTGGCGAAGCCGTTGGTGATCTGCAGACACACGCCAAGCAACATGGCGAAGATGAAGAACATGGCCATGCGAGGGTTCAAGAACAACTTGAACGCGTTCAAGCCAAGTGCCTCGAAGAGAGACTTCTTAGCACCACCCTTCTCAATTCGCATGCGAGGCATCGTCAGGGAATAGGCCGCCATGACCAAGCTCAAGCAGCCGCTGACCATCCACTGTCCGGGCGTAGCCTGCAAGCCGCAGAGATCCACGACCCACATCGTCACGATGAAGCCCACGGTGCCCCACACGCGGATGGGCGGGAAAGCTTTCACGGAGTCGTAGCCGGCACCCTCAAGCGCCGCATAAGCCACGGAGTAGCCCAAGGCTATCGTTGGCATGAAGAAGGCTACGGACATGGAATACAACGCAAACAGCGGTGCGAACTGAACGCCGTCGTCAGCGCTATAGGCGTAGGCCGAAGCGCCGATCATGAACAAGCCGGCAAGCGCATGGCAGAGGCTCAGCACCTTCTGGCCTTCAATCCAACGGTCGGCAACGATGCCCATCAGCGCAGGCATGAAAATCGACACGATGCCCTGCACGGAATAGAACCAGCCGATGTTCGAAGCGAGGCCCACGCCTGCCAAATAGGTTCCCATGGACGTCAGATAGGCGCCCCACACAGCAAACTCAATGAAATTGAGAATGGTCAGTCTAATTTTGAGGTTCATTTTGTATCTTTTTTGAGTGTTTACAGCTTCCGAATAGTCAATTCACGCGGCAAAAATACAAAATTCTCACCAATCATGCTATCATTCCAGCATATTTTTATACTTTTGTCACGAAATAAAACAAGACTTCAATGAAAAAGCACCTTCTCATCCCCCGACATCAGCGCCTTCCCGATGGTCTATGAGGTGGACTACGTAAGGGTTTATCAGAACAAATAAAAAGGATTCGCCCGCGAAGAGGAATCAGAAGGTGACGTGCACGCCTGCCATGACAGTAGCCTTGGGCATGGGGAAGCCTTCGTTGATCTCGTAGCGCTGCGCCAGCAGGTTCTCGCCACGCGCCCACAGCTTCAGCTGAGGCAACACACGATAGGCTAAGCCGATATTGAGCAGCGCCACGTTCTCTTTAGCTTCCGTCTGAACGTTGGTACAAAGGCCTGCAAGGTACTGGAAGCCAGCGTTTGCCTCGAAACCTGCTACACGATACTGCGCACCCAGATAGCCCTTGTATTCAGGTGCAGCGAGGACGGCTTCCTGCGTGTGGAGGAAGCTGTGGTTCGTGCTCAAATGCCAATGGCTGTTGATGCGGTAGGCCGCTTCGAATTCTGCGCCGAAATGCTCCGTTTCGCCTGTGTTGTAGTTGGCTGCGCGTCCCAGAGCCTGCACCATCGTTGAGACAATGAGATTGTCGGCCTTGAGGTAGAAGAAGTTGAAGCCGTAGGTGAACTGTCCGTTCCAGGGACGGTGCTTCCACGCCAGTTCGTAGTTCCACAGGCGCTCGGGCTCGAGGTCGGGATTGGCGATGCCATAGAGATACATCTCCTTCAGGTTGGGCACACGGAAGCCCTTGCCCACGGACAGCTTCAGGTCGGCATCGCTGAGCGGACGGAACACGAAACCGCCCTGTGGAATCCACTCGCCGCCTGCCTCGGAATGATGGTCGTAACGCACGCCTGCCTCAACCGTCCACCATGGCATAATATCCTGACGCATATCCACATAGCCTGCCACTTCCGTGAGGTTCTTATCCAGCGGATAGTGCATGTTCTGCTCCATCTTGCGGTTGAGACGCTCGTCGGTGTTGATATCGGCATTCCAGCATTCGCCGTGAATGTTCTGATAGTCGAAGCCCACAGTCGTCCAGTTGCCGCGCCAGAGGCCAAAACCCTGATGGATGCTGACGCCCGTCAGGGCATCCTTCGAGCGGAAGAGGAAGTCGCGAGCGGCAGCGTCGGCTGTGTGGCCATCATTGACCTTATGGCGTCCGAAGTTGTGATAGACGCTGACGCTGCCTGCCGTCTTGGCATAATGGTTGTCGGCTACGGCCTCGACGACACCGCGGTTGATCCACTGACGGGCATCGAGCAACGGCGCACTCACAGGACCTGGGTTGGAAGCGGCAAAATGGGTCATGTTGAACGTTGCCCAAGCACTCCAATGCGCTGAGAAATCGAAGCCTACCTTAGCCAGACCGCCGTACTGGTAGAAACCCATGTTGTCGCGATGGTTGTCGCTGCGCTGGTAGTTGACCGCCACATCACTGAAGAACCTTCCCGCACGCACGCTGTTGTGCGCCTCCCCCTGCAGAGACTTATAGGAACCGCCGCCCACGCTGACGTCCGTGCGCACGCCGTCGGCCTTGGATTGGTTGGTAATGATGTTGACCACGCCGCCCATGGCATTCGAGCCATAGAGCAACGACGAGGGTCCACGCACCACCTCCACGCGCTCAGCCACCATCGTCTGATAGGCATCGGCGATGGAGTGGCCGAAGATGCCCTGGTACTGAGGATGGCCGTCCACGAGCACCATCACCTGTCCCGTGCCGGACGACATGCCGCGAACACTGATGCCGCCTGCAGCACCGCCGCTGACACCATAGCCCATCACACCTCGCTGGGTGACGAACACATTGGGCACCAATTCGGACAGCGTAGGCAGCACGCTGATGCGCTCCAGCTGCGTGAGCTGCGTGTTGGTGAGGGTGGTCACGGTGGGCAGGATGGCCTGCTCTGCGACGGCTGTGCGAGTGCCAGTGACGACGATGTCGTGCAGGACGCTGTCGGTTATTTCATCTTCTGCACTGACGGCGAGGGGGAGCACGAAGAGCAGACTGGCGAAGAGGGCTGAACGGAAGGGATTAAACATAGTTGAAAGAGAGTTTTTAAGGGGTTGCGATAATTTTGTGTTATGTGTTCCATTTTCTTTGCAAAGATACAAATATTTTTCGAAATAATCACAATCTTTGCGGCGAAAAGGCATAAAAAAGCGCCCATTTTAACACATTACAACACTCCATGGGTTGTGGTCAAAATGGTCAAGGTCAAAATGGTCAAAATGAATTTCGGATTCGGTCATTTGGCTCACTATATATAATAAATAATATTATTTATTATATATAGTGGCGGTTTTGACATGTGGGGAAACGATTTTGACCAAAATGACCATGACCAAGATGACCGCGCAGGGGCGCCAAAGTTCATGGCGTGAAAACGGCGCGAATTGGAGGGGTGATATTTGGCGATGAGCGGAATTTGTCGTACCTTTGCACTCGCAAAGGGATAACAGAAAGGCACGCGCCAAAGGCCACGGCGCACTGAGCGACCAGACGCAGTCGCGAATGCGAATAGTCGCTCAGGGGGAAGCGAATAGACGCACAGGGGGATGCGAATAGACACATCCACGTATGCACCCGCGAGGGCGCGAACATCTTACAATTCGTTAAAAAAAGCCTGCCATCTGCTTTTATTCTGCCGAAAAAGCGGTTATTTGAATAATTTTCCGTACCTTTGCGGCCGTTTAAAGCAGTGATAACGTGAACTCATCGACTTCAAGGGTTTCAGATTCGGCTCGTTCGCAGGCTGCACGCCTCTACGAGAAGGGCAATGCGCATCGCAAACAACAGCAATGGGCTGAGGCCATCAATGCCTACGATGCTGCTGCTGCACTCGACCCCGAATCGCCTGCCGCCACGGCACGAAAGATGCTCATCGAGATCATGGAATACCGCTGCAAGGAATACTATAATCCGTAAGCAGTAAACAACAAGAAATATGGCAAAAATGAAAGGAGCTATCGTCGTGAACACCGAGCGCTGCAAAGGGTGCGAGCTGTGTGTCGTGGCGTGTCCGCTCAACCTAATTCGTCTGGCCGACAAGATGGTGAACCGTCGCGGCTACAGATATGTCGAACAGCCTGACGCTGAGGCCTGCACCGGCTGCACGTCATGCGCCATCGTATGCCCCGACGGGTGCATCACGGTGTACAGAAAGAAAATGGACAATTGAACGTTATGGAAAAAGAAATAGTACTGATGAAGGGCAACGAAGCCATCGCCCACGCCGCCATACGCTGCGGCTGCGACGGCTACTTCGGATATCCCATCACCCCTCAGAGCGAAATCCTCGAGACGCTGGCCGTCGAGAAGCCTTGGGAAACCACAGGCATGGTCGTGTTGCAGGCCGAAAGCGAGGTGGCAAGTATCAACATGATCTATGGCGGAGGCGGCAGCGGCAAACGCGTCATGACGTCGTCCAGCAGCCCCGGTGTGGCGCTCATGCAGGAAGGCATTGCCTACATGGCAGGTGCCGAGATCCCCGGACTCATCGTCAACGTGCAGCGCGGCGGCCCAGGCTTAGGAACCATCCAGCCCTCGCAGGGCGACTACTTCCAGGCAACGCGTGGCGGCGGCAACGGCGACTACTACGTCATCGTGCTCGCACCCTCGTCCGTGCAGGAGATGGCCGACTTCGTGGATCTCTCGTTCGAGCTCGCCTTCAAGTATCGCACGCCCGTCATGATCCTCTCTGACGGCGTCGTGGGGCAGGTCATGGAGAAAGTGGTGCTGCCACCGTTCAAGCCCCGTCGCACGGAAGAAGAGATCCTGCGCGAGTGCCCATGGGCTTCGACAGGGCGCAAGGGCGGACGACCCATCAACGTCATCACCTCCCTGGAACTGCGTCCTGAGGCCATGGAGAAGCACAACCTGCACCTGCAGGAGAAATATAAAGAGATTCGCGCGCGCGAAGTGCGCTATGAGGAATTGCAGACCGAGGATGCCGACTACCTCATCGTGGCATTCGGCTCGGCTGCACGCATCGCACAGAAAGCCATCGGCGACTTACGCCGCGAAGGCATACGCGTAGGACTGCTCCGCCCCATCACCCTGTGGCCCTTCCCCACCCTGCGTATTCAGGAGCTCTGCCGCCGTGTGAAAGGCATACTCACCTTCGAGATCAACGCCGGACAGATGGTCGAGGACGTCAGACTCGCCGTAGAAGGACAAGTGCCCGTGACGCAGTACGGCAAGATGGGTGGCATCGTCCCCACGCCCGATGAGCTGATTGCACGCCTCAAGGAAGATTTCAACATCTAAAGAGTACTCCCTGAGCCTCATCATTATGCAGAACAGAGAACAAGTTCGCAATGCGCTGAACACCATCTTCATGCTCCTGGCACTCGTTGGCGTAGTGTTGTACTTCGCCGTGCCAGCGCACCACATCATCGGCCTCGTCGTCATCGGCGTAGCCATGGTGGTCAAGATTGCCGAGTTCTTCATCAGATTCATGTTTTGAACAGCTTTTAAGAAATGGAAAATATCATATCCCCTGAGAACATTGTCTATCAGAAGCCTACGCTACTGAACGACACCGACATGCACTACTGCCCGGGCTGCTCCCATGGCGTCGTGCACAAGCTCATCGCCGAGGTCATCGAGGAGATGGGCATCACCGAGAAGACCGTCGGCATCTCACCCGTCGGATGCGCCGTGTTTGCCTACAAATACATCGACATCGACTGGCAGGAAGCCGCCCACGGACGTGCACCCGCCATCGCCAGTGCCATCAAGCGCCTGTGGCCCGACCGCCTCGTGTTCACCTACCAGGGCGACGGCGACCTCGCTTGCATCGGCACCGCTGAGACCATTCATGCCCTCAACCGTGGCGAGAACATCGCTATCATCTTCATCAACAACGCCATCTACGGCATGACGGGTGGACAGATGGCACCCACGACGCTCATGGGCATGAAGACTGCCACCTGCCCCTACGGCCGACAGGCCGACCTCCACGGATATCCATTGAAAATCACCGAGATAGCCGCACAGCTCGAAGGCACATGCTACGTCACTCGCCAGAGCGTTCACAGCGTGGCTGCCATACGCAAGGCCAAACGTGCCATTCGCCAGGCCTTCGAGAACTCCGTCAACCGCCGCGGAAGCTCGCTCGTCGAGATCGTTTCCACATGCTCCTCAGGATGGAAGAAAACGCCCATCGAGGCCAACCAATGGATGGAAGAACACATGTTCGACTACTACCACGTGGGAGACTTGAAAAATACATCAATTGATAATGTATAATTGATAATGTATAATTTTATTGGCTGCGCATGGAAAATCCTAACGCCTGCATGGCGTAATCATTATACATTATCAATTATCAATTATACATTAAACTATTATGACTGAAGAAATCATCATATCGGGATTCGGCGGACAAGGCGTATTGTCCATGGGAAAGATTCTGGCCTACAGCGCATTGATGGAAGACAAGGAAGTGTCGTGGATGCCGGCATACGGACCCGAACAACGCGGCGGAACTGCCAATGTCACCGTCATCGTCAGCGACGAACGCATCTCGTCGCCCATCGTCAGCAAGTACGACACGGCCATCATCCTGAACCAGCCCTCGCTGGAGAAATTCGAGCAGAGCGTGAAGCCGGGAGGAACACTCATCTACGACGGCTACGGCATCAGCGTGCCTCCACAGCGCAAGGACATCAACATCTTCGAAATTAACGCCATGGACGCCGCTGCAGAGATGGGCAACCCCAAGGGATTCAACATGATCGTGCTCGGAGCATTGCTGAAAGTGCGACCCATCGTGACGCTTGACAACGTGCTCAAAGGCCTGCGCAAGACGCTGCCCGAACGACACCACAACCTCATTCCCGCCAACGAAGCTGCACTGCGCAAGGGAATGGAGCTGATAGAAGGATAAGTGACATAAAATAGCTGCATTACTGAAACAGACAGGACTGATGAAGAGGATTCGTCTTTGGCTCATGCTCATGGTGTGCGCGTGGTCGGTGAACGGCTTCGCACAGGATGTGGCACGCGATATCCTCAACGAAGGACAGCAGCTCGACGAATTCGGCAACCCCGTACAGGACGACAAGAAAGGGCAGAAGACATGGGGACGCGACACGTCGAAGGTCGATCAGACCGTGCCCACCGAATTCCACCAATGGCACATCGACGAACGGCTGGGCACGGTGCTCCCCGAAGCCTACAACGACACCCTCCCCCATCTGTTCCAGAACTTCAACTCCACCGACGGTTACTACGGCGAATACAACTACACCGGCAACCTCGGCGCGCCACGACTCTCGCGTCTGTTCCTCGATCGCGAGATGACCTCCGACTTCATGTTCCTCCAGCCCTACGACTATTTCCACACGACACCATCGAGCATCCTGTTCACCAACACCAAGAGCCCGCTGACCAACCTGCAGTACCACTCCTGCGGAACGCGTGAGAACGGACAGGATCGCGTACGTGCCTACTTCTCGTCAAACATCAACAAGATCGCCGGCTTCGGATTCAAGATCGACTATGCCTACGGACGCGGTTACTACAACAGCCAGGCCAACTCGCTCACGGGCGGCTCGCTGTTCGGCTACTACCTCGGCGAGCGCTACGACCTGCACGCCATGGCCTATTGGGCACACATGAAGACGAGCGAGAACGGCGGCATCGAGGACGACAAGTATATCAAGGATCCGGAGAGCTTTGCACGCAGCGTACGATCGCGAGACATACCCACGGTGCTCTCGTCCGTGTGGAACCGCAACGACGTTCAGACCTATTTCCTCAACCATCGCTACCACCTCGGCATCTACCGTGCCGGCGAGCTCTCGGACTCCCTGAAGGCAGCCATGCCCAAGGACGAAGAACTCCTCCTGTCGTTAGGCTCCGACAGCCTGCAAAACGAAATCCTCGGCGATACCCTGCGACTGGCCACCACGCTTGACTCCCTGCGCCAGGCGTGGAAGGACAAGCAGCCGGAGATTCCACGCGAATTCGTGCCCGTCACCAGCTTCTTCCACACCTTTAAGACACAGGTGCTCAACCACAACCTCTACCTGCGCAGCGGACTGAATTCCGGCTATCTGACACGCACACAACCCTTCTACGGGCAGAGCTTCAGCGGAACTGACGAGACGAAGGCGCTGAGCGTGAAGAACACCGTAGGCGTGCAGCTCCGCGAAGGGTTCAACAAATGGGCTAAGGCCGGCATAACACTGTTCGCATCACACGAGATTCAACGCTTCACGCTACCCGACAGCACCTCCACCGACAGCCTCAGCGTGCTCAACCGATACGTCGAAAACCACATCACCGTTGGAGGCGAGATCCAGAAGATGATGGGCAAAACGCTGCACTACAGCGCTGGAGCCGAGTTCTGGGTCGTTGGGCCTAAAGTCGGAGAGATGGACATCCACGGCACGGGCGACCTGAACTTCCGACTGCTCAAGGACACTGTGCACCTCGAAGCAAAAGCGTTCTTCAAGAATGTCTTTGCTCCGTTCTACTACACCCACTACCACAGCAGAGCACTATGGTGGGATCAGGACTTCAAGTCCGAAACCCACACCCGCGTCGAGGGAACCCTGAAGTTCGACCGCTTAGGCACAAGCATCCGCTTCGGCGTCGAGAACATCTCGAACTACACCTATTTGGCCTACGCCAACAAGTCCACCGGCGAGGACGCCGAGGGCAACACGACATCATTCACCCGCAACCTGGAAGTGCGCCAGCAGAGCGGAAGCATACAGGTGATGAGCGCTACGCTGACACAGAACTTCCACTTCGGAATCTTCCATTGGGACAACGCCGTTACGTGGCAGCATACGACCAACCCCGACGTGATTCCCTTGCCCACGATATCGTTGTACACGAACCCTTACGTAGTGTTCCATGTGGCCAAGGTACTGCGTGTCGAAGCCGGCGTGGACTTGCGCTACTTCACCTCGTACTATGCGCCCGCCTATGCGCCGCTGATAAACCAGTTTGCCATTCAGGATCCCAACCTCACACGCGTCAAGATCGGCAACTATCCCATCTTCAACGGCTACCTCAACCTTGCCATCAAGCGCGTCCGCGGCTACCTCAGCGTCCAGCACTTCAACGAAAGCGGCGGCAACGCATTCCTCGTGCCCCACTACCCCATCGACCCGCTGTCGATTCACTTCGGCATTTCGTGGAATTTCTACGATTGATGGCCCAAGGAACTCCCTCCGATTAGTTCTCCACCACCGGTTGCTCCCGACGTAGGGGCAACTCTGGCGGCACCGTCTTCACCTCAGGGCTCTTCGTCTTACGCTTCTGGAAATAAAAACCGACGAAGACATTGGCCGTGCCGAAAGTGTTACTGAAATGCATGTCGTTGCGACGATAGTTGAAGTTGTGGACAATGCCCATCAAGCCCGCGAACCACTTGCCGGTGTTGTAAATAATGCCCGAGCGGGCCGTGCAGTCGAGCCCCAAGGCAGCCTGACGGCGAAACGAGTCATAAATCTTGGTAAAGAAAGGCGAATCCTCATGCCCTTCCTCCTCTTGAGCCTTGCTCTGAAGCATGGCGGTCTTCGTGCTCGTCCACGTCACTGAGATGGCGGGCATGAACGACATGCCAAGGCACCAGTTGCGAGCAAATGCCCAATTGTAGGCATAGCCGAGATGAATGGCATAGTCGGTGTACTTGATGCGTTCGAGGGCTTGAATCGATTGCTGCTCTAAGGCCTCTTGCGACAAAAGGGATGGCAGCTCATTGTAATTGAAGCGCACATCGTGCAGCGTGAACGACACACCAAGCTGGAAAGAACCGGCTGAACGGCGCTGAATCTTCGACTGAGAGTAAATAGCCTGATTAGCATACCGTTTGCTGTTGAAGTTGTAATAGATCTTAGCTCCTATGAGCTGAGTGGTGATATAGTCGTTGCAAGGCTCGCCTTCGAGACCTTTGACGAGATCGCCGAAGCCTTCAATCTTGCGAAAATAGAAGTTCTCGCCCGTGCGATGGTAGAAAAGGTCGAAACCCAGACGAGATGTGTAGAGCGACAAGTCGAGATTGATGCCTCGATTCTTACGGCGAAGATTCAGCACATCGAACGTGTAGCCAAGGAAGATCCAACGCCAACCGAAATAGGGACCTATGCGCAGGTTGTTCTTCTCTGCAAAGGCGAGGCGAGCATCGCTCTCATGGTCACCGATAGTATAATACTCAAGGTTGCGAGTGGCCTGCAGCATAGCCGTGTAGTTGTATTCGATAGGCTCAACATAGTTGCTGTCTATCGCGTCGAAAGCATCCATGAAACGCTTGAAAAAGCCCGGACGCGGTTGGGAAGCTGACAACGTGACGTCAGAAACAGGATTTTCAGACACGGAAGCTTCTGACACGGATGTCTCAGACACAGGGAGGATGGAAAGGCTGTCTGGAGTTTGCGCTAAAATGCAGGTGCCTGCCCATACAAGAAGTGAGAGCATGGCAAGGCTTCGCGTAAGCAAACCACGTGAAACAACGGAGATGATGTCGCGAGCCTTTTTCACAGTTTACCTAAGATTTTATCCATGACCCAATTGACGGACGTGGCGCTGACGCTGTCGAGCTTGCAGATTCGTTTTCCCTGCAGATGCTCTACGACCTGCTGAATGAGCGGCAGCTGAACATGGGGGGGATTGGGTACGGCTATTTCCTGCTGACCGCTTTCTGTGCAGAGAATGATTGGATCATACGTGAACACAGAAAAGCGTATTTGTCCACGGTCGCCGATGATTTGAATGCGATCCGTACGAGCCGAGTCGTGCGCACAGAAGCACCAGGTGCCGCTGCCAGGAAGACCGCCCACGAACTGGAAGCTGGCGCTGACGGTGTCCTCCGTCTCGTAAAGGCCAGCACGATTGGATGTGTATCCGCTGGCATGAACGATAGGTCCGAAGAGCTGCTGCAACAGGTCGAGCTGATGAGGCGCAAGGTCGTAGAAATAACCGCCGCCGGCGATGTCACGCTGCACGCGCCAGGGCAATTGCGTGCGATTGTAATCTAAATCGCGCGGAGGAACGGCAAATCGGATCTGCACACCGACGATCTTGCCTATCGTGTTGCTGCGCACGATTTCATCGACCTTCTGGAAATAAGGGAGGTAGCGGCGATAATATGCCACGAAGCAGGGAACACCCGTCTGTTGCGCCACGCGATTGACACGCAGACATTCCTCGTAGGTAGCAGCCAGCGGTTTCTCAACATATACGGGCTTACCGCTTTTCATCGCCATAATGGCAAAGGTGACATGCGAGGACGGCGGCGTTGCGATATAGACAGCGTTGACCTCCGGATCGTCGAGTAATTCCTGAGCATCGCTGTACCATCGCGAGATGTGGTGGCGCTGTGCATAACTGCGGGCTCGTTCAGGGTTGCGGCTCATGACGGCAACCACGGACGAACCAGGAATGAGACTGAAGGCGGGACCGCTCTTCTTCTCCGTGACTTCGCCACAACCGATGAATCCCCATTTGACTTCTGAAAGCATAGCGTAGCTCTATTATGTTAATTCTCGACGAACTGACGGATAAGCTGCTCCTGGTCGAGCGGGCAGATGAGCAACTGGTCGTCGTTCTCTGCGACAATGAAACCTTGCAAGCCCTGAACAATGACACGACGCTGCTGGGTGGCATGGATGATGCAATCGCGCGTGTCATGCAAATCGATGTTCGACCCGATACAAGCATTGTTGAAGGCATCATGAGGTGTGATCTGATGCAGCGAACCCCACGTGCCAAGATCGCTCCATCCGAAGTTGGCGGGCAGGACATAGATCTCCTCGGCTTTCTCCATGACAGCGTAGTCGATGGAGATAGACGGACACAGCGGGAACTGACGATTGACGGTTTCCTGCTCCTCGGCGGTCCCGTAAATGGGCATCATGTCCTCGAATATTCGCGCAATGTCAGGGGTATAGATACGTATGGAGTTGACAATAGTGGTGACGCGGAAAAGGAAGATGCCGCTGTTCCAGAAGAAGTTCTTACGACGGATATAACGTTCGGCCGTAGCTACGTCGGGCTTCTCGTGGAAAGCATCCACACGGAACACCTCACGATTGCGGGCACAAGGCTCGCTGAGATCCGCCTGGATGTAGCCATAACCTGTCTCCGGACGTGTCGGGTGCATACCGAGCGTGAGTATGGAATCGGTCTCGACCGTGAAAGACAGGGCCGACTTGATGACACGTCGGAACTCTGCCGTATCAAGTATGACATGATCGGAAGGCGTAACGACAATGTTAGCTCGTGGATCTTGCTTCTTGATGCGCCAGCTGGCATAGGCAATGCAGGGAGCAGTATTCCGTCGGCAGGGTTCGAGGAGGATGTGATCCTTAGGCAGTTGAGGAAGCTGCTCGGCTACGACATCAGCGTAAGCGGCACTCGTGACGACCCATACATTCTCCTGAGGACAAATATCGCCGAATCGGTCGAGGGTGAGTTGCAACAACGTGCGTCCACAACCCAAGACATCGATGAACTGCTTGGGCTGCTGTGGAGTACTCATTGGCCAGAAACGGCTTCCGATGCCGCCTGCCATGATGACAAGATGATTGCTCATACGTTTCTATTTATTAATGAGGGGCAAGCACACGCCTGCCCCTAATTTCTTGATTACTTTACATAAAACTTGCGACCTTCACGAACATAGATACCGCGAGAGAGCTGATTCGTCTTCACGCGACGGCCGCTGAGATCATAGAGGATGCCTGACGGAGAGGCGTCGGAACGAGTAGCATTGATGCGATCGTCGTCCAATGGCAGAGTGACGCTGACGACATTGCTCCAGTCAGACTTAGTGCCATCAGCATCGATTGCCCTGACGCGATACGTGTAAGTAGCACCTGAACGCAGGTTCGTCAACAACGTGGAAGTGGCTTCTATGGCTTCATACAACGTTGTCTGTGTCACGCGCTTTCGGAACGGAGCACGACGAAGCTGACGAGCAACGACATGACCCGTCGATTCATCGAAGAGCGTGTTGATTTGTTCGAGCGTGTAGTTCCCGTCAAACACCATCAGCATTCCAATATACACGCGCTTCTTGCCTGCAGGGGTAGAAAGAAGGATTGAATAATGTTCAGGAACATCTGTGAAATGAACAACAATCGAGGGATATTCGCCTTCCTCGAGAGACGTCATGTCCACGGCCTCGACGCTCTGTTTCTCGACGATTCCATCGACGCCAACGAGAGCAACCTCAAGCACTGTGCCGTCGCGCTGATAATTTCCGACTTCCACATAATTCTTATAGTTGAACCAGTCATAAGCATCGAAATAAACCGTAACCTCACCCGTTGAATTATCGAGAGTTGGCGTAGCGAGGGAACCATTACTGAACATGCTACCCAGTTTTGCTCCTAAGACACCTTGGAAGACCTTTTTGCCTGCCCATCCGGGCGTCTTGGTGTATTCGTCGAGCTTGTCAGAGAGTTCGTCCACTCCATCGCTGAGCGCATACTCGCCAACGACACGGAATTTTTCAAAATCCTCGTACAAGGACATCACTTGGAGAAGCGGATTCTCAACTTCCTCCTCGCCGTCGTCATACAACTCCGTCAGCGACAGGTCGTAAGCCGTAGCCCTTTCTACGGCATTCCAGTTGGCCGTGAACATTTCCGGTTCGATTTTGGAAGCTTCCAAGGCTTCAGGTTTCTTGAGAGGAGGAATACCACCCATGAATGTGAAGCTGATGAGACCCGACACCTCTGTTATGTCCT